>JAABVA010000196.1_pt1 | contig 79583 bp, 100 predicted proteins | sample 5560331 | NCBI WGS metagenome assembly JAABVA01 (sample SAMN12812661, study PRJNA571458) | rock metagenome | isolation source: Antarctica rocks | place: Antarctica: Victoria Land, Mt New Zealand sud | collected 2016-01-07
CTACTTAAAGCGAAGGTTTCGTATTCGTGAGGGCGAACTTGGAGTGGAGTGGGGTGGAGTGGAGTGGGGTGGGGTGTGGTATCTTTTCTAGGGAGTGGGGGTTGTGGATGGGGTTTGAGGAGGTGGAGAGAGGGGGGGGGTGGAGTAGAATAGAAGGGGGCTGGTAATGGTGGGGAGGGAGGGGGAGGGTGGGGAGGGAGGGAGGGAGGGAGGGTGAGAGAGGTGGTAGGATGGTGGTGGGGATGGGCATGGTGATGGTGATGGTGATGGTGGTGGTGGTGGTGATGGGGATGGGGATGGAGACGGAGACGGAGACGGAGACGGTCAGAATACTGAAAAGGGTATTTAAAATCCATCAACTTCGACCCCTGCGCAAAGAACCACCTCCATACCAAGCTTTCCCTCCCTACGCGCCCCCAGCCTTCGGACTCCCCCCACTGCCGCCCCCACCCCTCTTCATCAACCCGGCAAAAAATGACGCCAGCGCCTCATTCTGCGCCTTCCCCTCCCTCTCCGGCGTCGCTGTCCCGTGCTGCGTACTACTCACTGCCGCTCCTTTCTCCGGTGTGCCTGCCCCCTCAGAGGACGACGAGGGCTGCTTCAGCCGCCGGACCATGTCGTCGGCGTCGACTTGGATGCCGCCCATATTAAATTGTACGGGGCCGATTTGCTCGTTGATGCGGCTTTGGGAAGGGTTGCTGGCGAAGGTGAAGGGGTGTTTTGCGGTCGTTGTCCCGGTGGTGCCGGTGGTGGTGGAGTCGGATTGGGGTTGCGATGCCAAGGCTTTGTCTTCTTCGGCTTTGAGGCGGTCGAGGACGGCGAGTTGGGATGTAAGGAAGTCTTGGGTGCTGAGGGAGGGGATTTCGAGGGTTTGGGTCGTGGCACTGGAGGTGGGGGAGTGGGTTTTGGGGTTTGGGATTGTTTCTTCGTAGATGGGGAGGACGGCACCTTCATGTGCGGGTTCTCGATCGCCGCTTGAGGGGATTTGAGGTGGACGTTGGATGTCGTTGCTCCAACCGCTGCTGACGCCTTCGACGTCAAAACCTTCTCTGAGTACACGGATTTTGCCCCAGGAATCCCAGTTTGGTGGGACGAGGACTTTGTCTCTGTCGATGACGTTGTGTTTTAGGGACTGCCTTTTTAGTAGGGAGTGGATGCCGAGAGATGAGTGGATGAGGGTTGGAAGGGAGTTGGGGACGGAGGTCGAGGTGTAGATCAGAGAGGCGCCGTCTGTATGTCTGTTATATAATGGGTCCTCAAAGGCCAAGGAGAAGGTGGCTTACGCTTCATGAGGATCGTTCGGAAAAACTGCAGAACAAAGTCAAATTCTTCTTCTCGCCAGGAATGCTCTTTTTCGAGCATTTCGATTTTATCGGCCTGTTCAAGAAAATCAGTAGTCTTCGATCTAGCCCTTTCATACGCTTTCTTTGCAGTTCGGAATACGTACGCTATGACAAACCACGCACAATGGAAGTCCCAAAGCCTCATCCCACTCCCCCTGACTCAGGGGTATCGTTATGTTCCCCTCACTACCACTACCTCCACTGCCGTCATACACTGGACCACTCCGTCTTCTTTGCTGCCAGTTCTTCATCGTCCCTTCCATGACATCCTTGGCCTCATCGTTCAGCGATGATATAATCCCTCGCAGGAATATAATCCAATCTCGTATTTGTCGAACCCACAGCCACGGCTCAGCCCAATCTAGTAGTATTACAAGGAGTGTTTCTGAAGCCATTCGGGAAGACAATAGAGGCTTGACCAAGGGGGCAAATGATGGCGAAGGTTCGGAGAGAAGGTATAGCGACAAGCGGGCTAGAATATCTGTGGTCTCTTAGTCTCATGCCCTAGATTCCTCAACCAATTGGGTCCTTATACCTTCGTGGTCCGTATCAAGCACGTCCTGGTAAGTATAACCCAGAGCAAATCTGTTCGCTATTGGAGGCTTCTTCCTATGTCTCTCCGAGGAGCGCTTGGGCGTGTCTGATTCTAATATTTCAAGAAATTCCTTCTGCGTCTCCGGGTTCCCTCCTATATTTCTCTCAGCCCGAAAGTACCCACCGATGTCATCATTGACCAACCCAGCACTATGATATTCTTTTCTGGCAGCTTCTTCCCACTAGCAACGCTATCCAGCATAGATGACCACATGTTCTTTCCGTGCTCTCCATCTTTCTGCGGTTTGTCACTGCTATTGATAACGGACGCCCTGGCCTTGGTGTTGGGTCTTCGACTCATGACTCAACCTGTGCGCGAGAATGGGAGTAACTGAAGAATTCCCTGACTGAACAGTAATATATTTCACTGGCTGTACAAAGAATAATCCATATTTTGGGTTCGCGAATTTCGCTACAGTAGACGCGACACGCGCGGATACTTTGTGTGCGTGAGAAGGTTCAAAACAATGACTACCTACTACTAGAACTTCAAGTTTAATGAATTAATTAATTGATTTTGTAATTATTTATCGTTTTAAAAATAATGGGAAAATTATGAAGTTTAAGTTTAACTGACGCACGGAAAGTAAAGAGTTTTCACCAGCTACTAAAAAATACAGGCTCATAAAAGAAAATTCAGTCTCAATCATTTCGTATCAGTTTGAAGGCACCTTAATAGCCTGCCAATCGGGCAACTTCAATGATGCAGCCCCAGCACCAACAGTCCACGCAATACACTCGTTCCAATCAAGAGCTCCAGCTGGACATCCCGTTAAACTATTAGAAAGATCACTGTAACATGTGTTCTGATCCACGGTCCAGGTACAATCGCTTCCGATAAGCTTGAGGCCAATGTTGAAGAGTATACCCGAGGCCTCCCAGTATGGAGGTTCGCAATTCAAAGCCGAGTTGTTTTGTTGAACTGTGGTGCATGGGAACGTAGATTTGAATTCTGTGGTTTGGCCGTCCAGTGTCACGCCTGCAGCAGTGAGGCAGCCTTCCTGGCCTTGGCAGTTAGTGCCACAGAAGAAGCCAATAGCAGCTTTGAAGTACTCCATATGAGGAACATAGCCGTTCGTTTTATCCCAATTTGATTCATCTTGGGGATTGCCTGGGGTGTTACATGACGGTGTAGCTGGGGAACCCGTCGGAGTTGTCTGAACTGGTGTGATAGTGGATACAGGAGTTGAATCCTGACAATATGTAGCCGTAACAATGCCATTAAAAGTAGTATGCATTGAAGTACAGGCGATGACGACGGAGTCTGGACCACTGACAGGAAGCATTGTCTCCGTGTATACATATTGGCCTGTATGAGTTGGTGCTGCTGTGGTAGGTCCGCTACAGCTTGAGCCATCCCAGGTCTGGGATGGTATTGTACTCCAAGCGCATGCGTTTGAGCCTGTTGTCATTGTGGAATACTGGCCCGTGACCGTCCCACTTGTGCAATCACAGTATGTATCAGGAGCACAAGTCTGCGGTCCGCCGTTTCCCCCATTCGGATCTTGGCTATAAGGAAGTCAGTAGCTGCCTTCAATTACGGGGAGCTGCACTTACTGAACAGCGCAGATTGGGTCTGCCGTAGTTGTAGGTGATGCAGAGGAAGTTGAGTTTGGAGCCGTAACTGTCGCGTTAACACCCCAACTTGCGGTAGACAGAACACCCAGAATATACTGTTCAGCCGATGTAATAGCAGCTTCACCAACGTTTGAATATGAGTCTGCGTGTACACTAGCAAATGTGAATTGGCCGATGGAGCATTCTCCTGAGCAGCTAGCCGTAGCCGAAACTGTGGTAGTAGCGGGACTGACACCGCAGCTGGCCAGCGTGGTGTAGGAGTGCGTACTATATGATGAAACTGAAGCGTCATAGATGATGCTATAGTCTGTGAGAGTAGTACTAGAGCAGGAACTTGAGCTCGAGGATGTTTGGCTGGAGGATTGGTCCGACGAGGCACTGGTAGCACTCGAACTGCTCTCGGTACTCGAATGAGTATCCTCACTCGACTTTTTACTGTTGTTGTTGTTGTTGTTGTTGTTGTTGTTGTTTTTGCTGCCCTCACCACAGTTTCCGACCGATATGACACCCAGTTTCCAGCATGAAGGTGAGTCAGGCGGCCCCCTTGGCCCAGGAATCTGTGGAAGGCTGGGGCTTCCTCCAGGTCCAATGACAGGGATTGGACTGAAATAGAAGCCACCAGTATTGACTGATTCAGTAATAGATACTACTGACGTTTGACCTGCAGAGCCGGAGATAGTGATGTGTGTCGGGACAAGCGTAGGTGCAGTGATTGTTGCCAAATTGGAGAACTGAGTCTCCACGTACGAAGCCGACAGGCCACCTGAAGTGACGACACTTGTCGCCCATGCCACAGAGATCGGTGATGACAGGGATGCAGGTGGTGAAACAGAAGGTTGGGGAACTAGTAGATGAGTAGGGGAATCTATTGTCAAGCTACTGCTTCCATCTATAAGCACTCGGTTCGTGCCAAGCGAAATAGCTGTCGACGCAATTGTGACGGGAGGTGCCCCCTGCGTGATGGTATTGGAACCAACAATTACGAATGATCCTATTGGCTGAGCAGTGTAGGTCGTCGATCCGATTTCAACCATGCCACCATCGGAGTTAGACGAGATGCCACCTGGAGTTGGATTGGATGTGCTGGTATTTGTATATGGGCCATGTGCACTGCTACCTGTGCTTGCAATTGGTGAACCAGTGGATGGATTTGATGAGCTAGGTGGGCTGGGCGAACCAGCGATTGGGCTTGGTGATCTAGCGACTGGACTGGGTGAACGGGGCAAACCGTCAACTGGACTTGTTGATATAGTAGCCGTGTTTAAAAGATTGGAAGTACTATTCCCACCAGCCGCAGAGGCAGAGGGAATACCATTCGAAGTGGAAACGACATTTCCAGTACCAGGCCCGGGGCCAGGCAGTGGTGAAGGACTTCCTGCATTTGGCGTGAAAGGACAAGATTTAGGGCCTTGAGAATCAGAGAGGTGGTATATTTGATAGACACTGCCGTCACAACCGACAGAGAGGACCTAGAAAAAATTAGCCAATCTACCATCTCTTGTAACCAATCGGTGTCAATGTTATGAAGATTACCTGCGTGGCCCATGCTGGTGGGAACATGAAGCCCGATTCCGCTGTGATCTGGGCTGGCCATTGAATCTCTGCATTAAAAGCCATTGCTTTTCCAGACACGGTAGCCGTACAATTCACTTCTTCGGCTTTGGAACAAAAGTATACTGGTAATGTCGTAACTGTTGTTAAAGGAGGCTGTGTAATAGTCGTAACCGTCACCGAGTCGATGCTAAGGCCAGGAATCGAGAGAAATGTGCCACTTCATATATTGGGTGATGATTAGCTCTGCAATACTTCTAGTAGCTTCCCGTAACTAACGTCAAGGCACCAGCCAGAGAAGAGGTGTCCCCACTGGCCTGCCGGCGTCGTAGTGTCTTTAGTGTGGTGTCTGGAGCTGCCGTTGAGGCCCTTTTAACTTCGGTTGCTTCAACAAGAGGGATTGAAAATAGCGCAACGAGATATAAAAAACGCTGCATGGCTTGAAAATATATCTAAAATTGGAAACTCTTATGTTCTGAAAGAAGTACCATAACATTACAACGAGTCGATGGAGAAAGTTGGAAGAATATATGACTTTCGTGTATGCATGCTTGCTATCGGTACTTCATCCAGGCTGAGCAAAGCCATTGAGGCGCGGCGTATGAGGTCAACAAGGTTCCCACTCTCTTGAAACAAGGCTTCGAATATGGAAGGGAGGAATTGTTTCGTCCATTTTTCGCAGTTGGGGCTGGCGAAGATGGAGCAGGCAGCAGGTCCTAGGTCCCAAACACCTGGTGGAATTACAATGCTCTATGGGAGAGACCCATAGGGAGATCCCCATGATCAGCTTTATGTTTGAGTTCTAGATCAAGAGATCCGCGTTGTTGGAGATGTGCGTAGTCTTGAAAGCTATGAAGCAACATCAGGATTGGAGCAGGGCGGCGTGGGCGGCGCGGGCAGCTCCGCTTACGATTATCTTAGCGCTTTGTTTTTAAGGACGCCAGCATTAATATCCTTTTGACAAACAGACCAATCAATCAATCCCGAATCTCCTTCCTTTGTGGCAATTTTAGCTTTGCATAGCGACTGACGTCGCCTTCTCCGAGGGTAAAATCCTTCGCTAAGGAAATTTCCGCTTTCCAAGCAGCTCGTAAGTGGCTTTTTCAAGAGCATGTCCTTCTCTGAACATACTCGTGTTTTTGAAACACGTTCAAACATGCTGCAGCTACCTGTTCCTCCTGGTTAGATCCTGATGTTGTTGTTTCAACGAGCCATGCTATATTCCTTTCAATTGTAAGGCTATATCCCTCAAAATCTCTTGCTCTGGATACATGGAATATATCTCACCAAGTTTGGCAAAATGCTCGGCCTCGTTATCAACATTGCCTTTTCCTACGTTTCCCTGAGTCTATGAATCTGTCTCGATTTTAGCACAATGCTCCCTCTTTCACGTATACTCTCGTTTTTGACGCTTTCCTACTATATTTTCTCGGCTCTGGCAGCCTTTCAACACATAGACTCGTCCTGCAATCAATATGGTGGGAGCACAACGATCAATGCTGGTGCATCTGAAGCGTTGCAGGCGTTGAATGCAGCAATCAGCGACATCGATAACGCTCCCCTACAAGGCCGAATTTCCCGGATGCTGATCGCTTTGATCGGTCAGCCTTCATCCACGGTACAACAGATTTCAATTGGGAACAAACTCAAAGGTAAGCCACTCATTTTCAAAATAAGCTTGAACCAAGATTTGACGGTTTTAGCGGACTATCAGCAATATGCCAGGTCCCTCGGGCCTTCGCCTAACAATCTCTATGTTTATTGTGGTGACAGCGTGGTTTGGTCCTCCCGTAAACCGGATCCGAGTCGATCCGAATGTGTTCAACAGTTCGATCCTAGGGTAAGAAATGGTCAGGATTGCGGAGTCGATGTTGATAATGTTGAAAACAACGGACACAAAGGGTATTGGTATGCGCCGAACCCTAACCCACCTCCCTCAGGTACTTCGTCAACGGGAAATACGGCAAATCCTTTGGGTCCGACGGGTGCAGGAAAATATGTACAATTTGTCAATGTCAAGAATTTCGCAGGCATTGCATCTGGAGATTCGCTTTGCTCAGATCCAGAAACCACGGCCGCTACGTTCAGTGCTGCTGGCCCCACTGCTGGACCTGTGGTTATGCTCTTCTGTCCTCAAGCCTTCAGTCCAAAGCCCAGCAACAACTGGGTAACTTCCAACGCCAACAAGAAATATTTCGACAACCCTGGTGTTGCTGGGGCGACTTTACAAGCTCATCAAGGCTCGCTATCTTTCGTAATAATTCATGAAATGGGGCATGCATACGCTCTTGGTATACCAGGGCAAGCCTCTTCAAAAAGCATTGCTAACTTTTGATTCAGCGGATGATGTGGCACTACAAAACGGCGAATTAGCTTATGGATGGGCTAATTGCATAACATTGGCTGCGGAGAATCAAGGTAGAAATGCAGCCGATAATAAAGCATACAAGAACTGTGACTCGCAGGCTTTTTTTGCTATTGGTAGGTGATTCCTTTCTCACCCATAGAGCATAAAGCATATAGGATAGAGCGTGCCTTTACGGCATGCCGGAAGTTGAAGTCGAAGAGATGGTGAGTTCCGTCATTACATGTGCTGACAAATACACAGCGATGTTGCTGGACGCAAGCGATTGGTCTGAAAATAGGGCTCGGGATCCACGGATACTCTCATAACGAGTGCATCAGTCTATGAAGTATGGATACATAGGTCAAAGGTCTACTGTTCGGAGTAACAGGCTCGCGGAATAAGGGAGCATGTCCGACCTGCGACAGTAATAGAGAAGCTGGCAATCTTAGGCGCTGGTCTCGTTCGACTTATGTAGATAATATTTTTAGTGGGAATTAACACCTTCTGGAAAGCTTCTTACAACCAAACGATTGTGACATCTTCTTTGCTGTCGGGAATCTTGAGCATCAGACAGCTAGCCAAGTGTTTGTTGTCAAGAATTAGCAAGTCACTGAAACGTGAGCCTGATAATAATCAAACACTCTCGTTCAATTCTGATACAATCGAGATTGCCAGACAATACGCTGCATACCCCAATGAGTTGAGATGGGATTCAACGTCTATCTGTCATCTCATGACCTTTTGTTTTATCTCTGATATGATGAAGGGAAGTAAAATAGATAATTAAGATATAGAAGTCGTAAAAATCTTGGATAAGAATTTTAATAAATTGTTTAAAAAAATTAAAACTTCTTTCAACAAGTAATGAGATCTTTACACATCATTTAGACTTTGACCAACAGGCACAGAGTCGTCTTTCTTAAATAGTGTATAATACTTCAACCTCCATCCTGTTGATAACCGTACCCCACCCAAAGACGTAATGATTCGTCCGCAACTGCAGGGAATCGCCAGCTCTCAACGCCCTTATCAGGTCCCCTCCCGCACTTCTGTCAGTCCAACGCCATATCACCTCCTTTTGCTCCTCCTTGTCTTTTTCCAACGTTTCCTCTACCACTGGAATTGACCACGCATACAGATCTGGAGGCCCCATGTCTCGATACTTTCCATATACATTCATAGGCCGTTCCCAATCGTGGCCCGCGGCGCGTAATACAGATGGCAAGTGTGAAACGTCAAACACTCGATCACGGTTTCCTCTCTCTGATGCGCCTTCAACCTCACTGTCATCCTTCCACACCACACCCATGATAAAAGGCCTGTTTCCTGGCGGCTTGCTGTGCCAATTAGATGGAATATAATGATTACTCCAGACCTCTTCCTTCTTTTTCTGAATAGATTTCACCTGCATCCTCACTCTGATCTCTCGGCATGGATTGAGCCCTCTCAACGGCACCTGTGGCTGTTTACTCCCGGATGCTGGGTCTATCACATCGGTGCCCAGAGGAGGCATAGTGATTATATCGTGTTGATCCCAAAAATGATGTGGATTTGCGGCCACCTCTGCTGTGGTTGAGATCCAACAATCGGCATAATCGAGAACGATGGAGATGGTTTCGGTTGGAAGGCCGAAGTGTTCATTCAGCAAAGCGCGGATAAGAAGAATGGAACGCCTGGTGTGTCGATAAGGTTGGATCCAGTGAGTCCAATCGGACTTAACGGGAGGATTCGTGGCCTCTGCTGCCTCTGCTGCCTCTGCTGCCTCAAGATAATCGTGATCAACCACACGGCTGGATGTCGAAGATTTGAAGCTTAGCGGTTGAGGTAAAGGAATCATAGTATTGATGCTTGGCTGAGGCGGATAGACTGGCTGCATGAGTCCCCTTTGCTCGATCTTGACGGCCCATTTACGCCTAGTTGGCGTATGTCGAGCGGTCGTCTCAGTGTCCATGCTTAATTTGCGAAGGCGGGGATGAATTGGAACATGATCGTGGTGAGATCTCAGTTTTAGGGGATGGAGTATTCAGATCCCGTAGGTTCAGGGTCATAGGTGGAATTATGTAGTAGCTGTATCGTTGAATGAGGCAAAGCAGATGCTGAGACAAGGCTGAAACCATAGTATCGTTGGATGCAAAATTCTGTTCTCAATTTTGGATTTTAGCGAATTTGTCATTAAGTATCTACCTACATGACTTAAGTCGCTGAATTATCGGCTTCACATCTTTTAATATTTGTTAAGCTTTTTATTCAAAGTGATGAAATATATTAAATATATGTTAGATGAAATCTATATATGTTAGGACCGAGCTACTGTAGAATCCAACCACTGCAGAGGAGCTGGTTAGAATGTTTGAATCAATAGGGGTATTATGACTAGAAGTTCAAGAATACAGAAGGTAGGAAGTCTCTGGAGCACTATAGAATATATTAAGTACCCAGGATTCGCGCTAGGCTCAAAGGGAACGTGTTTTGAAACAAAGAAGTGTTACCTAAGGTAGAGCGCGGTGAAAGTATCCCGGTTAGGATGTGACGGGGCCAGATCTACATGTAGGCCAGATCTGGGAACCTCTCATGCTTTCCGGCTAGGAAACCCTATCCAATCCCGACACACCCGTAACAATATGCTTACGTTCACGTTCCAAGCTACAAGCTCAGATCAAGAGAGATCATGAGTGAATCTAATTACGACGGCTGGAAAGTGGTTTGATTCTTCACATACCTTTCGCTTGAACTCCTTTATCGTATCTCACCAGAATGTTGGAATACGAGATCATATGGGGGCATATTGATATTTTGGTTGTTGCTGTTTGGAGGCTATCTACGGAATAGGAGTATACACTAGCGGGCCCCAGCCCTACCAGCCCTATGGAGCGGAGGTTACCAACTCCCCTATTTTCAACACAGAACGTATACTCAAGGGTTTCGAATCTTTATGCCAATCCAACGGCAACACAAAGAACGAGAACACCTGATAAACTGTTGTATCCTACCTTTGCAGGATGGGATGATTGGTTACCTGAAGCGAGAAGGCGGCACGCGAGCTCTGCACCTTGTATCGATGTAGATGTTCATGCAAGCCTCAGCGTCTATGGCACCGCATACAGTATAGAGTGCTTGTATTTCTGGGGAATCTATTTGAGCCCCCAAATTAACCCCTTTTCTTTTCTGTATGCTTGCTTCTTATAATCCAGTACAGATCCGCCATCTTCCTTCTGAAAATCTTGTTCTCCGAGCTCTCTGTTCTGCTCCAGATTGAACTACGAACTATACTGCCGCATCGTTATTGATTACCCAATTGTCTGACGCAGTTGCAAACTACTATCTTCACTTCCATTTTCAATTATGCATCGCCTGTTAGCCTTCTATCTCCTCCTTTTCCATGACCTTTCTGCCGTACTGGCGCAGCTCCAAGTCCAACTAAACTTCTATACCGACCATCAATGCCAGACCCCCAGTACTGAACATGCCGCCGCTTCCATCCCAATATCCGAATGCATTATCACCCCCGGCCTTGGATCCATCTCACATCAACCAGTTCCCTGCCAAAATGGCAATGTCCAGCTCGTCGCGTACCAAGACACGTCGTGCGGCACATAGCTTGGGTCGTTGGATTGGTACAGAGTGACCAATCAGTGCTCAGCACGTTATAGCGGCGATATTGCTGCGATATTACTCACTTGCAGCCAGGTTTCTGATGCGGGAACAATCGATCCAGGAACGCCAACCACAACCTCGACAATCGTGGTGGCGCAGGTCGCGGATTTAGCGCCAACAGTGACGCAATCTGTGGCATCAAGTTCACTATCTGTCACAAATAGCGGTGGCGTGAACGCTACGCAGACAGCATCCTCCAGCTCACCATCTAGCAGCAACAAGGGTGGTGGTAGTGGGACCGGCAACAGTGCTGGAGGTAACAGCACTTCATCCTCTTCGGCCTCATCAGGTCTCTCAACAAGCGACATCATCAGTATATCAGTTGGGCTCGGCGTCGGTATTCCAACAATACTCGTCGGACTTTGGGGATTGCGACGTCACAGAAGAAACAGACTTAACTAGGAGACGTCTTCGAATATGTATCTACGCCCACATCCGTTTTTGGGTTAAGATATGTATCCGGTACATCGTATACGGTGATGGGAAGGCCATTCGCTTGCTTTGGGTGTAGCGAGCAACTATAATACTTTTCAGGAGCTGGTCAAGGATTTGGACAAGCTTCTCAGCACAAAAGCCAAGGCTGTGGTTATAAAAGATGAGACAAGATCCTAAAGTCGAGCTTTGGGATGGAGGCAGTGTATAGCAAATTTGCTCGACATCGACCTTGTTGCCCAACAAGCAACTGTTCCGACTCTATCCGATCGCTCAAGCAGCGTATCACAGTGCTCCTCTTATCAAATACAGATCTATCCTCTAGCGCGGTCATGTCGAAGCAAATTGGTCCCGTACATCGAGCTCCCAGTACGACGCCTTCCTCCATCCGAGACGACTATCAAATCCTGGTTAATTTAACATCTGGCCACGCTACGTATGTTAGTTCGTTGGTTCCTTGCGCCAACAGACTCGTCCACAACTTTGTTTATATTCTGAGGAGTTCTGCCTGCGTAGACCTCAGTTAGCGCAATACGAGCTTGTACTTGCTGTGTTGTGCGTCGGCGAATGGAAACCCAAACCTATCGTCTTACCTCACCGCTAGGTACCGTTGTACCTATCTAGAACAACCACTATGCTGAACGCGCTTTCGTTAGTTACATCGCTGCTGACGAGAATTGCACCTTGTTGTTGTTTTCTGTAGGAGAACAGGGCCCGAATAAGGCTGGTGATCACAGTACTAGGCGTGCTAGGTAGCTGCCGGACACCTGCTCCAACTCCAAAGTCGTTCACCGACAGGACTCTACCGTAGCTCTCCAGGTCACTCGTTGCACTCTATTCTCAAGTGGTTATCTGATGGCATACAATAGCGGAGAGTAGCATAGGGTTGCTAGTGCTCACGTACACTGTATGTTGTATGGATTCCTTAGCCTTCGAAGCTGGGGATTCCGTAGTGGCAGAATGCCTTGTATCACTCGGCTCCCGGTGGTGCATGTCTGGGCTTTCCAGCTCACCGTTATGTGACTGATGTACAGCGTAGCGGGGTGGAATATAACTCCGCTCGAAGCCGTCAATTTTCTCGTGCTTCATCCATGGCGGGTTTTGCTCATGTAACGCAGGGTCCTCGACAATGCCGCAGTCGTGAGTTGAGGTACCGGCTAGAGCATGCCTAAGATCTTCGCACCCATTGGAAAAACCCCAGAGACGTCGGAACAGACCTATCCATTCCTGTATCGAGTGCCGAAGACGGAAAACAGGATGCAGGAAGACTTATCCGTGCGCAAATTGCTAAAGTACTCGAATCTATGCGTCTTCGTATCTCCGTCTCCAGGAAATGCTCGGGTTATGGGTATGGTGACGAGTAGCGCTACTTCAGACGATGAAAGTGACATATCTACTCCTGGCGAGGCCAATTCCGTCAAAAACGAAGCTGAAGCACATCATCAGCACAGCAATGATACTAACAGGCCAGCAGAACCAAATGGTGGGCTTCAACATCTTAATGATGGCCATCGGAGTAGTGGTCCTGAGTTGGGTGTGAACCACCTATCCTTGCGGATTGGAAAGCTCGACATCACCGGGAGGATTGACGGTATCCTAAAGCCCCATGGTGTTGCCATTGTCTGTTCTTATGACATTCTTCACGGCTAATTCATAGGGCTGACTATCTGATTCCAGATCGAAGAAGCACTTTCGTGCAGCCGAGTACAATGCCCTCCAAGCCAAATCACATCATCTGGATCCTTTTCGGCGCCTCTGGTAGCGTGGTTTAAACCCTACCCTTCTCTGCCTTTTGGTACGGGCCATGTACCAAACTTCTGTGACGACGAGGTCCCTTTCTTTCCGCCACAGGACGAATGCGATTTCCTGCATCGCCAGTATTTTGCAGCTGTCGATCCACTCGCCCATCTCCTTTGTAAACGTGACTTTGACCATACAGTGGGACAAGTATACGAGAGTACATGTCATGGAATGGTATCATATTCCATGAAAGCATTGATTTTAGCCGTGTGTTTCGCTGCGGCGATCAGCTTACCATTTCAACGAAGCCAAATCTCTTTGGGTGTTGCCAAATCTGTCCTTGTGGAGAGATGTAAACTTGCTATAGAGCACTATCTTCAGAAACCCGATGTTCTTGGTACTTTAGAGCAAGAGGCCATGCAAGCTGCTATTATCTATCTTGTACAACCGCGCCTCTCCTATGCCATCCGCTTCGCTAACGCTCCTCAGATTCCCATCTGCCGCTGCGAAATATCTCGGTCCATTTCAGTTTTCGTAGCAGTGTGATGAGAAATGCGCAAATCGCTGGCTTTGGTAGAGATGACGCTGGCATGACGAGTGACTCGCTTGCAGGGCACTTGAGGAGACATCTATGGTGCCAACTCTGCTTCCTCGACCTCAGAACCGCCGAGGCTCAGGGACATCTGCCTTCCACTCGATCTAGTCAGCTCGATGTGGAACCACAGACACCAAAAACCCACCATGTATAGATCTTCTTGCTTGTATAAACTCGTCCATTTCCTCCCCACCCTTTTCCTAGCCTGCAATCCCCCATCATCCCATCCCACCTCCCCCAATACCACCCAACCCGGAACCACCCTCGGCCACAACGGTCCCTAAGATCCCGCAACCCTCAGCTACATCCTCAACCACCTCGCCTTCCAAATCAGCAACCTCGCCGAGACAATACTCTTCTGCCTCGGCATCCTTGGCGTTCGGCACGTTTTCACCTTCGATGTTCAGGATTTGTACTCCATCACCTACATGGGCTATCCGCACGGCGGCATGAACGGAACTGGATTTCAATAGGGCGAGGAATTTGCGGCGGACTAAAGGAGCAGTGAGGGTTTGGTTAATGTTTCTTTGGGGTAGCGTACATGTTCTCACCTACTGAAAAAGAAAAGAACACTTTATAGTATCCCATCAAGCTATTGAAAGAGACCCAAGCACTGATCCGTTCACGCGTCTAGAACGCCAACCCGCCCCTCTCTAACCTTCAAATCATTCGGCTTCGCTCGTCTGGGCATCGTTGTTCCGAATATCGCCGTCACGCAGCAGTCTCTGCAGAGCTACGGTGTTCTGATTTTGTAGCTCGTTAGCGAGAATGCTCCAAAGGGCATTAATATGAATTATGGGGTTCGGGATACGGATGATTGGGCTTCCGTTGGCGCTTGGGGATATCTTCCGGGGGTTTTTGTTGGCGACGGATCCGGATGTGTATCTGGTTGAGTTTCAGCGGAGGGGGTGAGGAGGGTTGGCTTTTGGTCGGTTGGAATGGGATGACTACTTATTTTTCTTCTCGCTTCAACAGGGACGGTGAAAAAACAAACAAGAGCAAAGACATTGCAGGGCTTCATGATAAGACTTGGAACATATGAGTTAAGAAGAAAAAGCGAAGAAGATGTAGAGCTCTTGAACAGATCGAGTATCATCGTGAACAATTGCATCGTTTTGCTTTGTGAAAGTCTAATCAAGATTCGATAAACATGAAAACATTAATCGCAATATTAAAAAACAAAATATGAAAGTCTATTCACCACTGACAAGATGAGAGCATGTAAGAGTTGCAACGACAGCCAAAACCCGAGAAAGGGCAGCAGAAAGCTACCTAGCAGGCTTTACCGGAAGAAGCAATCTGCACATACGCCCAGCCCTACTCTAGATGTGGCCCAAGCTCTTGGCTCTTAAATCCGACATGCAAGTCCTGCCTGTCGCAATCACCTTCGTTCGATGTTGGATCTTTGTGTTACAGGAACATTCCATTTCTGTCTCCAGATTGTAATCTACTACCAGTATCTGTCCCTACGTTCAATAGCATATCCTTGATGCAGCATCGAATCTCGCAACATGAACACAATTCGCGAAATCCAATCCCTCAACAAGCGCGAATTAGAAAACAATGTCTCCATAGGCGGCTCCTGGCACCGCGACTTCGACGACACAGCTTACATTTACATTGGCGGCCTTCCCTTTGACCTCTCAGAGGGCGACGTCATTGCTATTTTCTCCCAATACGGGGAACCTGTATACGTGAATCTAGTGCGGGATAAGGAAACCGGCAAGTCGAAGGGATTTGCATTCTTGAAGTACGAGGATCAACGGAGTACGGACCTGGCGGTCGATAATCTTGGCGGGGCTGTAATCTTGGGCAGGACGTTGAAGGTGGATCATACGAGGTATAAGCGGAAGGACGACGGAGAAGAAGAGGCACGGACGGCCGCAGCTGCCGGTCAGGCTACAAAGGTGGAGGGCATCGGTGGGAAACGTGCTGGCACACCGGAGAGTGAGGATGAGAGGCCAATGTTGAAAGAGGAAAGAGAGCTGGCTGCGTTGATTAGGGATCATGATGAGGACGACCCAATGAAGGAATACCTGGTGCAGGAGAAAAAAGAAGAGGTGGCGCAAGCACTGGCGGCTTTGGTGAAGAAGGGCCGAAAGCATGATGAACGCAAGGAAAGACGACATCACAAGCACCACAGCCACCGGTCTCGTAGGCACAGCGGCTCGGAATCGGATGATGAGCGCCGGAGGCGGCATAGATCGCAGAGGAAGAGGTCAAGGAATCCATGAAAATGATTTAGTTTCAAGTCTTAGATCTTTACAACCGACTGGCTCGACTAGAGCGGACCTTTGCTAGCTCAGCTCAGCTCACACTTTTCTGGCGGAACGAAAAGTTAGATGGGAGGAAGAACGTCCAGCCACCAAAATCGGACTGTTGGCACTCCAAGACATCCTAGCGTCTTCTGATGGGCGACAAAAGAGAAGGCCTAAACAATGTGACAAGACAGTGAGCCGTCTCCAATACGACTGAGGAATACGTATTGGAAAGAATGAAAAGTGCCGGTGCTGACATGGCGCTCGAAATTTCGCAACTGGATGAATAGCCTGGTCACGGACGTGCAATAAGCGGGTATAATGATCGGGTGGGATTCGAGAGTGACAGTGCATTTCCAGCATTCTTTATTCGAGATTCATTAGGATATCGTTAGCTACCAAGGTACCGTTTCCAGCCATTCCTCACGCAGTGTCTCCTTCCATCATCTCCTTCACCTATGATGAACTTTTCCCACCGGCCATCTCTTCCCGCTCCAATTACAATTATCGTATAATCATTTCTCCACCCAATTATTCCTTTTCGAGGTCTACCACCTGGAATTCCTGGTATTGGTACATTACCGGTTGATTTCAGACTAGTCTGTGGGTCGTCGTCAATCTCAAAATGTGCGGACGTAAAAGAGTAGATGTCAGAAAAAACTCGAGGAAGGAGTGGTACGTTCGCTAAGATCCCCCATTTCTGCCTATTGCTCTCTTCACTGTTTCTGGTCATTGAGGAACTGTTGGAGTCGCGGTGAGATCTAGTGCCAGTGGCGGAATATTCAGACTTGGTCGAGGAGCGAGGGAGATCAAATATGTGCAAGGTTGACTTGTCCGATGTGACAGCTAAGAGTTCGCTATTGGGCGATATGGCGATTGAATAGATGACAGCATGATCCACCCCTCGGCGCAACTCGCCAATACGGGCACAATTGCTGGTGGAAAACGTCCGTATGAGCGTGCCCTTTGCAGCGGTTAGCTGAATAACTGTCAAATCCCATACCCTTATACTTACCATCTCGCTTGCGGTTGCCAGAATCTCACCATCCGGACTCAACTCCATTGCCCTCAAAGGCGAACCATGGGCTGGTATGATACTGACATTTCCAGTAGCGATTTCAACCATCTGTACTTGGCCAGGCGTCCGTCCAGGGAAGGCTACAACCTTTGCGCCGAGGCAGCATAGGCCCAACGGATTATCTGCTGTCTCAAAGACTGAAAGCTTTTCGGGGGTTGACGAAAAAGCATACATATGTACGCTGTTCTGCAGCGCAACAACTATTCGTGACCGGGATAGGCTCACCCGGTTAACGGCAGACCGGAATTCAAGAGTGATGACTGCTTGCTGTTTGGCATCGTCCCAGATGATGACCTAAAGGTGATTATAAGCTGCCTTGTGTCATTGGGAAGATGGTTGAGAGCTTGGCTTACCGACCTTGTTCTGTGGAAACTTGGGTTGTTTCCCTCCCCCGACCAAAGCTATGTAGTTAGCTCTGCCAAGCATTTCTGCTTCGCCAATACCAGCATTGAAATCTATTACAACGCATGATCAGCAATCAATTGCGTATATGTGAAAGACTGTTGTGATAGTAGGTGGTTTACCGCGTGAAACTTTGAGCTCGCAAGGCTCTGAATTGAAGACTAACGAAGTAGGTAAGTTCCACAGCACTCCACAGGAATGATTGTCTCTCGCATACCGCAGAATCCAGTATCAAGGCTTACTGAGAAGCAGCTACTGTCCTGGTTGAAAGCCACTGATAATGATACAGGGCCTGCGGACTCGTCGATGGCTGGCCTAGTATTCATGACCGCGGAGACTTTGAGACTAGGGTGGTATGCGCCTATGACAACTGCAAGCAGTCAGGAGAGGGACTGGGTTGTAATTCATGAGGCGGGTGTGAAGCTTGAGAAGCAAACACATGCGACAGTTGATATACAGATGACGGATGTTTGACTGATGCCCGTGCGACTCGCTTTATGCTAGCCCACTTCAAGCGTAGCGTGAAGTCCCCAGCTTTTATTGCCGCCAAGACCAACCCCTTAGCATCACATTGTTTTTTGAGCATCTGTACACTACAAATCATCCTTCGCAACATTACCTTATTGTGCCTACACATTCCTCGCCTCCCAGCGACACCCGCCTCAGCATGTCTTCACCACTTAATGCTGTATGTGACATTACCAGCCGAACAATTGCTTTGTGCTTGCATATACGACTACCTTAGCCATCACCATTACTGACGTGTTCTACTCTAGATCAAGATGCGCCGAAAGAAGAATGTGAAGAAAGGTATTCAATTCTGTCTGATGGTTTGCGGTGCTTCAGGAACCGGTAAGCCTTATGTACCAAATCCAACTCGTTCCATGAGTACTAACCTGTGTAGGACGCACCACTTTCGTGAATACGCTATGCGGAAAACGAGTACTCCAAAGCAAAGACGCAGATGATGCTCACAACGCGCACCTCGAGGAAGGCGTCCGTATCAAGCCCATCACAGTCGGTGGGTAGAGTCGAGTCTGCACAGCTCAAAGCTACACCGCTAATTCTTTTGATAGAGCTGGAGCTAGATGAGGAAGGCACACGTATCTCTCTTACGATTGTCGATACACCCGGCTTTGGAGATCAGATCGACAATGAGGCCAGGTATGTATGCTCGGTCGGGCTGTTATGGAGAGCCTCAAGCTAATTTACCTACCCCAGCTTCTCCGAAATCGTCGGTCATCTGGAGCGCCAATACGACGACATTCTTGCCGAAGAATCGCGCATCAAGCGTAACCCCAGATTTAGAGACAATCGGGTGCACGCTCTGCTTTACTTTATTACACCAACTGGCCATGGGTAAGGCTGACTTCCTGAACCTTCGGGCCAATTCAATGCTAATGGTTTTCGATAGTCTTCGCGAACTTGATATTGAGCTCATGAAGCGCCTATCCCCCCGCGTCAATGTTATCCCTGTTATTGGCAAGGCCGATTCTCTTACGCCAGCCGAGCTCGCAGAGTCGAAGAAGCTCGTTATGGAGGATATCGAACATTACCGCATCCCTGTTTACAACTTCCCCTACGATATCGAAGAGGACGATGAGGACACAGTAGAAGAAAACGCAGAGCTGCGAGGCCTGATGCCTTTCGCCATTGTAGGGTCAGAAGAGGTGGTTGAGATTGGAGGCCGGAGGGTTAGAGCTCGACAATATCCTTGGGGTGTTGTTGAAATTGACAACCCACGACACTCGGATTTCCTCGCCATCAGAAGTGCTCTACTACACAGCCATCTTGCAGACCTGAAAGAGATTACACATGACTTCTTGTATGAGAACTATAGAACTGAGAAGTTGAGCAAGAGCGTTGAGGGTGGTGCTGCTGCGTAAGTTGGATTTTCCTCCTACGACTAATTTCTGTACTAACGACCCTCCAACAGCGACTCTTCTATGAACCCTGAAGACTTAGCTTCCCAATCGGTCCGCCTCAAGGAGGAGCAGCTTCGCCGTGAAGAGGAGAAGCTTCGAGAAATCGAGGTGAAGGTGCAACGCGAGATTAATGAGAAGAGGCAGGAGCTACTAGCTCGTGAAAGTCAATTGAAAGAGATGGAGCGAATGCACAAGGAGCAGAGTTCTGCTATGGATGACACCAATGGCGAGATGGCTTGATTTGGTGTAATAGGGAGTCTTGAATTGCCCAAGCGATATCGCTATGGGTATCAAGCAAGAATTAGGACGAGCGCGGAGAGTTAATTTCATTGCTTCGAGCGAGTCATAGATATCCCCTTGAATGTTGTTTTCACTTAAAAGACTTCGCCTGCTGGTTGCCTGTAAGTAGTATGGCCTTGCTAGAATGTCTTTCACCCGATAGTAAAACGATGTCGCACAATAGAAAGAATGCTACGGAATACCTTTAAATGTTATCAAGGTCAGGGTCATTCAAGATGGCAAAATGATCACATGTCATGTGACTCGTGCCGCATCCTAAAACGCCCTAGTACCATTTGGAGGCGTCCCAGACGTCAAGTTTGAACATCGCCCCACCAGCTCCATCATCTTCTTCCACGCAAGCCATCAAAAATCACCGCACCAAGGCCAGAGTCGCAATAGCCCGGTATACACAGACATGGCAGCAAATACCAAGTACGAGCCAGCGCCGCAGCGCGACTCGTTTGAAGAGTCGAGCTACACTCAAGCACCACCATCCTATCAGGCTGAATCACATAGCAACGATGGACTGCTAGGTGCCCCAAGAAGAGAAGATGATAACGTGCCTGATGACTTCAAGGTATGGATGGGTTTCGTTTCTGTTTTTAGGTTCGTCACGGAGCTACGACTAATAGTTGTGCAGTTCGGCGGCTCCGTCGCAGAAGCCACGCTACCCATTCGAATGCAGTTTATCCGTAAGGTCTACTCGATCTTGTAAGCTATCACCTATCGTTTAATTTGAACTCCAACTAAACAAACCTATACAACTAGGACTGTACAATTACTTGCAACCATCGCTGTCAGCTCCCTTTCCTACATCAGTCCGTCATATAAAACATGGATCCGATCAAATCCATGGATGATGTGGGTCTCACTCTTCGGGGCTATCGGATTTATGCTCTTGACGTTCTGGAAGCGAAAGTCATATCCCACCAACCTTCTCTTCCTAAGTGGTTTCACGGCATTAGAAGCATACTCGATATCCGTTATTGTATCATTCTACGATAACCAGATCGTGCTTGAGGCTCTTATCCTTACAGCTGGCATATTCGTTGCACTAACGATCTTTGCGTGCCAAACAAAGTATGACTTTACCTCGTGGATGCCATACCTTTTCGGCAGTCTTTGGGCGCTCATCCTCTTTGGATTCATGGGAATGTTTTTCCCCTACAATAGCACGGCCGAACTCATATATGGGGGATTGGCTGCACTCATTTTTAGCGCATACATCCTGGTAGACACCCAACTTGTTATGCGACATTACCACGTCGAAGAAGAGATTGCCGCGGCGATTTCTCTGTATCTGGATATCATTAATCTCTTCCTGGCTATCCTAAGGATCCTAAATAGCCAATCAAACAACTGAGTACTGACAAAAGAAGACTCGGCTGGTACTGGGGTGTTGGAGGACTGGAATTTGGAAGTTGTGGAAGGGGACTCAATGTCCGGAGATGCAGGCTGGCGCAGGTGTGATCAATTTAGCTTCTGCCATGTTGGCGTAGGCGTCTCCCGCTCTGTATTCTAGATTGTTCGAAGGTTGCGGGCGTTCAAAGCAAAATACCTCACGATCTCCCGCTCACGGTGATTGTGGTAGGCGGATGGATTATTGCCTACCCTGCTTGGACGACGGTGCCTTTTAGCAAAAAACCTCCCAGATGTCAAGCGAGTCCGAACTTTTAGACCTTCCATTGTTCAGCTATACAGCTTTACCTGTTACATGCCTACCTCATGGTATTGCTCACCGCCAGGCACCTTATCACTTAAGACATGACCACAAAAGATTTCTCCCTAGCTATAAATATGAGTAGGTACTGGTCCTTACTTGAGGAGGCGTAAAGTATTCCTTTGCATCATCCCCTAAAAGCGGCGGAATGGAGCCAAAACTCGCTGTCTGAATCACACACGGTAGTATGAGCTAAAAACCCTCCTTAAGCGACTGAAGGATCTACTTTGTTAACGGATCGCATTCGTACATTAAGGAGAAGGAAGTTAAGATGTGTGTCTAGAAAGTGAAACATGGACGCAAAAACTGCCAACAAGCAACCAAAAGAAATCCAAAAATATATTGTTACAAAACTCGAAAGCTCTTCTAAACCTCCCGGAAAAGAAGCAGGACAAGGTTGCCCTCCACATCTACCTGCTGCTTGAAGACTAGGTCCCTCTGATCTCCCCTTTGTATCTGAAACGAATTCGAAATTCAAACGGCAGCGTGTAGAACAGTGTATCAAAGAGGTGGAGTAGACGAAGTACGCAATGAGGGGATTCCGAAGCCAAGCAAGATCTGTTAGGAAACAAAGCCAAGGAGAGCTACTCCTATTGAATGCACCGCATAGATACAGGTGGCCATTCTAAGCCCATTGAGCTCCCGCGAAACCTAGTAACAAATACTTAAGAGAGCGTCATGCTGCCTTGTAAATACGATCTGAAAGACAGAATGCTCAATTTCGGTCAAAATTTTGTTGGAGGCTTGGAGGATTTTAATGACCCCCTTGAAATCATCGCGTAGAATTAACACAGAATCGCGCTAGGAGACCGCAGCCCTTCGCAAGACATGATTGATTCATTAATCAGGGAAGCAGACGTTACTGAGCATAAGTGAGCAACGATGGAGTGCAGGTGGGCAAGTTGAGCTTGTCTTAAGTACCCTGAGTAATAATTGAGCCGAATTTGATACTCGCGGTTGAGCAAGACTCTTTGGAATGAAACTACCCAAACAAATGAGAGCTTTTAGCAAAACACCATATCAAAGATCCGTGCGGCTTTCCAGCATCAATATTTTTCTATTATCCTTTGTGATAGCACTGAATGTTATCTGCAATTTTCTATAAACACTCGGCATCATTCTGGTAGAAGACAGAAAAAGGGGGTGCAGGATCTCGCTTAAAATTCTCACTTGTTTGGGTGCCGCTCGGCGCTTTAGGGCTAGAGTCGACTTGGTTGGCCGCACCTTCGAAGGAAAGGAAGCCCCCAACATCCAACCCAGCAATGCAGTTCTATCATTGTCACTCACTCTTATCAATCAATACACTGTCGCTACTTGTGTTTTTAGCAATTACTGATGGGTGTTTTGTAGAAACTATGCGTTGAAAGGACTCAATTGCAGTCTCATGCGAACCTTTCTCTCCATCCTCTAACAAAACCTATCCCTAAACAAACCACCGAATATCTCGAACTCTGAGTCCAGCGGACCGACAGTCTTTCTGGGAAACCACCATCATCCCAACCAAAGTTGAAAGTCTCTGCCCGCGGGTATACAGAAGAAGCCATTGTCTTTGAAGCCCATAGTCAATTACTCTTCTCTAGAACCATGGCAGCAACGGAAGAGCCCCTATCAGTCTTGGCAACACCAGGTGTTTACTACAGTCACTTGGACGGAGATGGGAGAGGCGAATATAGCACCAACCAAGCCAATGGCAAAAGCGAAGATCCTGAGAATAAAGGACCGAATATGTCTCATGGCCAGAAGAGCTGTCCCTCAGATATCACAAGGGGGGCCCGAAACAAAAATAAGCCCGGAAACGACAGTATACTGTCGTTGATGTGCCAATGGACCGTGGACCACCAAATTGGTAGGCTAAGTCGAGTGGACTTTCCGTGACCCTCATAATTGACTGCATTCAGGGCTCTCTGCAAATCTACTCCTTCTACTTGCAATGACACACATGTCCTTCCCTCGAGCGCGACGACATACTACGAAGTTCTTTCAGCTTTCGTACTATAATAATGCGACAGGGAAGTATACCCTAGGCTGGGACGACGTCTTTCTAGTGTTCTATTGGATCGTCATGTTCACAGGCCTACGAGCAGCGGTGATGGATTACATCTTGGTACCAATAGCACAAATGGCAGGTATACGAAGAAAGAAAGAAAAAGTAAGGTTTGCAGAGCAAGCTTGGATCTTCCTCTACTCTACTGCTTTCTGGTCACTAGGGATGGTAGGACCACATTACCAGATTTAGATGATGTGGAGACTGACCACTCGTATAGTACCTGATGTACAACTCGGGCTACTGGCTTAATTACCGTGAACTGTGGGTCGGCTGGCCCAATAGAGAGCTTGATGGGTTGTTCAAATGGTATTATCTTGTACAGTTTGCGTTCTGGCTTCAACAGATCGTAGTGGTCAATATCGAAGAGCGGAGGAAAGACTACTACCAGATGTTCACCCATCATATTATTACCTCTGTTCTTCTCTTTACAAGCTACGGATACCACCAAGCGAAAGTTGGGAACACCATTCTGTGCCTCATGGACGTGGCGGACATTTTTCTCCCGGTAAGCAATCTGGACTAACATCCATTGTGAGAGTAAAAAGCTAACCGGGATTGTGAAAGTTGGCCAAAATGCTTAAATACCTCCGTTTTCAAATGGCCTGTGATATAGCATTCGGCTTGTTCATATTAGTCTGGGTTATTGCGCGACACCTCCTCTACCCACGCTTGTGCTGGTCACTCTACGCCGATTCTCCTGAAATAATCAACTATGGGTGCTTCTGGGGTCCTGCATCGGATCTGCATGGCCCCATTGATCCTCCGGATCGTTTCAGCCATCTGATTCAACCCTTTCGTGACCCAGAAGGCATCGTCTGCTGGAATGATAAGATCAAATGGTCTTTTATGGTTGCGTTACTGGCATTGCAAGTGGTCCTCCTGCTTTGGTTTTGCATGATTGTTCAAGTTGCGTTGAGGGTCCTTCGGGGTGGACAAGCTGAAGATTCGAGAAGCGATGATGAGGGAGAGAACGAAGAGGATGATCATACCCAGGAGAAGAAGATTCATAAAGAAGACATCCTTCTCGAGGAACCTCCACTGGAAGAAGAGGTTGGTGTTGAAGACATGAATCTCGGTAACCGCAAGACAAGTCCGAACAGACGATTTCGGAAGGGCGGAGGCGCCGCTAGTGGGGTTACACTTCACAGTGATCGGAAGGAGCTGCTGGGGAGAATAGGTTGTGATAAAGGGTCTTAAGGACGCTCTCCTCTACTTACGATTGTCTTCTGGAACGAAAAGCGAGTTTGTTATGCGCGATAAACCAATCATGAGCGTTTGTTAGATTGCATAATAGATCAAGCCTGGGCCCTGGGAGTGCTCCCCTGGGGAACAATTATAATTATATCAACCCGCACATGTGTGTTCAGTGCGGGACTGTACTTCTAGCTCACCGTAATGTTCATCAGTAAAGGAAAACCACCGTTCAAACCAGAGTGTATTTTCACGCACCATCATGATTTCATGATAACCTCAATTCCCCTCTGCAAATTAGCGGCAAGATAGCGTCACTCTACTCGTCTATTTCATTCTTGGTTGCACCTAGAGTAGCTCAGACATAATCTTCCAGTGTTGCGATGCCACCTCGAATACGCCCACAACCTCTACCAGGCTCTTTCCAGTCAATAACACCTACCTTCCTATCCTCGCCGTGCCAATGCCTCCGCCAGGCTCCGGCAAAACACTTCTCAACCACTCCTCGGCCCGCTACACGTCAGAGAGCCACGATGTTCCGCTGGCTTGAGGGTCCTGGCTCCGTATTCAGAGATCCTCTTCCCGGCTCAACCAATTACCTTAATGCTTATGACGAGAATGGGCGCCTAATTCGTGCGTCCGCAAAAGAGCCAAAGCAAAAAGACACCGATGACGAGCAAACGACGCCGTTGCCTGGTGAAGAAAGCCTAGAGGGGATAAGCTTGGAAAAGAACTTCGCAATGGGAGGGGGCATACCAAAGGAGCAGCAGGAAGATCTGATACCGTTTCCAATGAACCGCCAGTTTAGGAGTCAGCCAGTGTTGAGTAATGAGCTCAGGGATGAGGTGTGGTATAGGCATTCGCAGCTTAAAAGGAGTGTGAGGGTGATAAGTGCAGAGCTCGGGATCGAGATGAGGAGAGTTGGTGCTGTGATACGGCTGAAAGCTGTAGAGAATGAGTGGGTTAAAGAGGTACGTTAACATCCGGCTTGGCTTTCTGCTGCCGCTACAACCTGCAATGATGAGAAAAACACAATCGATTAGTCTTGAAGACTTCCACCATGGTTACTCAACAAATTACAACTCTCTGACACCTCAATGTCGTCTCTCTTCGTCATTCCCGGAACAAGTGGCCAGAAAAAAGTGCTAATCACCTTTTCCGTAACAGGGTAAACGCCTGGCAACCCCCTACGCCAATTCCATCCTCTCTATGCTACCCCAAACCCCCTTCCACAGAGGCACCCCCCCAACCATCCACGAGGCCATCAACGACCTCCCCGTCCACCGCGACACCCTCCGCCAAATCTTCCACCCGGTCTCCGAATCCCGCCACTTCACCCGCGTCGACGCCGGCCACATCTTCAACCCCTCCCTACTCCCCGCCGACGACCGCATCCCGCATCCCGAACTTGTCGACATTGAGCGCGCGCGGCTCGGGGATCCGAACAAGAAGGACGAGATGCTAAGAGTCGTGAGGGAGAAGTTGGTGCAGGAAGGCCGGGCGAGGGAGGATCGGGAACAGCGGAGCATAGAGAGGGAGGCGCGCGAAGTTAAGAAGGTCATGCCGGAGAAGGGGCGATGGGAATTTAGGTTCAGAGATATTAAGGTGGAGAATGTAGGGAGTGATGGGAGGGGAAGGAATGGCGTGGGTGCACGGTATGGGATCCCGCATCAGGATCGGAAGAGGGGCCAGATTAAGATTCCTACGAGGGTGGACCTGTGAGGGGTGTATTTTGCGTGTGCATACTTTTAGGCTGTTCATATTGGAGGAGATGGTAAAAGGAGCGTAGCCGGCTGCTGAGAATTCATTGTACACTAAATAGCTGCAAAATAGAGTAACCGTACAACTCTTAAGCTCTCATCCATCTACACAAAGTTCGCAAAGGTGAGCAGACGGAACAAGTCTAAAATTTCCTATCATGAGTGCGAGGGGTAGATGCTGCAACGTATTGGGCTGGTGAAGTTGAAGCATAAACGAAGAGGGAAAACAATCGGTAATAGAGAAGACAGGTCCGGATTCGAATTGGAAATGCCGAATTTGAAGAGAAAACCCCCAAGGCGATGTTTTTGTAACCTTAGAGCTGGGTTAAGGGGTTGATGGTTTCATGGGTGCAAGAGGGTAATCATCGACTTTTGTAAACATTGTGCTAGCTCAATTTCGATCGATATCTGAATTGTTGCACCAGTCAGTCTTGCCTCTCATTTTGCAACGCCGAGGAGGTTTACTGTCGATTGGCCACCAGGTGGAACGCTAGGATCTTTGGTAGGTATTCCAGCATACTTTAACCTCGCGAATACTTCTCGTAGCATACATAAAGTACCTACATATCCTGCCTTTCCGCCAGCTTCAGCACCTCCTCGCTCATTGCCTTTCGCCCCGTGCTCGGGACTTCGACGATCTGCTCCACGCCCTGGTAGTCTGGGATATCGATGTTATATTTTTCTGCGACGCTTGGTGGTAGAAAGCTATACGAAGATCATCAGCCACTTCTTCAAATCCCTTCTATCCCCGTTTAATGGATATAAAGGGCAACTTACCGTCCTCCAATGAAGTGCCTCCCTTTAAAGTGCTCTACCAATGGCTTCGGCGCTGTCAAACTGATCAGATTTGCTGGATGGAATTTCGCCCCTGGCCCACTCTTGGGCGGTCCGTCCTCGATACTCCAGGAAGAGGGAGCGTCAACGGATGTGACTGGGACAGTGGTCTGTTCGAGAGCGGATATTATAGCGGAAAACGGGGGCCGGACTTCGCCCGAAAAGCTGAAGCCTAGTGGCGTGTTAGACAGCTATCTGAAGGGGGCAAAATGGGGAAGGAAAATACCAAAGATGGCGTCAATTACATGGTTCGTGCTCTTAAGGTCAGATTCGAAATCCTCAGAGAATTTGATATTGAGATTTTTTAGTTGCTCCGCAAGCCGCTGTGAAACCATCAGTATGCGCTCGAATACATGCTCTCATGAGTCCTAACCTGATATAGCTCATTACTGGTTCGTTTGGGGTAGTAGATCGTGGGCTGATATCCGTAGTGCCAAAGGTGACGAGCAGCTACAAGACCATCACCACCTAAAGCCCTTTAGATACACCTAATGACTTCTTCGGATGAAAGCTCCAACCGTTGTTTCCAGGCCCGCAAGCTACGAGTACTTTCTTTCCCTTGCTTGGTGGATGTACTCGGTAGACTTGACTGCATGATCAGGAGTTTGATTCCTTATGGAGAATTCCAGTCACTGACTAGCTTGGGAAACGGAGAGACCAGCCAGTTCCATCAATTGATCTAGCGAGAAGCCTCCCACGCTCATAAGATCCTTATCTAAGGCGGTGGCATTCTTAGCTGATAGAGTCTGTAGAAGCGTTTAGCTCAATGCTGTTCCAATAGATATACCGCTTACTCGGAGTGCCATGTTGATATGCTTTGGTCAAGAACTGTAGCGGAAAGGAGAACACGCAGATACTACGATGGTCGTCTACACACGACGTCATGGTGCTCGCAGAGATTCGGTTGGCCATAATTTCTCTGGTTGTCCAAAGAGCTATAGGTGCTAATAGACTCCTATGGAAAGTAACAATCAGCTTCTACCATATCTCCTGAGCTGTCACACCGAATTTCAGCTTGCATAGAGCTCATGTTATCGTTTTAACATTCATATCAAAATTCAACCGGGAGATAATAGCGCGGAATAGTTCCGCATCTCAGCCCTATCTTTAGATAACTTTCTACATCGCAAGCTTTCGAAAACCCATTAAACAGCAAAGCTCCCCCGTCGCCCACAGAAATGGTCGTGAAGATACGGCTGGCAAGATTCGGCAAACGTAACGCCCCCTTCTACAACATTGTGGTTGCGCAAGCTAGGTTGATCCCCCCCCTATATCCTGTCCTAGGGCACTCATTGAATATCGTTGCAGGAGCGCAAGAAATAGCAAGCCGATCGAAGTCCTGGGTTCGTATTTTATATTCTACATAGTAATTGAATAGTGCTAAAATATCTATGTGCAGGCACATATGATCCTATACCAAAGCCTCCACCCCTCGGCGAGGGCAGACCGTTCAAAGACATCAAACTCGACACCGCGAGAGCGAAATACTGGCTGGGTGTTGGAGCGCAGCCTTCAGATCCTGCTTGGAGATTGTTATCTATGGTATGGACCTCTTCAATAATCCGATATTGAGAGGTACGTTAGCTGACTTTGGGGTGTGAACAGATTGGTTTGCTGGAGCCCAAATATAACATAGCCAAATTACAGCAGGCAGAGAAGGAAGCTTCAGAGCCGGTAGTCGTGGCTGGTAAGAACGTCATGGCTGCTGTTGAGGGACGGTGACAGTGGGGGAGGGTGCATGGGTTGGCGTTTTGGATCGGTAGTGCTTGTGGTGCATCTTTACATGTTTAGAAGATGTACAAAGACTCTAAAGCCTGCGAAAGCTACTGTATACTATGTACAGTTTTTTCTATCTCAAGCTAGCATTTCCAAGCATATCTTGCTCAGAAACCAGCTTTCCAAAGCATCGCACCCAGAAGTCACGGTATCAATGCGCAACAACAAACAAAGTGTTCGTGATCAGGCAGGTAATCATGACCACAACGCCATATATCGCAAGGGCAAGACTGAGTTGCCGCAAGATGTTCTTCCGCCGGGCATTACCTTTCGGGCCGCCACCTCCCAAGAGACCCTCGTCGTCGCCACCATCGGAATCATCCTCTTCGTCTTCCTTCACCACTCTCTGATGATGAGCGGAGTCGGGCGATGAAATCTTGTAGTAGAACAGCCCAGGAAGTATAAAACTAATGCTGGTACTTCCTGTACTTCCCACGTACGCAAGAACCTTCTCTAGAGATGATACTGTCATAGCTACAATATAGCTTAAGACAATAATAGTTGTCGTGATTGCAGCAAAGCGTATATCTCCCATCTCTTTGACCGCACCACCAGTCCTGCTAGATGGCAGTAATTGGGCGGTTCGAGCTGGCGATCCATGAGACGAGTCTAATCTCCTTTTAGGGCGCCACTTCAGAACAGCATCCACCGAAGCTCTACAAGGGTGGACCTGGAGTGGATATGAAAACATAACGAGAACAACAATGGCAGCTTTGCCAATTGTCGAACTTATCGACGGAGCATCTGGCGCTGCGGATTAGCCGAGTCCGAGAACACGGTTTGGGTTAAGTAACGAATACGTACACATTCCGACTATGTTGCCGGACACAGCATTTCCGAAAGAAAGATAGCCAGTGATGGCAACTAATATATAGATGAAGCCTGCGACGCCAATACTGGCAAACACCACGCTCGTTGTCCTAAATTGAGAATTGTTTCCAATCTCGTTAAGAATGGAGAACATCTGTTGCAGTCTATTAGTATAACGCTGAGATGGGCAGTTGTGGTGAGGAGCTCACATTTTGATGGCAAGTATATGCAAAAACGATTACTGGAAAATTACTGAGCGTCGCTACCGCACTCTCCCACCGGATAACTCGAATAACTCCCCTATCCACCATGGTATCGCCTTTGTAGAAATGAGCGACGACCAAAACGACCAGATATCCAATGGATATCAGTGCAATGACACTAGTATATTTGAGCGAGTCCAAACGCCGTAGAAATGATAGTGGAATGACAATCAGCCTAGAACATGAGAAGTTAGCTTTAAATCTTTTAGATCATCCTGAAAAATACAGCTTCGAACATGAGCCAAAGCATAGCACATACATAAAACCGGTCACCCAGAAATGGCGGTCCACGAGAAAGCCTACACCGCCAGCGTTCTCACTGAAACCCCTTACGACGCCTGGCATCAAATCACCAATAATTATGAGATAGCTAACTCCAACCCCAAAGCACTTGATGGCGATCGCCGCATCGAATATAACAGCCGCATTAGGGTAGGTGATCTGCGATAGAGCAAAGAAGGAAGAGGATCCCCGTTCTAAGTATCTGGCACATTTTGTTTGCAGATAGAGACCGAAGCCTGCTGTCACTCCAGCCCAGATTATGACAAAGGTCCCAAGAAGAATTCCCATGCGTGAAAGAGCCAAAGGCATGGCAAGAACGCCCGCTCCCACGACTATAGAGGTTAGTCTGCGACCTGAGCCTCTAGATCACAGCGCATACTCGTATTCACCAGATTTATAATGCTGCTAATCCAACTTGCTTGTCCGATGATTCCCACCTCTTTCCTGCCTCTACTGGAGCGCCGCCTGCAGCATGTCAGTAACAGCGTCCGAGATCTTACACATAAACAGCAGTTCCAGCCAAGCCACGCGGGACTGAATGAACTGACCGAGTTCCTCGAGTCGAGGACGTGGCACTTCCTGGACGCCGTATATCGTTGCCCTCCGCATCGCCGTTGATGGCAGAATACAACGGCATGATCAGATCTGCCTCCCCAGCCAAACAAAAGACTTGCAGACACCCTCATACACAGTGTATCGTCAATTACGCTGCTAGATGTCAGTTAGAGGTCAAAACCTGTATCAGTGACGTCCCGTGAGACAAATCAGAAGGTGGACATTGAAGGTCTGATGTTGTCCAATTATTAACTAGCGTGTGACCCTTATCGATAAGTAGATTACTAATCAGAATTCTGTTTTCCACCGCTCCGTTGCCTCATAACGGGGTTAGTGTGACACGTCTGAGAACCTGACGGGAGGAAATGGTCTAATGTTTGTTAGTAGAACCGAGAGTCTGGAGTTTATGGAAACAGGGACACATGAATACTTTCGTACTGGTATAGGAACATGGAAGCTCAATACGACTCTACAAGAGGGCTTAATGGTTGGCTTGTCATTCCTTTATTATCAGTATTTTATAAAATCAACGATTACAGCTATGCAGTCACAAGCTTTCAACATCTCTGAGGCTGCCATGAAAGGATAGCATACGCGCCATCATCTTTGACGATACTGAACGTCGATTCCATTGCCCAAGCGTGAACGAACCGCCCAGTCTGATACTGCTTGAATAAGGAGCAGTTGTCGTCAAATGAATGCCAGTAATCGTGGTATTGCTGTGTTCCGACATCCCCAACACCGCTACCGTGATCGCCGCCTTTGCCCCAAGCCCATTGAGACTTTCACTATATTAGCGCAACCAAGCACATCACAATCTGGTAAAGCTTACCTCGGAGATCAAGGTCGGCAACCCAAGGTTGTCTCTATACCACTTAATCTGGCCTTCGATATATGGCATCGAATGTGCCTCGTTCTTGCCATGGTAGAATGGCATGGCGTGTCCATGAACCATATCACTGTTCGCTTGAACTTGCTTACCAGTAAATGCAAGTCCTGAGCCGCTGGCGTCACTCATCACTCCTGGTCGGTCCCAGTCCTCTGAAATCGCTACTGGGACTCCATAGCTGTTCATCTTCGTTCGGAAGGCTGCCAAGTCGCTGATAAAGTTGCTGCCATCGACACCGTCACCTATGGGCTCGGAGCCAAACTCGGCGCTGTGGAAGACGTAGGGTGTGATGGGTCCGTATTTCGGGCTGGTGATGACGCTGTAGATGGCCGCTTGGGTCTCCTTCCATAGATCTGGGTTCTATAACACGACACTTAGAGCTTCTCATGTGTTTTCAATCAGAGTTCTTACGTCGCTGAAGCCCCACCATACTTGCGTTATCACACCCATATTATTGTTCACTGCCGCCTTTAACAGGTTCTTCCATATGCTCGCATCACGGCATTCGGGTGCATAGACTCGGACGATTGATGCTCCAAAATCTTTCTTCATCCTCGCAAAGTCAGCATCAATGGCAGCATAGCTATTGGTGTGATCGCTGCAGTCGGATACTTCGAGAGGGTAAGAGAAGCCCATAAAGCCGTACATCTCACTCTGTGGGCACCACCATTCGGAACGCGAAACAGAAGGTGCGCTATAGTCGATGGGTAAGGTAGCTTCACCAAAGGGAAAGCAAGCGGATGAGCCCGACGATGTCGAGGCAGGGAGAGCATTGACTGCTGCCAACAGACTTGAGAGGAAGATGATCGAGAACATGACGAAGGTATCGGCTGGAGTAAGGCGAAGAGATCTTTTGAAAATGTAGGCTCACGAAGAACGAAATACTTGTACCTTAATTATTCTCATGGACAATTCAGAAATCCCCTTTGATTATGTGCTTACTTCTAATCCCAATCATGTCTTTCTGTTTTTAGACTCCACGCCTCCCTCTTCTGCTGGTGGTTGAACGTTCCACAACCTCAATACGAGGAAAGGAGGTTGTGATACAATAAGCTTACCGCAGCGCTGTTACCGCTGTAAGTCAAATCACAAGTTTTGATGGGAGTTTCCAAGGGAGATTCGCCAATTGAAAGGATTCCCTTACAATGGGGGCGAAACTGGAACCTGAAACATGGGTAATCTTCTCATTCGAGCCCAATCACCAGAAGCAAGGATCTTTGGTGTAGTGAGATCTTCGACGCAAGCATTCATCAGCGGACGTGCGATGACTGACTGATGGGATTCTTTGATTCCCAATCTGTCAGTCGCCTCTCATGCTTTCGGCGGCAGCAAATTCGGGAACGCTAATCGCCATCCAACGCGATTGTATCGGAAATTGCATGAATCGCATCTCAATTGCGTTCTATAAGAGCCGATCTGTTAAGCATCAAAGGGTGATCTCAAGCTCCCCAGCACTCTTCCCGTTTCCCCACAATAGCATTGGTTCATTATTCAATGACTCAAACGATCGGGAATCTCAGTCTTTCAAGGGCAGGAACTGGCCCATAACAGCCTCCATCCATTCCATTGGTATACCCTTCTGCGCCGCTTCGAAAATTCCCCTCCTCATCCTCCCGATGTATTCTTTTTTAGGCTGATCCTCTTTGACACGGATCCTGTCAATGTAGACGAGTGCCTGCATCATAGTTCCGGATGTCACTAATGGCTTAGAACTTGCCCCAGTCTTCTCTTCCCAAAGCTCTATTGGATGCCACTCTTTCGTGTAATCCCAGGGCACGCCCTCATAGCCATCCAAACGCGATTCATCTTGCGGAGGTAGTTCGTAGACGAGCCCATATATCAAGTTGTTGCAAGTGCCAATTTCTGACGAAGGAGCAGCAACGAGGTTCGCATAGCCTCTTGCGCTGATGATCCATGTCCAACCACGCAAAATGCCTACACCAACGTATGTGCTTGATGGGCAGCGCTCTCTCATTTGGTGGAGAGAGAGGTTCGACCCATAAGCGAAATAAAGTGTGGGCATAATTGCAGTCTTGTAAGCTGGTGATGTCATCGTCGACGCATGTGCCATCATGTTGCTTTGTCCCAGTCTGACGCTGGTAGGGACCTGGATTTATGGGAAATGCTGTGATTCCTAAATGGTATCGCTTCCGCTCCCGCTCCCCGCTCCCGCTTCTACCTTACTATACGGACAGGACGTATCCAGACTTCCTTTCTAATTCGACGACATACCTTTAATCATGTTCTCTTTTCAGACACTTATGTCCAAGTTGACAACAACATTATACTTGGTCAGTATAAGAGAGATAGTAAGTATGATGGAGAATACTAGAGAAAGACTGACAATGGTCGTCACTGACTGCTGCTTATTACGATTGGTCAGTGGTAGCGCGAGTCAGACTGTTATTGTTGATAGCAGCTCTCCGCATAATTCTTGCGGATGGCCGTAGCAGGAGAAACAAAGACGAATTTGACTAATGGGGTCCTCATCATGCTTGGCATTAGGTTGCACCGCATACTGTAATTGCGATCTTGTGTTTTTTTCCGATTTATTCCACAACCACGCTGTTGGACACTCTCTTATTAAGCTGCTTCCACCTTGACTCTTTGTCTGCTAGTGGTTACAGCTCTTTCCTGAACGCCTGATTTCAAGCTTCAGTTGCTAAGATCTTTCGTTTGCACTTTCAGACCATGGCCTTCTCATCGCCAATCTACATCTCTTCTTCTGACGAAGAAGACAACACTAAGATCGACGCAACCACGACGATTAAGCAACAGGAACAACATGAGAGCCGAGCCAAACGCCGTCACGTTCTCAAGCAGCCATTGAGTTTTGCCAATCTAGCTGCAGACCAAGAGGCATCAGCGGTAAGCCCTGGAAAATCAAGACGCAAATCCGTCTCTGGTTTAGGTTCGGGTGAAGATCACGGCGGCAGTAGTATGAGATCCATATCCCTAACACAGCTGATTGTTAATGGTATCATCAATCAATCGTTCAAACCTAGAATTGTTACTAATTATGTAGCAGCTGTTGGCTACGCAGAAATCACACAGCACCAGCCTCAGCTAGATCAGCCGGTTCCACCATCCACGACCAATAGCCACCCATTGAAACGGAAGAGCACCAATGAAGTGGAAATCGTTAGCAAATGCAGTAAGATCATAGATCCAGCTACAAGTCCTTCCCGCGCCTCTGCCGGAGTAGCTGTGACATCTAGCCCGAAGAGCCTGTCTCGGCCAACGACGGCCGATTTCGCCACCACTGACTCCGGATCGGACCGCACTTACCATTCTCCTCCTAAGGCAGCCCCGCGCAGTGTCCCTGCTATCATCTCAGCAGCCAAACCGCGCAATAAACCTTTAACGAGCTATCTACTTGCCGACTTCGCCAGCCAGCTACAGTACCAATTTGACTTTGCTGCGTTCGCCGAAAAGCACGATAGGACCGTTCCGGAACTCCTAGATATCTTCTCGGCTCTCGTCTCAACGCCTATCCTGGAATTTTCAGCCAAAGGCCATGAAAGGATCCAGGAGGCTAGGGCAAAGGTCAAGGCACACATGGCTGCTATCAATGCGGCGTTCTATCCAAGTAGACTTCCGGCCAAGCAGAGGAAAGGGCATCTAGGCACGGCGATGAAACATCCGCACGATTTGGGTGTGCATGATGACGGGCCTGCCAGGAGCGAATAAGGACTTCTTAGGTGTTGATACAGGGGGTAATAATATGAGGGTACAATGCTTCCATATTCTCTCTTCTACTTCTCGATGTGGGACTGCTTAGTACATGCAGGATAGTAGCAGCATCACCAGATTGTACTGTGTTCTTCGTTCAGCTCCTTAGCTAAGATATCATCGTGGTTCTTGCTTCTTACCAATCCTTCTTATTGGCAATTTCTCCAGCTGTAGATAGGTTCTTGTGAGAATATGGAAGAGAACACTTCATATAGTCATATCACACACTAGAAATGAAAGCTCAAACTATCATGAAATCCAAGCAGCCATGTAGCAGAATTGACGACCCATCTGAATGGACTACTCGCGACACTCACCCAGGGCGAAAGAGGAAAGCGGCATTGCAACAGAACAACATCAAGAAACAAAAGCGACTTCGAATGATCTGAAAACCGTAAATCAGTCGTCATTTGGCCGTTTGGCAATGTACAAAGGCCGCGAGACCGATATAATGATGATCCCAATCGGTTTGCCATAAGCTTTCAGGCTCATGTAAGCACCGAGAAGCACCACAATGTACAGGCACACTTTTTGATCATACATCGCTCCGCAAGTGCGAATTTCTTTGCAGCAAATTAAAAACCAAATCAGGGAAACCCCTCCCGCCCCGCAACGTGCGTACTCCCTGAATCCAGCTCCTGCCCCTCCCACCCCTAGAACGTACTCGTAGCCAACCGACTAGCCGCATTCTTCGCATCCACCCGATCCTCATCCTCCTCCTCCTTCACCCCCTTCAGACTGCCTGCCCCGCTAGCCGCCCTTTTCCTGCCTTGCCCATTCACCCCTTCCTCCTCAGGCACACTCGCTGGGAAACCCCCGCTGACACTCCGCTCCAGCGCGTCCTGTCTCCGCGGCACCCCGCTCCACGCGTCGCCCTTCGGGCCCTGACTGGCCGCCATGCTGGATCTCTTTATGGGGGGGTGGGTTTCGCGACCAAGGCGTGACAAGCCGCCGGAGGCGTCGATGGCGCGGACGTCTGGGCGCACGGATTCGAGGGTTGCGAGGGTACGGCGCTCGGCTTCTATTTCGCGGAGGACGTATTCGCGAATGCTGACGCGGAGATCTGCGGCCGTGCGGGCGAACCAGCGGCGTTTCTCGTGCAGCAAGTTCGCCGTCACTCTTTGGGTCTTCTGCGTCAGGTAAAGCTCATGGCTCCTCGCTTCGTCGAGGGCGCTAATCGCCTCATCGACCTTTTCTCTTCGCACGGAACTGCTGGCTTTGAGCCGATCGGCGGCAGAGAGTTTGGAGCGGGTAGCTTGCTGTGCAGAGATGTAGTCGCGTAAGAGGATGTGACGGTTCGTGAGGGTTTCCTTGACGATGAAGGCGTCAGAGGAGTGGTAGTTGAGAGGGTCGCCGAGAGTGGTAGCTTCGGCGGTGCCTTGGGCGGCGTGGTAGTCGCCCGTTGTCTGGATGATTTTGCCAAGTTTGCGGTAGGCAGCTGCCAGGCCGGGGTGGGTTTCTTGAACGTGCAGGGCGCCGATTTTCACGCCGAGGTCGGATTCTGCTAGGCCGAGCCCTTTCATGCCTGTTAGTAAGAGCATTAGAGCAAGGATAGGTGGGTTATGTGTTTACCTCGTCGAGCTTTGACTACTCGATCAACCTTTTGCCCTGCCTCCATTGCACCTAAGTAGAATAGTTTGACTGTGGGTCTCGCTTCGTGCAGCTCAGGGGTGTCATCTGGCGGTGGTGCAAACTGCTTAATAACTCTCCTCCGAACTCCAGTAGCAGGCTGCTTCATCCTATTCACAGGACTGTAGCCAGAGTCACTTTCCACAAAGAAAACCATCTCATCGTCTCGCATGAGAACATCATTGCCACACACGTAATTCAGCCATCTTTGCAAAGACCCCTTTACTCGGGCTTCGTCTTCGTCCGTCCCGACTCCAGCAGAAGTCAAAGGGGAAGGGACTGCAGGTACGAAGGCTTCCGGGTTTGAGGATATCAAGTGATCAGCGAGCTTGACAAATTCAGAGTGTGTACGCTTGACGTCTCTGAACTGGGTGGTGCGAAATCTAGGTAGGTTTGTCTACGTACTACATTAGCTATTATTACGACTGTCGTTGACCGGCCATTGAACTCACATGTACATCGAATCGTACAGCTGGATCTTTCCTCCCCGTCCTCTCCAGGCCAGTGACTTTCGCTTGCAACTTGTATTGCGGCAGAGCTTGCCTCGCTGTGGGACGAGCACTAGAGTGATACCTGTTGGGGCCCGCGGCTCTCTGCTGCTGCTGATATTGTTGTTGCTGGTACTGGCGATCCTGGTGTGATTGTGGCTGCTGTTGCCGTCCTTGGAAGCCTTGTTCAGCCAGGGGCGAAGATTGGTTCTCCCCAGACATATATTGTGCGCTTCCATTGTGCACCGGCGCGGACAAGTCTGCTGCTCTTTCGGTTCCAAAAACCCCATTACTGGCGGCGAGCCTTTCCTGGTCATTTACACCTTCATCGCCTTGTTGGCTGGACTCGGGTCTGTATGGCGAATGCTTTGCGAGAGGTGACGAGGGAACGCTGCCTGCTTCTGACATGCTGTCACTCCGCCTATTGGGATGTTGCGGAGAGGACTGCCATGGAGAGGTACCCGCGGGCAGATCCGGGTCGTTTGGTAGCGACGAGTAATCCATTATGGCGAGCCAGAGCCAGAGCCAGAACCAGAAGCTGGGATCAAGGAAGCTCTACCTATACCTGGTTTCTCTAAGAGAATACTCCAGATCAGGGCGCCGATCACATCAATCAGCAGGCGCTCGAGTTCCTACACACTAGAAGTGCAATCGCAGTTATATTGGGGGTTAACCTGAGTATCCGAGTAGGAGATTGATTAGAGCCAAGTCATGTCTGTGAAGGTACCTACGCACGCTACGGTAAGTAGATAATGCCAATGGTGGGTAAGTCTGATGCCAAGGCCCGCGGTTCGGCGAACCGGCGAAATTTCAACCAGAGAATTGCTCCACTATCACAGAGCCTCATGTAACCACGGTACTGTACGACCAAGTGACTAGTATCGAAGGCAGCGCTGTCGATAGATCTGGGTTTCAAAGGTCGTTCTGTAGATGCAGCATGGTTTGGTGGCATGTCGTGTCTGGTGCAGATATCTTCAGAAAACGTTACCGCCCAGCAGACCGAGATGGGGTTTCAGCTCGTCCTATTCCCAAAGAGTAGAAACTGCCGTCGAAGACGCCCAGGCGTTTATCGAGAAGACTAGAAACATTGGCATCATCGCACATATTGATGCAGTACATTTTTACTTTGAAAATCTTGGTTTCATTTAAAGCTTACATCCTACCAGGGTAAAACAACTACTACTGAGCGTATGCTCTATTACAGTGGACACACTCGTCGTATAGGGAGTATGTAACATCTACTGTTCACATCTGATGTTGTTGTCCTTTACCTTCATCTTATGTCGGATCCTCTACAAAATCGTATATACCTCCATCTCTGCACAAGGCTAATCTCTATTATAGATGTAGATGATGGCTCGACAGTGACAGACTTCCTTCCTGCTGAAAGGGCTCGAGGTGTGACTATTCAATCTGCTGCTATCACTTTCCACTGGCCTCCATTGCCACAAGAAAGCCAGCATAGCGGGAAAGTCCAGAAGGCAGGGACACCGCTTCTGGCTCCGGCATCTCGTAATCCTCATATCATAAACCTAATCGACACCCCTGGACACGCAGACTTCACATTCGAAGTCTTGCGATCTCTTCGTATTCTTGATGGGGCTGTTTGCATCCTCGATGGGGTGGCAGGCGTAGAAGCTCAGACTGAGAAGGTTTGGTATCAGGCAGCTAAGTATCATATCCCAAGAATCATCTATGTCAACAAATTAGATCGAGATGGAGCGGCTTTCGGAAAGACTGTCAAAGAAGTTGCCTCCAGGCTTTTTGCTTGGCCTGCCGTCTGCCAAATACCCTGGTGGGAGGGTGGCAAAGGCCGCTTCATGGGTGTTGGCGATGTCATTGGTTTAAAAGCCTATCGATGGGCCGACGGCGGAGATGGAAAGATCATTGAGATTATCGATATCGACGATCTACCTCCCAATGATGCAAATTTTGGTAAGGAAATCAGGAAAGCTCGAGTGGCGTTAGTGGAACTACTCAGTGAACATGACGATATCATGGTTGAGAAATATCTCGATTGCAATGAGGACCATTTAGCAATCTCCCCAGCAGATCTAACCTCTAGTCTGAAGCGGTGTGTGCTTGACACTACATCCAACGTTATTCCTGTCTTCGCTGGTGCAAGCTTCAGGAATATTGGGGTCCAGCCGCTCCTTGATGCTATTGTGAATTTATTACCCAATCCAGGCGAAGTAAGAAATCCTGAAGTCAGCGTGGGTAACATCAATGGCAGGCTTGCAGACTTGCTAGCCGGTAAGCTCCTTTCCGAGCAAGCCGATTCATCATCAAAGCCAAAGAAACAAATGAGACTTTCCCGGAAGTCCAGTACTGCTGTCGTGCAATCGATTGAAGCCTGTGCACTAGCCTTCAAGGTCGTCCATGATGCTCGACGGGGCGCCCTTGTTTATGTACGAGTTTATTCTGGCACTATTCAACGAAACACGTCGTTGTTCAATACGAACCTTCAGCTTTCTGAACGAGCACCTCGACTGCTCAAAATGTACGCATCCGACTCAGTCGAAGTACCCGTTATTTCAGCGGGTCAGATCGGCGTAATACCAGGTCTAAAGTATGCGAGGACAGGAGACACCTTGATATCTTACAAAGGCGCGAACCCTAAGACAGGGCCCCCTGCTCCGCTGAATAGCCTGCAGCTTCGGCCAATTGAGGTCCCTCCTGCTGTGTTTTTCTCGAGTATCGAGTCTCAAAGCTTAAGCGAAGAAAAACCGGTGGCCAATGCGTTGGCTTTACTCGTTCGAGAAGACCCAAGCTTACAACTCAATGTGGACGAAGACTCTGGTCAAACACTTCTGAGTGGGATGGGCGAGTTTCACCTAGAGATTGCACGGGATCGATTGATACAGGACCTCAAGGCCAAGGCATCCATGGGTAAAATAGAGATTGCCTATCGGGAATCTGTATTAGTGCCCTCTTTGCCGGAAACCTGGACCTTTGATCAGGAAACGGCGGGTAAAAAGGGCAAAGCTATCTGCATTGCTACAATCGGGCCTTTGGTTGAAGATTTTGAAACCGACACAACTTTGGATGATTATAATAATATAACTCTTGAAAATGGCAACCAGATAACAACCTCTATTGACGATACCGAGGATGCAGACGGCACGCTTGAATCATGGAACGGCGAGCTTCCATCTCACCTACCCCTCCCAATAGTTCATGCAGCCCTCAAGAACGGAGCTCTCGCCGCTCTTGGTCGAGGTGTTGCCCACGGCTTTCCGCTGACAAATGCCAAAGTGTCGCTCACTATTGATCCCAGAACCCAGATTTTCGGTAATGAAACTACACCATCCGCGATTCAATCAGCAGCACGTCTCGCTACTAAATCCGCGATCCAGAATTCTACAGTGCAAGGAGGCTCCGCTCTCATGGAGCTCGTGATGAATGTCACAATAAGTACTGATGAAGCCAGCCTTGGCGCGGTCGTGAATGATATGTCTTCATCTCGTGGAGGGCATATCATTTCCCTTGATGATGCGGACGTGGTATCAGCTGTAGGAGGAAACGCTACACGAGAGGACCTCCCGATGATTGACTTGCGCAAGGTCTACACTCCTCCAGACCCTTTCGCCACGTCCCAGTCTGGCGAAAACGAGGAGCATGGCGGGATTGATAGTAGTTCAAGACAGAGGAGTATTATGGCCAGAGTACCTTTAAAAGAGATGGTGGGTTACCTGAAGCACCTCAGAAGCTTGACAGGAGGAAGGGGAACATTTGTTATGAATGCCGACCGATTCGAGAGAGTGACAGGCCAGAGAGAGCAGGTGCTCCTGAAGGAACTGAGAGGATTCTGATAAACCCTCGAGCCTTCTAAACAAAGGAATAGATACCCACAATAACCCCTTCCCATTCACCCACACTAGCAGTGAATTCGCAACTTCCATGAATGTGTCTTTGTGTTTTACGATTCGACTTGTGACGACGGGAGGTATTGACAACAAATTGCAATCCGCAGCAGGGGCAGTGAAGCCGTCGGTATTCTCGCCTAATTTAGCGGCGGGATATAATACCAACTTTGCCATTAGGAAATTTCGATCCCCTAAATTTTTATTTTGACACGAACAAACATTCAACGACCGTCAACTTCAACCTTCTGAATTCAAGAACAATCATCTAGGGCCTAAGCTACCCTTTCAAGTCCCCCTCCGTCAAGATAACCCTCAACGGCATCAGCTTTTGATATTTAAGGACCGACAAAGCTAAGCTCACATAAATCAAAACATCAGTCAACATGTCTGCAGTCGACACCGTTACTGAGACTCTAGCCAATACCAGCATTGCTCCCCTTGCAGCCAACAATGCCACAGGCGGCGAGCCCACCAACGCCTCCGAAAATGAGGCTGTTATTGCCAGTGCAGCTGAAGGGCGTCGTCTCTATATTGGGAACCTCGCATACGCGACCACTGAGGGGGATCTCAAGGAATTCTTCACCGGCTACTCTGTGTAAGTTACTTTGCATTCCGTCCTCCGTCCACGAGTACATCTAATGTTATGCTTTAGGGAGACCACATCAATCCCCACCAACCCCCGCACCACTCGTCCCGTTGGCTATGCTTTTGTAGATCTGTCCACTGCGGATGAGGCTCAACGTGCCATTAATGAACTGTCGGGCAAAGAGATCCTTGAACGTAAGGTCTCGGTGCAGCTTGCTAGGAAGCCTGAGACTGCAGCAGAGAAGGCAGAGGCGGCTGCTAGTGGTGGGGAAGGTGTTAGTGGTGGTGAAGGTGGGAGGAGGAGGAATTCTGGGCGCGGACGCGGCCGTGGCCGTGGTCGTGGTGGTCGTTCTGGCCGTGGCGGTCGAAGCGTAAGCGTTCGGTGTTCTGTTCGATTGATAACAAGTCGATTCAGCTAACCGAGGATTTTTGGCAGCACCAGAACAACGCCGATGGTCCAACGAACGTATCTGGTCAGGTTCTACCTTTAAACGAGACTACAAACGAAGCGAACACTGGCGAGCAGGCGGCCGAGGCAACTACGACCGAGAGTAAGCCACGTACCCCAAGACAACCAAAACAGCGTGGACCCCCTGAGGACGGTATTCCATCGAAGAACAAGGTCATGGTCGCCAACCTCCCGTATGACCTTAGCGAAGAGAAGGTATGTTTCTGTACCTCAAACACCACTCGGACTTTGCTAACACTTCCCACCAGCTTAAAGAACTATTCGAAGCATACAGCCCCACTGCTGCTAAGATCGCTCTTCGACCAATTCCGCGCTTTATGGTCAAGAAGCTTCAAGCTCGTAACGAGCCTCGTAAAGGTCGTGGATTTGGCTTTGTCTCCCTCGGCTCTGAAGAATTGCAACAGAAAGCTGTTAGCGAGATGAACGGCAAGGAAGTTGAAGGTCGCGAAATCGCTGTCAAGGTCGCAATCGATAGTCCTGGCAAAGAGGATGTCGACCCCGAGGCTGTAGGAACGGCGCCCCTGACCGAGAACGGGGTTGTTCAAGCCAACGACTCTCCTGCGACCGTTGCCTAAGCTGCATCGTAGAGGCTAGAGATCGATGCACCCAGAGCCTCTTCAAGCTCCTGCGTGTACTGGATCTTCAATTCAAGAGGTGATGCATTTTGGAGGTTACTTCCTTGTCCAGAGGGTGGCAGTCAGCATGGTGATAGTTCGGTGTGGCATTTAGAGCGTCTTGCTTCCTTATTGGGGGTTTCTAGAGGCTTTATCTTGGCAGCAGGACTCGGGAGTGATTGTATTAACACATTTACGAATTTCTCTTCTTGCTGGTTTGCTTCTAGCTCTGGTCGTTATGACCTCTGTATACTAGTGCTCAGTTAGCGAAAGAACAACGGAATGGAAAAGTTGCATTGCTTTGATGAAGTGTTCTGCAGTGTGAACAGGGCATTTCCTATCGCCCCAAAACGCGCTTATGTTTGTGGATCATCACGATGTTAATCCAAGCTACAGAGCCTGAGGATGCCAAAGTAAGCCCACTCGCCAACGAGTCTATAAAAGGGAGAATTAAGCGATGTATCCTATATAGTGCTACGCTTTCCTAGATAGTTCTCAACTGCTTTGGCTGCACATGCGGCACACTGCGTCATGTGGGAGGTCGACCCTGAAACCAAGAGCAAGGTATCCAATCCCAAATCGGATTTATTCACTACAAAACAGAAACATTAATCACGAGTTCGATAGCTTCTTGCGATCCAGAAACGTCCTGGCAACTCTATCTGCTGCGACTGCGGCGCACCATCCCCCCAATGGGCCTCTCCAAAGTTTGGCAATTTCATCTGCCTTACATGCGCTGGTCTACATCGCGGACTAGGCGTACACATTTCCTTTGTGCGCAGTATCACCATGGATGCATTCAAAGGGAATGAGATGAAAAGGATGGAGTTGGGAGGCAATGAGGCTTGGAAATCATTCTGGGAAGAGAAAGAGGGGAAGAAATGGGCGGATGTGGGCTTGGAGGACAGATATTCAGGAGACACGGGGGAAGAATGGAAAGAGAGATTGAGCGCGAGCGTTGAGGGAAGGGAATTTAGGCCGATGCCAGCAAAGAAGAAGATGGAAAATAGGGTCGTGACACCTAGTGGGTTTGGCGGGGAAACACCGGTGAGGACGGCGTCGCCCGCGGGCGCTCTAGCAGGACGTTCAAGAAAAGAGGCAAATGAGTCTTTCTTTTCAAAGAAAGGAAACGAGAATGCGTCAAGGTCGGCGGATTTGCCGCCTTCGCAAGGGGGAAAGTACGCCGGGTTTGGAAGTGAGCCTGCGCCTGTAGCTGGGGTTGCGCAGAACGGAGGAGTGCTGCCTGGTGTGGATGAGTTCCAAAAAGATCCGGTTGCAGCGCTTACGAAGGGGTTTGAGTGGTTTACGACGACTGTGGGAAAGGGGGCGAAGACGGTCAACGATGGGTGGATACAGCCAACTGCTCAGAAGGTAGGCTTCTCTAGTTCTTCATGCAATCTCATCATATCTCCCGGAACCAATTTTATCTACCATGGGTTATAGGTATACAGGTCTGGGTACGGTCACTGATGGATATCATAGATCGCAGAAGCCGATGTGGCAACCCAAGCGCGACTCACTGCTGCCCAGATGGCGCAGAAGGTTCAGACGGGCACCAAAGGCGCAGCGGAGCAATTCAACAAATTCGTAGAAGACTCGGGAAGTGGTAATGGTTCTAAAGGGGCATCGAGATCGACGGCGGAGCCAGAACGGAAAGACTTTTGGGACTCTTTTGGTGGTTCCGCGAGCGAACAGCAGGGAGTCTCAAACAAGATGAGCTCTGGAGGTAAGCCAAGTGCTATCGGCACAGCTGCTATGAAGAAAGGGGTGAAAGACAAGGGTGGTGATGATGACAAGTGGGAAGAATTTTGAGAGCACCTCAGGTTTTATTGTATTAGTATTACAAAATGTAGTAGTCTTCTGAACTTTAGAAGCATTTGCATGAGGAGAGACGATAGTATACATCACAAAGAAGTGTTCGTATAACAATGTAGATATCTGATGATTCATGATGATTCAGAGCCACCATCATCACCGTTTGGGCTATCGTCCGTCCCGCTTCGGTGTCGGCTGAGAAAACATTGCAAATTCAGTTCCCCAACCATGACGGCGGGTCAGCGTCACGACAGATCAGCTCTGATACTGTACGGTTCCGAAACCGGTAATGCGCGTGATGTTGCGGAAGAACTCGGCTCTATCACAGAGCGCCTCAATTTCCTAACACATGTGTCAAAATTGGATGCGGTTGAGCCGGTACGTGGCACAGAATGGATCAGTATAACCGAGACTGATCGAAGATAGTTATCACTATCTGAATACTCAACTGTGATTGTATCTATATCAACGACAGGTCAGGGTGATCTACCTCTTAATGCGCGACAGTTTTGGAAGAATTTGCTGCGGCGAAGATTGCCACCCAATTACCTTGAGGATGTCCAATTTACTACTTTTGGACTTGGGGACAGCTCGTACCCTAAGTAGACTGGAATCTTCACGCCGTTCAGAATTATGAGCTGATTTAAAATAGGTTTAACTGGGCTGCCCGTAAACTTCACAAAAGATTGATTCAGTTGGGAGCGAATGAGCTCTACCCTCGGGGCGAAGGCGATGAGCAGCATCCAGAAGGGTAAGGTCCCTGGATCGCATGAATGACTTAATTTCATAAGAGTATTTCTCTGACTACCTTGCTGAAGTCTCGATGCAACGTTTGTGCCATGGTCGACGGATCTTCGCCTGCATCTCTTGGATATATTTCCGTTGGACGAGGGCACTAGCATTGTCCCAGAGGACGTATTGCTCAAACCCAAGTGGACTTTAGAATTTACAGAACATCCCTCAGATGGGCCCGATTATTCTATTACTAACGGAAATCACCATGACTTGACGCAATTGAATAGGACATCGACTGAAGCTTCGGTGGAAAGGTCAACACCACTTACTAAAATGGAAATTCCCAGCAAGCCCAGCAAGCAAATGCGTGAGTCTTACGGAAGGCTCGCCGTCACTCTTGAACAGAACAAACGATTGACTCCTATGAGCCACTGGCAGGACGTACGCCATATTGTGCTCGCGGGCATGTCAACAGTTGAGTATGACCCTGGAGATGTCCTTACAATATATCCAAAGAATTATTCTGAGGACGTAGATAAGTTCCTCGACATGATGGAATGGAAGGACATTGCGGATAAGTCGTTGAAATTCGTATTGACAAGGCCAATGCCGGCAACACATCTAAGCCCAGTACAACCGGTGCCAATCAGGCCAGAATGCGAGAACCTAACATTGCGAGGATTACTGACCAGTTACTTGGATATCACAGCTGTACCTCGCCGCTCTTTCTTCTCTATGATTGCTCACTTCACTCAGGATCAATCTCACAAGGAAAGGTTACTCGAGTTTACAAGGCCGGAATACATTGATGAATTGTATGATTATACGACCAGACCCAGACGCAGTATACCAGAAGTTTTGCAAGAGTTTGCATCTGTTCGGATTCCCTGGCAATGGATTGCCAATGTACTACCAGAACTTCGCGGCCGTCAGTTCAGCATTGCAAGTGGTGGGCAGTTAAAACGAGCTGCAAGTGGGAAATCATACTATGATCTTTTGGTGGCTATTGTCAAGTATAAGACTGTAATCAAGAAAGTACGCGAAGGAGTATGTACACGATACCTAGCGGCCCTGTCTCCAGGCGCGGAAATGATTGCTACCTTGCAAAAGGGTTCCTTAGGCATCAAGATAGCCGAGGCCGGACGTCCTGTAATAATGATTGGACCTGGAACGGGTGTTGCACCGATGAGGTCTTTGATATGGGAGCGGCTTCAGTGGGCCGAAGAACTGGAGACTCAAGTCCAAAGACAAGCAAATGGAAACAAAACAAACAATAATTTGCATGCTGTTGGAGAAAGTGTATTATTCTTTGGTTCTCGAAACGAGAACTCGGATTACTTTTATCAACACGAGTGGGCAGAGTTAGAAAGCAAGATGCCATTGAAGGTTTTTGCAGCCTTCTCTCGGGATCAAAAGGAGAAGATCTACGTCCAAGACCTTATCAAACAGCAGTCCGACTTGGTTTTCCGGCTACTCCACGACTCCGAGGGGATTGTGTATGTTTGTGGATCATCGGGCAAGATGCCACAAGCTGTTCGCGTGGCACTCACTGAGGTCTTCAAACAATGTGGGCATATGCCACAAAGAACGGCTGAAGAGTACTTACAACTAATGGAAAAAGAAGGAAGATACAAGCAAGAGACATGGTAGACGCAGGTTTGTTTATACTCAACACGACACCCCTACCAGCAATCGTTATAGGAGGCCGAGAATGATCTTTCGAACTTCTCCTTATCAAGCTCATACTTGGGGTAATTTCCAGTGTCCGGAATCAAAAATCGATTGCTTTTCACTTATTCAAGCCCCCCTTGGACACATTTAACAGTTTCGGCGCGAGAAGATGTCAATGTCGATGTCATCATAAACTGTCGGCTGCTAAAATATGCGAAAATTTCACTGGACTCCTATTTCTGGCCCTGAGTATTCTGATATTACAAGCGCCTCGTTCTCGAATGTACCTTACTAGCCCACAAGAACAACTCAACGTCTAAGGTTTCCCTGAACGTGGGGTTATGATACGTTAAAAATCCATCGACTAGTCCAACGTAACCTTCCTTCTCCCAATACGCCTGAACCATACATGATGCTTCTCAACCCGTTAATAACCAATTGATCAACCGAATGAACGGCACGCCCTTACTCGTAATCTCCTGCCTGCCCCATGCGGGAACCCGGTGACCTACCCAGACTCCCCCTTCGCATAGCCCAGGGCCCCGTACGAGAGCAGTAAAATCGATTAGCAGCTCGCTCTTTCCGATGAGAACGAGAAGATGCTTTTTCGGACAACCAAGTCCATCTTAATGGAAGTATGAAGACCGGACTCTCTGTGGGCAGCAGAATCTCCTCGCGGGAAGAAAAGAGCGAGCGCGGTTTTCCCGGATGGCGGAACTCTTCTTTGGGATACTGATGAGTAAGGCCCGGGCTGGCGGTTGGAGGAATGGAGTCGGTGCTTTGTGTAGAAACTTTCAGCGAGATTCGGGAGAGAGGGGGGGGGGGGCTCGGAGCACTGAATGTTAATTTGGGGACAGACGGCGGTTTCGAGGTTATTTGGCAGATGGGAAGGCGGAGGAGGGCTTGATGGCGATATCGTTTGAGGTGGTAGAGCTGTATCTTGGTGCTCTGTTGGGGTTCTACATCCTGCCTCGGGATTTTGGTTCCGAATAATGAGTATCACTAGCAAATATGGTTGAGAGCAGTGAATAGCCATGCTTTGAGAGATGTATGTATGCGCGGGCTGGGTGGCGAAAGTGGGAGGATGCTACAGTACATAGATTTCAAATTAACGTTTCTTGAAGATTCAATCCGCTTGAAATTACTCGTGCAACAAACAGCTGACATGGAAAATCTGCGGACGTTGCAGCGAAGAATGAAAAAACAACAACTCTCGTTACCGTATCCACGATTCTTGAAAAGAACTATCTCGCATCCAGATCATATACGCGTCAGTCGTCTTATCAATCAACTAAAAAACCTCGCCAGCCACGATTTCGATCACAGCCATGCACTCAGACGACAGCGAGACCCAGAACCCCAGCACGCAAAATCAGCTCCCCCCCTTTCCATAGAAGCCACACCTTTGGTTTTTATAAAATAAAATAAAAATAAAACCAAGCCGGCAGGCAGCTCGGCAGTGCAGCGGATGATAACCGGTCATGCCCTCGTCGCCACATTGCATATGAAAAATTCACTAGCGGGTTTCTTTGCCCGCAGCCATCTGGTTTTTTTTCTTTTCCTTTCTTCAAATTGAAATCTACTATGCGCAGGTAATAGATCGGAACGTCTCGCAGCTCATTCGCAGCTTCGCAGGCTTTGTACCATGCTGTGAGGATATCTTGATGGGGGTTGAGCTACAGTATCTTGGCGATTAGCTCGGGGTTGCGGCGGGTTGGAGTGAGCGAGTCAGGGCTTGATGTATGTCATGTCCGTCTCGCTGCGGGTTTGTGGGAAAGGGGTTGTGCAGTGGCGGGCGCGGGATGAGAGTTGTGTGCTTGTGGGCTTGTAGATGGGACAGACCCAGTCGTTTCGTATCGTTGAGTGCTGCCGTCGCTTTCGAATCGAGCACAGTTACTCGTCGCGGCAAGGGCGCTTTGGAAACATACTCGAGCGCTGTGACGGCTTTCTGCGGAAGGGCGGATGCGAATCTTTTTGCTCTCGGGGTTTCGCACGGCTTTAATCTCCTGTATCCGACACGGTTAGATGAGTCGATGCAGAAGAACCATAGGAATCGAACTTAGTCGTAGGGGTGCCGTGACCATGAGCGTCTTCGACAGCTTGGGCCGTTGCTATCGAGACGTGCGTTAGACCGATGCGCATGATCTTACTCTATCTCGTGTACGCTCATGTATGGCTAAGGTGCGTGTGTGAAAGAGTTGGTGGAGGAGCGACCATGTGTTTGTGAGACAGTTCCGTTTGGGACAGGCACTCACACACAGGCAATGGTTCTGGAGCACAATCTGTTTAATGGGTAGCATTCCAGACTCACCTGATCGATCCGTGGGACAGCCTCTCCGGGCTTTTAGGTCACTAGCATTGTTGCCATTCTGCTCCTGGCGCCGGCCAGAGCGCCTGCTTCATTTCCGTATTGCGAAACTACTTACTTTACCTTAAAAAAAACACTCACGAAACAGCTCAAGATCGCAACTATAAAATACCCATCGGAGCTAATACCATTGCATCAGCGCTTGGACGAATTGATGACTATGACTGCTGAGAGCCTGAGACGTACTCTCATCCTTGATAAAGATAGAAGTCGAAAAGTATATAAAGATTTGATTCCTCGACTTGTCTGTATGACATGATTAAGTCATCGATCAATCTATGTTGAATCATCTTTAGAGCTTTAAAAAGTGCGATGACAACGACAAGCTCAGCGAGATAGGAGTCATTTTTCTTCATAACGCTGGAGCAGAAAACGACGAGAGTAAAGATGTCGAACCCAACATTGTCAGCCGAAATATCGACGGGGGCTGTGGGAATGGAAACATATAGTAACGTTCAGAGAGGTCAACGCGGTCGAGCGAGTAGCGACTCCACGATGAAATTGACTCACGGGTTCTTAGAAAGGATCTTGAGGAGCCGTTGCAAGGGATAGCTGGGAGGAACAGAGGGCGGATAAACGGGGTGTGGAAGTACGAAATTTTACTGAGAGGGAGTGCAGGTAATAGGCAGAGGCAAAAACTTCTATCTTCGTGAAGTATAGTAACAATGTTCACGGGTAATAATGATGGTATTCTCAATTCTGCTGGGAAGTATACGCACAGGCTTAAATCCTTAAGCGTGTTCTTGTCTTGACAAGTAATCTACGCACATCAGATTCTCGATTTCAACGATCGGGTGCCTGTCCAGACAGGTATATGGCGCGTCCTCTCCCTCATGCGCCTTTTCACCTCGTTTAGAGGCAAGGGAGCTAGGGCTGCCACATCACCAAGATCAATGTCCTCACACGCTGGCATTTTCATTCGCAGACTGCGTGAGCTGATAGGTTTCCCCTCCCCAAATGCCTTGCACGCAGCGGCGCAGCTAGCAAAGCAATGCTTCGATTGTGGCAATTTGCCTAGCAGGACCGCAAACTCGTGCGGCATTCCTTCATATTCATTCCACAGAACCGGCACGCCACACCGTGCAGCTTGGCTGGCAATCATTCGATTTCCATCAAGACAACGGTCTTCGGTGCCGCAAGCGAACCACATTGGCGGCGCACCACTCCAATCACCTACAGCCACCGGAGAAACCAATTCATGATCGAGAGTTGAACCAGCGCAGTAAGGATGTTCGCGCGGTGGGTTTGAGGGCCAGATCTCATCAGCAGGGTATTCTGGCATGAGAGCCGGCTGTACCTGCACCAGAATATCGTGCTCGCCTTTTTCGTACCACGAGGGAAGTACGTCACACTGATCGCACCAACCACTAAAGACGGCGACGCCTGCAGGAAGATGCAACTGAACACACTGCCCATGAAACAGTATCTTGGGTCCTTGCTGTCCCGTTTCTCTACTAAACTCGAGCAGAACTCTTGTCAACGCAAGACCCAGATTAGCCCCAGCGCTGTTCCCGGCAATGACGATGCTTTTCGCTGATACAGGTTTGTGGTGAGACCCTGGTGGAGGATAGATGAGACTAGCATAAGCCAGGAGGATGTCAAGCACCGGTGCTGGAAAGGTATTGGTTGGCGCCAGGCGATAGCGGATCGACGCTACTCGCGCTCCGGTCAGGCGGGCCAGGCGAGCAGAAGCAGCGCGATATTCGGCCGGACTGCCGGTACTAAGGTATACTTTATGTTAGCTTACCAGTAAGTCTTCGGGCTGTATTGAAGCGTACAACAAACCTCCTCCATGGACATAAAGGATGGTCAGATCTCCCTTCCACTCGCTCTCTAGAGCTTGAAGTTTGTCTTGCTCTGATATCTCTGGCTCCGGAGCGTTGTTATCCACACCGGACCGACAGCCAATGAATTCCACGCCCACATCTGTAAGCGGTATCTGTTGTGACGGAGTAATCTTTTGGTCGGCAATCTTTAGCCGTTCGCACACGTGGTACAGTGCATCTCGAAGATGAGTTTCTACGGGCGCACGAAATTTCGTCCTGCTAATCCATATACCTCCTCTTGCTGGGGCATCAACGGGCGATTTAGCCTGCCACTGCGACATGGTTTGCCATGGAGCAGACTTGAATTGACGACAGAATACATCAACCATCCTCTTTTGGTCCTTGATTGTAGACATGTTGAATCGTCGTTTGGAGTGTCTAAAAGTCTAGGCTCAGGAAAAGTTTAGTGAAGATCGAGAGTGAACTCGAACAGCGGAACGGATATGGATGTTCATTTATTGTCGGAGCCATGCAGGTATGGGCTCCCGTATCGGTGCGTAATTTACGATGTTCCTTTTGTAATACAACATGAAAAGTATTCCCACCACTAGAACTACGCATCATCCTACTATTACCTTGATATTGTATTTTTCAAATCTTCTAGTATGTCACACTGTTTCCAGAAGAAGTCCTGTTCAGCCAAATACAACGCGATTTCATGGTTGTGATTAGTACTGAGCCATGACGAAGAACTAGGTCTGTCTACTTTCGCATGTACGAAGGGTTGGTAGAGAGCATAAGAAGAATCTAAATTGCGCACGATCTATTCGACCACAGTATTTGTACATCTATCCTAGTAAAAACCTGGTGTCCGCAGAACACGCTCACTCTATTTTGGCTGCAGATCGTGCTTAATGTTCAAGTCGACTGCGAAAATTGGCCGTTGGAAGAGTTGCAAGCTTTGATCAACGACAGGATAACTTGAATAATGACTTTGCAAAATCTTTCTGTTAGACTGGATGTATGTATCCAGGGACGAAGTTCGGTACGGCTGGACCTGTTTGTATTTCCAGGGCGGTTTATCATTTTGCGAGCGGCGTGGAGACCAGCTGTAAATCCATCCTCATGGAAGCCATAGCCCATCCAAGCTCCAGCAAAACTCACGTTGGATACGCCGTTTATCAAATGAAGGCGTCTCGATGCTTGAATACTATCAGAGCTGAAGAGTGGGTGGTCGTATACATATGTACCTTGTGCATTTCGGGGAGAATGAATAGGGTTCATGCTGACCAACACGCGTCCAGGACTTCCAGGTTCACTTGGTCCAGGGATCCCTTGCAACCTATTCATATCAAACGTCACTGAGATCTTCTGGGGAGAGCTAGACTTTGTCAAGAGAGGTCTTTCGCCTCGGATAGACGATATTACCTCGTGCTCACTCTCTTGCGATGGTGAGCAACGCGGCCCAGTGCTCTGCATGAGACAGTTCCAAGACGCCCGAGCGCTTGGTCGAGTCGGCATGAGCTAGAGCCAGGTCAGGTTAAATCCACGAAGAATTTGCGGGATAGGAGTAAGAAAAACCTACCGACATATCCGAATGCACTACGCAGACATTCCTGCTAGTTTTGAAATGTCTCAGAATATTTGATTCCATAGGAGTTGCATTATCGCCGAGCAGATTCAGGGCCTGATCTGCGTGGATCGCAAGGAAGACATGATCAAAATTTTCGATAGATCCATCGGCCATGACTAAAGAGATCTCGTTGTTTTTTCGACGATTTAAGCTCTTGATCCGCTCGTCAAGGCAAACGTGATGATTTGGCCGCAGCGCTTTTGAGAACGCATCGACGTATTCTTGGGATCCATTTTTGAATGTGCGCCACTGAAGCCGCCTAAGAGCCGTATCAAGAAGACCATGATCGGACCTGTATATGGTCATTAGCGCTTCGGCGTGTGGATTAGAGACTTGAGTTAAAGAAAAACTCACATGAATTGAATAAGTGTAGCTGCTGGAAAATTGGACATGAACTCATCTGGATCAATGCACCAGGGGGCTGCAATCATTGGAATGAGATAGTATTTCTTGAATTGGTTCGAGTACGAATTGCGACCGAGGTATTCGTCAATCGACTCAAGTTTCTGTTCTCGGTAGTGCCCGCCGTCGAGATCCTTCTCATCATGGAAAGGCTGCGCTGATGGGAGAGGGTCCACAAGATCAATGGATTGCACAAGGAGGCCAGTCGCAAAGAGATTGAACCGAGCAATGTCAAAAACTAGTCGCCAGAACCAAGGACTAAGGAGATTAGATGCTTTTCCTACAAAGGCACTCATTGACGTGCTAGCCCATTCAAAAGTCCTGTCCATGGAGAAACTGAAAGACATGTCGGTGGGTATGGTCTTGACGCCCAAGGAGGTTATAAACCTATTGAACTCAGCTAAACAGACCTGAATGAGCATTTCGTCTTCTGAAGCGCTGCGAGAGTTCTTACGGTAGTTTTGCTCGTTCATAGCAATAAATCCAGTATCAACAGGTACTGAAAGGCCGCGACCTTGGAACATCACCGTGTTCGCATGACCTCCTAGCCTCGGCTCTGCTTCGTAGAGATAGATATCATAGTCTAAATTTTTGAGTCCCCAGAGGCATCCGATACCTGAAATACCGCCGCCTACGATAGCGATCCGCTTTGGTCGATCTTGACTCGAGTTCGCGGCCATACCACAAGATACAAGAACTTAGGTCAAGGCTTCGAAGGAACAGTGTATCAACGTATGAACTTATGAAGCAAATGCTTGATATGAAATCAAAGAAGGATGGATATAGGTTAGTGCAGAATCATAAGCACAGCACCTTTGCATCAGCAGCTTAAACCGCTAAGCAGAAGTATATAAGATGAGACGCTGCTATCTGTGGTGATGCAGTCGCGGACAAACCACCCAAGGAACACTGTGACCATGGATCAGCCCACCCAGACCCAATTCTCGAGGCTGCCTCGAATTACTTGACTGTGACACATAGCCCGGAATGGTGCTTAGCAGTGGTCGTAACGCTTACCCTGTCCTCGACCTACTCATTAGGTCGGCCTGCCTGCAGGTAATTACTTAGATGATTGCTTTTCAATGTAGCTTTTCCGTACGCCAAAACAAGTATTGAAACCTTGAAAGGCAATTTGAGTACGCTTCCTCTCTAACGAACAATCGAAGATTGGGGCTAAGACATGAGCCTGCGCCATTACAGTCGTCATAGAAATCAAAGGATCCACTCCTGATCCACGAAGTCTCGGAGCTGGCAACGTTTTGGGCAATTTGCGCAGGCACTCAGTCCCAAAGGCAGAAACTGCGCCTTTGAGACGTACCACCCTTGAGACTCAGCATGCCGGGATTCACAGCAGTGGTGCATGGTAAAGAAACCTGGATCTCCGGTCCAAGAAAAACACCCGACTCTGCATTGGCTGACCCACTAGTGGCAAGGGCAGCGTAAGCTGACTCTTACCGAATGCCGTGTACTTTATTTCGTAGTGGTGGAGTACGAAACCAGGGGTGCAGCGGCTTCGCCCAATGTGCCTTAGAGCCAGAGCTATCGATCAATATCCTGCATCAAGCTTGGTAAACAGTCTGCCTCGCCTGATGCTCAAAGATGGATGTCGTAGGCCATGGCAGCGATCTGTCGAGTCTTGTTTCTAAGATATCAGTATTTGGCCTGCGCCGTCTCCCTTGAATCGGTTTTTCGTCCAGTGACCACGGGATCACTTAGCAATTCTATACATCCATGGCCTACAGAAGTTTGCTGCGAGAGGGATCCCAGATCAGTGTCTGGGTCCCTCTGGGTTTTATGATCATGATCCTCAGTTACGTCCGTTTGAGGTATGAAAGTATCTGACTGAGCTTATTGAGAGATAGATAATCCTAATTGGTATTCATCGATTGTACTTCCACCCTCTGAGTCGATTCCCTGGGCCTTTCTTCGCTAAATTGACCGACGCGTACTCCGCTCTTCATTCATATCAAGGCGACATGCATCTAGATATCAAAAGATGCCACGAGAAATATGGTATGTGACATATGCTATACGATATTCGATTCAATTTTGACTCTGGTCCAAAGGGAAGATAGTACGTTATGGCCCGAATCGTCTTCTCACACTCCATGCTCCAGATATGCAAAGTGAGTAGTTGCAAATACAAGTTTCAGAGAATAATGATCGATTACTTTCCAGATATATACGGATTTGGCAAGCCTTTCCGTAAGGCCCGCAGTTACAAGACGATGATACCTTGGAAAGGCGGCGAGACAGCTGCCACGGCGGTCGATAAAACCTTGCACAAAGGTCTACGGCAAATCGTTGTCTCTGGGCTATCTCCAAGCACGCTGAAGCAATTCGAGCCTGCAGTACTCAAAAGTTTGGAAATATATTTCCAGAGACTCCTCGAGGGACCACCTTCGAATGAGGGATGGTCACAAGCTAGAAACATGCGTGTGTGGAGTAAGAGAGCCCTTTGATTCGAATTATTGATATTTGCTGAACATGGACAAAAGATCAATGGCTTTCATTCGACCAAATGACCGATTTCGGTTTCGGCACAAGAGTCGGACTTCTCGATAGCTCTGAACATCATTATATTCTCGACCTCCTTCATATGCATTCTGTTAAGTTCGCAATCTATGAGCAGTGGCCGAGCCTCAGCGATGTGGGTATTGGCAGTTGCATTAGCCAGCTTTTGCCGATTGCTTCTGGTGCTGTTCTTCGCTTCAACTCCTGGTACCAACCATTTATGGAGAAGGCCATAAGCAACAACTGTGAGGTCGGAAAGGGCATTCTCGCACCAATCGTCCAAGGCCCAAGGACTGGAAAGCCCATGTCGAGCTACACCAGAGAGCAAATGCTCGCGGAAGGTTCTTTCATTACCTTCACAGGTAGGCACTACCCTCCATTGAATTGAAATCTATCCTTTTCTAACACTAATGTTTCTCCATAGCATCTGACGGAAATGCAACCGTGATGTCGGGAGTCCAGTACTATCTTGGGCACAACGCGGGCATTTACAGAAAGCTCGGGAAGGAAATACGAGATAAGTTCCCCCAAGGTGAGTGGATTCAATGGGGCCCCGAACTTGCCTCGTGCGAATATCTCCGGGCCTGCATAGACGAGGGGCTGCGCATGTTGCCGCCTGCAGCTGGAGTCCATTGGCGCGAGAGCCTGCAAGATGGCGTCCTGATCAACGACGAAGAGATCCCTGCTGGAACCGAGGTTGGATTAAGCCTATATGGGCTTTTCCGAAGCCGTGAAGTTTTTCGCGACGAGAGTCGATATTGGCCAGAGCGCTGGATCAAAGGCGTACTGCCAGAGAACGAGCTTACTCGTGCTCATCAAGCTTTCAAGCCATTCCAGACGGGACCCAGGGCGTGCGCTGGGAAACATGTGGTATACATGGTTACCAGTGTCAGTCTGGCGAATTTGTTGAATGAATACGACTTCAAACTTGCGAACGTGCCGCGTAGTGAGCTTGGTGGCCGACATATCGCTCGTGCGCAGGGTGATGGACGAGAGGGGGCCGAGCTTCAATTCGAAGACCATTTTATTACAACTTGGAAGGAAGGACCGCACCTGCAGTTTCGAAGGAGAGCCACTTAGACGATCAAGCTCACCAGCACTGGTGGCGGATAGACTTAGACTTGCATGTTCTCTTTGCCTGTGCCCTGTCTCCAGTGCCTTATTGCACCCTACTGCGCTCCTACACTGTATCGGGTTCACGGAATGGTGTAAAAACATTCGTACCAAACAGGGACGATACGTCGATACCACAGTAAAGTACTCCGTATTGTTAAAGCGGACCGTGCCGTACCGGGGTTTCCGCGCACGCTAACTATGACTGATTATATTAGTGCCGTTTTCAGTACGCTAAACCCGATACTATCTGCAACTAACTTTTCTAGGTTAGAGTGCGCGGAAACCCCGTGCATACGAGTACAGCCAAAGAGAAATGGTAACCACAACACCATTGTACCAGCGCTGTTAGGAATCGAACCTAATATAAACTAAATCACTCAACGACTCAGCCTACAAGAACGGCATGACGGAATTCGTACCTACTACTACCTTAGTACAGTACGAATTACACTAGTGCAGTGCTTATGTCATTCCTAGGCCACCATGCAAGGCAAGGGGTTCAACTCCTTCGCTAACCGTTTGCCTCCGATTCGATAAACGCTTCGTCTGTTACCGGTTTGGATGTAGTACAAAGGCTCGAATGGAACGCGTAAGCTGCCTTGCGATCGGAGAGTTGCTTCCGGAGTAGATCTTCACTTCGACGCTTTATTGTTTTTGTGGGAACGGCGCGGTGTAACGGGGGAGATCACACCTGGTCGACGGTGATGGTTGAGTGGATTAGCAAGCAATGTTATTGGTCTGGTCCATATTCTCATGCAGTCAGCCGCTTCATCCTTTAGATTGCCTTCCTTCCCTCAGGGTTGCCCTCCTTCCCAAGTTCAGCTCGATACACCGCCTTCTCATCGGATGGCATGCTATCCCTGTGTCTGCTCTCCATGGTGGCTTGGATATGAATCCCTCCCTCGGCATTTTCCCTTATCCAGGTGCCTTTTCCATGCCTCATTCTAGATTTCATTTCCCACATTTAGCTCCGATAGTGTCTTAGAACTTGGTCCCTGTGTTGGTATTGAATTTTACCAATGGCCAAGTAATTTAGGTCTCATACGACGTCGTACCGAAGCTCATCTCCAGATGTGAAGTCAGCAGACCGCTGGTGTAGCTGCTTTTTTCGAGCTGTTAAACCCTCCACCCGTGAGAGAACATACCACTGTTTTCCTCTTGTCATGCCAGAAACAGCCGTCCAGGATGTCAGCCGTAGCTATGAGATATACATCACGATAGCTGTTACGATGTCCGTTCTAGTTCTGACGACAGTTTTGCGGGTCTTTGGGAAACTGAAGTATGGCCTTTCGCTGGGCTGGGACGACTATCTCATGGTCCTTGGCACGGTATGGCTCTGGCTCTGGCTCTGCCGTCTTTACCAAGGGAACTTTCCACGTTTACAGGACTAACTCGTTGCAGTCGCTGAATGTCATTGCCAATGCTTTTGATATTGAGGCGGCAAGGTCGGGTTTCGGACGACATGCCCATTTCCTGAAGTATCATCAGCTTGTGACGGCAGGAAAGTACGCGCAGATGGCTGTGTGTGTTGCTGCTATTGCGGTGTGGGCCACCAAGACGTCGATTTGTTTCTTTCTGTTGGGGATTATCAAGCGAACTCATATCGTATTTTTCTGGTGTATCTGGATCCTGATGGGCTTTACGACGGTGACGTCGTTCATCGGAGTTCTCTTGTGGGGCTTGCAGGCCAAACCATTACCGAAGCTATGGGACCCGACCGTTCCAGGCACTCGCGACTCCCCACAGGGATTCCTCGACGTCGTATACGTCCATTATGGTGATTCAACTCCTTGCTCCCCTTCTTTCCGGTTGGGCGACTGAGAACCTTGTGAATAGGATTTGGCGTTTGCACCGATATAGTCTACGCACTGTCACCGGTGTATTTCCTTTGGAACGTACGAATCAGCTCGAAGCAAAAACTCACCATTCTCGCACTCACGGGCTCAGGCATATTGTAAGACCCAGAATGCGATATTCCTGAAGAAGCTAAGATACTTTCTGAACCATGCTGATATTGTGCCAGGCTTACCATTGTGGCTGCATTGAACATTGCCTTCGCCCGGGAGTTCCTTTCCACTGAAGACAGCACATGTATGTTAGGCTTATTTCGTTGTCTCACCCTTCTCCATTCACAACATGCAAAATCTAACTGTACCAATACTTTAGGGGCGTTGGTGAAGGAATTCATATGCGACATGTAAGTCAAATGGATCCAAATCCCCCACCTTCCGATCCATATAATGATGCATTTTTAGTATTGAGCGGAATGTGTGCGGTTTCATCGCCAACCTACCAGCTCTCTGGTTTCTCATTTCACGTTCTCGGAAGCATTCTGCATCGCCGCACGTGAACCGTCACGCTGGCAACTACTTCGAAAGCTCCACCAAGGGCACCCAAAAGCTTACAAGTTTACCCTCCGCGGTCATTGCGAAGCCGCAAAAGCTAGATCCGTACGACGTGGAAGGGGACGATTGTGTCCCGCTCAGACAGCGTCGGAGCGACCATAAAGGCCTAGGCAGCAATGTTAGCAATCAAGGCAGTGAATCTGGAGCTGAAGGTGGAACGGAGATGGGATCAACTCCGGGAATGGCATGCGGTTGGGATGACCCAACCCTGGAAACAGGGTACGAAAGAACGCACAGTGGAAAACAAAATTGGGAGCGGGTTAGAAGGCCCGGGCCTTGAGAATATACCGAGTACTGGTAAAATTACCATGGCATTCTGTAATGACCAATATATGTATACCAACTTATACAATAGCGATTGGCCTTTTTTTCTGATAACGAAGAAGGAAGCATTTTCCCCGTCTTAGAATAAGAACAAATAAGAGTAAGTAGCATCGAATGACTGTACAGAACCTATCTATACATAAGCTATTGTATGGAGCATTGTATCATTGCCGATATCCTTACGAGAGGCAGCTATCTAGCCAGCTCCAGCCGACGCATAACAGAAAAGCCGAAACTGGTCCCTGCCAGATCCAACTTCCCACTGCCTGCTCGTGGGGCGCTTTCCCAACCGCCCATACAACTGCCCGTACAACTGCGGCCGCCGATAACCCTTTTAAGATCAGTCTGTAAGACCAAAGCAGACTCACGCTACCAAGTGCAATACGTCTAGCAAGGATCGTTCGCAGAACCGCACGGCGATATGTCCTCTGCTCATTCAGGCCACAAGAATGTCGCACAAAGACGTCAAGAAAGTTTAGGCTAGGGGAACCTGCTCTCGATAGCACATGGCCTTGCGGCAGTCGTAATTCCTCAAGAGACATAACTTTTGCCCGGGCCTGTGGAAATCCCTGAGGATAACTTGCCGGGATGGGCTTACCGCGTAGCATCGGGATTAGCGTCCAAGCAAGGCGGTCGACTAAAGACTCGGGCTTCTGCCGACAACGATGCAGGTCTCTATTCTGCGTGCAAATGTTGTCAACCTCTGCCTGTGCTAGGAAAGAACAGAGGTTCCCTGCATCGGTTATGTTGGCTGTGCGATTCTCCTCATTTACCGCCAAAGTCTCGGCAAGGAGGGCATCCTGAAAGGACTGATAATATATGATATGGGTATAGAATGCAGGTGTCACGACAAAAAAATCTTCGGTGGGTATACAATTATCTTTTGAATCTGTGCAGGTAGCGTTGTGATGGACAAGGGTAGACGTAATCGTAACTTTGGTGGTGAAGCTCCAATGCCTGACCTCTTCGTCTATCGATGTATAATGGACCTGGAACGGGGTTTGGATATGGTAGATCTGATGCTTGAGATACTTTTGAAAGGCGTGGGAAATCGTGCTAAAAAGAAATAGTTGCTAATCCATCCCTGGATTATATGAGACGTTCTCAGATGAATGAACCTACATTTACTCTGCAGTCGCTCTCCGTCCAATAGTTGACTGCCTCACCTCTGGTCGGTACCATATGCTAAGATTTCGTTTAAAAGCGAGCTTGATGGTTTCAGATATGATTCTTGGATCTATAGAAAGGTACATGTGGATTAGTTGACAGCTAATGGAAAGATCCTTGACACTCACTACTTCCGCATCACCGATATGGTAGGTATTACTTACAAGTCATGAGACCAACCCACCACCATGAAGAGATGAAGAGGAGCATATCTGAGAACGAGATAAAGGTTGGATCCAATGGCGTAGCGATGGACCAGAGACGGGCTGTCATTTTTGGGTGTCCCTTGGAAGACAGTAAGGTCGCTTTGATGTCAATCTCGTTGTCCTTCGCACCTGGGTTAATGACAGCTGGGGAGTCCGAAAATGAAGGATCGCGGGCTGAAAGAGCGTAACTTCCTTTCCGCGAATTGAATGGCGACACATGAAAATCTTTGGGCTATACATGCTTGAAATACTTTGTTCGGTGTGTTGACTTCGGACTCAGGGATCCTTCAATTAGATCCTCCGACAGATTCAAATTGGAAGGAAGGAAATAGAGCCGCCTCTCGTCGAACGTGTTGTTAACTTCCGCAATCATGGCTAGGAGTTCCGAATCGGCTGAATATAGAAACCAAAACGAAGCTGGACTGAATTTGTAATTCAAGAAACGTGGAGAAGTAATCAGATAAACCCTTGGGTAGTTGGCTGGATCGATGTCCTGATGGCGCCTGGCATTAGTCCGCGCATGTGGCATCTGCTACATATATAGCAGTGAAATTCAGGGCCTCAGTGGTTATACCTGTGATTCAAGATAAAGCTCCAGTTTCCTGCGAATGCCGAACTCATTTCCACCCCTTCCTAGATGATCTTTGGCCTCCACACACAACCATCCACGCTTCCACCATGTGGGCTGGTCCACCGAAAGGACTGAATTTATCGGGAATGTCGAGCCAACAGGTATACCGACCATAAGATAAGGGTAGGAAAAAGAGTGGAATTGAGGAAACAGCCGGGTGTGCGAGATGCGACCCGGCAGGATGAATGGCTTGTCAATGGTGAAAGGGCATTGTGGACCAGATGTCCGGCCTATTTCACGCTTCTTGAAATGAAATAATGCAAAGAACAAGGCCAGGACGATACACAGGGGAAAGACGTTATGTGACCAGGTGGTGAGGTCCGACATGTTTAGCTTGGAAGAGATGAAGATATCTCACCCGGCATCTGTGACTTGGGAAAGCTAGGTTACGCAAGCGCAGAGGGCACATGCAGTGACGGAAGTCTGAATGGGGGCGCAGGAGAACTGGACGGGGGATCAGGTATGTACCTTAGTTAAGGTCCCCCGATGTGGACAAAAGCCACTCAACTGCGGGGGCTAACTTAGCCTGCGAACCTCACTGTATTACATACAACATACACACACTCCATAAATGACTTTCGTATAATTACGCTTAAGTTTACTTCACGATCAGGTCATGGCAGTGATAGGCAATTGTCTCAATCAGCTGTGCTCCTCGAAACAGCTCTTTCAGCTACGCCTCCTTCTGGCGGCATAAATCGCTGGATAAATCACCAGTACCGTCCCCACAACCATCGAGAGGCCAGCAAACACCTGAAGACGCCACCATACTACACCGGATGAACTGGAGGCAACAAGTGTTCCAGCTATAGGACTCCCGATCAGCACACCGACCGCCGAACCAGCCCAATACATGCCGTTGCGGGTACCTAAAACACCCATCGAAGGAGACAGGATGGGTATGATAGCACCAGGCAGCGAGACAATTATGCTCGACACCAATCCCCAAATTACCAACCAGACAATAAGTCCTGCGACTGTGTGCACCGCGGTCCAAGAAAAGAGCAGGATCCCACAACAGCCAATTCCCAAAGCAACTGTCGTAACGGGTCCTGCGATTGTGCCTGCTACAATTCGCCCAACAGTTGAGGTACCGTTGATTATTGCCAGTAGATAAAAAGCAAGGCTGGTGTTGGTGAAGTTGGCTGCCGTCTCTGCATAGATTGGCAGATATATTAAAGGGATGTAGTAGCCCACGGCGCCAAAGAAACCCGCTAGAACGAACAAGATGAATGGGACATCCTTGAACGCGGTTGGGTTGATGAAACGCCGTACCTCGGGACTCTTGCTCGGCTTGAGTGGGAGCATGGCATAGGAAGGAAGAAATGCAAAAAGGGCGACAAAAGCCATGATGCGGACTGTCCATGGGAAGCCAACTTGTGGCTCCAATTGGCGAAACACGACGGGATATATTACGCCACCTTGCCGCGGCTTCAGCTGTCTTCTCAATTTGTGGCTCAGGATGGTTTCGACTCACCAATACCTGAACCTGACGCAACAACGCCTATGACCAAGGGTCGCTTCGCTTCCCCTATGCTGGCAGCTGCAGCTGCAATACTCGGAACATAGACCATTCCGCCGCACAATCCCAAGCAGACGGCCTGAGCCAGAAAGACTTGGTAGTATTCGCGTGCAAGGCTCATCATCATAAAGCCGAGTATTTCAAGGAGACTCCCGCCTACGAGCAAGGCCCGAAGGTAGCCATGGTCGTATAATGGGCCCGTTACCAATCCGCTCACGAGGAGCAGAAAAGCACTTGTCGTAGAAATCCATGAGATTGCAGAACTTGATTTGGAAGATAGCAGATCTTGCTCGTAATAGGTCTGAAGAGCGCCGAATGCCAGAAGAAGACCCCTGATACGTCGAAGTCAACCTCAGAGATTCATTGAGTTGAGAAAAATAGCGAGCGAAGTCGGCGGGAGAAGTATTAGTGACTCGCTCTTACCAAGTGTTGAAAAAGACGAAAAACGCACTGAGAACTTGCATCACAACCCTCGGACTACTGTCAGAAACGGCGGTAGCCGCTGGAGAAGCTAACCCATGATTGTGCTCACTGCTCCATGGAGGCTCATAGTCGATTTTGGAACCCATAAAAAGAAGACGAGTCGCTCTGCTGCTACATGAGAAGTGATGAGGCTAGTTTACCTATTTGAACACTATTTTGCTTTTGTGTACCACACGGCTAGCGCCAGTTCGTTGACGGGCAGTGAGCTGAGCATGGTTGACTCGCAGTACATGGAGCCTGTGAATACCTTACGGGGTATTTCACGTCTGGTAAAATACCGTCATGTACGACCTCGGGTCATTGGTACTTTACGAGACACGAACGACGATATAAGTTCCTACGGCCGAGGGCTCCCTCGGGCGCACTGAAGAACGATCAGCGCAATCGGTAGATATGCCCGTTGGCGGCGCAAAGTCCGGATGCTGGATTAATAATATTGGCGGCGTTCATGCACTCCAACACGGCGTATAGAGCAACTTGGTACCGTGCTTACATCCTGCTGCCGCATTGGGCCTTAAAACCGTCCAGCCTACCTTACATCTCAACATCATTGCTGGCATGCCTTTTCTTGCTGTGCCCCCTGACTCTCCTGCATGCGTCCTTTACATATAGTGCAATAGGAGATCGCACCCCGTGCTTATGAGCCACACCGATACTCCCTCATAACTCCTTATCCATTGTTTTAATCCGGATATTTCCCCTCAGACTGCAGCTTCTCCAGTAGTGCGCGTCTTACCCACCTCTCACACTCAGTATGAAGGAAATGGAGGGGCGAAACCCAGTGCCTCATTCTACGAGTAATTCAGGCATCCTGCTTGTTCCTAAACCCTCTGATGATCCCGAAGATCCTCTCGTAAGTCGGTCTTCGTAACGAACCGCTTTACTGATGCTGTATCTGCATCGCTCTTATCCAAATACAGAATTGGAGCACGGCGAGAAAAATCCGTATTCTCGTTGTCATATGCTTAGCAGCTTTTACCGGTAATGTCAGCGCGCTGGCAGGCCAACTTGCATATCCACACCAAGCAGCGGTATATCACAAGACATCGCTCGAGTTGTCATATTCGGTACGAATAAAGGATTTCTGTTCTCTTGTCCAACGTGTATTGCCATGGGAAAGCAGAGTTTACTGACTGTATTCGGTTTTGGGTATAGGTTTCTGCCGCCATAGCTGGCCTTGCAGCAGGTGCATTGTTCTTTGTACCTTTGGGGCAAATATTGGGTCGAATGTCAATTACTCTCTGGTCACTCCTGGGATCTCTCGCGTGCGCGATCTGGTCGGCTCAGCTGACACATACCAATGACTACAATCAATTTGTCGTCTCGCGGCTTCTGAGCGGCATGTTTGGATCAATACCGTCCGCCTTCGGAGGAGGAATAATTCTCGATGTATTTTTCTTGCATAATCGAGGTCGCGCATTCATCAGCTATGAAGTCAGTGTTTTATTAGGAGCCACAGCGGGCCCAACTTTCAGTGGCTTCATCAGCAATTCCCATTCATGGACCTTGTGTTTCTGGTGGACTGTTCCACTCTTGGTAATTTCGGCTCTCGTTGTTCTCTTTTTTGGTGAAGAAACGGGTTACGACCGAGAACGGGGTGCTTTCCCAGTAAAAATACCGCACAATTACGTTGCTAATCGCGTTGCCACATTCTTGCCCGGGACAGCAATTGTTGCAAAATCAAGTACTTCGAAGTTTGTAAGGATCTAATCCCTTGCTCATAACAGGGAGATACTAGTAACCGTAAGAGCCATGTTGCTGACATGCTTTTGCACACCAGGCAAAGAGAGCAGCCGCTCCATTTCTGATCGGATTTTCACCAGCAACCTTAACAGTCGGCATTTTCATATTGGTAACTTTTGGGTGGGTTCTACTCAGCGACATCTTGTCGCCGCTCTTCTTGCAGATGCCAATCAAGGAAGGGGGTTACGGATTCAGGGCGGTTCAAAACGGCGCTTGTAAGTCTCGGTGCTGCTCTTGTCCATAATGAGATCACTTGAGTTGACGTACGTTCCAATGGACAGTCTCCTTTTCCGCATGGTTTGCCATTTTCACCGCGCAGGCAGTAGGGTATTTCATCAACGACTCTATTCCGCTCTGGGCGTGTAAACGCTACTATAACGGTATCTGGAAGCCTGAGTTACGTCTATTGGTGCTGCCCCTATCAGGCATTCTCATACCAGTCGGACTTGGTATTTGTGGCGCCACACTAGAGTATCACAAGCATTACATTGGATATGCGATTGGGATTTTCGTTGTTGGGGCGGCCACGCTGATATCGATACCAGCGGCCACCAACTATGTCGCCGAATCCTTTCCACTCTACGGTACCGAGTGCACGCTCATCATGACCTTTTACCGACTAAGCTGGGGTGTCGCTATACCATTTTTCATCAAGCCCTGGACTGTCCAAGTGGGCATTGGATGGGTGTATGGCATGGCTGGCTTCTTCACGATTGCCATGTGGTTCCCCGTTCTACTGCTAGTATGGAAGGGACCGACGCTGCGGCGGTGGAGCTTGATGAAGGGCTCAGTGTCGCCAGAAGATGGCATGGCATTGTTTGAGATGTAGAGAACCAGTTGTAGACTTGTCTTGACATGACACACTGTCCTCTATAAGCTTTTTGCGGATTTTAGATTGAGAGATCATCACATGGTCCATGCTCTCAGGTTCTCGACGTATGACCCAAATTAGTTCTCTAATCTCAAAATTGTAGAAGAGCCCAAAATCCATACCTGCACTATGGTGATTGAAACAGCAGGCAAAGATAAGTATACTGTGTAAGTTTTCTTAGTAGGTTATAGAATACATGTGTATAGTACATACATTTACTAACCTGATGAGGCAGAACGGTGAATAATACTCTCTACTACGGTAAGAGTCAATCAGCGAGTCGCTTCACTATGTATAATACCCGAACCCTACCTCTGGCCGTACTTAGCTACCACCATTTATTCTCACCCGGCGAAGTGAGACAACACTCGGCCATAGACTGAAGCTTCCTTTCAAACTGGTCGAACAAGCGAAAACTGTTTACGCATAAGACAATATAATTCTTTCTCCCCGCACTCGTTCGCCTTACCTTATACGCCGAAGTCGACCAATAACCCACTTTGTATTCCACTATGGCTTCTGAGCGCCTCTTCTCCGCCTATCCCCCCTTCCCCGTCTCCATCCCTATCGCCTCCATTCCACAAATTTCCCTTTCTAAAGTCCTAGCCAACGACCCTATCGAAGCCCAACAAGTCTTTACAGCATGTCGGACGCTAGGCTTCTTCCTTCTAGACTTACAGGAGGAAAAATTAGGGGCGAAGTTGTTGGGAGACATCGAGAAATTATTTGGAGTCACAAAAGACGTCATGGACTTGAGTATAGAGGAGAAGAGCAAATATGCTATCAGACCGCCGACGGTTTTGACAGGGTGAGTTACCAGTGTGTAGGATATCTTAAGGTCACTTTTGTACTTTTGGTTCTGTCTTAAGCCTTCAGAGACCCACAAGTCGTAATTATTGTTATTGCAACATGCAGATCCCGCCTACATGCGCCGAAGGACAGGCAAGGCTGTGAGATGTTCCAACGTATCAACAGAAGATGTTATCAGTGTCTCTTGTGCTAATAACAAATACTATAGGTACAAAGCCCAAGGCGCAATGAAGAACGAAAAGGGCAACCCTGATCGATGCCAGTTCTTCAATGTTGCACAAGACGACATACTCGGCAACGAAGCTCCCCACGCAAATCCTAAGCCAGTCCAGGATAATCGCGAAACATTTCTCTCATTCCTACGCAACGCTCGTTGCATAATCGAGCTTATACTGGAGATTATTGATGCTAAACTTGGCTTAATCAAGGGTACTTTGGCTTCGCTCCAACGCCAAGATCGACCATCGGGTTCGGTGATTCGTATGACTCGGTACTCGCCTTGGTCTCCCACCGAGCAGAATAGTGGCTCAGCTCTCGTTAATCATACCGACTATGGCACAATTACAATGCTGTGCAACATCCTTGGTGGCTTGCAGATCCTTCCGCCAGGTAAGTCATCTTGATCCGTGATAAGGAGAAATCACGCTGCAACATCCTTCGAGTGCTTACAGATCCCATAGGCAGAGCGAACAAAGAGGAGAACTGGCAGTACGTCAAGCCGGTCCCTAACAACGTGATTATTAACCTTGGCGATGCAATGGTCGAATGGACTGGCCAGCTTCTTCGTTCCAACGAGCACCGCGTGACCTTTGCTCCCGGTAACCAAGCTGAGCACCCGCGCTATAGCATCGCATACCTTGTCCGCCCGGAGAAAACGATTTCCATGAAGAGGCTTGTGGGAGGTTATATCCCTTCGGCAGCGGAAGATGGGCAAGAGGAGGTTTTGATGAGTGCGGAGGAATGGGAGATGAAGAAGGCGATGGCGTTGAAGAATGGAGCGGATTGTGCAAAAAGCAAAGGGGGACGAGATTTTAAGATTTCTAATGGGGCAATTGAGGTGATTTAGGAATGGGAACACTGAGCTAGCTACTTGACGGATAAAAACAAAGGCATATTTCTTGGAGAAGATAGATTGTGACGGACTACCCTCTGTTAAGTCTAAAATTCGGCAGTATGTGTCCCTTGAGGGCCCCCTTGAGGGGAAACAAGTTGAGAGCCCTGTTCAAACGTTACCGTCAATGTATCGAAATACTCCGATCGGTTGATCTTACCTCTTTGTCTAAGATAGCCTTTTCTGCTTTCTTGTGATAACTTTCAAGATCTACTTGACGAGCGAGGTATGGGCCAACGTCGATTTGATTGGCAGTAATCTGCAAACTTCCGGCTCGAATTGGTCTGTCCCATCTTGTTCCCTTTTAAAGCAAAAAGGGTAATAATAGTTCGTCCGCATAAAAATCCTGGGCGCCGAAGACTCGGCTAGAGCTTTTTATCTAATTCGATGTATCTTCTTAATCGCAGTGAAGAGCGTAACAGAACATTCAAGGAATCGTAAGAGCAATGTCGCTTCTCCTTTTCAACCGTGGTTACACAAGATGCAGGGTCCCGTAGCCTTTGCATTCAATGCTGTGAGCGGTATACCAACCGAGATATCGCGAAGTCGGTACCGGGAAAAACAAGGGTTGTGCGTCTCAACCAAGGGAACGTCACTCAAAAACACCACAGTTTAGGCAATATTGTTACTGTTTCCTAATGGGCACATTACGGAGAGCCCTGAGATCTAGGGCTTACATATGAGCCTAGCAACCTCAAGAATTACAAGCGTGCGTTAGACGACTTCGCATCTATCTTCTGGCAAGACCAGGTTGAAGTACCGATCTTGTACTACCCCTTGACCAAGACACTCAGTGTTTCTTCTAGCAACAAGCCACGTGTCCCAGACGTGAAGTGCAGTTCTAAGACCTATACGAACTGTCAATCTCCAAGTATTCGGCACAGAGAGATGAACGATTTCTTCTTCTGCGAAATCCTTAGTACCTTTTGGGGTCAAATCCTAAGAAAAGCACAATACCAAAAGCGAATTATTGGGCTTTCTGCAGCGAGCAAGATAACAAATGCGGTGATTCGTAATGCGGAATATCAAGGTCTACAACAAACGAGGAAGCTGTACTCAAGATGTAGCCAAGTAACACTGATAACAGGTAAGGTGGCACGTATGTACTTGAGATATCGACCCGGAACCACTCGCAGATAAGAAACCATCCCACTGGAGCGGAGTGTATTTTCCATCAATATTCAGAGGAGCGCACCCCATTCAGCAAGATGACAGCATTAACAGATCTACACTGCTTTCGACACACCGCCATTGATACACGCTTCGTGAGTGGACGCTATACATTTCAATTCAACTTCTTCGTAGGTATATCTTCACAAGCGCTGCACGACGATCGGTAGGTGAAGGACCCTCATATTCCGAAGCCTTTTAGTCTATTGAGTCCGCAGGATTTTCCGGCCAGAGAATGGTGTACCTATAAAGCGGCTCTTCATTTTGTCTGGTTGACCAGCGAGCCTCCAATGTCTCTTACAGAGGTCGAATATCTTTTATTCCATCGGACTTCCGGAGCGTGGAAAGCGATCTATTGGTCCAAGGGTACACAATGACGAAATTCGTCTTCGACCGCTATGAGGTTCTTATAATCGGAAGTGATCTGAGCAACAACCACTATGAATTTCAAACAGAATTTGTTCACAAGAGGATTTGCTGGCATGGTCTTCGTTTTCGAGTCCGCCAGGATCTCCGCTCTCGAAGGTGAAGGGAATCATCACAGGCTTTTTACTTCACTTTTTTTTACTTGGCGATATCCAGATGTGAAGAGAAAAACGTCACACAGACCGTTGTGCGACTGTGCAGAGGGCAACAAAGCACACTGGGCTGCGTATCCGGGGAGTAGAGTAAACTCTGAGCGTTGACATTCTCCATATCGCGGGCAAAAAGCATGCTACATACTTCGCAAACTGTTATGTGCTAGAATTATTATTTGGTCTCTTTTAAATCTCTCTGGTGTGAGGGATCAGCAATTGTTGGTCTAAAAAGTTGAAGTACCAGCAAGTGGTATTAACCATACAAACCTAGGTCAAATCGAACGCCTCTTCGTCATCCATAATGGACCAATCTGGACAGGCAATACCCAAAGGTGACCCACCAGTCCTCTACACAACGTACAGCTCTGGCCAGAAGGGTCTGATAACCGCCCTCCTTGGCCTCACGACACTTGCGTCCCCACTTACAGCCACGATCTACTTTCCACTCCTACCACTTCTTCAAAAGCATTTCCGTACTTCAGCGCAAGCGATCAACCTAACAATGACCATCTATCTTGTTGTCCAAGCTTTGTCGCCCACCATTTTTGCAAGTCTCTCGGATTCCCTCGGCCGAAGACTCATCTACCTCACAACTTTCACGTTGTACGCACTTGCAAATTTGGGACTAGCACTGAACAAGAATAGCTATGCTGCGCTACTGGTGCTACGTGTGCTGCAAAGCATTTGCGCTAGCTCGGTCGTGTCCATTGCTTATGGCGTCGTAGCTGATGTATGTGTGCCAGCGGAAAGGGGAAGAATGCTTGGGCCTGTGATGGCGGCCACTAATCTCGGGGCTTGTATTGGGCCAGTAATCGGAGGGTGGGTTGCCGTCGGCTCGAGAGGTTATGAATGGGTCTTTTGGTGTTTGGTGATCTTTGGGGCACTGCTCATAGGTGCTATCGGTTTCGGGCTCCCTGAAACGAGCAGAAAAGTGGTGGGAAATGGAAGTATTAAAGCTATCGGTTGGGAAAGAACATGGTGGAGTGTCGCCATGGGATACTTGAGAGGTTGGAGGAAACAACGTAGGAGCGAAGAAAACAGGGATGTTGAGAATGTCCAGAGCGCCGAACGAGCGGCGGGAAACTCAGCTACTAGCAAAAGGCCCAAGGTCATGATTGGAAACCCATTAGCCTGTCTACGGCTCATCTTCTGGAAAGACACCGCCCTGATCCTCTGGATGGGCGCATCCCCATACACCGTCTGGTACTGCATCCAAACATCCATCCCCCTTATCTACAAAGACATCTACAACTTCAACGAGATCAAAACCGGACTTTCATACCTCCCAGGAGGTGCCGGCGTCGTACTCGGCGGTTATCTCAACGGAAAATTAATGGACTACTGCTACAAGAAAACGGCCAAAGAAATCAGCCGCCCCATCGACGACATCGCCGGCGACAATCTCACAGACTTCCCCATTGAAAAAGCAAGAGCCCGCGCTTGCTGGTACTTCCTCGCCATCTCCACAATCACCCTGTCCGGATACGGCTGGGCGGTCAAACACGGCGCCCACGTCAGCATCCCCCTAATCCTGCAATTCATCCTCGGCTTCATCTGCACAAGCATCCTCCACTCGTTCATGGCCTTGCTCATCGACGTGTTCCCGGAGAACCCAAGCACAGCTAGCGCGGCCGGAAATGTCACCAGATCCGCGCTGGCGGCCGCAGGCGTCGCGGTGCTGCAGCCTCTCGTCGATATCATGGGCAGGGGGTGGTACTTTACCCTCTTAAGCGCTATCAGCGGCGTCGCTGGCGCAGCTGCGGTGTGGGCCGTCCAGACACGAGGAATGAAGTGGAGAGGTCAAAGAGTGGCGATGACGACCACTGCGAGTCGAGGGGGTGGCGATTTGGGAGAGAGTGGGCGAGGACACCGGCTTGAGATATCGAATATCAATGATGGGGTGAAGGCAACTCCGTCCGCCGCTTTGGCCGCTACGCTTGCTGGTCATGGTAAGAAAGAGGAGAAGATTTGAGGGACAGAGATTGGAGGGGTGGGGGATTTTGGTGGATATTCCAGCTCGATGAATAGGATATTGTAGGAAGTAGCATGTTCGGTTATCATGGACTCAAAAATTCTATTTTGCGCCCCTTTTCCAATTCTCATCCTCGTGTGTGGTCTGTGGTCTAGAATCTGAGCCGATGACTTGTACCTTTATTGGAAAGCGACAGAATCAATCGGTTTCGAAATGATATATGTGAATGCTTTGCAACGAGTTGGCATGGTTATCATTTGTGTTGTAGTATCTATCCGGTTCCCTTGATTAGGGACCTTTGGGTCATAGGGTGTGCTGAGGGCAGAGAGATGTTTGCATAGGTAATGACATCTAACAAGCCCGAGGGTTGCATATGCATATGTACATACAATAATCATTCCTACTCTCCTACCGTCCCAAACCACCTTCTTACACTGGTTCTCGACTTCATTCTCTCGCGCCAATCTCCCACTCCCAGGAACAAAATCAAACTCAAGACCAGCTCCGCTCAACACAGCTCCGCTCCACCAAGGAGTCAAGCATTTATGACCCTGGCTTTCCACGAGACCTATAATGGCTATACCGACCCGCTGCTGCAGCCACTCCTTTATCAGTTAATCTCCCCAGATCTGGCTCCCGCACCACTCGCATTAGCAGCGCCGCCGAAATCGGACGTGTTGTTTAGTTGCACGAGCCGTCGAGTTCATCCCTTTCGATCGATATGAGAGGGTTGGCGGTGACGTGCTATCTACTGCTGGAGGCGAAAGCGGTCGAAGCGCTTGTGGTTGCGGTTGGAGTTGATGAGCGAAGCCCAAGATTACCGCAGTATCGAGACGCATATTCGATGGGTGTGGGCGAGGTTGAGTGCTGCTAGCGCTCGGTTTATGTTGGGATTACGTCGCTGGAAGTTACGGAAGGTGATAGTGATGATGAGGATGACGATTGCGAATTCGAGGATTACGATAATGATGAGCACAATGATGGAGAAGAAAGTCATCAAAATGAGGAGATTCATGAAGAGTGAGAACAACAAGTCATCGAATTGGGATAATGTGAGCATGAGTGCGGTGTATGGATGCCAATTCGGGCTTTTGATCTTGGCAGTTGTGCTTCGTTTATTTTTGTTTGCTTCTTGAGTACTAGAATGCAGTGTCTGAAGTCATTCGAAGGTTTCCCAAACGCAGCTTTCTAAATAGCGTCGTATATATCAAAGTGTGCTTTTGTTTATGCTTTTAGGGAGTGACTAATAAATCTGTACATTAGTAGAAAAATCTGTGATTATCCAGAGTGTGTATGATTCATGGCAGAGCGAATTTTCATTATATGTTGGTGACGCGCTTGTGCTCCAATGGCTTGTGAATATCTAAGAATTTCATCATGAATCAGCGTATTGATTTCAAATGCGGATACTCCTAGTAAAAACCAAGAACTTCTTCTTCAGAAAATCCAGATTGCCCTAAACCAACCATACACGACATCTCGGTCGTTGCTACAACATGAGTAGCTGTCAAGTAAGTAATATATTCCATTTGCAGATCTATCGGCAGGAGTTCGAACTTCCATCAAGATACCCCTCACAGAGACCATTATGTGAAATTTCCAATTGACAGACTTCCAGGTTTTTGAGCCAGGAGATATCGAAGATGCTTCTGAATGTGTCGATGGGGGGCATCGAGGGCTGACAACGTCTACTTCGAACCATACACACCGTCAGCTCCATGAGGGAAACACCAGTCTCTCCAAATATTTCGGATACATGCACAATGACTAACATATATCCAAGACAACTGGATGATCGCATACACGTAACAGTGACTCATTGTGAGATGACGATGCGCTGTTCTGTAATAGATTGTATGGCGAAACCCTGTAGTCCTGTATGTAGAAGCGTGATTTATACGATGAGTCGGATTTCCAATTAACATGTTGAGGTGATGAAAGACACACTGGTGTCGTTGAAAATTCGAGTGGGTGACTTAGAAATTCGAGTAAGTCAAGTAGATAGCTGTCCAAAGTCTGAATGCGTAGAGAGAGAAATCTAGTGATTAAAGGGGGAAATTCAACATTTTGACTCGTGCTAATTCTTCCAGCTTGTTTTTCCGTTGATGGCTCTGGGAAAGACAAAAGCTTGCATTAAGTGATCGAAACACTCTATGAGGGTCGGTTCGTGATCTTTTTCATGGAAAAAGTCTTACTTCTGTGGGTTGAGCTGTTTGGAGCTGGATGTTAGTTTAAGCCACTGGAAGCTGGGAAGTGTTCTGGCCTGGTGGAGCGGATGAAGACGCATGAATGCCTGTATACCGAGTTGGAATGCTGGCGATGGCTGAATATGAATGGTTGTATGGACTAGATGTCATTGATACGCTTCCGGATCCAAAAGCAGGCGTGTGGTTTCCAGCTATTGAGCGCATCAAGTACAGCGCATTTGAACAGTCGATCGTTTTTAATGATCACAGGTTGTCTTGGACGGAAGTCATAGAACAATCATGAAAGTGGCAAGATCGTTAATGATAAAAGTGGAAAGATCATCAACATCCTTCGTCACAGTAAGGTCCAGCTTGACTGGAGGCTATCGGCAAGCGAAGGTGGCTGCTAGCCGGCTTGGCTCGGCCAATGCCGGCCGCTAGAGAACAAGGAGATTAAGCAGGGAAAAGGGGATAAAATGGCCGTTCCCCCTTCTGTTTCCCCCATCATCTCTTCCTGTTTCTCCATCCCTTAGGATTCAGCCAGAAACGCGCTTTTGCACCTGCTACCCACTTTGCTACCCACTTTGCTACTCACTTTGCTACCCACTTTGCTACTCACTTTGCTACCCACTTTGCTACCCACTTTGCTACCCACTTTGCTACCCACTTTGCTATCCACTTTGTCATCCACACTGCTATCCACTGCTGCCACCGCTACTCACTGCTGCCACCGCTACCCACTGCTGCCACTGCTATCCCATTTGCTATTCACTACTGTCATCACTGTCGATGGCCGCTTCTACTCGCCGTCAGAGCCGCGTCAACGCCGACGTCGCTGTCGCTGTCAGCAGAAGGCGAAGCCGCCGTCGCTTTCTCTTCTCTCATATGTTTCGCTCTCGTTCGCCTGCATCATCATCATCATTTTCGTCGAGTTCATCTGTTTCTTCGAGTTCTTTCTCTTCAGATGTTCTCTTGAGAAGAATCGACTCAAAACAAATCGTCGAAACATTGACTACTTTCGTCATGTGACAGAGAATTAAAGACGTTCATCAAGCGAATATGAAACACGAGCTGAAACAGAAGCTTCAACGACTAGAAGCTCAAAGTACAGCGCTGGATCAGTTGAAAAACAACTCACAGATAAAAGACATTATCAATCAAATGTTAAATACTATCTTCTCAAGTAATTCTTGCATTCAAACAATGATATTTTATTACTTCTTTATTGATATCATTCAACTGATTCTCATCTTCAAAAATGAATTTTGAGCTGTTAATATTTTTAAGCTGATCAACGATCATATATTAAATTCAATCAATAAGCAAGATCTGCAATTATCATGAATTGATGAGCTTTGAGCTTATGATGATGACATCACTCAGCAGAATCTTAAAAGCATGATTCTCTTTCTATATTATCTAGAAGTATATAATCAATGTCTCATTGAGATGATTAATGATCAATTAGAACATTCTTTGCAAGCAAGCTTAGCTTGATACATTGACTATCTGCAGAAGCTTCATTTGCATTACATTTTCAAATTTTTGCAAATCTTTCACTTTCACTTTCATAAGATTTGCATGATAAAAGAAGTCAATAACTTGAATGAGTGATACGATGCTGAAGATTGTTATGAGTCTGCATAAAGTGAATCATATGAGTGTATTTTAACTAGAAGTTCAAAGTTGAAGTAGAAAGAAGATGCAACACGACGTGAGTTTTACTCACGAAGGCACGCTAGATCACTAACGTGTCAACAACAGCTCTACTCACAGCTTTATACTAGTCTATGTTAGACTAATCAGACTAATCAGAAGTATCAGAAATGCATGCTTGCAACATTACTTTCTCTCTTCATTTAACAATGTTCTCATTGTTGCAGTTCAATCGATTGATTCTTGTTGAGTCGATTTCTAACTTGACTTGTTTGAATAATTCTGATGAAAGTCATTTATGATCTTCAAGCAGTCTTCAAACTCATTTCTATCGATATTGTATCAATGTAGATCGACGTCATAATCTTTTCAATTGACACGATATTGCAGTCGTTTGTCTCGTTCGTAGTGTCTGAAGTTCAGTATGTTCTTCACTTCTCATTCGTCTTCGTCATTTATCACTATAGAATCAGACAACTCATTTCATTGTTCTTCAAGAAGATCTTTTGAATTCAGTTGTAGCAGGTTCAAGATGAACTCTGAATGAATCTTCATTGTCAATAACAGTTTCAGTCAATATGCATGTTTGATCTCAGTCAGAATCTTGAAAGATTTTAACATCTTATCGTTTAGCTTCTTTAACAATCTTGTGATCATTATGTTTCTAGAATTCAGAAACATCATGTCATTTATCTTGTAAATCATTTTCTTTCAATGCTTATCAATTTATTTCTTCATTGTGATTCTGACTCTTGCTAATGTCTGCTTGATCAACGTTAATGATCATTTTATATGTTCAAATATATTCTCTGCTTTGCTCGCTTGAATTTTAGCTTGAGTGATTTCATATTCAGTTGAATTCGAATCGAAACTCATATGAGAGTGAAAGCTTTTATTCAGAAAGAACGCTGATTGTTCAATTGACGATGAAATAGCATTGTTATCAACGAATTCAGTCATAGATAGTCAGATGAATCAGTCATCTTGCATGTATGAGCAGTAACTTCGTAAATATCATTTTATATTTTGATTCGCTCTTTTCATTTAATCATTAATCTGTGAGTGATAGTCAATGAATAGTTTCATCTTAATATTGAGTCTCAGACATAAAGACTTTCAGACAATCGATATGAATTGCAAATCTCTATCAAACACTATTGATCTTGATAACTCATGAGTTCTGAAGATTCATATCAGCAGCAGCTTGACTGTTTGTTCAGCGAAAGTCTCTTTGTCATCTGATCAACAGAGTATATAGTGATGTTCTTTAGACAATCGATTTATCACTGTCAGAATCGCGTTGCTTTCATCACTTTTTAATAAATCGATAATGAAATTCAATAATATGTCTTGTCATCATTGTTCAGATATAAACAATGACTTCAGTAGTTCATTGATTCAATCTCTTGATGCTTTTGATCTACGACAAACATAACAGTTTCAAATGTAGTGTTTGATTGTCGTTCTCATCTTTAATCAGCAATATGATCATCTTAACAAGTCTAACGTTTGATTCATATCAGAGTGATCACTGATCGAAAGATCATATGCTTTTCTTATTAGTTGAGTAATCATTGACTGAGAAACTCACAGTCTATCATTCTTTCAAAGTACTTCGTTCAGTACTCTGCAATGATCTAGACTCATATCTTGATAAGTTCTTCTGTTCTGTTCTATGATTGTTTGAATATTGATACATAGTTGATTCGTTCGATTTTCGACTATAATTTGATTCTGAATAGAAATCATCTTTTCGATCGAATCTTTGTTAGCTTTCGATTTCTGTTTCAAATCTGAGTCAAATATGAGCAAGATCTGAGTCAGATCTTGATTATCTTCTATTGATTGCAGTTCAAATGTGCTTGCTGACAATAGCATCTGATGCTGATATAGCTTTCAATCATCATTTGATTCAACTGACTTGACGTCTGACATTCTGATCAGCATGTCTGCTTTCAGATTCTGCTTTTCTGACTGATATATGATCTTGAAGTTATATTCAAATAACTTCTCAGCTTATTTAGTCTGTCATCTGATCAGTTTCTTAGTGATCATGAAGTACTTTAAATTCAGATGATCGATGAAGATCTTGATCAAAATATCAGTACATTTCAATTTGAAGCATCAATGCTTCAAGCATTAAATAATGATCAAAAGCTCTTTGTCGTAGATCTCGTAGTTGCATTCTGCAGAAATCATGTTCTTGCTATAGAAGATCATTGAATGTAGAATGTCTTCATCATCATACTGAGACAATACTTCATCGTTGACATAGTTCAAAAAGTTCGTTTTCAGAATAGCTTCTCTGATTGAATCAAAATGCTTCAGAACGAGAACTGTCATCATCTGTTGCTTCAGTTTCTCAAAGATCATCTGACAGATCTTTGTTCATTCAAATGAATGATCTTTTTGAATCAACTTTATTATAGATCGAGCGATCTTCGAGAAGTTCTTTATGAATCGTCGATAGAAATTGCAGAAGTCAATGAAGATCTGTACATGAGTCAATGATCAAGACACTTCTCAGCTTCGAATCACATCTACTTTTCAAGAGTTCATTCGTAGATCATTGATGAATATCAGTAGTTTTAGAAACGAGATCTTCTGAATCTTAAATTCGCACTTGTCAATGTTTATCTGCAGATCAACTTCATGAAGCTTGTCTAGCATCTCTTTCACATGAGTTCTATGTTTTTTCAAAATCTTACTATAAATGAGAATGTCATTCAGATAGATCTGACAGAATTTATGCAGACAGTCGAACAACACGTCGTTGATATAGTGCTGAAAGAATGTCAATTCGTTGATTAATTCAAAAAGCATTACTCTATATTTGTAAACATCGAAGAAAGTGATGAATGTGATTAGATTCTCACTTGCAGTACTCATACAAAGCTTATTGAACGTGATGATAATGTTAAATTGAATCAGATATTTACTGTCTTGAATTCAAGCAAGTACTTCGTTTATCAAGAATATTGAATAACGATTTCTTTTGATCAGAGCATTCAGTTTTCAATAATTCATGCAAAAGTGAAGACTATTGTCTTTCTTTTCAATGAATAGTATTGACGAAGCGAATGAAGCTTTGCTGAATGTAATAAACTTCTTCTTCAAGTTCTCTTCTAGATACTTCTTGATCTTCTGCAACTTGTGACTCGACATGAAATACAATCAACTTCTGAAAGATTGACTCTCATCTTCTAATTCAATCTTATAATCGTATGATCAATGCAAGAGCAACTGAGTTGTCTTTTCTCTATCAAAAATGTTCAGAAAATCATGATAAACTGTTAAAAGCTTCTTTTTCAGTTTCTTTAATAACATGACAGAGATCATTTCATTCAGTTTCGCTGAATCTTTGATCGAGCTAAGCATCTTGTTGATTTCACTAATGATCAATGTAAAGATCTTGACATTCTTCTTCTTGACTAAAGTT
>JAABVA010000198.1_pt1 | contig 78943 bp, 75 predicted proteins | sample 5560331 | NCBI WGS metagenome assembly JAABVA01 (sample SAMN12812661, study PRJNA571458) | rock metagenome | isolation source: Antarctica rocks | place: Antarctica: Victoria Land, Mt New Zealand sud | collected 2016-01-07
CCTCGCCGAACCACGAAGTCAGCTCGTGAAAGCTGTGCGGGTAGTCGACCCCCGGCTGCGGCGCATCTGGCTGCACGCGGTCACGCTACGACCCCAGATGGACGGAAGTGGATAGCCCACTTCTCGAATGGCTCGACCACGCGATCCAGGAGGGCGTTCGCGACCCGCACTCGCTGACGCTCAGCACGGTCGATCCGGGCGGACGCCCGAACTCACGCGTGCTGATTCTGAAAGGCGTCGCAGATGGGCGATGGCAATTCGCGACCAGCCGCTCCAGCCGCAAGGGAAAAGAGCTCGCCGTCAATCCGTGGGCGGCAGTGAACTTCTACTGGCCGCAACTCGGCCGCCAGATCCGCCTTCGTGGCCGCATTCTCGACGGTGGATCCGACGATGCGGCGCGCGATTTTCTGGCCCGTCCGGAGGGATCCCGCGCCGAATCCTTCGCCGGCAACCAAAGCCAGGTGCTCACCGACCCCGCCGATCTGGATGCCGCGCTCGAGGAAGCACGAGCACAGGTGAGTGCCGACCCGACCCTGGTTCCCGAGCACTGGGCCCTGTACCACTTGGTGCCCGACGAGATCGAGTTCTGGCAGGCCGATCGAGAGCGGCGCCACGTCCGCCTGCGCTACACACTCGAGGTACAGCGCTGGACCAAGGCCCTGCTCTGGCCTTAAGCGGGAGCCTGCGAGCGCCGACGCGCAAACCTGGTGGGCCGAGGCTAGGCTGAGTTCGTGGCATTGCCAGCAGGGCCGCCGCCAGCCGGCTCGTTCCGCGCAAGCGCTGGAGTTCGTTCTTCGTCACCCCGGAGACGCTCCTGCGCTGGCATCGCCAGCTCCTCGCGCGACGCTGGACCTTTCCGACAGGGCAACCAGGCCGACCTGCGATCGGCAGTGAGACCCGCAGGCTCGTTCTGCGCCTCGCGCGCGAGAACCCGCGCTGGAGCTACCAGCGGATCGCCGGCGAGCTCCTTGTCAAGGCCGGTCGAAAGTGGACCAGGTCCGACGCTCCCGCGCCGTTAGTCGCCGTCGGCCTGCCGGTTGTCGTCGTCCATCATGCGCAGGTAGGGCGCGACGAGCTCGCCGTAGTCGGCCTTGCGCGCGGCGGGCAGGTCCTTCCAGCCGGTGACCGAGCCGCGGCATCGCGCAGCACCGCACCGGCATATGGCCGGGAAGTAGTCGATCGTGAAGTTGCGCATGGCGTAGTCGAACGTCAGCTCCTGCCCGGCGCCGATCGGGCGACGGGCGACGAAGTCGAAGGCCTGTCCGTCGTTGAGTCGGACACCGCAGTTGGGGTCGCAGGAGTGGTTGACCTTCGGGCCGAGGCCGCCGTGGAGCGCCCAGCGGCCGGGGCCCACCTGCGTCGCGTGCGAGTCGTTGTCGGTCAGCGCCTCGACCAGGAAGCCGACCATGACGGTCTCGCCGGCAGCGAACGGGCGAGTGGCCAGAACCCCATCTCCCTTGCCGGCGGCCGTGGGGCACAGCTCGACGCCCTCCTCCTCCGGAACCTGAGTTGTGCTCGCCTCACGCTCCGCGAGGACCGGCGATCTGCCGCCACCTGACGCGGTGGTGCCGGGCAGTCTGGACCTACGCGCATGGGGCAAGGGAACCCCTTTCGGTTGACGCCCTCGAAGGACGAGCATATCCGAGCCCGTAGGGTGCCTAAATTCGATCGCGCTGCAAATCACTCGCTTTCGAGCGCCGACCGAGTTTGCGCACCCTTTACGCTCAAGGAGGTTCCGATCATGGCGTAGGGCGCGTTTCGATCCGGCTGCAAATTCCGGGGCGCGGACCAATCGGATCGGGGTTTCGACACCCCTTCACGGTCCTCCACACCTCATCGGGCGCGCAAAATTCGATCACGCTGCAAATCGGGCCGATTTCGAGGCCGACCGAGTTTGCGCATCCCACAGGCTACTTGCCCTGGGACTTGGCCTTGGTGTTCGTGCTGCGGTAGATGTAGTTGGTGAGCGCGTCGACCTGCTTTGCGCTCAGCCTGGTGCCGTAGGTGAGCGGCATGACGTTCGCCTTGTAGCCCTTGGCGATCTCCTTGTTGGGATCGACTAGCGGCACGTGGTCTCTAGCCGAGTAAACGCTCGTGTGGGGTGATCGGCGGCAGGAGCTGTTCCACTTCTTCGTGGCCGTGGCCGTGGCCGTGGCCGGTCTCGTCGCGCCGGTGGCGGCACCAGCCCAGCGGTGTGCCGCCGAGCCTGGTATCGCGCCGGCCTGGGTCGGCGCCGCTGGCAAGGAGATGCCTGACGCTGTCGGCTCGGCCGCTGTACGCGGCCTCGTGTAGGGCCGTGGACCCGTCGGCGTCGACTGCGTCTACGGGTGTCGCGGTGCTCAGCAGCTGATCGATAACGTCCAGCCGACCGTGCTCGGCGGCCATCCGCAGCGCGGCGACTCGCTCGCGTTGCGGGGTCTGGGCGGTGAGCAGGGCGGTGATGTCGCCAGCTGCCGCGGCCTGAACGAGGTCAGTGGCGCCGGCTGCTAGCAGAACCTGTGCGACGTCGGCCATCCCGAACACTGCTGCGTGCCGCAACGCGGTGCCTCCGGGAACGCCACCGGCATCGGCCGACGCGGTGGCGGTCAGGTCGGCGCCCGCCTCGATGAGGACCTGCGCGACCTTGGCATCGCCGTAGCTGGCGGCAGTCATCAACGGTGTCTCCGCGTCGGCGGGATCACCATCGGCTGCCGCTCCGGCTTTGAGCAACGCTCTGGCGATGGCTGCGGTGCCGGGCACGTCTCGCCAGATGCCGCCCGAAGTGTCATAGCGCAGCATGGCGACGTAGCCCAGCGGGCTCGCTCCCTGCGGGCGGTCACATCAGGACAGCATCGGCTCGACGGCCAGTTCCGGGTGCTCGGCGAGTAGCGCGTTCAGCCGGGCCACGTCGCGAGCGTCGAAGATCTCGCGCCGGGTGACCTCTGTTTTGAGCCTGGCCCAGCTGGCGAACCCGTACTCCCGTGCCACGGCCAGCTGCGCTGAGTCGAGGATCAGATAGTCCGACACGGCGTGCAGTCGCGCGACCGCATTTGTGTCGCCGTGCTGGGCCGCTCGCAGAAGGTCCTTCGCCTGGTGGCGGAGCTGGTCAAGATCAGGGTGCGGGGAAGGCAAGGCATGACGTCTCCTTCGTCTGCCGGCGGTCCGCGGTGCCGGGCAAAGGAGTTCGTCACCAACGATGAACGCTGTGTGCCATTGGAGGTGGACTCAGTCCTACCCGCGGACCCGGCGGCGCCCTCCAGCGCCAACTCGAAATCCTAGCCGAGACGGCAGATCACAGACCGACGGAAACGCATCCCCGCAGGTCTCGTAGCACGATCGACGATCGACACGCGCGTGGGGGCGGGCGGATGCTGCGTCCTGGCCCGGCCCGGCCATTCGATCGAACGACCGCCCACGGTCGAGGAGGTCATCGGACGAGCTCCGCGGCCGCCTGAGGGGCGACATCGACGCAGCCAACGCCGCACTCCGCGTGCGGTGCCCAGGCGGACCGAACGCCCCGAGCAAGAGCTGAGAACGCCTCCCGTGTCATTGCCGCGGTAGTTCGAGACAACCCTCGTATCACTACGAACGGCCTCGTGGTACCAGCCGTGGTACCGGACACATTGTCCTATGCGTCCCATGAGTCCCTCGCTGGGGACGCCGACGCCGCCCTAAGCGGCGGGGAGGGGTTCGGCGAGGAGCGCCCAGGTCACACCCCGAACGACGCCTGCTCGAGCCACCGGCGGGCGTGGCGCAACAGCCGCTCGGGCGTAAAGCGCTCCGCGTCGGTCAGCACCAGCCGTGCGTACTCGTCGGAGATGGCCGACAGGACGCGCGCGGTGAGCTCGGCGTCGTCGTCGTCGCCGCCGCGCAGCGCGGGCCGCACGGCCCTCGCGAGCTTGGCAAGCACCGCGCGACGTCCTCGAGCGATCGCAAGGCGCAGAGTCTCCGGGGCTCCCTCGGGCGGCATCAGCACGAGTCGCCAGGTTCTCGGGTGGTCGTGCACGGCCCGCAGAAACGCCTCGAGGCTCTCGAGCATCAGCTCATGGGCGTCGCCCTCGCTGAGGTCGGCCATCGCGGTCTCCGAGACCTGCGACTGCGCGCGCGTCATCTCGCGGTCGACGACCTTCTCCAGTAGCGCCTGCCGGTCGCCGAAGTGCTGATAGATGACCGCTCGTGTGATGCCGGCGCGCTGGGCGACCGCCTCGACCGAGGCGCCATGGAATCCCCGCTCGACGATCAGCTCGGTCGTGACATCGAGGAGCTGCTCACGGCGCTCGGTGGCACGCATTCGTCGCGGCGGGGCGGCGGCTCGCGTCATTGCCGTATGTTACGCTGCCGTTACTCACGCTGGTGTTAGTTGCGGTCAGGGTCATCGGGAGGCGAGCCCCCCGCAAGGGCAGTGACGTTCACCAGACGGAGAAATCGGACGCCAAGGGCGGGAACGGAGCAGAGCTAGTGGCACAGGTCAGCATGAAGCAGCTCGACATCACGGAGACGAACGTCGCCGTTCGGGAGCTCATCGAGGTGACCGAGAACCCTCGCCACCGGTATCTGCTGGAGGCTTACGACCGCCATCGCAACCTCGAGCATGCCGGGCGCTTCGAGGAGATCTTCGCTCCCGAGATGACGGTCGAGCACCCGGTGTACCGGTTCAACCTGCTCGGCCAGCCACCGATGATGCTCGAAGGGCGCGACCAGGTGGAGCCGCTCTACCGCTTCTGGGCAGAGACGAACCAGTCCATCTTCTACAACGAGAGCGAGACGGTGGCCGTCGGCGACTGGATGGTCGTCAGCACGATGGTCGGCTACCAGCAGACGCTCGGCTCCGCCCTCCTCGCGGCGGGAGTCGAGGCAGACGAAGACGCGATGTATCTGCTCAAGGGACGGGTCGCGATGATCTGGCCCTACGACGAGCGTGGCCGCCTGGTCGGCGAGAACGTCTGGGAGTACGATGAGGGCGAGCACGACCTGATAAAGCTCGATCCCGAAGACGTGATGAGCACCGAGCGGGCCGCCGAGCTGCTCGATCCGCTCATCAGGCCGCTGGCCCCCTTCGACGACAGCCTGCTCCCGACCAGTAGCGGGCTCAGGGCATGAAAGGCGTCGTCTGCGAGAACGCAAAGCTCGAGGTCGTCGATCTCCCGTCGCCCGAGCCCGCGGAGGGTCAGGTTCTCGTCGACGTCATGCGCTGCGGAATCTGCGGGTCCGATCTCCACGCACGCCACCACGCCGACGAGGGAGCCGATGTGCTCGCCGAGGCCGGCTACGACGGCTTCATGCGCTCTGACCAGCGCGTCGTCTTCGGCCACGAATTCTGCGGTGTCGTCGCCGACTACGGCCGCAAGTGCCGGAGGCGGCTCGCCACGGGCACGCCGGTCGTCGCGCTGCCCCTGTTGCGCCGCGGCGCGGACGTCCACCCGATCGGTCTGTCCGCCGCGGCGCCCGGCGCCTACGCCGAGCAGCTCGTGGTCGAGGAGTCGCTCATGCTGGCGGTTCCCAACGGCCTGACGGCTGACGTGGCGACGCTGACCGAGCCGATGGCCATCGGTCGGCACGCCGTGCGGCGAGCCGAGATCAAGAAGGGTGATGTGGCCATCGTGATCGGCTGCGGACCCGTGGGGTTGGCCGTCATCTGCATGCTCAAGGCTCAAGGCGCGCGCACGATCGTCGCCAGCGACTTCTCGCCCGGCCGCCGCGCGCTCGCCGCGGCGTGCGGCGCCGATGTGGTCGTTGACCCAAACGTGGAATCACCCTACGCAGGCTCTGAGGAGCACGGCCATATCACGACGGTGCCCGCGATGGTGAAGCTCGGGCTCGCGACGATGGACAAGCTCACGCGTCTCCCGCTGCCGTGGCATCACGTCTGGCGCGCGGCGGAGACGCTCGGCGCCAAGCCGAAGCGTCCGGTGATCTTCGAGTGCGTCGGGATCCCGGGCATCCTCGACGGCATCATCGCCAGCGCGCCGCTGCACTCGCGCGTCGTCGTGATCGGCGTCTGCATGACACCGGACACGATTCGGCCGGCGATGGCGATCAACAAGGAGATCGACGTGCGCTTCGTGGTCGGTTACTCCCCGCTGGAGTTCCGCGACACGCTCCACATGCTCGCCGAAGGCAAGCTGAACGCCGCTGCCACCGTGACCGGCACCGTCGGCCTCGCCGGCGCCGAGCGCGCATTCGAGGCCCTCGCGACCGCCGAGACCCACGCGAAGATCCTCATCGACCCCAAGAGCCCAGCCGAGCTACGCGACGCGAGCGGACAGGCACGGTCGCGTTGACCGGCTCACGGGCGCGGCTCAGACGGCGAAGTCGGGAATAGCGCTCCGCGCTGCCGCCGCGCGACCCTTCGGCTCCTCCCACTCCTCCTGGCGTCCGAGCGCGGTCTCGTCGAGCAGGTAGTAGGAGCCGCCGATCGCCTCGAGCCCGCGGGCATAGGTCGAGTAGGTGTGAAACACGCGCTCGCCTTCGCGTAGGAACGCGCTGCGCCCGGGCAGCTCGGCCGGCTGGTCCCCTTCGAGCATCGAGCTCATCCCCGCCTGCTCGAATTCCTCCCGGGTGCGGTAGTTGTAGAAGAGCGGCGCAACCGACTCGTCGATCGTGGCGCCGAAGTCGTAGTTGAAGTCGCTGCCGTAGGAGGAGTACCAGGGAAAGGTCCAGCCCTTGTGCTCCTTGTAGGCCTCGATCTTCGCGATCGGCGCGCGCGAGACGTAGGCGAGCGTGGTGTCGCGCGCTCGCAGGTGCTCGAGCTTCCCGCTCGCCATCTCGTCGGCGCCCGCCGAGCAGCTCGAACAGCCCTCCTCCCAGCTCGGATCGAACATGAAGTGCCCGACGATCAGCTGGCTGCGGTCCTCGAAGAGGTCGAGCAGGCTCGCCTCGCCGCCGGGCCCCTCGAAGACGTAGGGCTTCGCGATCTCGACCATCGGCAGGCGGCGGCGCTCGGCGCTGAGTGCGTCGCGCGCCCGGGTCATCTCCTTCTCCTTGGCGAGCAGCTCCTTGCGGGCGTCAAGCCACTCTTCTCTCGAGGAGATCCTCGGCAGGGTCATGGTGTCTCCCTTCGCTGTTCGAGCATTCCTGGCGGTCTGGGCGCCTGCCATAGAGACCGTTGCAGATCGTGGAAATCATCGGCCGCCGATCGAGACGGTTCGCCCGAGTGACGGGCCGGCTCTAGGAGTCGAGTCGGGCCGGAAGCCCGAAGAGCGGGAAGACCGTCTCGGTGGCGAGGAAGAACGTCAACTCGACGATCCCGCCATCGGAGACCTCGAGCACCTGGAGTGCCCACGGGTCGTAGCCGGCTCCGCTCGTGCTCGGCTTGTACTGCCCGAAGGCGGGCGAGCCGTTCGCGGCGAAGGTCGGGATCACGCGCGAGCCGCGGCAGCCGGCGCCCGGGCCGATCCACCAGCGCAGGATGTCCTCGCGACCGGAGAGCCAGAGCTCGTACGGCGGCATCGACTGCGTCGCGTCCTCGCGGATGAGGGCAGTGAGGGCCTCCATGTCGTAGCGCTCGAACGCCTCGACGTAGCGGTCGAGGAGCTCGCGGCTCCCCCCCGGTCGAGCGACGGCTCCGGATCCGAGGCGCTGAGGTCGCTTGACTCGAGCGTCGCTCGCGCCCGCTGGAGGGCGCTGTTCACAGAGGCGACGCTCGTTTCGAGTAGCTCGGCGACCTCGCTCGCCTTCCACCGCAGCACCTCACAGAGGATAAGGACGGCGCGCTGGCGTGCGGGAAGGCGCTGGAGCGCCGCCACGAAGGCGAGCCGGATCGTTTCGCGGGACTCGGCTGCCGCCGCGGGATCCCCCTCCGGGAGGACGAGGCGATCGGGCACCGGCTCGATCCAGGTCACTTCCGGCAGGATCTCCCCGATCGGCCCCTCCGGCGATCGGGAGGGTCCGAGGTTCATCGGGCGCGCGCGGCGTTGCCGACCGTCGAGTGCGTCGAGGCAGACGTTCGTCGCGCGGTAAAGCCAGCTGCGCAGGGCCGCACGGCCCTCGAAGCGGTCGAGGTTGCGCCACGCGCGCAGGAGGGCGTCCTGGACGGCGTCCTCCGCCTCGAACGGCGACCCGAGCATGCGATAGCAGTGGGCGGTCAGCTCGCGGCGATGGCGCTCGAGCTCATCGAACCCCGGCCTCGTGGTGAGCGATGCGGTCTCCACGTCCGGCCATGGTAACCCCGAGGCGTGCGGCGACCAAGCCCCCTCTACAGGATCAGCTTACGCTCCATGAAGCGGATGGCCAGGCGCCACGACACGAGGGCGAAGGCGATCAAGAACGCGAGATGGCCGGCGTCCGCCCAGCCCTGCAGCCCGAACACGGCATGCCGGACGAGCTGCACGCAGTGGAAGAGGGGGTTGACGTTGCCGAGTACCTGCGCCCACGTCGGGAGCCCGCTGAGCGGGAAGAAGGTGCCGGCGACGAGGAACATCGGCGTGAGCAGGCCGCTCTGCCAGTAGGAGAAGCTCTCGATCGACTTCGCCTTGGCGGCGATGAAGATCCCGAAGGAGGCCCAGCCGAACCCGGCCAGGGCGGCGATCCCCGGGACGAGCAGCATCCCTGCGCTCGGGTCGAGCCCGAAGACCATCGCGACGAGCATGGGCACGCAGCCGTAGACGCCCGTCCGGGTCGCGATCCACAGCGCCTCCGCGGTGACGAGCTCCTCGACGTCGACGGGTGCGGCGAGGATCGCGTCGTAGGTGTGCTGGAACTGGTACTTGACGAAAGTCGAGTACATGGCCGGGAACGCGCCCGAGAAGAGGACCGTCGTCGCGACGATCCCCGTGCCGACGAAGTCGATGTAGTTGTAGCCGGCGACTTTGCTGATCAGCGAGCCGAAGCCGAAGCCGAAGGCCAGCAGATAGATGGTCGGGTCGACCGTCGAGGAGAACGTCGAGGAGCGCCAGAACGACGAGTAGTTGACGAGCTCGCGAACCATCACGCCCTGCAGGGCGGCGCGCTCCAGGCGCCCGAGGCGGCGCGAACGGGTCGCGGACATCAGCTGATCTCCTCTCCGGTGAGCAGGACGAATACGTCCTCGAGGTTGGTGATCCGACGCTCGCCGTCGAGGTCGCTCGCGCCGTTGGCGTGGAGGACGGCCACCGAGGTCCCGGTGCGCCGCGTCCGCCAGCCGCGCGCGTGCGCGGTCGACTCGACCTCGCTCAGCCGCGCCGGCGGCCCGTAGACCTCGATCGCCTCGGGCCCCGCGTGCTCGCGGATCAGCGCGTGCGGCGGACCGACGGCGACCGCCTTGCCGTGGGACATGATCGTCACCGTGTCGCAGAGGCGCTCGGCCTCCTCGAGGTAGTGGGTGCTCATGAGGATGGAGACGCCTTCGGAGCGCAGCAGGTCGATCAGCGCCCAGAGCTCCTGGCGGACCTGCGGATCGAGGCCCACCGTCGGCTCGTCGAGCAGGACGAGCCGCGGCTGGTGGAGCAGCGCCCGGGCGATCAGCAGCCGGCGCCGCATCCCGCCGCTGAGCTCGTCGACCTTGGAGGCTCGGCGCTCGCCGAGGTTGGCCATGCCCAGCGCCCGGTCGATCGCCGGCTTGCGCTCGCCGGCCGGCACGCGGTACAGGTGGGCGAAGACGAGCAGGTTCTGCTCGACGGTGAGCGAGACGTCGAGGTTGTCGAGCTGGGGCACGACGCCCATCTGCGCGCGGGCCTGCTTGGAATCCTCCGGCAGCCGGTAGCCGAGGACGTCGAGCTCGCCCTCGTCGGCGATGACCTGCGCGGTGAGCGCCTTTATCGTCGTGGACTTGCCGGCGCCGTTGGGGCCGAGCAGGCCCACGCACGCGCCGAAGGGAACGTCCAGGTCGAGGCCGTCGACCGCGGTGAGCGGCCCGAACCGCTTGACGAATCCGCGGAGGCTGATGGCCGAGCCGGCCTTGAGGTCGGGGGCGGGCGCAGCAGTCTCGAGCGCGTGCGTCGGACCGTGGCTCATGCGCTCTCGGCGAACGCCGGCTCGCCCCGCCCGAGCTCGACGGCCGGCGCGGGATGCTCCGCGGCCCCACCCTCCGGGCGAACGACCGTAACGGCCACGCCGATCGCCGCCACGAGGAGCCCGGCGGCGATCCAGAACGCGAAGTGGTACCCGCTCGTGAGCGCCTGCGGCGCCGGCGTGCCGGACTTGACGAGGCCTGCGCTGCGTGTCGTCGAGAGCGTCGCGAGCACGGCGAGGCCGAGCGCACCGCCGACTTGGGCCGCGGTGTTGACGAGGCCCGAGGCGAGCCCCGCCTCGCTCGGGGTCGCACCCGACATGGCCAGCGTCATGAGCGCCGGGAAGCACAGCCCGGCTCCTGTTCCGAGGAGGAGCATCGACGGCAGGACGTGGAGGACGTAGCCGCCTCCCACCGGGGCCTGGGTGAAGAGCACGAGACCGGCGGCCATGACGCCCAGGCCGGGGAACTGCATGGTCCGCGCGCCGAACCGCGTCACGAGTCGCTCGGTGTAGCGGACCGACAGCGTCCCCATGGCCAGCGTCGCGGGCAGAAAGGCGAGACCGGTCTGCAGCGCGTCGTAGCGAAGGACTCGCTGCAGGTAGAGCGCGCCGAGGAAGAACATGCCGAACATGCCGGCGACACCCAGGATCTGGATGACGTTCGCCCCGGTGACGTTGCGCGAGCGGAAGATCCGCAGCGGGATGAGGGGAGTGCGCGCGGTCGCCTCGCGGGCGAGGAACGCTCCCAGCAGCGCGAGCGAGACGGCGGCGAGCAGGAGCGTCCGCCCCGCGCCCCAGCCGTTCTCGGCCGCCGGCTTGACGATCGTGTAGACGCCGACCATCAGGGAGCTCGTGATGAGCGCGGCGCCCGGGATGTCCGTCCCCGCGCCGAGACCGAGGCCTGCGTCGCGCTCGACGTAGCGCCGGGCGAGGATCGCGGTGGCGACTCCGATCGGCACGTTGATGAAGAAGATCCAGTGCCAGTTGATGGACTGGGTGAGCACGCCGCCGGCGAGGAGGCCGACCGACCCGCCGCCGGAGGCGACGAACGCGAAGACGCCGATCGCCTTGGCCTGCTCCCGCGGCTCGGGAAACATCGTGAAGATCATCCCGAGGATGACCGCCGAGGTCATCGCGCCGCCGATGCCCTGGAGGAAGCGGGCGGCGACGAGGACCACCTGGCTACCCGCGAAGCCGCAGAGCAGCGAGGCGCCGGTGAAGAGACCCAGGCCGGCGAGGAAGATGGCCCGGCGCCCGACGAGATCGCCGAGGCGCCCGACGAGGAGAAGGAGGCCGCCGAAGGAGATGAGGTAGGCGTTCACCACCCAGGCGAGACCGGAGGTCGAGAACCCGAGGTCGTCCTGGATGCGCGGCAGGGCGACGTTCACCACGGTCACGTCGAGGACGATCATCAGCATCCCCATGCACAGGACATACAGGGCGATCCAGCGTGCGCGATCGTCGTCGGGGCGTGTCGGTTCGGAATCTGTGCTCATCGAAGACCTTGCTCCTGGGGTGACTTTCAAGCGATCACGGTAGAGACCGCCCCCGCGGCCAAGACTCATCGGTCCGAGGATGGGCTTCCGCGGCTCGCCCCCGCCAAGCCCTCGAGGACGCGTTGGTAGGTTGATTGATCTTGCAACGACCTTCTTCAGCCCAGCGCGACCGATGGATCCTGGTCCTGTGCTGCCTGGCGCAGTTCATGGTCGTGCTCGACGTGTCGGTGGTCAATGTCGCCCTGCCGTCGATTCGCAACGACCTCGGCTTCTCCCCCGTCGATCTGCAGTGGATCGTCAACGCGTACACGCTGACCTTCGCCGGCTTCCTGCTGCTGGGGGGCCGGGCGGCGGACCTCCTGGGACACCGGCGGGTGTTCATCGCCGGTCTGCTGCTGTTCGCGTTGGCCTCGCTGGCCGGTGGGTTCTCCCACAGCCAGCTCGCGCTCGTGCTCGCGCGCGCCGTGCAGGGCGTCGGTGGTGCAGTCGTCGCGCCGGTGACGTTGTCGATCCTCACCACGAACTTCGCCGAGGGAAAGCAGCGCAATCGCGCCCTGGGATTGTGGGGAGCGATGGGCGGGGCGGGCGGCGCGGCGGGAGTACTGCTCGGCGGGGTCCTCACCGAGACGCTCGGCTGGCAGTCGATCCTGTTCGTAAACGTGCCGATCGCCGTCGGCATCGCCCTCGGCGCGCGCCGCGTCATCGCGGCCGGCCGGCCGAGCCCCGCGCACGGGCGCCACTATGACCTGGCCGGGGCGCTCAGCGTCACCGTCGGGCTGGTGCTCGTGACCTTCGCCATCGTGAGGACGAACGTCAACGGCTGGGGTTCGGTCGCGACGCTCGCGGTAATGGCCGGTGGCATCGCCCTCCTCGGGATCTTCCTCCTAATCGAGGGACGCCTGGCCCGGCGGCCGCTCGTGCCGCTGAGGATCTTCGCCTCGCGGGCGCTGAGCGCCGCCAACGTGGTGGTCTTCTTCCTGGGCTCCACCGTGTTCGCGATGTGGTACTTCGTCTCGCTCTACCTCCAGCAGGTCTTGGGGTTCTCGGCCATCGAGGCAGGGCTCGCGTTTCTGCCGATGACGCTGGCGATCATCGCGGCCTCGACGTTTGCCGGGCGTCTGGTGGCGCGCTTCGGAGCGGGCCGCGTGCTCAGCGTGGGAATGGCGCTGATCGCGATCGGGATGCTCCTGTTCTCCGCGCTACGCACCGACGGCTCCTATGCGGGAGACGTCCTGCTTCCCTCGCTGCTCACCGCGTTGGGCATCGGGCTTTCGTTCGTGCCGGTGACCATCGCCGCGACCTCCGGCGTGGATCGCGGTGATGCGGGACTCGCCGCCGGACTCGTGAACACCTCACGTCAGTTCGGCGGATCGCTCGGGCTGGCGATCCTGGCGACCGTGGCCGGCCAACGCACCGCGAGCCTCGCCCACGGCGCCCGCGTCAGCGCCGGGGCCCTGACCGCCGGATTCCACGTCGCCTTTCTGCTCGGCGGCGCGTTCGCGCTGGCCGGGGCTCTCACCGCTGGCGCGGCCCTCACCCGTGGGGAAGGCGCGCCGACCCCGGTAGCGGCCGAGGCCTAATGAGCTGCCTGTTAGAGCGCTGTCGAGTGACGCGACCGGGGCGCAACGGGCGCTGGTTGCTCGACAGCGGTCGCGCGTAGACCTCGTCATCGAGACACGTCACCGGGCGGGTGTTATGAACAGGTAAGCGCCCGAGACAACCTCAATCTCGGTGCCCGAATGAGAACGGCTGCTGCCCGTCGTCTCATCGAGTGACCTCAAACGCAGTTCGCGCCTCGCCGGTCACGCGCCGCGGCGAGGATGGCGCCGGCATGGGCGCTTGGTCCGGCGCTGGATCGGGAGCATCCGTGTGGGTCTAACCTGCGCGCGTGGGCCTCGTCATCCGCGAGCTCGACCCCGATCCTGCTCTGCGCGGGGTGATCATCCGCGCCGCGGATTTCCACGAGCGTTCCGAAGCGCCGCTGCGCCGGTTGGAGGGTCCGCTGCTGGGCGCCGTGTTGCTTGTCTCGCTGGGCCCGGATATAGAAGTGGCCGGTGAGCGGACGGGTTCGTTCGTCGCGGGTCTGTGGGATCGGCCCGTGAGGACGGGTCACTTCGGTGAGCAGGCTGGCTACCAGCTCTACCTCGACCCGCTCGCCGGTTGCTCGGGGTCCCGATAGCAGAGCTGGCCAACCGGCTCGTGCGCCTCGAAGACCTGCTCGGGCCGTTCGCCGGCGAGCTGACCGAGCAGCTGGCCGAGGCCCCCAACGCCTCGGCTCGCCATGCCATTGCGCAGCGGCTGCTCGCGCGTCGCCTGACTCCGTCGACGCTGACTCACCGCACGTCAGACACGTGCTCGGCCGACTGAGCTCTTCTCACGGCGCGGCGCGCGTAGGGACCCTTGCGGCCGAGGTCGGCTGGAGTCACAGGCACTTGTCAGCTCGCTTTCGCTCGGAGCTCGGGCTGGCACCCAAGACGGTCGCCCGGCTGGCACGGGTGGAGCACGCGACTCGCCTCCTGCGCGCCGGCCGGTCACTTGCCGACGTCGCCTACGCCGCCGGGTACGCCGACCAACCGCACTTCAACCGCGACTTTCGCGAGTTCGTTGGCTGCCCGCCGCGCGAGTTCTCATTCGTTCAAGACGGGTTGGAGGCTGCGTGAGAGGCTGTTCGTCATGAAGCTCTACCCGACGCTGCGCTACGACGATCCCCGCGCCGCCCATGACTGGCTGCAACGCGTGATCGGCTTCGAGCCCGTCGCCGTTCATGAGGGCAAGGACGGCGCGATCGAGCATGCCGAGATGCGCTGGGGAGAGGACCTGATCATGTTCGGCCCCTCCAAGGGCGCTTTTCCCAAGAGCCCCGTCACGGTCTACGTCACCTGCGAAGACCCCGACGCCGCGTACGCCAAGGCCAAGGCGGCAGGCGGCGAGATCAGCATGGAGCTCGTCGACCAGGACTACGGCAACCGCGAATTCGCCGTCCGCGACCCAGAGGGCCACACGTGGAGCTTCGGGACCTACGAACCCCGATAGCTACCGCAGCTCGGCCTTGCGGCGGCCAAGAGTTGCCAGAGTGATGCCATCGTGGTCACCGAGGAGGACGTGCGGCGAGTGGCGCTCAGTCTGCCGGGCGCTCGGGAGCAAGAGTCCTACGGCGGTCGTCCTTCCTGGCGAACCCAGCCGCGGATGTTCGCCTGGATTCGCGACGAGCCCGATGCGCTGGTCGTGTGGGTCGAGTCGCTGGAGGACAAGAAGGCGCTGATCAGCGCGAAGCCCGACGCCATCTTTACGACACCGCACTACGACGGGCAGCCCATAGTCCTCGCCCGCCTCGAGGCGATCGGTGTGCACGAGGCGCAAGAGCTGATCATCGACTCGTGGCGCCTGCGCGCCCCTCCGACGCTGGTTAGAGCCTGGGAACGCGACCCGGGCCGGTCGGGTATCGCCCTACCGCCGCGTGTGGCGTGGCAGCAGGAACGAGGCCGGTGAGCGCCAGTGGCGCGGTGACGTCGCACGCCGTCAGTCCGGCGCCGGCGGCGTGCAGGACGAGATCGGTGGCAAGGAGGCCGGCGGCCATGGTCGCCAGCCCGATATGCAGGACGGTTCGCCCGAGGCGCTCGATGAGCGCGGCGGACAGGATCGTTCCGGCGATGGCCGCGACCGCCACCGCCGCGGTGGCGATCCCGGAGTGCAGGGGCGAGCGCCCGAGTCCGGCCTGGAAGAGGACGTTGAGCGTCTGCTTCATCGGCGCCATGGGCGGGATGGTCCTTGTGCGACAAGGCCGAGGCCGGCGACGTAGGGGCGGCGGCGGAGGATCGACGGCTCGACGAGCGGCGCGCGGCCGGCCCGCACGCGGCGTACCTGCCGCCGCCCGAAGAGCCCGAGCACGGCGACGCCGAGGGCGGGGAGGGCGAGGCACCACGCCGGCCAGCCGAGCTCGCGGCCTTCCACGAGCGGGTAGACGAGCGCCGCGCCACCCGCGACGGCCAGGGTGACGCTCGTCGCGTCGATCCGCCGGCCGGCGGCGACGGGCGCACCGTCGGGCAGGTGACGGCGGCCGAGCACGAGGGCGAGCGGGACCCTCCCGCGTATCGCGGCCACCTACTGACCTAGTTCTCTGCGCGGCGAGCGCATTGCGGTCAACTATGGTCGAGGCCGCGCCGGGCGTCGCGGGCGGCTACCGCCTGGGCGTGGGCGACGAGCTGCCGCCGCTCCTGCTCGACGACGCCGAGGCGGTCGCCATCGCGGTCGGGCTACGTACGGCCGCCGCCGTCTCGATCGCCGGGATCGAGGAGACCTCTGTCCGCGCGCTCGCCAAGCTCGAGCAGGTCGTCCCCGACCGGCTGCGCCGACGGGTCCGGGCGCTCGGCGACGCGACCTCGGCGTTCGCCGTCGACGGCCCGCGCATCGACGCCGACGTCCTCACGACGATCGCCGGCGCGTGCCGCGACGGCGTGGGCCTGCGCTTCGGGTACGTCGCCCGTGACGACGCGGTCACCCGCCGCCACGCCGAGCCGTCCGCCGTTGTGCACTCGGGCTGGCGCTGGTACCTCGTGGCCTACGACCTCGAGCGCGAGGACTGGCGCACCTTCCGCGTCGACCGCATCACCGGACGCGTGACCCTCGGCGCCCGCGGCACGCGCCGCAGCGTTCCCGGCGGTGACCCGGCGGCGTTCGTGGCCCGCTCGATGCGCGCCCGGGATGCCGACCCCGTCCCTGGTCGCGTGCGCATCCGGGCGCCCGCCGAGCGCGTGGCGCCCCGCATCCCCGCCCGCTACGCCACACGTCGACTCCGACGGGGCCGACGCCTGCCTCGTCACCACGGTCCGCGGCTGGTCGACCAGCTTCCTGGTGTGGATGGCCACGCTCGACGTCGAGCTCGAGGTCCTCGACCCGCCCGAGCTCGCCGAGCAGGCGACCGCGATCGCCGCGCGACTCACGGCCGCCGGGCAACGGTGACGACTTCGGCCCGCAAGCGCACCAACCTGAGCTCCCACCACGATCGAGTCGAAGACCAACCTGCTTGCCGCCGTCCGCGCGGGCACCGTCACCGCGCGCGCCTCACCGCTGCACGTCGGGCGCACTCGGATCGTCGTGGAGACCGAGCTCCGAGGTGGCACCGGCGCCCTCGTGGCCAAGACGACCCAGACCCATGCGGAGCTGCGGAGCTGCGGAGCTGCGGACCTGCGGAGCTGAGCTGTATCGGGACGGAGGAGACGATCGCCGCGTTGCAATTCCCGTCGCGTCGACGAATACGACCTTCTTCTCGCCCTCGCGCCAGCGAGCTGGGGCTGGCGCGGCAAGGACGTCTTGACCCTCCCGACTGTCGCCTCGGCTCGGCCTCGGCTCGCCCTTCAGTCGAGCTGCTCGTAGGCGGGCAGTGTGAGGAACTCCTCGAACTTCTCGCTCGTCGCGACACGGTCGAAGATCGCCTTGGACTCCTCGGGATAGGACGCGAGGAAGAGTTCGTCGCCGACCCTCTGGCGGACCTTGGCCAGCTCCTCGTCCTCCATGCGGCGCACGAGCTCGACGGTGACGCGCTCCCCCGTGTCGAGCTCGGCGCCCTGGTCGAGCCACTGCCAGACCTGGGAACGGGAGATCTCCGCCGTCGCCGCGTCCTCCATGAGGTTGTTGATCGCCGCCGCGCCGTTGCCCGTGAGCCAGTTCGAGAGATACTGGATCCCGACCGAGACGTCGTTGCGCAGGCCGGCCTCGGTGATCGCCCCCGGGGTCGACTGCGCGTCGAGGAGCTCGGCGGCGGTGACCGACACGTCGTCGCGCTGCTTCTCAAGCTGGTTCGGGCGCTCGCCGAGCACGGCGTCGAACTCGGCCATGGCGGTCTCCACGAGGTCCGGATGGGCGACCCACGTCCCGTCGAACCCCGCCTCGGCCTCGCGCGCCTTGTCGGCCTTCACGCCGGCGAGCGCCTGCTCGTTGGCCTGCGCGTCCTTGCGGCTCGGGATGAGCGCCGCCATGCCGCCCATCGCGTGAGCCCCGCGACGGTGGCAGGTCTTCACGAGCAGCTCGGCGTAGGCGCGCATGAAGGGGACGGTCATCTTGACGTCGTTGCGGTCGGGCAGGAGGAACTCGGGACGCTCGCGAAAGGTTTTGATCATCGAGAAGATGTAGTCCCAGCGCCCGGCGTTCAGCCCCGCGGAGTGCTCGCGCAGCTCATACAGGATCTCGTGCATCTCGAAGGCCGCCGGGATCGTCTCGATGAGGACGGTGGCCTTGATCGTCCCGCGCGGAATCCCGAGCCTCTCCTGCGCGTGGACGAAGACGTCGTTCCACAGCCGTGCCTCGCGGTGGCTCTCCATCTTCGGCAGGTAGAAGTACGGGCCGCTTGCCTTCTCGACGAGCCGGCGGGCGTTGTGAAACGCGAAGAGCCCGAAGTCGAAGAAGGCGCCGGCAACGGGCTCGCCGTCCACGAGCAGGTGCTTCTCCGGGAGGTGCCACCCACGCGGGCGAACGAGCAGCGTGGCGACCTCGTCGGCCAGCGCGTAGTGCTTGCCCTCCGCCGAGTCGTGCTCGATCGTCCCCTCGATTGCCTCGATGAGGTTGACGTGCCCTTCGACCATGTTCGCCCAGGTAGGTGCGTTGGAGTCCTCGAAGTCGGCCATGAACCCGGTGGCGCCCGAGTTGAAGGCATTGATGAGGAGCTTGCGCTGCGTCGGACCGGTGATCTCCACCCGGCGGTTGCGCAGGTCGGGCGGCGCGGGCTCGACCATCCACTCGCCCTCGCGGATGTGCGCGGTCTCCGAGAGAAAGTCGAGCTGCTCCTCGCCGGAGGCGATGCGCGCGCGGCGGGCGGTGCGCGCACCGAGGAGCTCGCGCCGAGTCGGGCCGAAGGTGCGCTCGAGCTCGGCGACGAAGGCGAGCGCGTCTGGGCTCAGGATCCGCTCGAAGCCCTGCTCCATCGGGGCCGTGATGGCCACTCCCGCCGATGCCGTTGACGCCATGCCGCCTCTTTCCCCTCGTTCGCCTGCCGTGAGCGAAGGTCTACCCCGGGCGAGGCGCCCTCACGCGGAGGGCGTCTGTCGTCGCGGCGCAAATCAAGGTCGCGGTCAGGCCCTTCCCGCGATCGACCGGTCGAGCAGCTCGATCGGGTGGAGGATCGGACGCGGCGCTCCCATCCGCGCGAGCTGCGCGCCGATCTGCAGCGCGCACCCCGGGTTCGCGGAGGCGATCGCCTCCGCGCCCGTAGCCAGGAGGTTGCGCGCCTTGCGCTCGCCGAGCTGCCGGGCGGGCTCGGGCTCGAGCAGGTTGTAGACCCCGGCGGAGCCGCAGCAGAGCTCCCACTCGTCCGGCTCGACGAGCTCGACGCCCGGGATGGCGCGCAGGAGATCGCGCGGCTGGGTGCGGATGCCCTGCGCGTGCGCGAGATGGCACGCGTCGTGGTAGGCGAGCTTCATGGGCACGGGATGGCGCTCGGCACGCGGCTCCACGACGAGGAGCTCGGACACGTCGCGGACCTTGGCCGCGAAGCGCTCGGCGCGCTCGCTCCACTTCGGGTCCTCGGCCAGCAGGTGGGCGTAGTCCTTCATGCCCGAGCCGCAGCCCGCCGCGTTGACGACCACGTGGTCGAACTCCTCGAACCGCTCGACGTTCTCCCGCGCGAGCCCTTGGGCTGCCTCCTCGTAGCCCGTGTGCAGCTGGAGCGAGCCGCAGCAGCGCGGGGTTCGCGGCGCGTGGACCTCGTAGCCCTCGGCGGCCAGGACGCGCACGGTCGCCGCGTTGACGTCTCCGAAGAAGACGCGCTGGACGCAGCCCTGGAGGAGCCCCACGCGCGCGCGGCGCTCGCCCACCGCCGGAGTCGCCTCGGGCACGCGCGCGAGCGCGCGGCGAACGGGGACGGGAGGAGCGAGCGAGGCCATCGACCGCAGGCGTGGCGTCCGGCCCAGGAGCCCGCCGCGCCGGCGACGCACCAGCTCGTCCACCCCGAGCCGGCGCTGAAGGGCGAGAAGCGGAGCAAGGGCTCGCAGGCGGGCCGGATGCGGGAAGGTCTCAAAGATGAGCCGGCGGAAGGCGCGGTCGGCCGCCGTGCGCTCGTGGGCGCGCTCGACCTGGGCGCGCGTCTCCTGGATGAGCAGGTCGTACTGGACCCCGGAGGGGCACGCGGTCACGCACGCCATGCACCCGAGGCAGTTGTCGAAGTGGTTCACCATCGCGTCGGAGAGCTCGGTCCCCTCCTCGTGACCGAGCTTCATGAGCGCGATCCGCCCGCGCGGCGAGTCCATCTCCTCGCCCCAGAGCGTGTAGGTCGGGCATGTGGGCAGGCAGAAGCCGCAGTGGACGCAGTCCTCGATCAGCTCGGGGGCCGGCGGGCGATGCTCCCGGTCCCACGCGGTCGTCCCCATCAGATGCCTCCCACGTAGCGCCCGGGGTTGCACGTCGCGCGCGGGTCGAAGCGCTCTTTGACGCGGCGCATGAGGGCCAGCTCCGGCCCCTCGGGCACGCCCCAGGGATCGATCGCGCTCCGGACGCCCGCGGGAGCGTCCTGCACGACGCACGGGCTCGGTGCCAGGCGCGCGCGCAGCTCCCCCACGGCGGTGACGAGATCGGCGTCGGCGGCGGCGGGAAGCCCGATCCAGTGAATTCCGCGGCCCGCGCGGCCGACCACCCGGGCCGAGAGCGACTCCGCGCAGGCGACCACGCGGGCGAGGTCGGCGGGGATCGCGCTCACCTTGACGACCACTCCCTCGACGAATCGCTGGCGCGCGCGCTGAGCCTCCCACAGCTCCTCATCCTCCTCCTCGAGGCGTACGTCGAGGCCCGCGAAGCTCATGAGCTCGCGCACTCGGTGGGCTTGGGACTCCGCGGCGGGACCGCCGGCGCGCGCGAGCAGCGCGCCCTGCCCATGGGACCACGTGAGGTCGAAGCTCTCGAGCTCGAGCGGCGCCCGCGCGACGCCATCCCGCGCGGCCGCGAGAGCGCCGGGGTCGTCAGCGCTGCCGATCGCGGTCACGGTCCGCTCGGCGCGCGGATGGAGGCGAACGACGAGCTCGACGATGAGTCCGAGCGTTCCCAGCGCGCCGACCGAGAGCTTGGCCAGGTCGTAGCCGGCCACGTTCTTGATGACCCGGCCGCCGGCGCGCGCGACGCTCCCGTCGGGCAACGCGAGCTGGATCCCGAGCAGGAGGTCGCGGGCCGCCCCGTAGCGGTGGCGCAGCGGCCCGGCGTCCGCGCAGGCGAAGACTCCGCCGACAGTCGCCCGCCCGCCCGGGTCCGGCGGGTCGAGGGCGAGCATCTGCCCGGCCTGGCCGAAGGCCTCCTGGGCGTCCGCGAGCGACTGGCCGGCGCCGAGGACGGCGGTCAGGTCGGCCGCGTTGTGCTCCGCGATCCCGCCGAGACGCTCGGAGGACAGCTCGAGCTCGGCTAGCGGAGTGGCGCCTCCCCACCCCCGCTTAGTCCCCCCGCCGCGGATCTCGACGCGCTCCCCGGTCTGCGCCGCTACGCGCAGAGCCTCCGCCGCCTCCTGCGCCGACGCCGGACTGAGGGTCTGCACGCCAGAGGCCAGTATCAGAACCGCTCCGCGACCCCGGCCGCCTCGAGCGGGTGCTGCCGGTAGGGACCGGGTACCTCGCCGCACAGCCGTGGCGTCGGCATCACTTTGCCCGGATTGGCGCGCCCCTCGGGGTCGAACGCGCAGCGCAGCTTCTGGAACGCCGCGAGGTCGGGCTCGGAGAACATCTTCTCCATGTAGCGTTTCTTGTCGATCCCGACGCCGTGCTCGCCCGTGATCGACCCGCCGGCCTCGACGCAGGCGGAGATGATCTTCCCGGCCAGCTCCTCCGCCCGCTCGGCCTCCCCCTCGGTGTGGCCGTCGTAGCAGACGAGGGGATGGAGGTTTCCGTCGCCGGCGTGGAAGACGTTGGCCACCCTGAGCCCGTACTCCTCGGCCAGCGCGTCGATCTGCGCGAGCACCTCGGGGAGCTTCGTCCGCGGCACGACGCCGTCCTGCACGTAGTAGTGCGGCGAAATGCGCCCCATCGCCGGGAAGGCCGACTTGCGGGTCTTCCACAGCAGGGCGCGCTCGGCGTCGTCCTGAGCCACGCGCACGTCGCGCCCACCGTGGCGCCCGATCAGGGCGAGCACCTGCTCCAGCCGGGCGGCGCACTCGCCGGGGGGGCCGTCGAGCTCGACGAGCAGCGCCGCCCCCGCGTCCTTGGGATAACCAGCGAGGGCCATGTCCTCGCTCGCGCCGATCGCCAGGTTGTCCATCATCTCGATGGCGGCCGGGACGATCCCCTGCTCGACGGCCTCGGAGACCACCCGGGCGGCATCGCCGGTCGACTCGAAGAAGGCCACGAGCGTCTCGACCGCCTCGGGCGCCGGCACGATGCGCAGCAGGACCTTCGTCACGACGCCGAGCGTCCCCTCGGAGCCGACGAGGACCGCCGCGAGGTCGTATCCCGGCCGGTCGAGCTCCGCGCCCCCGATCGGCACGAGCTCGCCGTCGGGCAGGACCACCTCGAGCCCGCATACGTAGTTCGTCGTGAAGCCGTATTTGAAGCAGTGCGCGCCGCCCGAGTTCTCCGCCACGTTGCCGCCGATCGAGCAGACGATCTGGCTCGACGGGTCGGGTGGGTAGAAGAAGTCGGGAGCCACGACCTCCGAGACGGCCACGTTCGTCACGCCCGGCTCGACGAGGACGCGCGCGTTCTCGAGGTCCACCTCGAGAACGCGGTTCATGCGGTTCAGGCCGATGAGGATCCCGCCCTCCACGGGAACCGCCCCGCCCGAGAGCCCGCTGCCCGAGCCGCGCGCGACCCAGGGCACGCCGGCCTCCCAGCACACGCGCACGACGGCCTGGACCTCCTCGGCGCTCGCCGGCAGGACGGCCGCGCGCGGACGCGCGCGGTACTGGAGCAGTCCGTCGGACTCATAGGTCGAGAGCGCGTGCGGATGGGTGATAACGGCCGCGGGATCGACGACCGCTCGCAGGCGCGCGAGCAACCGGTCGGCCTGCATGGGGCTAAGCGCCGGAGCGGCCTCCGAGCCGCCGTCCCCGTCGAGCGGGCCCGCCTGCGGCGTGACCTGCGGCTCGGCGCTCACTTGCCCTTCACCACCATCCAGGAGAGCACGCCGGTCGTCTGCAGCAGGACGATCACGCACATGAGGAGCACGAGCGCCACGCTCCAGCCGATCACCTTGCGGAAGAGATCGCCCTCGCGCCCGCTCATCCCCACCGCCGCGGTCCCGATCGCCAGGTTCTGCGGCGAGATCATCTTTCCGAGCACGCCGCCCGAGGAGTTGGCCGCCGAGAGCAGGATGGACGAGATCCCGGTGCTCTTCGCCGCCGTGGTCTGCACGAGCCCAAAGAGGGCGTTCGACGAGGTGTCCGAGCCGGTCACCGAGACCCCGAGCCAACCGATGAGGCCGGAGAAGAAGGCGAAGGCGCTCCCCGCCCCGGCCACCCATGTCCCAAGCGTGACCGTCTGCCCCGACTGGTTCATCACGTAGGCCAAGCCGAGGACCGTGGCGACGGTGAGGATCGCCCACTTGATCTGGTTGAGCGTCGCCGCGTAGACCCTGAGCGCGTCGCCGGGCCGGACACGCAGCACGAGCATGCTGAGCAGCCCGGAGAGGAGCAGAAGCGTGCCGGCCGCCGACGCCCAGTCGAACTTGAACATGAGCGACATGAGCGACTTGCCCTTGGCGTTGACCACGTCGAGGCCGGGCCACGCGAACGTCTCGGTCCGGTCCACGAGGAAGCCCTTGATGGGCTGGATGTTGGCTAGCCCGAGGACGACGATGATGATGATGTAGGGCGCGAACGCGGTCAGCGCGCCGCCGTGCGGGATCGGCTCACCGCTCGCTCCGCCGCGCCGGGCACGGACGTCCTCCTCCCACCCCGCGTCGGCCGCCTCCGCCCCGGCCATGGCGGGCCCGGCGCCGGCGCTCGCGGGACGCTCGGCGGCGAGCGGCTCGGACGGGCTCCACACCCGCAGGAAGGCGACGAGCGCTCCCGTGGAGAGGAGGGCTGCCACGATGTCGGTGAGCGGCACGGAGACGTAGTTCGAGGTCGCGAACTGCGCGACCGCGAAGATCGAGCCGGCCACGAGCCCCGCCGGCCAGCACTGTCGCAGGCCGCGCCGCCCGTCGACCATGAAGATGAGCACCAGCGGCAGGATGAGCGCGATGAACGGTGTCTGGCGGCCGACCATCGCACCGAGGTCGGACTGCGGAAGGCCGGTGACCTGCGCGAGCGTGGTGATCGGGATCGCGATCGCGCCGAAGGCGACCGGAGCGGTATCGGCGACCAGCGCGAGCGCGGCCGCCTTCACCGGGTTGAACCCCAGCGCGATCATCATCGCCGCGCAGATCGCGACCGGCGTGCCGAAGCCGGCCAGGGCCTCGAGCAGCGCGCCGAAGCAGAAGGCGATGATGACCGCCTGGATGCGCTGATCCTCGCTGATCGCCCCGAACGAACGGCGCAGGACGGCAAAGTGCCCGGTCTTGACGCTCATGTTGTAGATCCACAGGGCGTTGACCACGATCCACATGATCGGGAAGAGGCCGAACAGCGCGCCCTCCGCCACCGAGTCGAACGCCTGGCCGACGGGCATGGGATAGACGACCGTGGCCACCACGAGGGCGACCGCAAGTGAGATGAGCGACGCCCAGTGCGCCTTCAGCCGAAAGCCGCCCAGGAGGACAAACAGGGTCAGCACCGGCAGGACCGCGAAGAGCGACGAGAGCCCCAGCGAGCTGCTCACGGGATCAAGCACCTGCTTGTACATCCGGCTCCTCCTACGTGGACTTATGCCGGTCTTGCCGTCGGTTCGTCGTGGCAAACGTTACGGCCGCGGTGGCCGCGCCTCCGCCCTTCGTCGCGCGCTCCCGCGCGCGCGAGGGCCGGCGCGGTTACTTCGGCGATCGATTCCACATCGCGCACTCTCGAGCCGGCGGGACCGCGGGTCGGCGTCTGCCTCGGGCGCTCAGCGTCGTAGCGTCCGAAGCGCCGAGCGGCGCTTGGGGCGGACGCGCGCGGCGGGCCACCGACGCTCCACCGTGTCACCGATGAGCCAGAACATCGGCGGCCATAGTCCGACGAAGAGAGCTCGGCGCTCTGCGTTGCCTCGCTCGTCCTCTCCGACGGTTTTGGCACGGATCCACAGGCCGATGCAGAGCGCGATCGATCCCAGCGAGGCGGCGTGCAGGTGCGCCGCTCGAAGCCGGACCGTCTCAGGCGCGAAGCGGTGCATCCCTGCAGCTTGACGAATCTCTCGGGCGGGCGTGCGGCCGGTCGTCCTCGAGTAGAACTCCCGGGGATGGACCGCCGCCCGCCCGCGATCAAGCGCATGTCGACCGCGGCGCGGTGGCCGGTCGGCATCGCCCTGACGTCGTGGCGCTATATGTGGCGCACTACGCCGGTGCACCGGCGGGATCTGACCGGCGCTGAGCCCTATTCGGGCGAGCCTCGACCGCCGGCGGCAGTCGAGCAAGGTCAGGTCCAGAGCCCTGATGACGGTGTCGGGCCCCTCGTCCATCGCCGGTACCGGGCGCGCATCGTCGGAGCGCGGTCCTCGGCTGCGGGACTCGTGGAGCTCATCCGCCGGGACCTCGACCAGGTCGCGCCGTCGGAGTTCGCGAGCTTCCAGAAGGTCAGAGGGCACGACGGCGAGCTGGTGCTCGGCGACGAGTACGTCGTGCGGATGCCCGGTCCGTGGGACGGCCCCGTGCGCGCCGTCGCGGTCACGCCGATGGGCTTCCGCCTGGTCACGCTCGAGGGTCACCTCGAGGCCGGGCAGATCGAGTTTCGTGCCTCCGAGGACCACCGCTCGCTCGAGTTCTCGATCGAGTCGTGGGCGCGGAGCGGCGACCGGCTCTCCCATGTGCTCTACACCCACCTGCGCATGGCCAAGGAGGTCCAGCTCCACATGTGGACCTCGGTGCTGGAGCGCGTGGCCAAGCTCGCGGGCGGGAAGTTGGAAGGCGGCATCGTCATCACCACCCGCCGCGTCGAGGCCCCCGAAGGCCAGACCGCGTACGGAGGCACCGGGCCGCGTAATCGCCGCGCTCGCCGCCGCTTGGCGGAGCTCTCCCAGCGCAGAGTGAACTTCGACCCGGGCGCAGTGGAGGTGTCAGATCCGAAGATCGGGTGGCACGTGGACGACCTGATCGAGGCGCTCCCCTCCGAGGCCTCCGGGTCGCCTGTCGAGGGCGGGAGCTGGGAGACCGCTCGGGAGCTGATGCGGAGCTACCAGGTCGCCGATCCGGCCCGCGTGCACGCGACTTTTCGGCGCGAGGAGGCTATCTCCGGGCGCGACATGCTCCTCCGGATCCGCTACCTCGGGTTGCGCTTCAACGTCGGCGTTCGCGTCGGGGAGGTCTACGACGAGACGCGGGTGCTCGACGAGCGCCGGGCGCGCGTCTTCGGCTGGAGCTACCGGACCCTCGAGGGACACTTCGAGCAGGGCGAGATGCACTACGAGGTCTGGAAGTGGCTGGATACCGGGGACGTCGAGTTCCGCCTGCACGCGTACTCACGCGTCGCGGAGTCCGGTCCGCTCCTCCTGCGCGCCGGGTTGCGCCTCATCGGGCGCCACCAGCAACTGCGGTTCTACAACCAGGCGTGTCTGCGCATGCGGCGACTCACCCAAGGGGAGCTCGAGATCCGTCGGACGAGCCAGCCCCTAGACCAGGCGAAGCAGGGGTAGGACGGCCTAATCGCAGCGGACATCGACCATGTCCGCGGCACGAGCGTACCGCGGTCGCCAGGTCCGCTACAAGCCTTCGCGCGGCCTCTCGTCCGGCGAGGCAGGCGGCTTTTCGGGTGGCGCGACCGGTGCCTCCGGCTGCTCGCTCGGAGGGGACGTCCGGGCTGACGGAGCGTTCGAGGCAGGGTCTTGCGCCGCTCCGGGTGTTTTGAGTGCTTCTCCGGCGCGCTTGGCCTTGTCCATGAGAGAACCCTCGCCTTGAAGGATGTCCCTGAGCTCCTGGCCGTCCCCCTTCGCCGCCGTCGCGCCACCGCGCTCCTGGTAGACCTGCTGCGCCTTGTCCTTGAGCTTGTTGAAGTCCATAGCCTCGTACCTTGTCCCCGCGACCCGTTCTCCAAACTTTGATGCGGACGTGCGGAGCATGTCGGCGCCCTGCGCCTGCGCGCTCAGGCGAGGAAGCCGAGCTTCCCGTCAACCAGGCGCCAGGAGATTCCGGGCGAGCTTCTGGCGCTCCTGCAGAATCGCGAAGATCTTGGCCGAGCCTTGCTGTGGCGTTGTTGAATGACTCGCCGGGCGAACTTCGGGAGCACGCCGCCGCCGAGGGCTCCGATCGAGAGCAGGGCACCGAAGAGAAGGACGGCATCGATGCTCTCCCGACCCTTTGCGGTCCAGTAGTCGTCTTCGAGGTTCAGCCACGGCGGTCGAGCTCGCCTGGGCGCAGAGCGTTGCGGCGCGCCAGTTGGTTGTCTCGTTCGGCGACGATCAACGATGCGGCGCCGGTGGCGGGCAATCCCCGCTCGCCGGGAACGGCTGGCGTGACTGCTCCTGCCCGGCCTGCGGGTCGGGGTAGTGCAGGCACTCGAGGTTGTTCGGGTTCGCGATCGGCACCTCGAAGAACGACGGGTTCGGGTTCGTGAGCTGGCCCGTCGCGAGGAACTCGGTGAGCTGCTGCTGGCCGAAGTTGCGCCCCGCGAGGCTTGGATCGGCGAGGAACCCGTGGGGGTCGGAGCTGAAGGTCGGAGTCTTGTCGTTGCGGTAGTAGGTGACGCGGTCGAAGAGCGCGCCGGCGCGGTAGAGCGTGCCCGCGGTCGGGTTGGGGACGGTGCCGTCTCCGTAGGCCGTCTGGAAGGCGACCTGCTTGGGGTTCTTGGCCCACGCGCGATCGGGTCGCAGCCGGATCCGCGGCGCGAAGGTCTCCGGGCTGCCCTTTCGCTCGTACCAGTTCGACTCTCCGAGCAGCTCCTGCACCGCGGCCGCTCCGCGGTGGGTGACGACCCGCGAGGGCTCGCCCGGGAGCGGGAGGTCCTCGGTGAAGCCGTTGAGTCCCGGCCCGCCGTTCAGCAGGTTCGGCCGCGAGCGCTTGAGCTGCGCAGCGAGGTCGCCGCGGAAGCTCGAGAGCCGGGCGATGTCGGCGATCGGCCCACCGGGAACGTTCAGCAGCCCACGGTGAAAGAGCGGGTCGGTGCCCATGAGCATCGTCCCGTAGATGCCGCCGAAGGAGATCCCGTAGTAGGAGATCCGCGAGGGGTCGACCAGGTTCGATCCGATCCCGGGGATGTCGAGCCCGGACTTGAGCGCCCGTCCGAGCGCCATGTTGTCCACGGTGGTCTGCACGAGCCCTGACTCGAGCCCGTCGATCGGCTTGCGCGAGGGCAGCACGGCGCCGTTGCGCTGGATGTGCCCGGTCGGCCCGACGCCGTCGTTGAGGCCGCTGCCGATCTTGCCGTCGCCGTCGAGGTCGCGCCCGCGCCCGTAGGAGCGGAAGGTCGTCGGCTTACCCCCGCTCATCACCGTGGTCGTGCTCTGGGGACCTCTGCCGTGGCCGGAGGGGTCGGTGGCCACCGTCACGATCCCGCGCGCGGCGTTGTTGTCGGCGCTCACGAAGATGTCGTAGTCGCTGCGCGTGAACCCGGGCCCGTAGACCGCCGCGGGCCACGGCGGCGGGAAGCGCCTGGGGTCCGGCGTCACCACGATGGCGCCGAGCCGGTCGGCGCCGAACGGCCGCGGGGTGCGTCCCGAAGCCACGGGCGGGATCTCGCCGTCGGTGAGCCCGGGGCGGGAGCCGTACGGACGATCCGTGTGCGCGCCTGACGAGGCGAACTGGTAGCGCGGCGAGAGGAAGCTGCCAAACGCGAAGAACCCGGCGTTGCCCGGCGGGATCAGGTTGGGCACGGCGCTCGAGCTGAAGGCGCCCGGCGCGTTCGCGTTGACGAGCACCTGGTCGTTGCGCACGATGCCGTTGATCGACCCCGACAGCGACGGCGGCACGCTCGCCGCCGAGAAGACGTCGTTCGTTCCGTTCTGCGTGAAGGTCAGCTTGCGACTCGCCCTGGAGCTTGTGGCGCCAGGGAACCCGGCGAGCGCGTAGGCGCTCTGGCGATCGGAGATCTCGCGATCGAGCGACTGGCGGATGCGGACGAGCTCGCCGCTCGCGGTGCGCGTGGTGAAGCGCACCACGCAGACGCGCCCGCACGCCCGCACGCGCCGGCCCCGGCTATCGCGGATCCCCGTGGTAACGCGGATGCGGTACGAGGTGCCCTCGCGCAGGAACCGGGCGCTGATCCCGGCCAGCGTGCGCGTGGCGGGGTCGAAGGTGACCTGGCGCAGCCCGCTCACGAAGGCGCCCCGCGCGGTCGTGATGAAGAAGTCGCGGTCGTTCACCGAGCTGAGGCGAATCGATCCGGTGAACGGCACGGAGACCCGCGGCTGCAGGTCGAACCCGTCGAGCTTGTTCAGCTGCGAGAAGGCATCGCAGATCGAGTAGTCGGCGCGTGTGCACCCGCGCCGGACGCGGCCGCGGACCGTCGGGTAGTCGACGCCGCGGCGGAAGTTGACCCGGCGACGAGTCGCCTGGGCGCGGTCGCGCACGGTGAACGCGTCGTCGGGGAAGATGCGGGCGCCGAGGTGGTGGCCGCGCACGACGGAGATTTGTCGGGGCTTCGTGCGCGCCGCGGAGGCGATCGACGCGGAGAGGGCGATGAGCACGCAGAGGCCCGCTAGGCACGCCGCCATCACGCCGGCCCGCCGCCACGTCATGCGCCCGGCGCTCATCGCTCGTTCAGCTCCCACGGCGGGAGAAGATACGCACTCGGCAGCCCGATCGTCGCAGTACCGTGGAAGAAGACATCGTGAGATCCTCCGGCGAAGGCGAGTTGTGGCAGCACTCGGCGACGGAGCTCATCCGGGGCTACCTCGCGCGGGACTTCTCTCCGCGCGAGGTTCTCGAGGCGCTGGCGGGGAGGATCGCGGGGCTGGACTCGCAGCTCGGCGCGTTCACCGAGCTCTGCCTGGAGCGAGCCCGCGCCGAGGCGGACGCCGCCACGGAGGCCTACGGGAGGCGGACGCCGGTGGAGCGGCTGGCCGGCGTGCCCTTTGCCGCCAAGGACATGTTCGAGACCGCCGACGTGCGGACGAGCTACGGCTCTTCCATGTTCGCCCACCACGTGCCCGCGCGCGACGCGGCCGCCGTGGCGAGCCTGCGCGCCGCGGGCGCGATCCTGCTCGGCAAAACCCAGACCCACGAGTTCGCATGGGGGCTCACCTCGATCAACGCTCTGGGCACGAGCCGCAACCCGTGGCGGCGCGAGCGCATCTCGGGCGGCTCGAGCGGTGGGTCCGCCGTGGCACTGGCGGCCAGGCTCACGCCGCTCGCGCTCGGAAGCGACACGGGCGGCTCAGTGCGCATCCCGGCCGGCTTCTGCGGGATCCTCGGCTTCAAGCCCACCTACGGCCGGCTCGACACCGAAGGCCTGTGGCCGCTGGCGCCCTCGCTCGACCACGTCGGGTTGATGGCGCGCACCCCGGAGGATCTCGCGCTCCTCCTCGACGTGCTCGAAGCTCGGCCCGAGCTCCCGCGCGCGAGGCTCGAAGCCCCGACCCTCGACGGCGTCACGGCGATCGTCTGCCCCGAGCTCCACGCGGTCACCGCCTCGGCCGAAGTGGAGCTCACCTACCGCCACACCCTCGCGCGGCTCGAGCGACTCGGCGCGCGGATCGTCGAGCGGTCATTCCCCGCCGCCCCGTCGATCCTGGAGAGCTTCGCCGTCATCCAGCCGCGCGAGGCGGTGCAGGTGCACCGCGACGCGGGCCTCTTCCCGGCACGACTCGAGGGCTACGGCGACGACGTGCGCGCGCGGCTCGAGCGCGGGGCGACGATCGACGGAGAGAGCTACGTCCGCGCAAGCGCGCAACGAGAGCTTCTCCGCGCCGCCTTCGGGCGCCTGCTGGCCGGCGACGCCGTGCTCCTCACCCCCATCTCGACCGTGTCGCCGATCCTCGCCGACCCCGGTCCGGGCGCACAGGAGCGCGACGCCGCCTTTCGACAGGCGGTCCTGCCGTACACCACGCCGCAGGACCTGCTGGGCCTCCCGGCGGCGGTGCTGCGCGCCGGCTTCGACGCCCTCGGCGTGCCGATCGGCATGCAGATCACCGGGGCGCCCTGGCGCGAGGAAGCGGTCCTGCGCGTGGTCGCCGCGCTCCAGCGCGCCACCCCGGAGGTGCAGGGCCGCTGGCCCGACGTCGAGAGCTCGAGCTGACCCGCCGGGACCGCGGACCCGGCGCCACGCTCGCCGTCGTTTGGCATCCTCTCCTCACAGTGTCCCGTCGTTTCGTCCTCTGCCTGACCCTGCTTCTCGCGTCGCTGCTGCCGGGTGCCCCGGCGGGCGCCGTGGTCGGCGGCAAGCCGGTCCCCCCGGGTCAGCTCCCGTTTGTCGCCAACGTGACGATCGGCGGCTCCTTCGGCTGCACGGGCACCCTCGTCGCCCCCCAGTGGGTGCTCACCGCCGGGCACTGCGGCTCACTCACCGGATCGCTGTCCGAGGGCCTCCTGCCCTCTCCGGCGCCCCTGCCCGCCTCGGCCTACGCGCTGACTCTCAACACGGTTTACGCCTCGGGCCAGGGGGGCGAGCACCACACGGTGCGCCAGGTGCGGGTGGACACGGATTACGTGCCCACCAACGGCGTCGGCAACGATGTCACGCTCCTCGAGCTCGACCGCCCCTCGCAGATCACGCCGCTCAGGATCGTGGCTCCCTCCGCGCGCTCGAGCTGGCTTCCGGGCGTGCTCTCCACCGTCGCAGGCTTCGGAACCACCGCCCAGGACGCGAGCGCGCCGCCCGCCCAGATGCAGGTCGCTCGAGTGCCGATCCAGAGCGACGCCTACTGCGCGAAGGCCTACCCGGGAGGACTGAGCACGGCCGTCGACGACGGCTCCTTCGACGCTCGGACCATGCTCTGCGCCGGCTACCCGCAGGGGGGAACGGACACGTGTCAGGGAGACTCGGGGGGCCCTCTGCTCGTCTCGCTTCCGGGCGGGGGAATCGGCCTCGTCGCGGCCACGAGCTTCGGCAACGGCTGCGCCAAGCCGGGCAAGCCGGGCGTATACGCGCGCCTGGCCGAAGGCCCGATCCGCCGCTTCGTGCAGAGCGTCGTGCCGAGCGCCCTGGCCCCCGATTCGCCTTCGGGGCGATCGTGTCCTCGCCTGCCCGAGCGGCTGAGCTTCCCGCTGCGTCTCGCGCGTGGCTCGCGCGCGACGCGGGTGCGCGTCTACCTCGGCGCCCGCCTGCTGCGCTCCTACGCCGGGGGCGGCGCGCGTCGCCTGCGCGCGGTGGGCGTCCGGCGTCCGCACCACTCGCGTTTCACCATCACGATCCGGGTGCGCACGAGCGCGCACCGCACCGTGGTCATCGTCGATCGGTACACGGAGTGTCGCGAGGTGCGCACCCGACGCGAGGGCAAGTAAGCCGGAGCACTCGCGGGCGACCTGGGTTCGCTCCCGCTCAGGCGACCGCCCGCAGCCGTCGCGCGCGCCGGCGCTCCTCTCCGTGCTCGCGCAGGAATTCATCGAGGAACCCCCACGTCGTGCGGCGCGCCCCGCGCCCGGTGAGCACTCCGAGATGGCCGCCCGGAGCGCGCTCGAGCCGAACGCTCGGGGCGTTCGGGAGCAGGTCGGCGACGTGGTGGACCGCGGGCAGCGGCGCGATCCCGTCCCCCGTGCCCGCCACCGACATGACCGGCGTGCGCACGTCGCCCAGCTCGATCACGCGCCCGTCGAGGTCGAGGCGGCCCTCGGCCAGGTCGTTGGCGCGGAAGAAGCGGTGGTAGAGCTGGCCGAAGGTGCGCCCGGGGTAGGCGAGCATGTTGTCCGTGAAGCGGTCGACGGCCTCGATCTGGGCGAGGAAGTCACGGTCGTCGAGGTTCAGCGCGATCGCCAGCGGCTTGGTCAGGTACTTGTCGAGCGAGGCGACCTGGTAGGCGCGCTTGACGAGCGGCGCCGGCGCGCCGCCCATCGCGCGGTAGATCGCCGTGCCGAGCAGGCCGCCGGTGAGGTTCACGAGCGGGCGCAACGGCGCGACCATCGGCACCTGCGTGAAGTCGAACGGGCTCGCGACCATCGCCACGGAGCGCACGGACGCCTCTCCCCCCGCGGCGACGAGCAGGGACATGATCCCGCCGAGGCACCAGCCGACGAGCTGTACCGGCCGGCCGGCGTGGTCGGCCTGCACGGCCTCGACGGCACGGGGGATGACCTCGTCGACCCAATGCTCGATGCCGAGCCTCCGATCGCCGAAGGCGATCGCCCCGTAGTCAAGGAGGTAGGTCGGGTGTCCGGCGGCGAGCAGGTGCTCGGCGAGCGAGCAGCCGCGGCGCAGATCGAAGCACAGGGCCGGAGCGGCCAGCGGCGGCACTAGCAGCACCGGCGAGCCCCGCAGGTCGTGCTGTTCATGGGGCAGGTAGCGATAGACCGTGCGGTTGGGACCCTCGTCGATGATCGAAGCGGGCAGCAGACGCAGATCGGCCAGGCCCCCGCGCAGGACGGCGTCGAAGACGTTGGCGGCGGCGGAGCCGACCGTGTCGGGCGTGGGAATAAGGCGCATGGGCGGGGTCACGCGGGCGCCCCGCGCGAGGCGCCGATTCTATCCCCGCTACGCCGCCGCGGTGGCCTGCGCAGAGAACTCGAGCAGGAGGTTTGCGAAGCGCTCGGGCGCCTCGATCTGGGGGCAGTGCCCGCACCGCGCGAAGCGCTCGAGGCGAGCTCCGGGAACCTCGTCTAGGACCCGCCGGGCGCCGCTGGAGAACACGAGCCGGTCACGGTCGCCCCACACGAGCAGCACCGGCCCCTCCATCCGCGGGAGGTCGAACGGGTCGCGCAGCTCGGGCAGCATGCGCCGGGCGGTGTCCATGTAGCGGGCCACCGTGTCCCGGTCGGTGTGATGGCTCGTGAACGAGGAGATGACCGTGGGCTCAATCCGCCGCGGATCGGCGAACGCGAGCGTCGCGTAGATCCGGCCGACCACCGCCCGCAGCACCCGGGGCGCGACCGGAACGGGAAGCGCGAGCAGCGCGCCGAGCACGCGGTCGCGTTCGATCAGCCCGAACCACCCCGCCATGTCGAGGCCCGCGGGCGCGACCGCGACCGTGCCGGCGAGCTCCTCTCCGCGGCGCTCGGCGAGGCGGAGCGCGACGCAGCCGCCGAGCGAGTTGCCGACCGCGATCGGGAGCTCGTCGCCCTCGGCGAGGGCGTACTCGAGCACGCCGGCGGCGACGGCGTCGAGCTGGGGGAGCACCGCGCCGGGCCGGAGCCGGCCGCCCTGCGCGAAGCCGGGAAGATCGACCGCGATCGCCCGGCGTTCCTCGCGGGCCAGCCTCGCGAGCGTGTGACGCCAGGTGTCGGCGCTGTCGGAGAACCCGTGGAAGAGGAGAAACGGCGCCCCTTCGCCCTCGAGCTCGAGCACGCGCGGCTCCCGGGCGGCGAACGAGCGTCGATACTCGAGCAGCGGCTGCATCTCGAGCGTTTGTATCGGCGCGAGCGGACGCACACTGCAACAAAGCGCACTCGAAAATGTGACAAGAGCCCGGCCCAGCCCTCGAGGGCCTGATCCCGTCCGCCGCCGCCTCTAGCGTTTCGTTCATGTTCGTAAGGGAGTGGCAGGACGGCCTCGAGGTGGAGCGGGCGCTCGTGGTCCGCGAGGTCGAGGCGCGCTCCAGGCGCGACGGCGCCCAGTACCTCAAGGTGCAGCTCGGCGACCGGACCGGTTCGGTGGCGGCCATGGTCTGGGAGGACGTCGCCACCATGCGCGAGCTATGCCGCTGCGGCTGCGTGGTGTGGGTTCGCGCGCGCTATTCCGTGCACCCGCGCTACGGGCCGCAGCTCGCGGTGGGGGCGCTGCGCCGCGCCCGGGAGGAGGAGTACGAGCTCGAGGATCTGCTCGACGGGCCTCCGCGCACGGCGACGCAGATGGAGGTCGACCTGCGCGAGCTCGTGAGCACGGTGCAGAACCGGCACCTGAGTCGGCTGCTCGCGGCGATCTTCGGGCCCGAGTCCCCCGTGTGGGCGCAGTTCCGCGAGGCGCCGGCGGCCAAGTACTACCACCAGGCCTACCGCCACGGCCTGCTCGAGCATTGCCTCACGGTGGCCCAGGCGGTCAGCGCGATCTCCGCGACGTTTCCGGGGATCGACCGTGACGTCGCGGTCACCGGAGCGCTCCTGCACGACATCGGCAAGCTCGAGGCCTACACGGCCGATCCCCGGGCGATCGACATGACCGGCACCGGCCGTTTGCACGGGGAGATCCCGCTCGGCTACTACCGCGTCCGGCGCGCGATCGAGGACCTCTCGGGGTTCCCCGAAGATCTCGCCGAGGCCGTCCTGCACATCATCCTCTCCCACCACGGTGCGCTCGAGCACGGCTCTCCCGTGGTGCCGTGCACGCGCGAGGCGACGCTCGTGCACACGATCGACAACCTGGGCGGCAAGCTCGGCTCCTTCGACCGGCTGGAGAAGGAGCTGCCCGCCGGGCAGGCCTGGTCGGGATACGACAAGGCGATCGGCGCGGGCGCCTACTTCTCCGCGCGCGAAGCCGCCTAGGCGACCTACCCGCCGGCGAGCGCCGTCGCACGAGCGACGAGCCGCGCCAGAACTTCGCAAAGTGCGCCCGTACTCGGACCCGGGTCGCCCCGGGTCCGAGACGCCGTTCTATGCTCGGCCTCGATGGCCAAGGACACCGAGAAGCTCATCCGCCAGCTCTCGCTGATCTCCTACCTGATGGCCGAGCGTCGGCCGGTCACCGCCCTGGAGATCCGCCGCGACGTCGAGGGCTACAGCGCGATGAACGAAGACGCGTTCGCCCGGCGCTTCTACGCCGACCGCTCCGAGCTCGAGTCGCTCGGGATCCAGCTCATGATCGAGCGCCCCTCGGAGAGCGCCGCCGAGCAGGAGAACTACTCCCTTCCGCCCGAGAACTTCTTCCTTCCCGCGATCGAGTTCGACGACTCCGAGCTCGCCGCGCTGCAGACCGCGCTCTCGCTGCTCGACGGCGAGTTCGCCTACGCCGAGCCGCTGCGGCTCGCGCTGCAGCAGATCTCCTGGGGGCATCCGAGCCCGCTGCAGGCGCCCGAGCAGCGCTCCGTCGCGCTCGGGATAACGGCCTCGGCCGGGGGTCACGAGCTCTCGGGGCGCCTGGCCAAGGTGGAGACCGCGATCTTCCGGCGCAAGACGATCACCTTCGAGTACCACTCGCTCGAGCGCGACGAGATCGGGTTGCGCAAGGTCGATCCCTACCAGCTCCTCTTCCAGGGCGGGCAGTTCTACCTCGTCGGCTACGCCCACGAGCGGGGGGCGCTGCGGGTGTTCCGCCTCACCCGCATGCGGGGCAAGGTGGGCTACGCGTCGAAGGCCGAGCACGACTTCCAGCGCCCGCCGGACTTCGATCCGCGCATCTACGCCAACCGGATCCACTGGCAGTTCGGCGAGCCGGTCGACACCGCCGAGGTGTGGATCGCCGGGCGTGTGGCGTGGCAGGTCGAACGCCACTTCGGCCGCTACGGAGAGGTGGCGGCGAGCGGCGGCGCGGCAAAGGGTGCCAACGGCGCCCAGCCGAGCAACGGCCACTCGAGCCCCGATCGGGTCTTCTCGACGCCCTACGCGGACGCGCGCCAGCTCGTCACCTGGGTCCTCGGACTGGGCGAGCACGCGCGCGTGCTCGGGCCGCCGGCGCTTCTGACCACGCTCAAAGAGCGGGTCGCCCTGCTCGAGGAGCGCCACGGAGTAGAACCGCTCGAGCTCGCCCCGTCACTCGGCGCGCCCTCGCCGGAGCCCGCCGCGTCGAGCCAGCCCGAGCCGCGCGGCGAGGCGGCGATCCGCCCCGAGCGCTTCGCGCGGCTGGTCACGCTCGCGAGCATCCTGATCGAAGCCGGGCGCGAGGGAAGAGAGCTCGACGCGCGCGAGATCGAACAGCGCCTGCAGTTCTCCGAGGCCGAGCTGCGCGAGGACCTGGGGGTGCTGAACGTCGTCAACTTCGGTGCCGGCTCCTACATTCTCTACGCCGAGCTGACCGACGAGGGCAAGATCGAGGTCGACAACGACGCTTACTCGGACTCCTTCGCCCGTCCCGCGCGGCTCCTGCCCGTGGAGGCCAAGGCGCTCGTCGCCGCGATCGACCTGATCGGGGAGCACATCCCGGACGGCTCGCTCGCCTCCGTGCGCAGCAAGGTGGTCGCCGCGCTGGGGGAGGACCCCTCCGCCGAGGGGCTTCAGGTCGCCACCGGCGGGGGCGATGACTCGGAGATCGCCGCCGTGGTCTCGCGCGCGATCGCCGCCCGGCGCCTGCTCGCCTTCGAGTACTACAAGGAGAACGAGGACGAGTTCTCCACGCGCCGAGTGGAGCCCTATGCGCTGATCAACGGGCGCGAGGGCTGGTACGTCGCCTCCTTCGATCCCGAGCGCGGGAGCGTGCGCCACTTCCGGCTCGACCGCGTCAAGTCGGCTTCGGTCACCGACGAGCGCTTCGAGCCGCGGCCGGAGGTCGACCCTGCCTCGGACATCGATGGGTGGCCGCGCACGGGTGAGGTGCCCGCCTCGCGGGTCGCGCGCGTGTGGATCTCACCCGAGCGCGCGCGCTGGGCGCGCGAGGAGCGCACGGTGGTCGAGGAGCTCACCGACGGCGCGGTGATCGTCGAGCTGAGCTACGCGGGCACCGACTGGCTCGTGCGCGAGGTGCTCAAGGAGGCCGGCGACGCCGCGGTGCTCGAGCCCGCCGACGCCCGGGAAGCGGTTCGTGCCGCCCTCGCGCGCCTGAGTGGCGCGGCCCGCACGCCCGTCGCGTCGTGAGCCGCCGCGAGCAGATCCGCATGAGCCCCGAGGAGGTCGCCGCCTTCCTCGCGGAGGAGCGCACGCTCGTCTGCGCCACCCACGGACACGACGGCTGGCCGCACCTCATGCCGCTCTGGTACGTGATGCGGGGCGAGGAGCCGTGGGCGTGGACGTACTCCTCCTCCCAGAAGGTCAAGAACCTCGAGCGCGATTCGCGCGCCTCGGTGCAGGTCGAGGCCGGCGAGCAGTATCACGAGCTGCGCGGGGTGCTGCTGAAGACGCGCGTCGAGCTCCACCGCGAGTTCGAGGACGTGAGCGCCCTCGGCGCGGAGATCTTCACGCGCTACGGCGGCGGCCCCGCGCAGGACGGGGGCGCGCTCAGCCCCGAGTTCGAGGACGCCGTGCGCCAGCAGGCCAAGAAGCGCGTCGCGCTGCAGTTCGTTCCCGAGCACACCGCCTCGTGGGATCACCGCAAGCTCGGCGGGACGTACTGAGCTCTACCCTGCCCGTCGCCATGCGCGACTTGAAGGGTCTCATTCTCTCGGGCGGCAAGGGGACGCGCTTGCGTCCGATCACCCACACGAGCGCGAAGCAGCTCGTCCCCGTGGCCAACAAGCCCGTGCTGTTCTACGGGATCGAGGCGATGGCCGAGGCGGGGATCTCCGAGGTGGGGATCATCATCGCGCCGGAGACCGGGCCCGAGATTCGCGCCGCGGTCGGGGACGGGTCGGCATTCGGGGTCAGGGTCACCTACGTGGAGCAGTTCGAGCCGCTCGGGCTCGCGCACGCGGTGCTCACCGCGGAGGCGTTTCTGGGCGATGCGCCGTTCGTGATGTATCTCGGCGACAACCTGCTGCAGGGCGGGATCTCCGAGCTCGTGGAGGAGTTTCGCGCGAGCGACCCGGAGGCGTTGATCCTGCTCACGCCGGTGAGCGATCCGGAGAACTACGGGGTGGCGGAGCTGCGTGACGGGGCGGTGGTGCGCCTGATCGAGAAGCCGCCCGAGCCGCGCACCGATCTGGCGCTCGTGGGCGTCTACATGTTCAAGGCGAGCGTGCACGAGGCGGCGCGGGCGATCGAACCATCGGCTCGAGGGGAGCTCGAGATCACCGACGCGATCCAGTATTTGGTGGACACGGGCGCTCGCGTCGAGCCGCACGTGGTGCGCGGCTGGTGGAAGGACACGGGGCGCCTGGACGACATGCTCGAAGCCAACCGGCTGATCCTCGAGAATCTCGAGCCGCGGATGGACGGTGAGCTCGAGAGCTCCCAGGTCGACGGGCGCGTGGTCATCGGCGACGGGGCGCGGCTGACGCGCACCACGGTGCGCGGTCCGGCGATCATCGGTGCCGGCGCGGTGCTCAGCGACTGCTACATCGGCCCCTACACGGCGATCGGGGAGCGTTGCGTGGTCGAGGGCGCCGAGATCGAGCACTCGATCCTGCTCGCCGGCTCCTCCGTGCGCGGGCTCGCGGGGCGGATGGAGTCCTCGCTGCTGGGGCGCAACGTGCGGATCGGGCGCGACCCGCATCGCCAGCCGCGCGCCTACCGCTTCATGGTCGGCGACAACTCCGAGATCGGGATCCTCTAGCGGCGATGCGGCTGCTCGTCACCGGAGCGGCGGGGATGCTCGGCCAGGACGTCGTGGGCGCGGGGGAGCGCGCCGGGCACGAGGTCGTCGGGCTGGGGCGCGACGCGCTTGACGTGAGCGAGGAGACGGCGGCGGGCCGCGTCGTGCGCGAGCTCGCCCCCGACGCGATCGTCAACTGCGCGGCCTACACGAACGTGGACGGCGCACAGAGCGACCCCGAGGGCGCCGAGGCGGTCAACCGCCACGGCGCCCGCCACGTAGCCCGCGCCGCCGCCCAGGTCGGAGCGATGGTCATCCACGTCTCCACCGATTACGTCTTCGACGGGCGCAAGGACGGCGCCTACCTCGAGTCCGATCCCACCCACCCGCTGTCGGTCTACGGCGCCTCGAAGCTGCGCGGAGAGCAGGAGGTCGCCGCGGCCACACCGCGCCACGTGATCGCGCGCTCCGCGTGGCTCTTCGGCAGCGGGGGGCGGAACTTCGTCTCGACGCTGCTCGCGCTCGCCGAGGAGCGCGAGGAGGTGAACGTGGTCGATGACCAGGTCGGTTGCCCGACCTGGACGGGTCACCTCGCTCCCGTGCTGGTCGGGCTGGCCGGCGAGGAGCAGACCGGCGTTCATCATCTCGCCGCCTCGGGAGAGTGCTCGTGGCACGCCTTCGCGCAGGAGATCTTCACCACCGCGGGGGTCGCGTGCCGCGTGCTTCGCTCGCGCAGCGCCGATCTCGACCGCCCGGCGCCGCGGCCGGCCAACAGCGTGCTGCTCACCACCCGCGGCGCCGCGCCGCCGCTTCCCCACTGGCGCAACGGACTCGGCGCCTACCTCCTCGAACGCGCCGAGCTGACGGCGCGATGAGGTTGCTCGTCTGCGGAGGGGCGGGGTTCATCGGCTCGAACTTCGCGCGGCTGCGGGTGCGCGAGCACGGCGACGAGGTGGTGGTGCTCGACAAGCTGACCTACGCGGGACGGAGGGAGAACCTGCTCGATCTGGAGGGCCAGGAGCCCTTCTCCTTCGCCCACGGAGCAATCGAAGATCCCGTCGCGGTCGCCGCCGCGATCGAGAGCTGCGACGCCGTGGTGAACTTCGCCGCCGAGACCCACGTGGACCGCTCGATCGCCGAGCCCGACGCCTTCGTGAGAACCAACGCCCAGGGCACCTACGTGCTGCTCGAAGCCGCCCGCGCCCGCGGGGTGCGCTACCTGCAGGTCTCCACCGACGAGGTCTACGGATCGATCGCCGAGGGCTCCTTCACCGAGGCCTCGCCCCTCGCGCCGTCCTCTCCCTACAGCGCGACCAAGACCGGCGCCGACCTCCTCGTCTCCTCCTACTTCCACACCTACGGGCTCGAGACGCTGATCTGCCGCGGATCGAACAACTACGGCCCCTACCAGTACCCCGAGAAGCTCATCCCGCTGATGATCCTGGGCGCACTGCACGGCGACCCGCTGCCCGTCTACGGCGACGGGCAGAACGTGCGCAACTGGCTCTACGTCGAGGACTTCGCCCGCGGTATCGGCCACGTGCTCGAGCATGGTCACCCCGGCGAGACCTACAACATCGGCGGCCCCGACGAATGCGCCAACCTGGAAGTCGTCCAGCGGATCCTGGAGCTCACCGGACGTGACGAGTCGCTCATCGAGTACGTCCCCGACCGCCCGGGGCACGACCGCCGCTACTCCCTCGCCTCCGAGAAAGCCCGCGCGCTCGGATGGAGTCCGCGGATGCGCTTCGCCGAAGGCCTCGAGCACACCGTCACCTGGTACCGCGAGAACCCTTCCTGGTGGAAGCCCATCCGCACCGGCGCCTACCGCGACTACTACGAGCGACAGTACGGACGCGCCCTTCCGGGCTGAGCCACCGTTAGAATCGGCTCGTCATGGCCGAGCCCACGACAGTCGCCCGCGCCTCATACGGCGCGGTGCCCCGCGGGCGCCACGCTCCGCCGCTCGAGATCCGTCGCTCCCGCCAGCGAGAGCGACTGTTGAGCGCCGGCGCCCGGGTCTTCGCCCGGGCGGGCTACGCCGAGGCGAGCGCCGAGGCGATCTCACGCGAGGCCGGCATGTCAAAGGCGACGTTCTACGCGCACTTCACCAACAAGGAGGAGTGCATCCTCGCGCTCTTCGACAACGCCGTCGCCTACGTCCTGCACGCGATGGCAGCGGCCGCTCAGGCCGCCGACCAGGAGCCCGCGGCGCGCCGGCGCGCCGGCACGCGCGCCTTCCTCGGCGCGCTGGCCTCCCACCCGAACGAGGCCCAGACACTGCTCTCGGAGATCATCGGCGCCGGTCCCGCGGCGGCGCGCCGACGCGACGAGGTGCTCCAGAGCTTCGCCTCGGTGCTAGACGCCGAGAACGCCGCCGCCGCGCGGAGCGGCGCGCTTCCGCGCTTCGGCTCACCGCACGACGCCTATGCGCTCGCGGGGGCGATCGCCGAGCTCGCCTCGCGCCACGTGCGGCGTGGCGAGCCGGCCGACGTGCTCGAGCTCGAGCCGGTGATCGAGCGGCTGATCGTCGGCCTCCTGAGCCGGAGCGCACCGGGGCCGGCGTGAGCGACGTCGCGGGCGGCCTTGCGGCGCTCGAGCGAGAGGTCATCACCTGTCGCCGCTGTCCGCGGCTCGTCGCCTGGCGCGAAGAAGTCGCCCGCGTCAAGCGCGCGGCCTACGCCGAGGAGGACTACTGGGGGCGACCGATCCCCGGTTTCGGCGACCCGGGCGCCTCGGTCTACCTACTCGGGCTGGCGCCGGCGGCGCACGGGGCCAACCGCACGGGGCGCATCTTTACTGGGGATCGCTCGGGCGACTGGCTCTTCGCCGCTCTGTGGCGGGCGGGCTTCGCCTCCCAACCGACCTCCCGAGCGCTCGACGACGGCCTCGAGCTCCGCGACGCGTACATCGGCGCGGCCGTGCGCTGCGCGCCGCCCGCGAACAAGCCCACGCCGGCCGAGCGCGACGAGTGCCTGCCCTACGCGCGCCGCGAGCTCGCCCTGCTGCGTCGCCTGCGCGTGGTCGTGTGCCTCGGAGCATTCGGATGGGACGCCGCGCTGCGCATCCTCGCCGCCGCGCGGCGGCCGCGTCCGCGCTTCGGCCACGGCGCCGAGGCGAGCGTGGGCGAGCTCACCGTCCTCGGCTGCTTTCACCCCAGCCAGCAGAACACGTTCACCGGGAAGCTGACCGAGCCGATGACCGACGCGGTTCTGGCGCGCGCGCGCGAGCTGGCCGGGCTCTCCGGCTGAGGCCTCGTGATGCGCCGCCCAGAGGCCGCGGCCGTACCCTGAGCGGACCCTGTGCCGCTTTCCGCCTTCACCCCCCGCACGCGCGATTGGTTCACCGGCGCGTTCGCCGCCCCCACCGCCGCTCAGGAGCAGGCGTGGCCCGCGATCGCCACCGGCGAGCACGTCCTCATCTCCGCGCCGACGGGCTCGGGCAAGACGCTCGCCGCCTTCCTGTGGGGTCTCGACCGGCTGGCCGCCGACGGACCGCCCGCCGAGGGGGAGGCGCGGGCTACCCGCCTCGTGTACGTCTCGCCGCTCAAGGCGCTCTCCTACGACATCGAGCGCAACCTGCGCGCTCCCCTGCGCGGGATCGGGGCCGACCTGCGGGTGGCGATCCGCACGGGCGATACGCCGCAGAAAGAGCGCCAGGCGATGCTCAAGGAGCCGCCAGATGTGCTCATCACCACCCCCGAGTCCCTGTATCTCATGCTCACCTCGCGAGCACGCGAGATCCTCACCGGCGCCGAGTGGTGCATCGTCGACGAGATCCACGCGGTGGCGGCGACCAAGCGCGGCGCCCACCTCGCGCTTACGCTCGAGCGGCTCGAGGCGCTGGCCGGCCGCCCGGTGCAGCGGATCGGCCTCTCCGCCACCCAGAATCCGCTCGAGGAGGTCGGGCGGTTCCTCGTCGGCCCGCGGAGGAAGTGCCGGATCGTCGACACCGGGGTGCGCAAGGAGCTCGACCTGCAGATCCACGTTCCCGTCGAGTCGATGGTCGAGCCCGACGCGAACGGCGCCGATCCCCTCGACCCCGTTCCGGGAGGTGAGGCCACGCGCCGCTCGATCTGGCCGGCGATCTACCCCGAGCTCTTGAAGCTCGTCCGCGAGCACCGTTCGACGATCATCTTCGTCAACAATCGCCGCGCGGCCGAGCGGCTCGCCCTGCGCCTGAACGAGCTGAACGCCGCCCACGAGGGCGAATCGCCGGTGGAGGAGCGGGGGCTCGCCGCGCCGCCCGCGGGCGACCGCGACACCGGCGTCCTGCCGCCCGTGGAGATCGCGCGCGCCCACCACGGCTCACTCGCGCGCGAGGAGCGGCTCGTGGTCGAGGAGCTCCTGAAGGGCGGCGAGCTGCCGTGCCTCGTGGCCACGAGCTCGCTCGAGCTCGGCATCGACATGGGCGCGGTCGACCTCGTCCTCCAGGTCGAGTCCCCGAAGTCCGTCTCGCGCGGCCTTCAGCGCATCGGCCGCGCGGGGCACTCCGTCGGCGACGTCTCCAAGGGGCGGATCTTCCCCAAGTTCCGGGGCGATCTGCTCGAGTGCGCGGTCGTCGCCAAGCGGATGCGCGAAGGGGCGATCGAGCCCACCGTGGTGCCGCGCAACGCGCTCGACGTGCTCGCGCAGCAGATCATCGCGATGGCCGCGATGGAGGAGCCGCTCGCGGTCGACGAGCTCTTCGCGCTCGTCACCCGGACGCACTCCTACGCCGAGCTCTCACGGCCGGTGTTCGACAGCGTGCTCGACATGCTCGACGGGCGCTACCCGTCGAGCGAGTTCGCCGAACTCCGCCCGCGCATCGTCTGGGACCGGGTCGGCGGCACGATTCGCGCGCGGAAGGGATCGCGCCAGCTCGCGGTCACCAACGCCGGGACGATCCCGGACCGCGGGCTCTTCTCGGTCACGCTGCCCGACGGTCGCCGGGTCGGCGAGCTCGACGAGGAGATGGTCTACGAGGCGCGGCCGGGGCAGACCTTCCTGCTCGGCGCGTCGAGCTGGCGGATCGAGGAGATCGGTCGCGATCGCGTGATCGTCACCCCCGCGCCGGGCGTGCCCGGCGCGGTGCCCTTCTGGAAGGGTGACTCGGTCGGACGGCCCAAGGAGCTCGGGGAGGCGATCGGCGCGTTCGCGCGCTGGGCGGTCGACCAGCCCGCGGAGGTGCTCGAGCGCGACTACGACCTCGACGGACGAGCCGCACGGAACCTCCTCTCCTTTCTGCGCGAGCAGCAGGACGCGACACGCGTGGTGCCGAGCGACCGCACGCTCGTCGTCGAGCGCTTTCGCGACGAGATCGGCGACTGGCGGCTCTGCGTCCTCTCGCCCTACGGCGGCCGGGTGCACGCCGCCTGGGGACTGGCGCTCTCCGCGCGGATCCGAAACGAGTACGGGCTCGAGTCGGATGCGATCTGGTCAGACGACGGGATCATCGTCCACCTCCCCGACGCCGACGAGCCACCCGGCGCCGAGCTCGTGATGATCGAGCCCGACGAGCTCGAGGATCGGGTGGTCGGCGAGCTCGGAGCCTCGGCGCTGTTCGGGGCGCGCTTCCGCGAGAACGCCGGCCGCGCCCTCCTCATCCCGCGCGCCTACCCCGGCCGGCGCACCCCGCTCTGGCAGCAGCGCCTCAAGGCGCAGTCGTTGCTCGAGGTGGCCAAGCGCTACGGCGACTTTCCCATCGTGCTCGAGACCTACCGCGAGTGCCTGCGCGACGTGCTCGACGTGCCCGGCCTGCACGACCTCTTGACCAGGCTCCACCGCCGCGAGCTCTCCCTCATCGAGGTCGAGACGCCGACCGCCTCGCCGTTTGCCTCCTCGCTGCTCTTCGACTACGTCGCCTCCTACATGTACGAGGGCGACACGCCCAACGCCGAGCGCCGCGCCGCCGCCCTCTCGCTCGACCGCGACCTCCTGCGCGAGCTGCTCGGGCAGGACGAGCTGCGCGAGCTGATCGACCCGGGTGCGCTCGCCCAGGTCGAGGCCGACCTGCAGCGCACGAGCGAGCGCACACGGGCCGAGACCCGCGACGCGCTGCACGACGTGCTGCGGCGCGTCGGCGAGCTGAGCGTCGAGGAGGTCGCCGAGCGGGTGCTGCCGGGGCTCGACGCGCGCGCGATGCTCGCCGACCTCGAGCGCGAGCGGCGCGCAATCCGCTTGCGAGTGGCCGGGGAGGAGCGCTTCGCCGCCGCGGAGGACGCGGCGCTCTACCGCGACGCGCTCGGTGTCGTGCCGCCGGGGGGACTGCCCGAGGCGTTCATCGCCGACGTCGAGCAGCCGCTGCTGAAGCTCCTGCGCCGCTACGCGGCGACCCACGGTCCCTTCCCGACCGCGCAGGCGCGGGCTCGCTACGGCGTCGATCCCACCTCGGCGCTCGAGGAGCTCGAGCGCTCCGGCGACGTGCTGCGCGGGGAGCTGCGCCCCGGCGGCAGCGAGCGCGAGTGGTGCGACGCCGAGGTGCTTCGCCGCCTGCGCCGCGCCTCGCTCGCCGTCCTGCGCAAGGAGATCGAGCCCGCCGACCAGCGCGCGCTCGCCCGCTTCACCCCGAGCTGGCAGGGGATCGATCGCCACCCGGCGGCGGGCGCGGGCGTCGACCGGCTGCGCGAGGTGCTCGTGCCCCTCCAGGGACTCGCGCTTCCCGCCGAACTGTGGGAGCGCGAGGTGCTGCCTCGCCGCTGCGGCGCCTACTCCCCGAGCTGGATGGACCAGCTTTGCGCGAGCGGCGAGCTCGTGTGGCTGGGCGCGGGCGCCCTGGGACGCAACTCGGGCCGGGTCGCGCTCTACTTCCGCGAGGACGTCGACCTGATCGGACCGCCGCCGGTCTCAGCGCGTGCCGAGCCGCCGTGCGCGCCGGTCCACGAGCAGGTCCGTGCGCGCCTGGAGCAGGGAGCCTGCTTCTTCTCGGACCTCCTAGTGGACGTGGAGCTCGTGCCCGAGGAGCTCCAGGAGGCGCTGTGGGACCTCGTCTGGGCGGGCGAGGCGACCAACGACGCGTTCGCTCCGCTGCGCACGCCCCGCCTGACGCTCGCGCGCGCCCAGGCCGACACGCGCGGGCGGCGCGTGGGCGGATCGCGCCGCTTCTCATCCCGCCGCCGCGGGGCCCAGGCTCAGGTCCAGGGCCGCTGGTCGCTCGCGGAGTCGCTCTTCCGCGACGCGCCCGAGGTGCCCCACCGCCGCCGCGCCCAGGCCGAGCTCTTGCTCGAGCGCTATGGCATCCTCACGCGCGAGCAGGTGATCGCCGAGGGCATCCCGGGGGGGTTCAGCGCGGTCTACAACGAGCTCGCCCAGCTCGAGACGCTGGGCGTCGCCCGCCGCGGCTACTTCGTCGAGGGCCTCGGCGGCGCCCAGTTCGCGCTGCCCGGGGCGGTCGAGCGCCTGCGCGCCCAGCGCGAGGACGGCGAGCAGGAGACGCTCGTGCTCGCCGCCAGCGACCCGGCGCAGCCCTACGGCGCCGCGCTCCCGTGGCCCAAGCGCGACGGCGAGCGGCGGCGTCCGGCCCGCACCGCCGGCGCCCACGTCGTCCTGGTGGGCGCCGAGCCCGTGCTTTACCTCGAGCGCGGCGGTCGTGCGCTGCAGACCCTCCTCGCCTCCGACGACGGCCGACTGGAGCTCGCCGCGAGCGCCCTGGCCGAGCACGTGCGCGCCGGACGTCTCAAGCGCGTCGCGCTCGAGAAGGTCGACGGCGAGCCCGTCGTCGGCTCCGCGTGGGAGGAGCGACTGGTCGAGGTTGGCTTCTCCCCCGGGCCCCGCAAGCTCTCGTTGAGCGCCTGAGGAGCGAGGGTCCGTGCCCGAGGGCGACACCATCCACTACGCGGCGAACCGAATGCGCCCGCTGCTCAAGGGAGCGATCCCGGACGCGATCGAGACCCCGCACGAGCGACACGCCCACGACGGCTGGCCCGAGCGGCTCGCCGGGCGGCCGGTGGCCTCGGTCGACGCGCACGGCAAGCACCTGTTTCTCCGCTTCGAGGGCGAGCTCACCCTGCACTCCCACCTACGGATGACCGGCTCGTGGGGCGTCTACCGGGCGGGGCAGCGCTGGCGCCGCTCGCCGCGGCGGGCGTGGCTCGTCCTGCGCGCCGCCGAGCATGAGGTGGTGCAGTTCGACGGGCCGCTGCTCGAGCTCGTGACCGAGTCGCGCACGCGCTTCGACCAGCGCCTCGCCGCGCTCGGGCCCGACATCCTCGCGCCCGAGTTCGACTCCTCGCGCTACCTGCGCCGCCTCCGGGAGGACGACCCGACCCGCGGCATCGCCGACGCCCTCCTCGACCAGCGCAACCTCGCGGGCATCGGGAACCTGTGGAAGGCCGAGGCGTGCTGGCTCGCGGAGATCGATCCCTTCCGGCCGGTCGGCCGGATCTCCGACGCCGAGGCGCTGCGGCTGGTCGAGCTCACGCGCCCGCGCATGCAGCGCTCGGCGCGCGACGGCTATCAGAGCCGCTTCCAGCAGACCTACGGCCGTGGTGGACTGCCGTGCCGGCGCTGCGGAGGGCGCATCCGCGCGCGCGGCCAGGGCGACGACAACCGCACGACATACTGGTGCCCGACATGTCAGCGGTGAGCTCGCAGCCCGAACGGTTCTTGCGGCGGGTCGGCCACAAGGGGGCAGACCTCATCGCGCCGGGGAACACGCGCGAGTCCTTCGACGCCGCGCTCGCCGCGCAGGTCGACATGATCGAGTTCGACGTCCTGCCCGCCCCGGGCACGGGCGGGGAGGGGCCGCTCTTCCTCGCCCACGACTACACGGCGCTCGACGCCCGCGAGCGGCTGACGCTCGAGGACGGACTCGACCACCTCGCCGCGGAGAGCTTCGGCGGGATCGAGCTCGACGTCGACCTCAAGGGCCGCGGCTACGAGCTGCGCGTCGTCGAGGCGCTGCGCGAGCGCGGGCTGCTCGCGCGCTCGCTCATCTCCACCCAGTACGTCGAGTCGCTCGCGGTGATCCGCGCGTCCGGCGCGGAGGTTCGTCTCGGGTGGTCCGTGCCGAAGCTACGGCGCGACCCTTTCCAGCGGCCGGTCCTGCTCCCCGTGGCGCTGCCCGGACTCGCCGCCTACCGGGCCGCGCTGCCGCGCCGGGCGGCCGCGGCGATCCGCGCCGGACGCTGCGATGCGCTCATGGCCCACTTCCGCCTCGTCACGCCGCGTCTCATCCGCGCCGTGACGGGGGCGAACGGCGAGCTCTACGTATGGACGGTCGACGACCCGGCGCGAATCGAGATCCTCGAGCGCATGGGCGTGACCGGCGTGATCACGAACGACCCTCGGCTGTTCGCGTGAACGCGCCACCGCACTCCTGACAGCAGAGCGAGAGGCCCCACCCGAAGAGCAGCGGGCCGAGGATGCGGAGGATGGAGCGCTTCCGCTCGTGCCGCGGATCGATGGACGCCATGGCGTGGTTATTCCCGATCCGGGTGTGATGGACTCCCGCCTCGCGCGTAGTGCTCATGTGAACGGGATGCTCGCCACCGCCGCGCCGGACGCGAAGTCGCGCTGGGAGGAGCTCTACCGCTCGAGCCGCGATGATCTCTACGCCTACGTGGCCACCTGCTGCGCGAGCCGGCGGCGGCGAAGGACGTCACCGCCCTCTCCTTCGAGCGGGCCTACCGGCGGCGGCGTTCGTTCAACGCCCGGCGCGGCAACGAGCGGGCATGGCTGTTCGGCATCGCCCGCAACGCGGCGCTCGACGAGCTGCGGCGGCGCCGGCGCCAGGCCACGCTAGCGGTCGATCCGGAGGATCTCGACGCGCCGGCGCCCGAGGACGAGACCGACGTGGCGCTGCGGCGCACGACCGTGCGCGCGGCGCTGGCCGAGCTCAGCCCGCGCGAGCGCGAGCTGATCGCGCTGAAGTTCCACGCCGGTCTCTCGAACGCCGAGGTCGCCGAGGTCATCGGCGTGAGCGCCTCGAACGCCGGGACGCTCTTGCACCGCACCATGGAGAAGCTCAGGGAGGCCTGCCATGCCACGCCGTGACGCCGAGCCGATGAGCGCGGACGTCCTGCGCGAGCTCGAGGCCATCGACGCCGTGCTCCGCGGCGACCCGGTGGATCCCGAGTGGGCCGAGACCGCGGAGCTCGCTCTGCTCATGCGCCAGCAGCGACCGCGTCGGCGCGCGGAGTTCGCCGCCGAGCTCGACGAGCGCGCGGCGAGCGGGTTCCGGCGCCGGCGAGCGCGCAGCGCGCGCGCCGGAGCGCGCCGGCCGCGCGACAAGCGTCTCGGTCGCGCGCTGGCGTTCGCCGCGGCGACGCTCGCGGTTATCGTCGGCGTGGGCGCCGCCGTGTCCGGGCTCAGCAGCGAGAAGTCGACCTCCGGCGGTGCCGCGTCCAGCCTCAAGTCAAGCCCCCGCCCTCCGCGCGGAGCGCGAGCGGCAGCTCGTCGGGCTCCGCCTCGACCGCTCCCCCCGTGACCTCCGGCGCGGCGAGCATCGCCGCCCGCCGCGTCGAGCGCACGTCTGCCCTCACGCTCGGCGTCGCGCCCGAGCGCCTGCAGGACGTCTCGAGCCAGGTCTTCGACCTCACCGCCCGCGAGTTCCGCGGGTACGTCGAGAGCTCGTCGGTCTCCTCGGGCGGCGGAGCCGTCGCCGGGGCAACGTTCGCGCTGCGCATCCCGAGCGACCAGGTCGCCGCCGCCGAGGCGCGGCTGACCCGCCTCGGCCACGTCCAGGCCCAATCGGACACGACCCAGGACATCACGAGCGCGTTCGTGTCGGCCGACCACCGGCTCGCCGACGCCCAGGGCGAGCGCGGCGCGCTGCTCCGCGCGCTCGCCAAGGCGACGACCACGAACCAGACCGACGCGATCCACGCCCGGCTGCGCGTTGCCGAGAGCCAAATCGCCTCCGCGCAGCGCGACCTCCGCGCGCTGCGAGGGCGAGCGAACTTCACCCGGGTCGCGCTCACCCTCGTGCCCGAGACCCGCAGCGCCACTCCGAGCGGCCACGGCGGCGGCTTTGGCCCCGGCGCCGCCCTCCACAGCGCGAAGCGGATCCTCTCCGTGGCGCTGGGCGTCGCGCTCGTGGCCCTGGCCGTCCTCGCTCCCCTCGGAGTGCTCGCGCTCCTCGCCTGGCTCGCGCTCCGCGGGCTGCGCCGCCGCCGGCGCGAGCAGGCGCTCGGAGCAGCGTGAAGGCAACCGCCGGCGGGCGGCACGTGCTAGAAGGGAGCGGTGGCGACGAGCACCGCAGAGACGATCAGCCTCCTCGCCCACGTGCCGGCCTTCGAGACGCTCGGGCCCGACGATCTGGCCCGGGTCGCCGAGGTGGCGGTGCCGCGTCGCTTTCCTCCTGGAGAGGCCGTCTTCCGCGAGGGCGACGCGAGCGACACCTGCTACGTGGTCCGCACGGGGCACGCGCGAGCGGTGCGCGAGCATCCCGACGGGCGCACGCTCACCCTGGCGAACTTCGGCCCGGGAGACATCTTCGGCGAGCTCGCGATGTTCGACGACGAGCTGCGCTCGGCGACCGTCGAGGCCCTCGACGAGCTCGAGGCCATCGCGATACTGGGCGGCGACATGCGGCGCATCCTGCGCGAGCACGCCGACATCTCCCTCAAGCTGGTCGTCGCGCTCGGCCGCCGCCTGCGGCAGACCAACGAGCGCCTCCTGCGCCAGTCCTTCCAGACCGTGCAGAGCCGCGTGGCCACCGTCCTCGCCCAGCTCGTGGTCGACGCCCGCGCCGAGGGAGACGACGGCCGCGACGTGGTGGTCACGGCCACCCAGTCCGACGTGGCCCAGCTCGCCGGCTCCTCGCGCGAGTCGGCCAGCCGCTTCCTCGCCGTGCTCGAGCGCGCCGGCATCCTCGAGCAGGGTCGGGGCCGTATCGTCGTCCTCGACCCCGACGCCCTGCGCCGCTATGTCTTCTAGGGCCAAGCCGACCGAGTTCTCGGCCGGCGGGGTGGTGATCCGCGGGGAGGACGTGGTCGTCGTGGTGCCCACCCGCCGCGACCGGCGCGGACAGCGGGTGCTGGCGCTGCCCAAGGGCCACGTCGATCCGGGCGAGACCCCCGAGCAGGCCGCGGCTCGCGAGGTCCGCGAGGAGGGCGGCATCGAGGCCGAGCTCGCCGAGAAGCTCGGCGACGTGCGCTACTGGTACCAGCGCGAGGGCAAGCGGATCCTCAAGGTCGTCTCCTTCTACCTCTTCGAGTACCGCAGCGGCTCGACCGACGACCACGATCACGAGATCGAAGAGGCGCGCTGGATGCCGCTGGCCGAGGCGGCCGAGGCGCTCTCCTACTCCGGCGAGCGCGACATGGTCGCCCGCGCGCGGGTCCTGGGGCAGGACCGCTAGGCTCAGGCGCTCGTGCGGGTCCTCAACTTCTACTCGGCGGTCTTCGCCGACCAGCTCCGACACGGCCGCAAGACGGCGACGATCCGCCTCGGCGACAAGTCGCACAAGTACCACAAGAACGAGTGCGTACTCGTGACGATCGGCTACCAGCACTCGCCGCGCGAGCGGATCTTCGAGGCGGTGATCGACGGCGTGGAGGTCAAGCGCGTGTGTGACCTCTCGCCGCGCGACGTGGAGCACGACAATCCGGAGTTCCGCCGCACCGAGGAGATGGTGCACTTCCTCGAGCAGATCTACGGCCGCGAGGTCACCCTGGACGACACGGTGACCGTCGTGCGCTTCTCGCAGATCCTCGAGCCGACCCAGATCCGCGACCGGATGCACGGCCTTGGGGGCGCGCGGAACTAGCTCCTGCGCCTGGCACTCAGCCGCCAGAGTGCCAAGTCGCCCTTGCCATGCGGTGTGGGCGCGCCTATAGTGAGCTCCGGGCTGGCACTCGGCCATTGAGAGTGCCAGCGAACGCCCGTAGAGTTCCCTAACCTGGAGGTTCACCCATGAAGCTCAAGCCCCTCGGCGATCGTCTGATCGTTCGAGCGATCGAGGAGGAGGAGACGACCGCCAGCGGCATCGTCCTCCCCGAGACCGCCAAGGAGAAGCCCCAGAAGGGCAAGGTCCTCGCCGTCGGCGACGGCAGGTACGACGACGACGGAGAGAAGCGGATCCCGCTCGACGTCTCCGAAGGCGACGAGGTCCTGTACTCCAAGTACGGCGGCACGGAGATCAAGGTCGATGGCGAGGATCTGCTCGTCCTGCGCGAGTCCGACGTGCTCGCCAAGGTCGCCGCCTGAGGAGACCGAGCCGAGCAGGAGGCCGGGCGACGCCCGGTCGGTCAAGGGCGACGGACGTAGCCCAACAGCTTCAGAGGGCGGGGCGGATGCCCCGCCGAGGAACCAGGAGAAGAAATGGCTCACAAGGAACTGAAGTACAACTCGGAGGCGCGCAAGGCCCTCGAGGCCGGCGTAGACGCGGTCGCCAACGCGGTCAAGGTCACGCTCGGCCCGCGGGGCCGCTATGTGGTCCTCGACAAGAAGTTCGGCGCTCCGACGATCACGAACGACGGCGTGACGATCGCGCGTGAGATCGAGGTCGAGGACGTCTTCCAGAACCAGGGCGCCCAGCTCGTGCGGGAGGTCGCCACGGCGACCAACGACGTGGCCGGCGACGGCACGACGACCGCCACGGTGCTCGCCCAGGCCATCGTCCGCGAGGGACTCAAGAACGTCGCCGCCGGCGCCAACCCGCTTGCTCTCAAGCGGGGCATCGAGAAGGCGGTCGACTCGGTCGTGCAGTCCATCGAGAAGCAGTCCGTCGAGATCTCGGGCAAGGACCAGATCTCGCGCGTGGCCACCATCTCGGCCGGCGACGAGGACATCGGCGACGTGATCGCCGACGCCATCGAGAAGGTCGGCAAGGACGGCGTGGTCAACGTAGAGGAGGGCCAGACGTTCGGCATGGACCTCGAGTTCACCGAGGGCATGCAGTTCGACAAGGGCTACATCTCGCCCTACATGGTCACCGACCAGGACCGCATGGAGGCGGTCCTCGAGGATCCGTTCATCCTCATCGCCAACCAGAAGATCGGCTCGGTGCGCGACGTGCTGCCGATCCTGGAGCAGACGATCCAGTCGGGCAAGCCGCTGCTGATCATCGCCGAGGATGTCGAGGGCGAGTCCCTGGCGACCCTGGTGGTCAACAAGCTCCGCGGGACGTTCACCGGTGTGGCGGTCAAGGCGCCGGGCTTCGGCGATCGCCGCAAGCGCATGCTCGAGGACATCGCGATCCTCACGGGCGGCGAGGTGATCACCGAGGAGATGGGCCTCAAGCTCGAGAACACGCAGCTCTCGCAGCTCGGGCGTGCCCGTCGCGTGGTGGTGGCCAAGGACGACACGACGATCATCGACGGCTCGGGTGAGGCCGAGGCGATCAAGGGTCGCATCAAGCAGATCAAGAACGAGGTCGAGAACACCGACTCGGACTTCGATCGCGAGAAGCTCCAGGAGCGCCTGGCCAAGCTCTCCGGCGGCGTGGCCGTCGTCAAGGTGGGCGCGGCGACCGAGACGGAGATGAAGGAGAAGAAGCACCGCGTCGAGGACGCGCTGCAGGCCACCCGCGCCGCCCTCGAGGAGGGCATCGTGCCGGGCGGTGGCGTGGCGCTCATCCAGGCCGCGGATGCGATCGACCTCGAGAAGTTCGAGGACGACGAGCGGACGGGCGCGAAGATCATCCTGCGCTCGCTGCAGGAGCCGCTGCGCCAGATCGCGTTCAACGCCGGGCTCGAGGGCTCCGTCGTGGTCAACGACGTGCGCAAGGCCAAGAAGGGCCAGGGGCTCAACGCGGCCACCGGCGAGATCGTCGACCTCGTCGCCGAGGGAGTCATCGACCCGGCGATGGTCACGCGCTCGGCGTTGCAGAACGCCGCGTCGATCGCGAAGAACATCCTCACCACCGAGGCGATCGTGGCCGAGATCCCCGACAAGGACGGCGGGGGCGGCGGCATGGGCGGCGGCATGCCCGACATGGGCGGGATGATGTAGGGGGCACAGCCCCCTCACGCCCGGCTTCGCCGGGCGCCTCCCGAGGTAGACGCCTCGATGCGGTCCCGAGGGCCCGGCGGCGACGCCGGGCCCTCGTCGCGTCCGGGGTTCGCGCGGTCGAGTGGCGAGTTGGCCACCGTACGCGTCGTCAACTCGCCACTGGACCGGCTACGGCGGAGGCGTCCGCGTCAGCACGGCGAGGTCCTCGCGGTCCGAGGGACGGCCCGAGGCACGCTTCATCGCGATCAGATCGTCGAGGCCGACGACGGCGATCGGGAGGCCCGCGAGGTCGAGGACGAGCGCGCGCCGGCGCACCTCCTCGTAGGCGGCCGCCCCGGGTACCCGGTTGAGGATGTGAAGCTCGCCGTGCACCGTGGTGAGCGGCGGCACGACCGCAGCTGCGGCGAGCTGCTCCCAAGTTGGGACATCACCAGGTACGTCGCGGGGATGCGCCTCGAGTTCCACCAGGGAGAGCACCAGGCGAGCGAGGTTCTCCGCGTTCGGCGCGGGGAGGACGTCGAGGTCCTTGGTCGTGCGGCGGTGGCCGTGGACTTGGACGGCGACCCCGCCGATCACCACGTACTCGACGCCATGACGCGCGAGCGTCGCGAAGAGCTGCTGTAGGTCGAGCGGACGCTCGGGTGGTTCCGGCGCGTTCACGCGCGGCGAGTCGCCGGGTGCCCGGCGCGTCTGGCCGCTGCTCCCGCGAGCTCGAGTCGCGTGGCCGCGAGATTCCAGGAGGCGGTTTCGCGCAGCCGCTCGTCGGGCGTGAGGCTATGCACGGGCTCGAGCGTCGCCGGATCGACTCCGGACTCGAGGGGCGCGCTGGTCAGTACCGCGCGCTCGCCCATCACGAGGAGGAGCTCCTCTAAGCGCGGAAAGCCCGGGGACTCCAAGCCGCGTTCGATCCGGCTGATCGCGGCCTGGCTGGTGCCCGCGCGGAGCGCGAGCGAGCGCTGGCTAAGTCCTCGTCGCCGCCGGGTGAGGGCGACGAGTTCGCCGGGAGACATCCCGATCCACGATACGGCATCCGGCATCGCCGGATCACTGCTCAGGCGCCGATGCGCTCCACCCGCAGCCGCCGCTCTCCGCGCGGCGTCGGCACTCTGACCACCTCGCCCGCCCGCGCGCCCATGAGGGCGCGGGCGACCGGCGAGTCGGTGGAGAGCCGGCCCGCCGCCGCGCTGGCCTCGGCCGAGCCGACCAGCGTGTAGGACGCCGCCCGGCCGGTCTCCTCATCGACCACGTGGAGCGTCGAGCCGAAGCCCGCCACGTCGGCCGCCGTGTCGGTCTCGACCGCGACGGCGCTGCGGAGCTTCTTGTCGAGCAGGGTGATCCTGCGCTCGAGCAGCGACTGGGAGTTCTTGGCGTCGTGGTACTCGGCGTTCTCCTTGAGATCCCCCCACTCGCGAGCGACGCGGATGCGCTCGGCGATCTCCTGGCGCCCGGTGGTCTGGAGGTGCTCGACCTCCTCGCGCAGGGCGCGCAGCCCCTCGGGCGTCATGGCGGTCACGTCGTCGTCCATCGCGGAAGGGGCTACACCTCGTCGGTGCTGCGCGGCTCGGGGCCGACGTACTTCGCGGTGGGACGGATGAGGCGCGCTTCGCGCTTCTGCTCGAGCACGTGGGCCGACCACCCGGCGGTGCGCGCGCACGTGAACATCGACGTGAAGAGGTCGGGCGGCACCTCCGCGTGATCGAGCACCACCGCCGACCAGAACTCGACGTTGGTGGCGAGCACCCGGTCGGGCCGGCGGGCGTGGAGCTCGGCCAGCGCCGCCTGCTCGAGCGCCTCGGCGACCTCGAAGCGCTCGGAGCCGATCTCCTGCGAGGTGCGCCGCAGCACGCGGGCGCGCGGGTCCTCGGCGCGGTAGACCCGGTGGCCGAAGCCCATGAGTCGCTGACCGGAGTCGAGCGCCTGCTTGACCCACTTCTCCGCGTCGCCCATCCGCTCGACCTCGTCGAGCATCCTCAGCACCCGGGAGGGCGCGCCGCCGTGGAGCGGTCCCGACAGCGCGCCCACCGCGGAGGAGAGCGCCGCCGCGCAGTCCGCGCCCGTCGAGGCCACGATGCGCGCGGTGAACGTCGAGGCGTTCATCCCATGCTCGGCCGCCGAGATCCAGTAGGCGTCGATGGCCTTGACGTGGTCGGGGTCGGCCTCTCCGCGCCAGCGCACGAGAAACCGCTCGGGGATCGAGGTCGCCTTGTCCACCTCGCGCTGGGGCACCGGCGGACGCCCGGTGCCGCGCGCGGACTGGGCCACGAAGGAGAGTGCCATCACCGAGGCGCGCGCGAGGTCGTCACGAGCCTCCTGATCGGAGATGTCGATGAGCTGGCCAAAGCCCCACTCGGGGGCGAGCATGGCCAGAGCGGCCTGGACGTCCACCCGCGGATCGGCCGAGCGCACGAACAGGCCGTGCGGCTCGGCCGGGGGCAGGCCGGGCTTGAACTTGCCGTCCACGAGCAGGCCCCACACCTGCTCGAAGGGGACGCGGCCGACGAGATCCTCGATGTCGACGCCGCGGTAGCGCAGCGCGCCGCCCGCCTTGTCCGGCTCGGCGATCTCGGTGGCGAAGGCGACTACGCCTTCGAGCCCGGACTGGACTTCGGGGGCGGCGGTGGCGGTCATCTCTCTCAAAAGCTCCCGTTGCGTGTTGGATCCGGCGCTGCACAGGGTGGCAGACCGGGCCGCCGAACCCACCGGGAGTAGTCTCCCCGCCCGTGAGCGATCTCATGTTCCGTCCCCTGAGCGAGCTGGCGGCGCTCGTGCGCGAGGGCGAGCTGAGCGCCCGCGAGCTCGTGAACCACTCCCTGGAGCGGATCGACGCGCTCGACGCGCAGGTGGGCGCCTTCGTCCACGTCGACGCGGAGGGCGCCCTCGCCGCCGCCGGGGCGATCGCTCCCGGCGATGAGCGGCCGTTCGCCGGCGTCCCCATCGCGATCAAGGACAACGTGCCGGTGGCGGGGCTGCCGCTCACCTTCTGTGCGCCGCTCTTCGGGGACTTCGTCGCCCAGCACGACGCCTTCCTCGTGCGGCGACTGCGCGACGCGGGGTTCGTGATCGTCGGCAAGACGGCCCTGCCCGAGTTCGGGATCCTGCCCACCACGGAGTCCACCCGCTTCGGGCCCACGCGCAACCCATGGGACCTCGACCGCACGCCGGGCGGCTCCTCGGGCGGCTCGGCGGCCGCCGTGGCCGCCGGGATGGTTCCGGTGGCCCACGGCAACGACGGCGGCGGCTCGACCCGGATCCCGGCAGCCTGCTGCGGGCTCGTGGGGCTGAAGACCACGCGCGGGCGCATCTCGCGCGGACCCGACCAGGGCGACGCCTTCCTCGTCACCGACGGGGTCCTCACCCGAAGGACCGCGGAGACCGCCGCGCTGCTCGACCTCCTCGCGGGCTACGAGCCGGGCGACGCGACGTGGGCGCCCGCGCCGGAGGAGCCCTTCGCCGCCGCCGCGGCGCGTGCGCCCCAGGGCCTGCACATCGGTCTGACCACGCAGTCGCCGCTGCCCGACGCGCCGCTCGATCCCATCGCCGAGCGCGCGGCGCGCGAGGCCGCCGAGCTCCTCGAGTCGCTCGGGCACCACGTGGAGGAGTTCTCGCCTCCGTGGTCGGCTCCCGGCCTCTTGCCGCTCTTCTCGGCGGCCTTCGGCCCGGCCGTCTCGGTGAGCATCGTCTACGGGGCGATGCTCGCTGGTCACGAGCCGACCCGGGAGGAGCTCGAGCCACTGTCCTGGATGGTGTGGGAGCAGAGCGGGCAGCTCGGCGCGCCCCACGCCCTCGCCGCGCTCACCCAGCTCCAGGCCTTCGGCCGGGCAATCGTCACCGCCTCCGCGCCCTACGACGCGGTGCTCACCCCGGCGCTCGCGCAGCGGCCCGTCCAGATCGGGACGATGAACGGCGCGCTGCCCGACCCCGAGGACACCTTCCGCCGCTCGGGCCAGTTCACGCCCTACACCGCGATCGCGAACGTCACCGGGCAGCCGGCGATCTCCGTTCCCCTCACCCACGGGGAGGACGGGCTGCCCGTCGCCGTCCAGCTCGTCGGCGCGCCGACGCGCGAGGACGTGCTGCTGGCCCTGAGCGCCCAGCTCGAGGCCGCGCAGCCCTGGGCCGAGCGGCGAGCGCCGCTCGCCACGAGCGTCTAGCTAGGCGCCGAGCACCGCCGCCATCGCGTGCGGACGCACGCCGAGGCGCTCCATGTCGGTCGTGCCGCTCGCGGCCAGCAAGGAGACCTTGAGCAGCTCGACCTCGTCCCAGGTCGCGAAGATCCCGGGACCGACGACGCCCTCGAGCAGGCGCAGACCGCGTCGCACGATGCGCGGTGAGATAGGCCACAGGCGCCGCTGGCCACGTCCGAACGAGCGCAGCGCCAGGCTCACCATCGCCTCGTAGCTCAGTGTCTCGGGCCCCGCGAGCTCGTGGCGCGCCGCGCCTCCCGCAGGGGCCCCGGCGCCGAGCGCCGCAACCACGCAGTCGGCCACGTCCTCGGCCCACACGGGCTGGTAGACCGCGCGACCGTGGCCGGGAGTCGGCATCACGGGCAGCACGGAGAGGCGGTGCAGGAGCGTGAGCCACGGGTCCTCCAGGGCGTAGATGACCGAGGGCGCGAAGACGGTGTGGGCGAGGCCGGACTCGGCTACGGCGCGCTCGGCGAAGCCCTTGGTGCGAAAGAAGCGCACGGGATGCTCCAAGCTCGCCTCGAGGGCGGAGAAGAGCACGAAGTGCTCGACCCCGGCCGCCGCCGCCGCCCGGGCCAGGCGCCACGAGGCGATCCCGTTGAGCTCCTCGAGCGACCCCGCGCGCTGGTCGCGGGTGGTGGCCCCGAGATGCACGACCGTGGTGACGTCGCGCAGCGCGTTGCGCAAGCCGCGGGGGTCGCCCAGGTCGCCCAGCGCGATCTGCACCCGAACCCTTTCCGAGCCCAGACGCCGCGGGTCGCGCACGAGGCAGCGCACCGGCTGGCCGGCGGCGGTCAGGCGCCGCAGCACCGCCGAGCCGACGAGCCCGGTCGCTCCGGTGAGCAGGAGCATCGCCTCCCAGCCTAACGCCGGCGCCGGTCCACCCGCCGGGCGTCCGCCGCGGCTCGCGCGCGTGGCAGAATGCTCGCTCGCCCGCCCCACCACCCCAGAGGACGATCGAACCCATGGCCTACGTCATCGCCGAGCCGTGCATCGGCACCAAGGACAACTCGTGCGTCGAGGTCTGCCCCGTCGACTGCATCCATCCCACGCCGGACGAGCCCGACTACGACAAGGTCGAGATGCTCTACATCGACCCCGAGGAGTGCATCGACTGCGATGCCTGCGTCGAGGCCTGCCCGGTCGACGCCTGCTTCGCCGAGGACCAGCTCCCCGAGGAGTGGCAGAAGTACTCCCAGATCAACGTCGAGTACTACGCGGGCCGCTCGTAGGGGCTGCTGCGCGTCGCCTGAGCCGGCGACGGGTCAGGCCATCGGCAGCGACATCCCCACCGGGGTCGGTGCCGCCGCGGGCGCCGGCTCCTGCATGACCGGCAGCTCGATCGGCGAGAGGGCGATCAGGCCGCTGGCCGTCTGCCGCACGGCCTGGGCGGCCGGATCGTCAGGATCGGAGAAGACGAGCGGCAGCCCGGCGTCGGCCTGCTCACGCAGCGGCATCGTCAGCGGCACCTTGCCGAGCAGCGGGACGTCGATCTCGTCGGCCAGGAGCTGGCCGCCGCCCTCGCCGAAGATCGGGAAGCGATCGCCGTCCGGGGTGACGAAGCCGGACATGTTCTCGACCACGCCGGCGATCTCGAGCTTGACCTTGTGCGCCATCTCGGCCGAGCGGCGCGCGACCTTCTGGGCGGCGGGCTGCGGCGTGGTGATGATGAGAAACTTGGCCTGGGGCAGGAGCTGGGCGAGGGTCATGGACACGTCGCCCGTGCCCGGCGGCAGGTCGACCAGCAGGTAGTCGAGCTCGCCCCACTGAACGTCCTCCAGGAACTGCTGCAGCGCCTTGTGGAGCATGGGGCCGCGCCAGACGACCGCCGCGTCCTCCTCGAGGAAGAACCCGATCGACATAACCTTGATCCCGGCGTGGGTCTCGGGCGGCATGAGCTTGCGCTCGGCGTTGACCTTGGGGCGCTCGTTCCCGAGGCCGAGCATCCGCGGCTGGGAATAGCCCCACACGTCGGCGTCCAGCACCCCGACGAGCTTGCCCTGGGCGGTGAGGGCGGCGGCGAGGTTGGCGGTGACGGTGCTCTTTCCCACCCCTCCCTTGCCCGAGCCGATGCAGATGACGTTGCCGACCTGCGCCAGGGCCCCCTCGGGCAGCGAGCCGCGCCCGAGCTTGACCTGCAGCGCACCCTTCTGCTCGTCGGAGAGCACGTCGAAGCCCACCTCGACCTGGCTCACGCCCGCCAGCTTGGAGACGGCCTCGCGCACGCCGGTCTGGAAGTGGCTGCGGACCGGGCAGCCGGGAGTGGTGAGCGAGACGGTCACGTCGACCTCGCCGGCCGGTCCCACCGTCACGGAGCGGACCATGTCCAGTTCGACGATGTCGCGCCTCAGCTCGGGATCGATGACGGCGCGCAGCGCCTCGCGGATCTCTGACTCGGTGGGCATCGATCCAGTGTCGCAAACTCGCGCGGCGCGCCGTTAACGACCGACGGGGCCCCACGAGGGGGCCCCGGCGATTGAGGGAGGAGAGGGTGCTACATCCGCCGGCGAGATATGAGGCCGGCGAACTCTCCCGCGTCTCGGCGCTCTCCAGCTCGCCGGGCGGGGAAGTGGGCGTCTCTAGGAGACGGTGGAGGCGACTCGCTCCGTGGCCTCGGCGACGAGCTTCGTCGCCTCGGTCACGCCGGTCTGGACGACGTGCTCGACCCGCGCGCTGGCGAGATCGACGTTTGCCGCGACGGTGTTGCGCACCGACCGGCCGTCCTTCTCCAGGTCGCGCTGAGCGGCGCGAAGGTCACGCTCGTTGCGCTTGAGCGTGCGCTCGATGCGAGTCCGACGCTGACGCAGCTCGCGCTCCACGCGGTTGCGAGCCGTGCCGCCGCGACGCTCGAACCGCTTGAGCTGCCGCTCGGCCGCCTTGCGAGAGGTCGAGACGCTCGTGACCTCGCCGACGGCGCCCGCGACCCGGTCGCGCGCCTCGAGCGCCGCCCCGAGCTGGATGTGGACGGCACGCTCGGCCAGGTTCTGCACGCGCTCGACGCGGTTCTGGACGCTGTTGCCGATGCGACGAGCGTTCGCCGCGGCGGCACGCTCGGCCCGCGTCTCCGCGGCCTTCTTGCCGACGGTGCTGCGCTTGGTGGCACCGGCCTTGCGCCGCGTGGCGGTGTTGGACTGGCTCGTCGCGGCGGCCGAAGTCGAACGGCTCGACGCGGTGCCGCGGCGCGACGCGGAGGAGCTCGCCGCACCGCTGCGCTTCGCAGCAGTGCGGCGCTTGGCGCCGGTGGTGCGCTTGGCAGCAGTGGTGCGCTTGGCGGCGGCGCCGCGGCTGCGGCTCGTGGTGGAGCGGCTGGCGCTCTTGGGCTGGGTGGTCTTGGTCTCGGCCATGTCAGGTCACCTCTCGTGGGTGAGTTCGTCCTAAGCTTGTTATTTCTAAGTCTCGGTGGCAGATTGCCACCGAACACCTGTTTGTAAACCGCAGGAGCGGATGGGTTACAGCCCGGAGCGACCCAGAACCCGAATCTCCCGTCAGGGCGGGAAAACTCAGTTGGAGAGCGACGGAACGCGTGTTCGCTCGAGCCACCCGCGCGGATTCTCGAGCTCGGCGAGCGTGGGAAGCGCTTCGGGGCTGCTCCACACGCGGCTAAGCGCCTCGCGACCGCCCTCGCGGACCACCGCATCGCAGAACTGCTTGCCGAGGGTGTACTGGCGCATCTTCAGCTCGAGTCCGAGCAGCCGGGAGAGCAGGCGCGCCGGAGCGGAGGCCGACCGGCGCCGGCGATCGAGCGCGGCACGCAGCTGGGGGAGCGAGGGCAGGAGCGAAGCACCCACCTCGTCCATCACGTGCTCGGCGTGGCCCTCGACCACCGCCATGACCGCCTGCAGGCGGTCGAGCGCCTCCCGCTCCTCCGGCCGCGCGACGAGCGCGACGAGGTCGCCCTCCCGGACCGCGTCGACGAGGCGCCGCAGATCCTCGCGGCCGGGCAGCCGCGCCGCGCGCTTCGCGTCGAGGCGCACCTCCATCCCGGCGAGCAGCGCGGCAACCTGCCCGGCCAGGTGCTCCTGGAGCCACGGGACGCCGCCGAACTGGACGGCGTGCGTCACCTCGTGCAGCGCGACCCACGTGACGAACTCGGTCTCGTCCACCCCGAGCTTGCGAACCGCCGCGGAGAGGTTGGGCTCGACGAAGAGCAGTCGCGGGGGCCGGCGCTCGGCCGCCTCCGTGACGGGCTCGAGGAGCACGAGCTCGTACTGGCCGAGCACGCGCTGAGAGAGGAACCCGAGCACCACGCCGACCTCCGCGGTGAAGAGCGCTCCGGCGGCGAGGCGCATCGCCGGGCCCAGCGGGCCCTTGCTGCCGAGCTTGGTGAGCACGGGATCGAGCAGGCGCTGCATCCCCGACACGTTCGCCTGCGCCCACTCGGCCCGCCCCACGCGCTCAGCGCGCGGGAGCGGCTCCCGGGGCTGCAGGCCGGTGTAGGCCACCACCCGGCTCTCGCTCTCCGCGCTCAGGGCCTCGACGTCGGGTGCGAGCGGCGGCTCCTCGGGCCGTCCGGCGACGAAGGCGGCGATGCGCTCGGCGAGTGTCCAGTCGATCATCGAGCTCCCATGATGGCGCACGGGCCCGGCCGGGCGCTGAGGTTCACGCCGCCGGCACCGCGGCGAGGGCGGCGAGGGAGCGCGGGGTGCGGGCGGCGACCACCGGAGAGTGCGCGATCAGGTCGAGCGGTGCGCCGAGCGGCTCGGCGCAGCGGGGGAAGGCGACGTGACCGCCGGCCTCGCGCACGATGAGCGCGCCGGCGGCGGCGTCGAAGGAGCGACACGCGCGCAGGGACACCATCCCGTCGGCGCGCGCGGCGGCGACCTGACAGAGCGAGAGGGCGATGGCCCCGATCGCCCGCAGGCGGTGGCTGACCTCGAGGAGCTCATCGATCGACGCCGCCACCCAGCGCGGGTCGGCCGACTCGATCGCGACGATCTCCAGGCGCCCCTCGCGCGTGCGCCGCTCGGGCAGCCCGGGGTCGAGGCGGCGACCGTCGAGCCAGGCCCCGGCGCCGCGGAGGGCCACCCACTCCTCCCCCGCTCCCAGGTCGTAGACGTAGCCGAAGCAGACGTCGCCCACGGTCGGGCCGTCGGCGACGGCGATCGAGAGCGCGTGACCGAGCATTCCGCGCTTGGCGTTCAGCGAGCCGTCGATCGGATCGATGATCACCCGCAGCCGTCCGTCGCCTCCGAAGGAGAGCTCGCCACGCTCCTCGGAGACCACGTGGAAGCGCTCTCCCGCCGCGCGCAGCTCCTCGAGCTCGGCGAGCACCACATCCTCGGCGGCGCGATCGATGACGAGCGTCCGGTCGCCGCCCCCGCCGCGCTCCCCGGTCTCCGCGGCGCGCTCGACGGTGCTCGGCAGTGCGTCCAGCGCCGCGCGGAGTCTCCCGGCGGCGCGCCGGCAGGCGCCGAGCCAGGGCTCGGCGGATTCGGCGGCGTCCGGACCCATCGCGGTCCTATCCTCTCAGACGTGCGCGCCCCGCTCGACGGTCTCTCCGCGGCCCAGCGCGAGGCCGCCGCGCACCTCGGCGGGCCGCTCGTGATCCTTGGGGGAGCCGGCACGGGCAAGACCTCGACCCTCGTGGCCCGTGCTGCCGCCCTGGTGAGCGGGGGCGTGGCGCCCGAAGCCGTGCTCGCGCTCGCGCTCACCCCGAGCGCCGCCGACACCATGCGCGAGCGCATCGAGGAGGCGATCGAGCGTCCCTACGAGGAGCTCGCCGTCCTCACGCCGCCCGAGCTCTGTGCTCGGCTGCTGCGCGACGAGGCGCTCGAGGCCGGCGTCGACCCGTTTGCGGTCACCGTCTCCGCCGCCGACCGGGTGGCGATGCTGCTCGAGCGGATCGACGAGCTCACCCTGCGCGAGCACGAGTTCCGCGGCGATGCCGCGGCGCTCATCGGCTCCTTCGTGCGACGGATCGACCGTCTCAAGGATGAGCTGGTCACCCCAGAGGCCTACGCCGCGTGGGCCGTGGCACTCGTGGACGGGGACGAGGCCGACCGCGCGCGCGCGGCGAGCGAGCGGGAGTTCGCCGAGGTCTACCGCGCCCACGACCGGATGCTCGCCGCCGCCGGGACGCTCGATGCCGGCGACGTCCTGCTCGGCGCGCTGGCGCTCCTGCGCGAGCGCCCGCACGTGCGCACGCGACTCGCTGGCCGCTTCTCCCACGTGCTCGTGGACGACTTCCCCGACCTCACCTTTGCCCAGGCGGCGCTCGTCCGGCTGCTGGCCTCGGTGCACGGCCACCTGACGGTCACCGCCGACGAGGACCAGGCGATCGCGCGCTTCCGCGGCGCGGCCGCGAAGAACCTCCAGGATCTGCGGACCGAGCGACCCGACGCGCGGGAGATCAGGCTCGAGGAGAGCTTTCGCTGCCCCTCGCCGGTGCTGCGCGCCGCCGAGGCGGTCCTCGCGCCGCTGCCCGGCCGGGAGCCCCGGCGACTCGAGGCCACCGCCGGTCGCCCGCCCGCCGTCCTCGCCTTCTGGCGCTGCGCGAACGAGCGCGCCCAGGCTCAAGCGCTCGCGACGGACGTCGAGCGCCTCACCCGGGGCGATGGGGTCTCTCCCGAGGAGGTGCTCGTTCTCGTGCGCTCGCTGCACGGGGAGGGTCAAGCCGTCGCCGTGGCACTCGAGGAGCGCGCCGTGCCCCACCGTGTCGTGGGCGCCGCGGCGTTCTTCCTGCGCCCCGAGGTCCGCGACCTGCTGGCCTGGCTGCGCCTGCTCGCCGACCCGGGCGACGCGGGCGCCGTCGTGCGCGCGCTCGCCCGCCCGCCGATCGAGCTGCGCTCGATCGACCTCGCGCGCTGCACGCAGATCGCCCGGCGGCGCAAGCTCGACATGGTGGCCGGGCTCGGCGCCGCGCTCGAGTCTCCCCAGATCCCTCCCGAGGCGCGCGACCGGATCCTCGCCTTTCTGAAGACCTACCGCTCCGCGGCCGCCGCGCTCGAGACCACACGCCCCGACCTCTTCGTCCACCGCCTGATCGAGCGCCTCGGCCTGCGCCGGCAGCTCCTCTTCGCCGCCCGGCCCGAGGCGGTCGAGCACCTCTCGAACCTGTCTCGCTTCGCGGAGCTCGCCGCCGCCTTCGTGCGCCGCGAGCCCCACGGCACCGCGCGCGAGTTCGCGCGCCACATCGCCGCGGTGGCCGAAGCCGGGCTGCGCGAGGACGCGGGCAGCGAGGAGTCGAATTCCGGCGCCGGTCGCCGTGCGCACGGGATGGGCGTGCGGATCATGAGCATGAGCGCCGCCCGGGAGAGCGAGGCCGACCACGTCTACGTCCTCGGACTCCATTCAGCGCGCATGCCCGGGGCGCGCGCCGCGACGCTCGAGCCGATCCCCGACGCGCTGCTCCCCGAGGAGCTGCCGAGCGACCTCGCCGCCGCCCACGTCGCCCAGAGCCGCCGGCTCCTGCACGTGGCAATGACCCGCGCGCGGCGGACGCTCGTGCTCGCCTACCCGCGCGCGGGCGCGCGCGAGGCCGAGCAGCAGCCCTCCCCCTTCGCGGAGGCGGCCCGCGCCGCGGTGGACGGCGACTGGGAGGAGCACGAGGAGGAGCTCTTCGGCCCCGCGGAGAGCCTCCACGCGACCTACCGCGCGCTGCGCGAGGAGCTCCTCTCCTCCGTGGCGCGCACGAGCAGCCGCCTCGGCGAGCTCCGCTTCGACACCGACCTCGACGTCTCCCACGCGGTCGTGCGCTACCTCGAGCTGCTCAAGCTCGCCGCGCTCATCGACCGCTCGCCCGAGCAGGGGCCGGCCGAGGCGCTCCCGGAGATCAACGCGCGCCTCGTCCAGGCGGTGAGCCCCGAGCAGCGCGAGATCTTCCTCACCTCCCCGCTCGACGAGCACCTGCTGGGTGCCGAGCGCGACGCCGGGCGCCGCGCCGCAGCGCTTGCCGCGCGGGAGGAGCCCTCCCTCGAGTCCTTCCTGCCGCGCCGTGGCGAGGGGCTCGTGCTCTCGGCCTCCGACATCGAGACCTACCGCGCCTGTCCGTTGCGCTACAAGTTCGCGCGGGTCTTCCGCATCCCCCAGGAGCCGACGCTGAACCAGCGCTTCGGGATCCTCGTGCATCAGGTGCTCGAGCGCTTCCACGGGGGAGGCGCCGGCGGGGTGTCCGGCGGCGCCGGGGCCGAGATCGGCACCCAGGCCGAGATGCTCGGCCTGCTCGACGCGGGTTGGCGGCGCGGAGGCTTTGGCGACTCCGAGCAGGAGCGCCAGCTGCGCGGCAAGGCCGCCGCCGCCCTGACCCGCTACCGCGAGCGCTTCGCCGCCGAGCCCGCCGAGCCCGTCTGGTTCGAGCGCTCCTTCTCCTTCACGCTCGGTCCGCACGTGCTCCGCGGGCGGGTGGACCGCGTGGACCGGTTGCCCGACGGGGGCTATGAGCTCATCGACTACAAGACGGGCGTACCCAAGACCGCGGGGCAGCTCGAGGACGACGTCCAGCTCTCGCTCTACGCGGTCGGCGCCCGGGAGGCCTGGCAGCTCGAAGCCGCGCGGCAGTCCTACTACTACGTGCTCGACGACGCCAAGGTGCCGCTGGCCCGCGACGCCGGCGATCGGGAGTGGATCACCGAGACCGTCTTCGACGTGGCCGACGGGATCCTCGCGCAGGGCTTCGAGCCCACGCCGTCCTACTCCGTATGCTCGCGCTGCGACTACCGCATCGTGTGTCCGGCGGCGGAGCGCTGAGCGGCGTCGGCGGAGCTACTCGTCGGGCCCGCGCTGGCGTAGGAAGCGCTGGAAGTCGCGCGCCAGCGCGTCGCCCGAGGGCAGATCCTGGGCATCGGGCTCGAGCTCCTCTTCGCTCGAGGCGGCCTCCTCGAGGCGCTCGACGAAGGCCTGGATGTCAGGATCGCTCTGCACGGCGCGCCCGACCTGGCGCTCGTAGTCGGCGGCCGCCTCCTCGAGAGGCAGCGCGTCGACGGTCACGCCGATGAGGCCCTCGAGCCGGCGCACGAGCGCGAGCGAGGCCTTCGGGTTGGGCGTCGCGGCGATGTAGTGCGGCACGGCGGCCCACAGCGAGGCGGAGGGAAGTCCCGCGTCCTGGCAGGCGGTCTGCAGCACGCCGATGATCCCCGTCGGCCCCTCGTAGCTCGAGGACGCGAGGCCGAGGCGCTCGATCAGCTTGCGGTCGGAGGCCAGGCCGGTGATGTGAATCGGCCGCGTGTGGGGAACGTCGGCCAGGAGCGCACCGAGGGTGACGACGAGCTGCGCTCCGAGTGCCTCGGCGAGGTCGGTGACCACCCGGCAGAACGTGCGCCAGCGCATGGACGGCTCGCTGCCGGCCACGAGGATCAGGTCGCGCGGCGCCCGCGGCACGCGCGCCTCGTAGATCTCGACGGCCGGCCAGGCGACCTCGCGCGTGTGACCGTCCTTGAGCTGGATGAGCGGGCGCGTGGCCTGGAAGTCGTAGAACTCCTCGGGGTCGATCGTCGCGAAGCGCTCGGCGCCGAGGGCCTGCGCGACGAAGGTGAGCGCCGCCGAAGCGGCGTCGGCCGCGTCGTTCCAGCCCTTGAAGGCGCACACGAGGGCGGGGGCGCGCAGGTCGTCGGGACGACGGTCCCAGATCAGCGGCTGCATCCGACTCACCGTACACAATCGGTGCGTGAGCTCCCTCACCTCCGACGCACCCTCGGTCAGCGGCCTGCGCGCCGGCGACGAGCTCGCCGGCGTCTTCGCCTGCACACGCAAGGACCGGCTGATGAGCCGTGCCGGCACCCCGTACCTCGCGGTCGAGCTACGCGACCGCACCGGCGCGATCGAGGCGCGCGCCTTCCGCGACGCCGACCTGCTCGCCGGCCGCTTCGAGCGCGGCGAGCTCGTCCGCGTGGCCGGACGCGTCGAGCGCTTCCGCGATGCCTTGCAGGTCGAGCTGCGCGCGATCGCGCGCGCGGAGGACGGTGAGGTCGACGCGGCGGCGTTCCTCCCGAGCGCCTACCGCGATCTCGACGAGCTCGACGGCTTCCTCGAGCACTTCGTGCGCGAGGTGCACGACGTGGGCCTGCGCGCGCTGCTCGAGGAGCTGCTCGCCGACGAGGTGTTGCGCGCGGAGTGGCGGCGCGCACCGTGCACCCGCTCGGGGCATCACTCCTACCTGGGAGGCCTGCTCGAGCACACCGTGGCCGTGGCCCAGCTCGCGGCCGAGACGTGCGCGCTGCATGTCCGCCTGGACTCAGACCTTCTGCTCACCGCCGCGATCGTCCACGACCTCGGCAAGACCCGCGAGTTCACCTACGGCGCCGAGTTCGGCCTGAGCGCCGAGGGACGCCTGCTCGGCCACGTGGAGATCGGGATGGAGATCGTGGCGGCGAGGGCGGGCGCGCTGCCCGCCGAGCGCCGCCTCGCGCTGCTCCACTGCATCCTCTGCCACCACGGGCCCGACGCGGCGCCCGGGCGGCGCTTCGGCTCCCCCGAGGCGCTCGCGCTCGCGCGCCTCAACGCGCTCGACGCGAGCGTGAAGGGAGCGCTCGAGCGCGGGATTGGAGTGGGGTGAGGTGGGACGTCGGTAGCGCGCACCGCCGTCCTTCAGGACCGCGTTCGCCGGCCGTTATCGTCGCTGGCGGAGCGGCAGGGGTCTGGTGGCCCATCCGGTCTTCAAAACCGGCAGGGCGTCGCAACCCGGCGCTTGGAAGGTTCGATTCCTTCGCCGCTTCGTGGCGGGAGAAACGGCGCATGAGCAGCGGCTTCGGTGTGCGCGGCGCACGAGCTGGGGGAACACGGCGGGCTCGTCGGGCCAGTAGCGCTCGTGCGCCCGCTTGGCCAGGGCGAAGACGACCTCCTGCTCGCGCTTGGCGCGCAGGTCGTCGAGCGTGTGCCTGGCTTGCTCCCCGACGATCGGCTGCATCTCCGTCGTGCTGGGCACGTCCTGCGTGGAGAGCGCCATGCGGCTGGCGTCGGTGAACTCGGCGGTCAGACGCCGGGCGCCGGTCTCGTAGCGGTAGCCGCGCACCCGCGGGAACTCGATCGCCAGGTGCGCGCGCTCCTCGAGCGCGCGCACTCGCGTCAGCGGCTTGGACGCCTTGGGCTCCTTCGCGGAGCCGGCCGACGGGATGAAGCTGAACGGCACGCCGTAGACCTCGGCGTACTCGGGTTCGAAGCGGCCGTCGTCGTTGGTCACGTAGGAGCGCCGGCGCAGGCCGCGGCCGACGACCTGCTCGCACAGCAGCTGGGTGCCGAAGGCCCGCACGCCGAGGATGTGGGTGACGGTGTTGGCGTCCCAGCCCTCGGTGAGCATCGACACCGAGACGACGCAGCGGACGTGCTCGCCCAGGCGCCCGGGCTTGCCGACCGTGTTCATCACCTCGCGCATCAGGTCCTCATCGGTGAGCTCGTCGGCGTCGCGGCCCGGGAACCGCTCGCGGAACTCCGCCTTGAAGCGCTCGATCTCCGTCGCGGCGACCCGCTTGAAGTCTGCGCTCATCGACTCGCCGGACTCGAGCTGGGCGGAGTCGACGAGGATCGTGTTCGGCCGAGCGATCCACCGGCCGTCGGAGACGTTGCTGAACAGCCCGAGCGCACCGGGCACCCACACCGTCTGCTCGTCGCCGAGCGGCTTCTCCCAGCCGGCGATGTAGTCGTAGATGAGCTTGGAGACGCTGGTGTTGTTGGCCACGACGATGAACACCGGCGGGGTGGTGCCGGACCCGTGGCGCTCTTCCTGCTCGCGCCACAGCCGGTGGGTCTTCTCGTAGTTGGAATAGAGGCTGTGCAGCGCACCCTGAAGCTCCGCGGGCAGCTTCGGCGGCCCGGAGAGGTCCTGCTCGCGGACGTTCTTCTTGGGCAGCTCCTCGCGGATGTGCACCCACAGGTTGCGGTAGACCGGGCCGGCGCTGTCGCCGGTGTCATCCGCGACGGGCACTCGGGGCACCTTGACCAGGCCAGCCTCGATGGCGTCGATCAGCGAGAAGTCGCTCACGACCCACGGAAACAGCGTCCCCTCCGGGTAGCCCGACCCGGCGAGGAAGAACGGCGTCGCGGACAGGTCAAAGACGCAGCTCACCCCGATCTTCGCGTTGACGGCCTCCAGGCCCGAGAGCCACACCGCGGCGTGCTCCTCGCGCTCCTTGGCCTCCTGCTTGGCCTCGCCCTTGAGCGTCTTGAGCTCGGGGAAGAAGTCGGTCTCGTCGCCGCCGACGCGGTGGCGGTAGCAGTGATGCGCTTCGTCGTTGAGCACGACGATGCCGCGCTTGGCGCCCAGCGTCCGGCAGACCCGGCGGACCATCTGGTCGGGGGTCTCCTGGAAGGGGTTGGGACCGTCGCCGGCAAGAAGCTGCTTGGTGACCTTGGATGCCTTGCCGCGGTCGCGGCGCAGGAGGCCGTGGAAGTTGGTGATGACGATCTTCGCCTCGCCGAGGCGCCCACGGTCCTCGGCCGGGACGATGTCGCGCTCGCGGTAGTAGTTGTCGGGGTCCTCGGGCAGCAGCACCCGCAGCCGGTCGCGGATCGTGATGCCCGGGCTGACGATGAGAAAGGCGTCGCTGAAACGCTTGTCCTGCTTGTTTGCGACCTTGTTGAGCGTCTGCCACGCGATGAGCATCGCCATCACCACGGTCTTGCCGGTGCCGGTCGCCATCTTGTGCGCGACGCGGAACAGGCCCGGGTTGGCGTCGTTGGCTTTCTCGCGCAGCGCGTTGACGATCCACGCGTCCTGGTGGGCCTGCTTGTTAACGACCTCGCAGATGTAGATCGCCGTCTCGACCGCCTCGACCTGGCAGAAGAACAGCGGCCGTTCCTTGGGCGCCGTCCAGTACTCGAGCAGCCGGCGTGTCGTCGGCGTGACGCCCGGCCAACCGGCCTTGCGCCAAAGGGTCACGCGCTCGCGGATGCGATTGACGTCGCCGTTGAGCTCGATGCGATCCGCCGTCCACTCCGCCTCGAACTGCACCTGACCGCCATCCCTTTGAGATCTGGCGATCGGCACGAAGTGCGACGACGGCCGCCGGCCCGCGATTCGCTCGTCGGTAATGCCGCCGTCGGAGAACTCCCAGTGCTCGCCCGGTTCCGCGAACGGCGAGTTCAGGATCGGGTTGTCGATGACGGCGTCAGCCACTGCTCGTCCTAGCCTCTTGGGCACTTCGATCGGCCAGCAGGCCCGAAGAGCGCCCAGTGACTTCAGATTAGGCAGCAGTGCGGCGTCTGCATCACGATCGAGGTCGATGACAGCTTAAGCCCTGGGCCGGCCAGCGGCGCCGGAGCACCGGGGTCAGCGGTTTCGTCTCACGACCGCGGCCGGCGACACGGGGATCCGTGACGAAACCTGCGTCGCCGGCGCGCGCGCCGGCTACCGCGCAGCGTTGGCGAGGTAGCGCTCGAAGATGTCGGCTGCTTCGTTCTCGTTGCCGGGGAGCATGTGTCCGTAGCGGTCGAGGGTGATCGTGATCGAGGCGTGGCCGAGGTAGGTGGAGAGCGCTTTGAGGTTGGCGCCGGCGGCGATCATCAGCGACGCGTAGGTGTGGCGGCACTCGTGCAGCCCGATCGGCTGCAGCCCCGCTGCCTTCCACGCGAGGCGCGCCCGGTCGATGAGGACCGACGGGTCAAACGGCTGACCGGCTCGGTTGGTGAAGACCCAGCCCTCGCCGCCGCCTGCTTGGCGCAGGCGGTGCGCGCGCAGCAGCACGCCAAGTCGCGCCGGGAGTGGGACGGTGCGCCGGCCCGAGCGGGTCTTGGCCTCGATCGGGCCTTCCTTGGCGTCCCAGCCGCGGCGGACGTGGATGACGCCGGCGTCTAGGTCGATGTCCTCCCAGCGCAGCCCGCGCAGCTCGCCGCGGCGAAGCCCGGCGTACAGCGCGCTGGCCCAGACAGCGCGGTCGGCAGACTCGAGCGCGCCGATCAGCATCTCGGCTTCGGCCGGGGTGGCGACGCGGTCGCGGCGCCCGCGCGGTGCGGGCAGCTCGAGGCCGCGCGTCGGGTTGACGGCGACCTCGCCGCGGGCGTGCGCGCGACGGTAGATCGCGCGCAGCGGCATCAGCGCGTTGCGCACGCTGCTGGGGTCAAGGCCCTGGGCGAGGAGACGGTCGACGAGGCGCTGCAGGTCGATGCGGCTGATCGCGGTGAGCTTCGCGCCGCCGAGCGCCGGGACGACGCGCAGGCGCAGTGACGTCTCGTAGCCGCGGATGACCGACGGCTTGTACGGGTCGCCGGAGCGGTTTCGGATCGTGCCCGCCCGGGCGCCCGCGATGAACGCGTGGGCGGCGTCGCGGACGGTCAGCTGGCTGCCGAGGCCGAGCTGGCCGCGGCGCACGGCGACCTGCGCCTCCGCGCGCCAGGCACGCGCCGCGGCGAGCGTCGGGAAGCTACGCCGGATCGGCGTGTCATCGCGCGGGGACCACACCTGTGCCTGGTAGCTCGGGCGGCACGAGCACGCCCGCTGGTGGTGAGAGGCGCAGCGCTTGCGATGGCGCACCGCGATCCCGGGGTGGCGGGCCTTCTGGCTCATCGCCGCATGACATAGCTCTGGCGGCCGGGAAGATCCAGTCGCTGCTCAGCGCTCAAGCGCACGAGTTGCGTGGTGCTCAAGCCAGCGCTCGAGCTCACGGATCGGGATCAGCCGCCGCCGCCCGACGCGCACGACGCGCAGCTCCGGCATGACGTGGGCCTCGAGGAAGTCGACGCTCACTCCGAGCGCCTGGGCCGCCTCCTGCTTAGAAAGCGCAAGGCGCCGGTCGGCCGCGCTGGGGGCGGCTGGGTGGCGTTCGGGGCCGCGCGGGCGGGGCATGCCGCGGACAGTGCCGCAACGCCTCGGCGGGTGGGAGTGCTCCTTACCCGGTCAGCTTCGCCGCACGCCGCCTGGCGGCGGCGGCGTTTCGCTCGCGCTCAGGGGTAGCGCGGAACGCGTCCTTGGCGGCGTCGCGGTCGGGTCGGGGGATCCGTATCCAGTAACGACGGATCGTGTCACGGGCCAGCGCGTGGAAGTCTTCGGCGAGCTCTCGCCAGAGACCTGGGTCGTCCTTGGGGAGCGCTTCGAGCTCATCCCACACGTCTTCGCGGTTGCCGAGCTCGCGGTAGCGAGCGAGCATCCACTGCTGGCAGAGCTCCTCGCGCCGCGCGGCCTTCGGATCGCGGGCAGCGGGCCCGCGGCGAACCACCGGCGTCGCCGGCGCGAGCTCGGCGAGCGCGGCCTGGACCTCTTCGCGCGTGCGCGCGGCCTGGCGCTCCTCCGGGCTTCCCAGGTCGACCGGGTCGATGAGGAACACGCGGCCCGGGCACCTGGCGCAGTGGTAGCGCTGCGCGCGCTCGCCCGCGGCGGCGACGTAGCTGATCAGCGCCTCGGGCTGCGGGTTGCCGAGAAAGCTCACGTCCCGCTCCAGGCGCATCGGGATGTCGTGCTCGGCGAGGTGGCGGGCGATGTGCTCGATCGCCGACGCGGGCGGCGGGGTGTAGACCGGGTCGGGGAGCACCCCGGCCGCAGGCAGCTCGGTCCGGGCCATGACCCGATTCAGGCTACGCCGCCTTCCGGCGCCGCGCGCCGGGGTGGTTGACCCGGTCATGAGCCCTCCCGTGACACTGGGACATGTGGATGGATGCACGCATGTCCACACATCAGAAGCCAGGCAGAAGCCAGGCACCTCCGGGATTTCGCCGCCGCGTGATCTTCGAGCTCACCATCGAGGAGCTCCCCCTCCTCGACCAAGCCCAAGCCCGCCACGGCACCAAACGCCAAGCGCTGCTCGCCGCCCTCCACGCCGACCAACGCATCCAGGAACTCGAAGCGGCCGCCGCCCAAGCCAACCAGGCCGCGCAGACCGCGCAGGCCAAGGCGAGCAAGACCCAAGGCCAGGGGCAGAAGAGCGAAGCCAAGCTCCGCTCCGAGCTCACCGCCGCCCAGAAGACGCTCGCCGCCCGCGAACGCGAACTCGCCACGGCCAAAGACCAGACCGCGAGCCGCCGCCGCGCCGGCCAGGACGCCGAAGCCGAGCAGCGGGCGCTCGAGCAAGCAGTCGAGGAACGCGACGAGCTGATCGACGATCTCTCAGATCGCGCCGCCGACCAGCTTTTCTGCGCCCGCTGTGACACCTGGGCCGCCCCCGATACGTGGGCGTGGAAGCCGAGCCAGTCGGGGCGCTACGCCTACCACCACCCCTGCGGCGAGCACGCCCCCGGCCTGCTCGGCTCCTCCAGCTGGCTCGCCCACCAAGGCACCTAACCCAGGCAGCGGACAAGTGACCGGGTAATCCGCCCTGTCGCCCCCAACCCGCCGCACCTACCGTCGCCCCCATGCCCACCCGGCGGCACAGGCGACACGAGCGCCCAACACCACGGCGCTGCCCCGTCTGCCGACGCCCCATCCCCGCGCGCCGCCGCGGCCGCCCACCCATCTACTGCAGCCACCCATGCCGACAGGTCGCCTACCGCCAACGCAAAGGCCAAACCCGGCGACGCAAACTCCTGACCCTCCACCAAGCCGACGCCCGCACCTGGCTACCCACGCTCGAGGCCAACAGCGTCGACCTGGTCGTGACCGACCCGCCCTACGCATTCGACCGCGGGACCACGTACTTCCGAGACTGGTTTCCCGAGCTGCCCGACGAGGCCTGGCCCGCAATCTTCGCTCAGCTCCACCGCGTCCTGCGCGAGAATGCCCACGCCTACGTGTTCTGCGACCGCCGCACCCAACGGGTCTTCGAACGAGCCGCCCACGCCGCCGGGTTCCGCATCCACCCGCCGCTCATCTGGAACAAAGGATCCGTCGGACTCGGCGGAAGCTGCTGGCGCCCCCAACACGAACTCATCCTCTTCCTCGAAAAAGGCCACCGCTCAGGCAACACCCGCACCCCCGGCGACGTGCTCACCGCACCCAGGGTCACCCGGCGCTACCCAACCGAGAAGCCGATCCCGGTCCTTCGCCAACTGATCGAGCAAGCCAGCCACCCCGGCGAACTCGTGCTCGACCCCTTCTGCGGCTCAGGCAACACCGGTAAAGCCGCCCAACAACTCAACCGACGAGCCATCCTCAACGACATCAACGCCACATTCGCCGCCCGGCAACTGCACGTCGCTATCAGCCAGTCCCGCACCCCCCGATAGCCAGATGCTGCCTTTCGTCCAGACGAGAAGTCGTTGCGCGTGACGAGCGGCACGCGCCTGCGCTAAAGCCGCGTGGCGGTTCCGGGCGCGCGCTTAAGACCAACTCACCGCGGGCCTGGGACGGATGCGGAGGGAACCCCCTGATGCTGTAGAAGGTGTTGCCGTGGCACTCAGCGACAACGCTCAACAGCTGATCGGCTGGCTCCACGCCAGCGGGCGCGCGGCGAACACCGGAAGGCTTCGCGCCGAGCTTGGTTGGACCGAGGAAGAGTTCTCCGCCGCCGCCCGCGAGCTATGCGACGCCGGCCTAGCCGAGACCAAGGGCAAGCGCCTCGCGCGCGTTGCATCCGCCGGATCCGTTTCAGTCGAAGCCGAGATGCTCCTAGCGGCGCTCCCCGCGGACGGCTCGTCCGTGGGCGGACTGCGGTTGCGTTCCTCACTCGATCTGGACAACGACACCTACACCCGCGTCAAGCGCGAGCTCGATGCTGCCGGGCTGATCACCCTGGGCCGGGGACGCGGCGGCACGGTCGCTCGCGCGGAAGCCAAGGCAGCGGAGAAGCCCGCACGGTCCGCACGGAGGCTGGCCGCCAAAGAGGCGGACCTGTACGAGCCGTTCGCGGACTGGCTGCAAGCCGACCTGGCTGTCCAGCCCGGTTTCGCGCACGCGAAAATTACGGGCACCGCGAAGGGATGGAAGCCAGGGACCGGCAAGTGGTCACGCCCGGATGTCACTGCCGTAGAAGTCATAACACACGAGTGGCTTCCGGAGGTCACCCTCGAAGTGCGGAGCTATGAGATCAAGCGGTTCGCAGACGCGACCAAACTCGAGAGCGTCTACGAAGCCGCCGCCCACGGCCGGTGGGCCCACCGGGTCAGTCTCGTCGTCGAGCTGGATCCAGAGGGCGGGGCGCTATCCGACGCTCTGATCGACGAGATCCGCCGCTTCAAGCTCGGGCTGTACGTCATGCGTCGGCATCAAGACGGCGGTTACGAGATCCGTCAAGAGGTAGAGCCTCCTCGCACGGACGATGCACAAGCCGAAGACGTCAACGGTCTGATCGACACATTTCTTGGACGCGATACTGAGTTGCGTAACGAGTACCGGCGCTGGATTGGGCGCTGACGCGCGCAAGATGCCGGGTACCAGGGTGCTTTCGAGTCCCGGACCTCCTTCCCATTCTCCGTAGCCGACTGCGCCGCGTTCAGGCAGCGCTGAAGCCGTGCGGAGAGCCGCAGCGCAACCTCGAACTCCGGCAGCTCCAGGTAAGTTCGCGCTGACTGCCGAGGGACGGCGCCGGGCGCGAGACCTAGCCAAGCGCGCCGCCGCCAGGCCGACAGTGCTCCATTAGGGCATCCGAGCAGTCCATCACTATCGGCGCCTATGAGTAGTGCCGAGCCTCGCTACTGGCATGTGATCGTCCAGCCCCAGAACCGACGCAAGTCCGGAGACGACGCTGCCGTCGTCGATCAGGACCGCGCCTGGGTCACCAGCCGCATCATTGAGCCTCGGCGGCGCGGCGAGGCGATCGTCGTCGCTGGTCGGCAGTTCGAGTGGTCGGAGATCGAGCGGATCCGCATCACCGCTTCCGATGAACCGTCGGAGCAGATCATTGCCCGACTGCGCGCCGAGGATCAGCGCTCCTCGGTCGCTCTCTTCGGCGGGCCCAGCTTCCGCCACCGCGCCGCCGCGCGCGCGAAGGACTTCACGGATGCCCTCATCGACACTCCAGTCGGAAGCACGAACGCAGCACCGACATCAGTCGTTGACCGCAAGAAGGTCATGGTCGTCCACGGCCGCGACGGGCCCGCGCGCCGAGCAATATTTGACTTCCTGCGCGCGCTTGGACTGGCACCTCAGGAATGGGACAAGCTCGTGGCCGCCACAGGCAGCGCCGCGCCCTACATCGGCCAGGTGCTAGACCGCGCTTTCGCGGAGGCCGCAGCGGTGGTCGTGCTGTTCACGCCCGACGACGAGGCCCGTCTGCGCGCGGAGCTACGGAGCGTTTCAGAGCCCGAGCACGAGCGCGAGTTGACGCCCCAGGCGCGACCCAACGTGCTGTTCGAGGCCGGTATGGCGCTGGGCATCCATCCCGACCGGACTGTTCTGGTCGAACTCGGTCGACTGCGACCATTCTCGGACATCTACGGCCGGCACGTTGTGCGGCTCGACGGCAGTGAGCGGCCGCTGCGCGACATCACCGAGCGTCTGCGCACAGCCGGCTGCGAAGTCGACACCACAGGCAGCGACTGGGCCGACCCGTCGCGCTTCCCGAATCGAATAGTGGAACCCGACGGCGACCGCGTGACGAACAATTGATGCGCACCCCGCTGAGCGCTCAGTGCTCGCGCAGCGGCGCTTCGACCAAGGTACAAACACAGATCCGACGTAATTGATTCGGGTCGCACCTGCCATCGGCGGGAGCCGGGCTGGGTCTACCCTCCGGAGACTGAGATAAAGCGCTCACCGCCGCTGTCGCTTTCCATCACAGCGGTACCCGCCCGCTCGGGCGTTGCCGGGGTCGGCTCGTGGTTTCGTCTCGCGTCCACTCAGACTCGCCGGCCTGATGCGTGACGCTTTCAGCGGCAAAGCAACTCATACACCTGGTCAAGACGCGGTGGGGTCCGCTCGCGCTCCGCGGGACGCGCTGCCTCCCTGTCGCCCAGCCGGCAGCTCGCCGGGGGACGCGCGGCCAGGGCCCTGCCACAGGTGCTCAGTCCACCCCGCACCGTCCCAAAAGCGCCGGGCGTCGCTGCCGCGTGGGTCGGGATACCAGCCGGCAGGCACCAAGCCATCCTGGTGCACGGCGGTCGGCGCGGCCGGCGCGGCCGCGTCCACGGGCTTGCTGGCGGGCGACGGCGAGGCCGCCCCAAGGGGCACGTCCGCCGCGTAACCACCCGGTCGTTCGCCTCCTCCGCGCACTGTCCTCGCGAGCATCGCCGGACGATCCGGGCCCTGCGCCGTCTCGCCCGAGTGCAGCGGGCGTCTCGGCTCCGCCACCAGGCCCTCCGAAGACACCAAACCCCTGACTAGCGAGCCGATCACCGCGCCGATCGCCGCAACAGCCAGCGTGATCACGACCGGCAGGCCGAGGTGCTCGACGCTGGTCCCAAAGCCGATCAGGATGCCCAGCACTACGCCGGCCAGGCCGCCGACTACCGCGCCTCGCACCCGCGGGCTGACCGGCTGCTGAGAGCCCGCGCCGGTCGCGTGCCTCAGCATCGGCCGCTGCCGCGTCGATGGTCTCTCGCGCTCCCTCACTTCGCCCATGCGGGACTCCATACCATAGGCCGCTGAGTAGTTCGCCACGGGTCGTGGAAATCCTCGCCACGCTCACGAGAAGCCATTCCCACGATTGACTGCTTCAGTCGCGCGTGGTCAGCTGGGCGATCGCCGATCACCTGCCGCCGAGCCTCGACGCGCTGGAGATGGCCGCCCCCCCGCCGGCGCCCCGCGGCGCGGCTACTAGCGTTTCGTTGGCGCGCTTGGTCGAATACGGCGCACAGCATCACGGCCGGGGGCCGAATGTCGGCCACGTCGTCTGGGGGCGGGGGCGCTGGGTCCCCGGGCGCACCGACGGGGCTGTCTGGGCGTCTAGCTGAGGATGTTGACGGCGCGTGCGATGACGAGTCCGACGGTGACGAGCGAGGCGAGGCCTTGGATGCCCATGAGTGCTTTGGCGGTTTGGGTGAGGGGCATGGTGTCGGTGGGACTGAACGCGGTCGCGTTGGTGAGCGAGACGTAGAGGTAGTCGACGAACCCGGGCCTCCAGCCCTCCGGTGCGAGCCCGGGCTCGCTCATCTGCGGAAAGAGAAAGTCCGGCTTGGCGTGCGGTTCGAGGAACCGCGTGACGGGGCCGCCGCGGTCAAGCTCCCAGAACCACAGGCCGAAGAGCAGCACGTTGGTGATCCACAGCACCGCCCCGGCGAGGATCAGTGCGTGGCCGCCGGCCTTTCCGCCCTTGAGCAGAAAGTGGGCGAGCAAGACGAGCGAAAGGAGGTTGACCGCGCTCACGAGCCCAATGAGCCCCAACGCGAAGCGCCGGCGTAAGTCGGAGTAGCGGACACTCGGATGCGGCGTGATGGCCACCAAGCCGAAGAGCAAGACCCCTTCGAGGACGGGCAGCAGCCAAGAGGGCCCAA
>JAABVA010000199.1_pt1 | contig 78631 bp, 80 predicted proteins | sample 5560331 | NCBI WGS metagenome assembly JAABVA01 (sample SAMN12812661, study PRJNA571458) | rock metagenome | isolation source: Antarctica rocks | place: Antarctica: Victoria Land, Mt New Zealand sud | collected 2016-01-07
TCCTTTAACTCCAAAATTAAAAACTTCAGAGCCAATTTAAGGGGTGTTACCGATGTTGCATTCTTCCTGTTTAGATTACAAAAATTGTTTGCTTGATAACAAGTCCCCAGAAAATTCACCTGACTCTAAAAGAAGTAATATGATTGGGTTTAGGGCGAATAGTATTCAGCAAAATCAGCAACCTTAAAGGATTATTTATGAAATTGACAAGCATTAAAAAGGAAGTTGTTTTTAGAATGAACAACCTGAATCATCCGCAGGCAATGGCATCTAAGTTTTTATTAAGTCCAAATGATCAGGACATGGTTGAGCGGATCAATTTAAATGATGAATCTGCTTTATTACAATTTACATTTAAACATATCAATATTTTAACCGGTTGGATAATCCAAAATGGATTGAATGCTGGCCAGGAACATCGCCTGATGGATTTATGTTTACCTGTTTTTACAAATCAGATAAAGGTATTTGCAGCAAAGCATAAAGATAAAACATTGCCTGAAAATTGGGATTTACAGTTTATAAAACTTTACGGACAGCAGTTTCATGATCTGTCATTTACTCTTGCTGATGAAAACTTACAAGCCTGGAAAGATTTTGAAATAACTAATCAGCATATTGATTTTTTAAATCAATTGAATGCTTTCCTGTCAAAAACAGAAGCAGAAATTATAGCACAGGCAAAAAAGGAAATTCCATTATTGGAACACAAGTTAAAAGATGTTGCTGTGCAGACTTCTGATTATGAATATTTTGTTGAGATTGATTTTTTCACGAAAAACACTAACGGCAACCCAATTTATACAACTTATCATTCCTTTCATATCAGTAATGTTCAGGGTCAAAATTGGGGATTGCTTTGCGATGAAGAAGACTGGCGTGAAAGCGGCTGGTTGCCGCCTTTGGAAAACCGTTGCTGCTATTTAATGCACGAACTGGTTTATCATTCGCACATCCGTCAAGCCATTTTTGATATTGATGAAATCTGGATCAATACCAAAGTTTGGGATCAGGCCATGTTTTCTTACAAACATGAAGGATGTGAAAATCAGAAATTTTCTATTTAAAAATTGACTGCGACATTTTTTGTCGGAGTTATAAATTACTTTTAAGTAAAATTAAAGCTATGTCTAAAACAGAATCTTTACTGCGCTACAATGCCATTATCAAAAGAGTAAAACAAGCACCGGCAACACTTAAAGAAATTGAATCTTATCTGGAAAGGGAATCAGAAATTCATGGCGTTAATTTAAAAGTTTCTAAAAAAACATTTAAGCGGGATTTAGATGATATACAGTCACTGTACCGGAAAAATATTCAATTTGATTTCTCCAAAAGGAAATATTGTATCGAAGATTTAGAAAATGAAGATTTTAACAACAGGCTGTTAGAATCTTTTGAAATGTTTAATGCACTGAAAATTAATGCAGGTTTATCAGATCATCTTGATTTCGAAAAAAGAAAATCTTTAGGGCTGGAAAACTTTCACGGTCTTTTACATGCAATTAAAAACCGGCAGCAATTAAATTTTAGTTATCAAACCTTTTATTATGAGGAACCTGTTTTAAAAAAAACGAATCCTTATCTTTTGAAAGAGTTTAAAAACCGTTGGTACCTGATTGCGAAAGACCTGAAAGATGAGCAAATTAAAACCTTTGGTTTGGACCGGATTGCTGAAATAGCTATTACCAAAAAGAAATTCGTTTACCCGGTTAAAAATAATCCGAAAGAAAAATTTCAGCATAGTTTTGGGATCATTGGTTCTGTGGAAGGCTCTGTTCCCGAAAAGGTTGTTTTATCTTTTACTAATTACCAGGGCAATTATATCAAAACGTTGCCTTTGCACCATAGTCAGCAAATTTTGATTGATAACCAGCAGGAACTGCGCATCCAGTTAAAAGTATATATTGCTTTTGATTTTGTACACGAGCTTTTTTCCTATGGAGACAGCATGATAGTTATAGAACCGCAATCCTTAATTGATGCGGTAAAAGAAGCATATCGGAAAGCATTGGAAAGGTATGATGGATAGAAATTTAATAAAATGATTTACGAATAAAACATAAAAACACTACATGGAAAATATTATCAACGATAAAAATGAATTACAGGCAAATGGAAACACAACCTTATGCAAATTACGCGAGATTGCTAATTGGCAGTTAAATGCAAAAGAGGCTAAAGTTGGATTACCCGCATTACAACGAGGATATGTATGGAAGCCGAAACAAGTTGAAACGTTATGGGATTCTTTACTTAGAGGATTCCCAGTTGGGTCTTTTTTAGTCGCAGAGAATGGAGAAATCAAAAAAGATTTATTAGACGGCCAACAAAGGGCTACTGCGATTGCAATGGGTTATTATAATCCATGGGATGAAGGTCAAAAGCCAGATTTTTTTTCAAGTAAATTTAAGGATATTGAAAAATCAGTTCCAATTTTGTGGCTTGATTTGGGGTTTAAAGATGATGAATTAGGAGGTGGGAATAGCGACTTCATTTTTCTACCGCGACTGGTTACTCAATCACACCCATGGGGATATACCAAGACTGGTGATATTATTGGTTTGAAACACCGTAGAAGCGCTATGGAGAAGTTTGATTGTATTGCTAACGAAAACGATAGTGAAAGTAAATATACCAGATATGATTTAAAATATGTTTATCCATGGGAAGCTAATTTGCCTATTCCGCTTGTTTTTTTGATCGAAGCAATCACAGAAGATAGGCAAAATTGGGAAGGCTATTTAATTGAAAACTGTCGAACTTATTTAAAGCATATTTATGATGACAAAATATCAAACCTTGAAGAAGTGTTAAACAAAGGTAAGGTTGCAAAAAAAATCGAAGTAGCGATTAAACGATTAATATCAACGCAAATACCAGTTATTTCACTCGAAAAAGAACAGCTTGAAGAAGAATCCAATTATGTTGAAGATGCCTCCACTTTATTTGTAAGAATAAATACTGCTGGTACTCCATTGAGGGGCGAAGAATTAATATATTCAATGTATAAAACAGCTTTCCCGGAAAGCAAAGAAATTGTTGAACAGGCTGGAGCTGGTTTTATAGCCCCTTCCCGGATTATCAATCATATTTCCCGAATTGTTTCAACTGATTTAGCATTTGAGAAAAATACAAATCAGGATATCAATATACTTCAACCATTGAAGTTGAAGCAATTTCAGCAAAATATTAAAGAGAATGGATTCAACAAAAATTTAAGAATTTTTGTTGACAAAACAAACCCTAAAAATGTAGAAAATCTATTCAAAAATGTAAAAGAAATTTTTGAGGGTCACAACGATTTTAAGTTTCCGTTACCGTTAATTGTGGATATAGCCAGGACTAATAATCCCGATACTTTATTTGTGCTTTTATATTGGCTACATAAAACAGACTTAAATACTAAGGATATTATAGAAGATGTTTCGCTTCATAAAAAAATATTAGCGACAATCACATTGTTAACATGGTTTTCAATCGATACAAATAAAGTACTTAATGAATTTGCTAAAGATGATTCATTAAGGCTGGGTCACAAAGAATTTTGGAACATAGCTAATTTCACCAATTTAACTATTAGCAAATCAATTATAAATTTACCTAAGCCAGAAGATTTGAAGAAGGTGTTAAATAAAAAATTTGATAGAACTTGGAAAGATGTTATTGAAGAGGATGATGAAAGAAACTTATTTATTGAATTTATAAGAAGATTATTTAATCAGCGTGGATTGTTATTATTTGTACAGCGAGGATATATAAATTTGAAGTTTGAACAACTTCAGTGGGACGTACTTCTTGAAGATTCTAATCGCCCTTATGATTGGGATCATTTATATCCTTCGATTAAAAATCAACACTATACTTTTGGAGAAATTAGAGAACTCAACAATACGATAGGAAATTATAGGATTTTAGCTTTAGAAGACAATAGGAGCGACAAAGATACCCTACCCAAAGACAAACTTAGAAATGATAAGGTTAGACAGGACAGTCTTATAAAAGACGATTGGGAATGTTGGGAAAAGATTGGTTCAGAGCGAATTACAACTGACAAATCTAAAGCAGGAAACGTTTGCAATGCAATTTATACAAGAATTGGAAATATTTATAAAGAATGGTATGATACCCTTTCCGTTGGAGAGCTTTTAGAATATAGACGGGGAGATTAAAATACACATACTTCTTTTACCACCTAAAAAACCAAACCACTATCTTTGCCGCCGCTAAAACAAAAAAACATGCACGCTTCCAACCTCGCACATAACCTTCATGGTTCTGAGATCATTAAAATTGCTGCTGAAATCAATGAACTGAAAAGGAAAGGCGAGCAGATTGCCAATTTAACCATCGGTGATTTTGATCCGGCTATTTTCCCGATCCCTGAAGAATTACAGCAGTTGATCATCAAAGCTTACGAAGCGCATCAAACCAATTATCCTCCGGCTGACGGCGTTCTGGAACTGCGCGAAAGTGTTTCTAAGTTTTTAAAAGCGAAATTTGATTTGGATTACGGTACAAATGAAATTATCATTTCCGGTGGTTCACGCCCGCTGATCTATGCCATTTTTCTGGCCCTGGTCAATGAAGGCGAAAAAGTAGTTTTCCCGTCGCCGTCCTGGAACAATAACCATTACTGCGATTTACTGCGCGCAGAAGCAGTGATCGTACCCACGCAGCCCGAAAACAATTTTATGCCAACGGCAGATGAATTGCGCCCGCATTTAAAAGGTGCTGCGCTGCTTTCTTTGTGTTCTCCGCTCAATCCAACGGGAACTATGTTTTTGAAAGAAGACCTGGAAGCGATTTGTGATTTGGTGATTGAAGAAAACAAAAGCCGCAACAAAAGCGAAAAGCCGTTGTATATTTTGCACGATCAAATCTATTCGCAGTTAACTTTCGGCGCTCACGAGCATTTTAATCCGGTTTCTTTACGTCCGGAGCTGCGCGATTATGTAGTTTTTGTAGATGGCAGTTCTAAGTGTTTTGCAGCAACTGGTGTGCGCGTTGGCTGGGGATTTGGCCCGGCAACAATCATCAATTACATGAAAGCAGTTATTGGCCACATGGGCGCATGGTCGCCGAAGCCGGAGCAGGTGGCCATGTCCAAATTTCTGGAGGAAGATGTTGCTGTTGAAGCTTATCTGACTACCTTTCGGCAAAACCTTCAAAAAAACTTAGACACTTTATACCAGGGTTTCATCAGCCTAAAAGAAAAAGGTTTTGTGGTAGATGCTATTGAACCGATGGGCGCCATTTATTTAACATTAAAAGTTGATTATACCGGGAAAACCACACCAGAAGGTAAGGTACTTGAAACCTCAACCGATATTAATTTTTACCTGATAAAAGAAGCACAGGTAGCTTTGGTCCCGTTTTCTGCCTTCGGAACCGACCATTCTGTAAACTGGTTCCGTGCATCGCTTGGCGCAAGTACAGTTGCAGAAATAGAAGAAATGCTGCCGAGAATTGAAGCAGCTCTTTCTAAATTAAAATAGTTTTCGGTTTATCGTTTTGTCATCTCGACCGTAGGGAGAGATCTTCATCAAATTGTACAGGATTCTCTTTTGCTTTGAAGAAGATTTCTCCCTACGGTCGAAATGACAATACTAAATTTTTACCCGATAAAAGAAGCATCACACATAAAACCAGAACTGGCAACCCGCAACTTAAAATCCGCAACCGTCCTCAAGCCGCCTTACTAATATACTTCACCAAACTCCTTTTGGCAACCGGCAATAAAGTTTGTTCTAACGGGAAAGTAATATCACAGGCAACCTGGTAAACAGCCGGATTGGGCAGTTGCTTTCGGTTGTTGATTAGGTCAATTTTAATAGATTCCGGTGTGTGCACAAAACTTAAACTATAGTTGGCAATATAAGATGTATTGATGCCACGGTATTGATCATCTTTTCCTTCAAAAACCGTAATGTGATATTCATAAACGTGCAACCCTTTTTCATCGCCGTTGCGGATAAATAAATAACCAAAATCAGGAACTAAAGGTATCACACCAACCGAATCGATCAGCAAACGGGTTTCCACAAAATCATAAATTTCCTTTCCCTGCTGCAGGGCCGGATCCATTTTTTCTAAAGCATAAGAGATGATCTGCTCAATTTCCTGCATCACGTAATCATCTTTCACCATCTTTTCATACGTCAGTTTCAAGGCATCAAAATCAGCTTTGGTCAATCGCTGCGGAAAATTTTGCTGCATCAATACCTTGTTGTTTTTAAAATGCAGCAGGTTGTTGTAGTGGAAGATCAAATCGCCCAGATCAGGATATAACTGACTGCTGCGGAAATGTTTGTTGATGTGCTGCAAATAAGCCAGCAAAACATATTTTTTGTGCTCAAAATCAATTGAACCTTCAATAAACCAGTTGATACCTAAAGCCTTCATTTATTGCCCCTTTCAAAAATTAAAAGTTAAATAAAAAATCACACTTTTGCAAATGATGCAAAAAGGAAACTTGTTTTTAATTCCTGTACCGCTTGCTGATGAAGCCGGTTTAAAATCTTTTACGCCTTTTTTAAAGGAAAAGGTTAACCATATCAACGAATATATTGTTGAAAACGAAAAAACAGCCCGTAAATTTTTAAAAGAAGCGGGTTTAAAAACCCCACAGGCAGATCTTACCCTACACGATTACGGCAAACACCAGCGCGGCGGCAGTCTGTCTTATTTTTTTGGCGGATTAGAAGCTGGAAAAGATGTGGGTTTGATGAGCGAAGCCGGTTGCCCGGGCGTTGCCGATCCCGGGGCGGATATTGTTGCCGAAGCACATCGGCGGGGCATTAAAGTAGCTCCGTTAGTTGGTCCAAATTCCATTTTATTGGCTTTAATGGCTTCCGGTTTTGACGGCCAGCGGTTTGCTTTTCACGGTTATTTGCCGATTGACAAAGCCGAGCGTTCGCGGAAGATTAAAGAACTGGAAAGCCTTTCCGAGCGTTACCAGCAAACTCAGATTTTTATGGAAACGCCTTATCGAAATAATCAGTTGCTGGAAGAAGTGTTGAAAAGCGCACATCCAAAAACGCTTTTGTGCATTGCCTGCAATTTAACCGCTGCGGATGAAATGATTGCTACCAAAGATGTGGCCGAATGGAAAAAACAAACCCTTGACCTGCATAAAAAGCCAACTATCTTTCTGCTGCAACGCTTATAAGATTTATGCCGATAAAAGAAGCATCAGCGGCAATTTGGACATGCAATCAACTATTTCAAGGTTTTTTCGTTGCTGAAAAATGATCCTTGCCGAAGGCCATTATCCTGTTTTAATTGTTGGCGCCGGGCCTTCCGGTTTGATGATGGCGGCACAATTGCTGCGGTACGGCATACAGCCAATTATTATTGATGGTAAAAAAGGCCCGACAGCGCAATCACGCGCATTAGCTGTTCAGGCCCGTTCCATGGAGATTTACCGGCAAATGGGTTTGGCTGACCAGGCTTTGCAAGAAGGGATCCAGGCAGAAACTATTTCCATTCAGAATGATAAAGAAGAAATGGTTCGGTTTTCCTTGCAAAACCTCGGACAAGATGCAACGCCGTTTCCTTTTGTGCATCTGCTCGAACAAAGTAAAAATGAACGTTTGCTGCTGGGTTTTCTCACCCTAAATTGTTGTCCGGTTTATTGGAACACTACTCTAACCGGTTTTTCCCAGGATGAAACCAGCATCAAAGCGCACCTAAAAAGTGATGATAAAAGAAGCATTGTCATTGCAGATTGGCTGATCGGTGCCGATGGCACACATAGCGGCGTTCGGAAACAATTGCAGATCAACTTCAAAGGCGATGCTTATGCGAACAGGTTTTACCTGGCCGATGTGGAGTTTGATCAAAGTTTCATAGAAAAACAAATTACTTTAAAAACGGGCAATGCTTCTTTTACCGGCTTTTTCCCGATGAAAGGCCTTAACCGTTTTCGTGTGGTTGCAACTTTGCCCAAAGCGTTTACCGATCGGGAAGAAGTCCGGTTTGAAGAAGTTGAAGCAGATCTGGCTAAATCCTTACCGGCCAAGGCTACAATCAAAAAATGCCATGCGTTTTCAATTTATAAACTCCATCACCGCATGGCCGAGAAATTCAGGGACAAAAGAAGCTTTATAATTGGCGATGCTGCCCATATCCATTCGCCAGTTGGCGGACAGGGCATGAATACCGGTTTGCAAGATGCTTATAATTTGGCGTGGAAGCTGGCCGGAGTGATCAACCAAGAACTGCAATCAACAATTTTAGAAAGTTATGCAGCAGAACGGATGCCGGTAGCCAGGAAATTGCTGCAAACAACTGACCGCTTTTTCAATCTGATCAATTCTCAAAATGCTTTCAATCGTTTTTTCAGAAATAACATCTTGCCCAAACTAATCCGTTTTTTTTGGAAGCAGGAAAAGTTCCGGACGTTTGGCTTTAAAATGGTTTCTCAAATTGGGATTGATTACCGTGAAAGCAAGATCAACCTCAACCTCAGCAAAGCCGAAAACATGAAAGCTGGCGACCGGCTGCCTTTTATTAAAATTTTTGATGAAAAGAAAAAGCAGGAAACAGATTTACATGCTTGGTGCAGCAAGCCTGGGTTTACTTTAATTGCCCTGGGGAAGTTGAAGGAAAACGATCTGTTTAACCTGGCGAAGTGGATCACGCAAAAATATCCGCAGTTAAACTTTTTTTACCTGCCTTTTTCCGTTAAAAATAAAAGCGTTTTTGATTGTTTTGAGTTGAAGGAAGACCAGCATAAGGCAATTATTGTGCGCCCGGACATGTATATTGGTTATTTAAACGATACGGTCCATGTAGATTTGATTGATCAATATTTGGAGCAAATTGCAGGTTGCACCAAGTCACATAAAAAGCAGGCATAAAAGAAGTATTCTGGTAGAAAGAGGATTTAAGTGAGGCTGCCTAACCGTGGATCGTTTCGCTTTTGCCGTAATTTTGGACTACCTGTGCTTCGTATGCTAAAAAAGTTTTCCATCGGCTTTCTACATCAATTGTAACAGCGTACTTCTTGGCCATGCGGATAAACATCGTATAATGGCCAGCCTCACTTACCATCAATTCGTGATAAAAAGCAGAAAGCTCCGCATCGTTGATATGTTCAGACATTACTTTAAAACGTTCGCAGCTTCTTGCTTCGATCATGGCCGAAAATAACAAACGATCGATTAATTGTGCTTCACGTCCACCGCCTTTGATGATAAATTTGGCCAGTTCGTTTACGTAATTGTCTTTCCGTTCCCGGCCTAAAACAAAACCACGCTGCAAGATTAGGTTGTGCACGCGTTTAAAATGGTCCAATTCTTCCTGCGCCAACAGCACCATTTCCTGTACCAATTCTGAAAGATTAGGGTTTTGAACGATTAAAGTAATGGCATTGCTGGCAGCCTTTTGTTCGCAAAAAGCATGATCGGTTAAAATTTCTTCAATGTTGCTTTGCACCACGTTGGTAACCCATTGCGGGTCGGTTGGCAGTTTTAGTTTCAGGATTGTTTTCTCGCTCACAAAGTAAAGATAGTGAATGGAGAATGGTTAATAGTTTATGGTTGATAGTTCATGAAGCTACTATGAACTAATCTTCCTCATTTATAGCCGGATTATTGGATAAAAGGCGGGAGTGATGATGTATGGTGAGAATTTCAATTTTTGTAGTACCTACAATTTGATATATGATCCTATAATTTCTAAAAATAATTTCCCTTAAATTTTCATTTTCTTGATCAGGAACTGTCCTGCCCATTATTGGTTGCGTGCTTAATTGATCAATAGCTTCCTGTATCTTCTTATTTTCAAGATAAGCATAATGAACAGAATTGCGCCTGATATAATTGACAATATCTCTTAAGTCTTGCTTTGCTATTTTAGAAAGAACTATTCGAACCATGAGTTCATTTCTTTTTTAACTTCTTCCCAATCATAAACTTCACCGTTTTTAATCTGCTGCTGTGCTTCTTCGATTTTTTGCAGCAAAATTACCTTTTCAACCAAATCATCAATTGAAAAGGTGTCTGGCATATGGTTAATTAGCTCTTGTACTTTTTCTTTGATCAGCATAAGTTCTTCCTTTTTATAAAGATAACGAAATTACCTGTACAAATTTTTGTTCTCGATAAATTCCAAAACAGCATCCGGTAAAAAATACTGTACATTCTTTTTTGGGCGATGGATTTTCGGATAAAAGTCGAAGAAATTTCGATCAGGCAATAATCAAATAGACGTATTGTTAGATAAATCGCGAGCGTGATGATGGATGGTAAGCACCTCAAGCAAGAGTTGTGTTTTGTAACGATAAATGATTAGGTAATTCCTAAATGCCAATCTTCGGACTTCAATGTTTCTATGATTAAAAGGGACACCAGAATCAGGAAAAGTATAAAGCTGCTCTATAGCTTCGATAATTAATTGCTTTTCAATTTTAGCATATTTAACAGAATCTTTTGCGATATATTGATAAATATCGTTCAAGTCGGCTTTTGCGGTAGGAAGTATTTCAATGATTACAAGTCTTCGCTTAACCACTCTTTTTTAAATTCTTTCCAATCTTGCCCTAACCCTCTGCTGGATTCTTCAAGTGCCTGCTCAATTTTAGCCGTAAGTTTTATTTGATCAATTACATCATCCACATCAATTTCATCTGGCATATGCTCAAGTAAATGGAGTATTTTTTTTTTTGTAATTAGCATAAATCCCTCTTTTTATAAAGATAACGGATTTATCGGTACAAATTTTTACTCTCGATAAATTCCAACACAGCATCCGGCAAAAAGTATTGTACGTTCTTTTTCTGGGCGATGGATTTTCGGATAAAAGTCGAAGAAATTTCGATCAGCGGCGTATTAGTAATGGTTACAGAAGAATGTGTGCTAAACGAAGTACTTTCAAAGCTTGGCCTCGGATAAACGTAAATTTGATAATCACGCAGCAAAATTTCGTAGTTTTTCCATTTCTGCAAAGAGTTCAAATTATCAGAACCCATAATCAGCGTGAACTGATGGTTTGGAAATTTTTCCTGCAAATAAATTAAGGTATCAATGGTGTAGGAGGGACGCGGCAGTTTCAATTCTATATCACTTACCTCAATACAATCTGAATTTTCGGTTGCCAGTTTTGCCATTTCCAAACGATCGTAAGTATTGATCAGGTCGCTTGCTTTTTTTAGCGGATTATGCGGAGAAACAATCATCCAGACTTTATCCAGATCGGTATGGTTGGCCATATAACTGGCAATAATTAAATGCCCGGTATGGATGGGGTTAAAAGAGCCAAAAAACAAACCAATCTTCATGCTTCTTTTATCGGGTAAAAATGGTTAACGGCCAATGAAATCAGAAACCAGATCTTCAGCTTCCTGGCAAGCCGTTCCCAGCTCGTAATTTTTCAGGATCACATCAAATTGCGGCGCATAAGCCAGTTCTTTTTCTGCTTTGACATAACGTTCCTGCAGCTTTTCTTCGCTGTCTGTCCCTCGGCCGCTCAATCTTTCGATCAGCACTTCCAGCGATGGCGGCTGTACAAAAATAGCCAAAGCTTTTTCGGCATATTTTCTTTTCAGGTGCAAACCACCAATTACATCAATATCAAAAATAACGTGCTTGCCGCTGTTCCAGATCCGTTCAATTTCTCCTCGCAGCGTACCATAAAAAGTTCCCGAATAAACTTCTTCAAACTCTACAAATTGCTTTTGGGCAATGCGGTGCAAAAACTCTGTTTGCGATATAAAATAATAATCTTTTCCCTGCTGTTCATCGCCGCGCGGCTTGCGCGTGGTAGCCGAAATGGAAAACTCCAAATCATTAAATTTACTAAGCAAATGATGCACAATAGTGGTTTTGCCGGCGCCGGAAGGTGCAGAAAATATGATGAGTTTACCGTTTTGGTACATGGTTTTTGGTTAATGGTTAGTAGCAAACAGTTCATGGAAGCTTCTATGATCCATGAACTATTAACTATAAGCTATAGTACATTCAGCAATTGCTCCTTCATCTTTTCCAGCTCTTCTTTCATGCCCACTACCAATTTTTGGATAATGGCATTATTGGCTTTGGAACCCAGCGTGTTTACTTCGCGGCCAATTTCCTGGGCAATGAAACCTAACTTTTTACCGTTGGCATCTGCACTTTTCAAAGTTTCCAGGAAATAATCGCAATGTGCTTTCAAGCGGATCTTTTCTTCTGTGATATCCAATTTATCAATGTAATAAATCAGCTCCTGTTCAAAACGGTTCTGGTCGATATTTTCCCGGCTCACTGCTTCGCTCAAAAAATAGTTCAAACGATCTTTGATTGCGATAATCCGTACCGGTTCTTCTGTTGCTACTTTGGATAGGTTTTCAAGAATGATGCTAATGCGAAGTTTCAGATCATTTTCCAGCACGTTTCCTTCATCTTCCCTGAATTGCTGAAAAGCATCTACCGCTTTTTTAAATAGCTGCGCCACCGTTTTCCACTCATCTTCAGATGCTTTTTCTTCCTGATATTTCATCACCTCCGGCAAACCCAAAGCCAATTGTAGTAAGTTGTCTGCAGGCAGGCCAACTTTATGGCTTACTTCTTTTAGCTGCCCTAAATATTGCTCAAGCAAGACCACATCAATACCCAAAGCAGTGTTTTTAGCTTCATTTTGTTCGATATTGATGGTTAAATTTACTTTGCCGCGTTCTAATAAACGACTGCATTCGTTGCGCAGTTCAAATTCTTTATCCGCAAAAGCACGCGGGAGTTTAACGGACAGTTCCAGGAATTTACTGTTGAGGGATTTAAGTTCAACCGTATATTTTACGTTGCCCAAATCCTGGCTGATCAATCCAAAACCTGTCATTGATTTTATCATCTGCAAAGATAAAAATTTATCAGGATGGCTAAAGTTTAAAGAAAACTAAGCATAAAAATGATACACATACTGTTTTTATCACCTAAAAATTGGATAATTAACAAAGTTTAACGCTTGCCCATTGCTGCTTTTTGTAAGTTTACTTCGATGTTTAAAATTATATTTCCTGCTGTCAGTTTTGTATCGATCTTGATTTTTGCCGGTAATTTTAGTCCTGTTTTTGCACAGCAAACATTTTTGCTGAAAGGCGTAATCTTTCAAAAGCAAAATGGCCAGCGGGTAGCTAATGCGCTAATTTTAAATTTAAAAAATAAAATAACGGTTGGGAGCAATGATCTGGGCGGGTTCAATATCAAGGCAACTGTCGGCGATACGCTTAAAATTTTCAAAGTAAATTATATGGAAATTTTTTATGTGGTCTCAGATCAAAAAGACGTGGTTTTGCAGCTTTCGCCCGTCATTCAATTAAATGAAGTAATAATTGTTGGGCAATCTAAAAAGCAGGAACTGAACGAAGCGATGAGGCAATACCGCAGTCAGGGCAGTTTTTACAATGGAAAGCCGCCTGCACTTTCTTTTCTGGCTTCGCCAATTACAGGTTTGTACGAGCTTTTTGGGAAAACACCAAACCAGGCAAAGCGTTTCCAGGAGTTTTCAAAAGGAGAAACCGAGCAGCTTGCTATTGATAAGCGGTTTAACAGAAGTATTGTAAAGCAGAATACGGATTTGACAGACGAGGAAGTTGAAAAATTTATGGAAATTTACCGGCCGTCTTATGACCAGATACTTCATTGGAATGATTATGACCTGATCAATTATATTACAACTTCTGCCAAGCAATTGAAAGCCGGGAAATCTCCGCCGCCACTTAAAAAACTATACTAAAAGAAGCATGTTCTGTCATTTCTGCTTTTGTTGTTATTTAGGCCGAAGGGAGAAATCTTAATCAATAAGGAATTTTAATTTTTTGGCGATAAAAGAAGCATTGGTATTTTTGCGCTTTAAAGAAGATCTCTCCCTTCGGTCGAGATGACAAAACGGTCGGGACGACAACAGAAAATCAAATTCCTAAAGCTTCGCAAGCCTTTTCGGCAGCCAGTTTTTCGGCCGTTTTTTTGTTGAATTCCTTGCCACTACCTAAAACTTCGCCATCAATGTTGGCTTGTACGGTAAATAGCTTTGCGCTTTCGCCCTGCTGATTGGTGGTCAATTCAAAACTAATGTCTTTGCTATGGCGCTGGCACCATTCGATCAGTTTGCTTTTAAAATTGGTCTCCGTGTTTTCCAGCTTATGAATATCGATATGCGATTTGATGATGCGGTTGGCTAAAAAATCTTTGGTAAAATTATAACCTTTATCTAAGTAAACGGCACCGATCAAAGCTTCAAAAGCATCGCCCAATAAAGAACTTTGGCGGCTGGTGTTGATTACGCGTTTATCAAATTCTACCAATTGTTCAAAACCTAACTTGTGGCCAAGCTGGTTTAAGTTGATACGGCTTACAATTTTCGAGCGCAGTTCAGTTAAAAACCCTTCATCTTCATAAGGGTACATTTTAAAAAGGATTTCTGCCACAACTGAACCCAGTACGGCATCGCCCAAAAACTCCAACCTTTCATTGCTGTTTTTAACACCCTTTTTTATGACTTGTGCAACCGATTTATGGCGGAATGCCAAACGGTACAGCATCAAATTACCCGGCACAAAACCCAGCAGGTTTTTTAACAGCTTAACGTATTTTCTGTTGGGGGATAAGTAAAGCTTGTAAAACCTAAGCACAGGCATTCAATACTATTCTTCGTATTTTTTGAAAATCACAGAGGCATTGTGTCCGCCAAAACCAAAGGTGTTGCTCATGGCAGTACGTACCAATCGCTTTTGGGCTTTATTAAAAGTGAAGTTTAACTGAGGGTCAAACTCCGGGTCATCCGTAAAGTGGTTGATGGTAGGAGGGACAATATCATTTTGGATGGAAAGGACAGCAGCAATCGCTTCGATGGCCCCGGCAGCACCCAATAAATGTCCGGTCATGGATTTGGTGGAACTGATGTTTAGCTTATAAGCATCGTCTCCGAATAAACTCACAATTGCCCTTGTTTCGCTAATATCTCCTAATGGTGTAGAAGTGCCGTGTACGTTGATGTAGTCGATATCACCAGTAGCCAGGCCAGCATCACGTAGTGCATTGGTCATCACCAAACGGGCACCCAAGCCTTCCGGGTGGGGAGCGGTAATGTGGTTGGCATCTGCACTCATGCCTCCGCCAAGCATTTCGGCATAAATTTTTGCGCCGCGGGCTTTGGCATGTTCCAAGCTTTCCAAAATAACAGCACCTGATCCCTCGCCGGCTACAAAGCCATCCCGGTCCTTATCAAAAGGGCGGGAAGCTGTTTTAGGATCGTCATTTCGGGTAGATAAAGCGTGCATTGCATTAAACCCGCCCATTCCGGCTTCATTGATAATCGCTTCAGAACCTCCGGAGATAATGACATCTGCCGTCCCTAAGCGAATGTAATTGAAAGAATCAATCAGTGCGTTAGTGCCGGAAGCACAGGCAGAAACGGTAGAAAAGTTTGGACCGCGCAAACCGTATTTGATTGAAATATGGCCCGGGGCAATGTCCAGGATCATTTTGGGGATAAAATAAGGATTGTATCGCGGTGTGCCATCACCCTTTGCAAAACTGGAAACTTCATCCAAAAAGGTTTTTAAACCACCAATTCCGGCTCCCCAGATTACACCAATGCGATTAGTATCTAAGTTAGGAAAATCTAAATTGGCGTCATGTACTGCTTCGTCCACTGCAAACATGGCATAATGGACAAAAGGGTCCATCTTGCGTGCTTCTTTTCTGCCAAAAATTTCCTCAGCAGAAAAGTTCTTCACTTCACAGGCAAATTTTGTCTTAAATTTTGTGGTGTCAAAGCTTTTGATAAAGTCGGCACCACTTACTCCGGCCAGTAAAGCATTCCAGTAATCAGGAACATTATTGCCAATCGGGGTAAGTGCGCCAAGACCTGTTACAACTACTCTTTTTAACTCCATTTAATTAGCAAAAAGCGCTATTATTTAACGTTTTTTTCCAAATAAGCAATTGCCTGGCCTACTGTGCCAATGTTTTCTGCCTGATCATCCGGGATAGCTACATTAAATTCTTTTTCAAATTCCATGATCAGTTCTACAGTATCCAAAGAATCTGCACCTAAATCATTGGTGAAACTTGCTTCTGGTGTAACTTCATTTTCGTCAACACCTAATTTTTCTACAATAATTGCTTTTACTCTGGAAGCGATATCAGACATAGTCTTAAATTTTATGGGTTAAATAAATCTGTGCAAAGAAAAATAAATTAAATCAAATATCAAACCTAACGATAGCTTAATTCACTAACAATTAGGCCCCTGGTTTTACTTCTGTGTTTTTGTGTACCTAAAATTAAAATTTATTGGTAAAAGCATAATATCTTAAAGGTATTATTGGTTTGATTTGTAATTTAGAATAATTTTATAACCTAAAATTTTGAACAGAAAAGTAATGAGTTTTGAGTTGGATCTGGACTTTATACTGATCGCAATTACTTCCTGTTTGAAAGATTACAAGTTGTGCTTTCATATCAACAAAGAGTTGAATACAGATTTTAGGAAAGCAGATGATTACAATCTGGACTTACAGGCAGGAAACGAGCCCTTACAGTTTTCGCAGTATTTTTTCAAAATCCAAGCTTCTGAAACTGAATTTTATATCCTATCCAACCATAGTACGGCGGGTTTTCTTATCCCTGAAATGGAAAATGTTGATTATTTTATGCTGATCAAAAACCATTTTGACAAAGAAGAGCTGAAAGTGATGGTCAGCCGGCTAAAACGGATCGGACAGGTAACAGCCGTTGCCCAGATAAACCCAAAATTGGTTCGCTCAAATGAAAACTTGTTATTTTAAACAATTTCGCTTAGTGTGAAAATTACACTAATTTTATCCGATAAAAGAAGCACCATAAATTTTTAACCCTTATTCATATACATGAAAATTTCGCACAAAAGAACAAAGATAGTTGCCACGCTTGGGCCGGCTTCATCACAAAAAGAGATGTTATTAGCTTTAATACGGGCCGGTGTTAATGTTTGCAGGCTTAATTTCTCTCATGGAAAACAGGAAGACCACCAGATAGCGATTGACAATATCCGCGAAATCAACGAACAATATAAGTTGAACGTTGGTATCCTGGCTGATTTGCAAGGCCCAAAAATCAGGATTGGGATGGTGAAAGAAGGCGGCGTGCAATTGATAGGCGGAAGTACGATCACGATCACGACCAAAGAATGTATCGGTGACGAAAAACAAATTTACATCACTTACGAGAATTTCCCGAAAGATGTAAATGCGGGCGAGGTCATTTTATTGGATGACGGCAAGCTGCAACTGCGTGTTAAAGAAAGCAACAATAAAGATACCGTAATTTGCGAAGTGGTGTATGGCGGTATTTTAACCTCGCGCAAAGGTGTTAATTTGCCAAACACCAAAGTTTCTATCCCAAGTTTGACGGAAGAAGATTTGTTTAACCTGGAGTTTGCCCTCAAAAATGATGTGGAATGGATCGGTTTGTCTTTTGTCCGCACTGAACTGGATATTGTTGACCTGAAACGTATCATCAGCCGGAGCGGTAAAGTGGCCAGGGTGATTGCTAAAATAGAAAAACCGGAAGCTATTGATCATATTGATGCAATTATAGAGGCCACGGATGGCGTGATGGTCGCTCGCGGTGACTTGGGCGTGGAAATGCCGATGGAACAAGTGCCGTTATTGCAAAAAATGATTGCGCGCAAATGCCGTGCAGCTTCTAAACCGGTAATTGTGGCCACGCAAATGCTGGAAAGTATGATCACGGCGCCCAGGCCAACCCGTGCGGAAGTGAACGATGTGGCCAACTCGGTATTGGATGGCGCAGACGCTGTGATGCTCAGCGGGGAAACTTCTGTTGGGGAATATCCAGTAATTGTGATTGAGACCATGCAAAAAATTATTAAAAACGTAGAAGAGTTTGGATATCCTTTCCATACGCCAAAACCGGTGAACGATAAATCATCTACCGTTTTGTCTGATGCCGTTTGCAGTTCTGCTGTTTATTTGGCCGGCCAAACAAATGCAATCGGTATTGTAACCATGACTTCTTCTGGTTATACAGCATTTGAAATTTCAAGTCATCGCCCAAAAGCAAATACTTTCATCTTTACACGCAACCGACATTTACTTAGAACATTAAGTTTGCTTTGGGGTGTACGGGGATTCTATTATGATAAGTTTGATGCCAATTCTACGGATGGAAGTATTGAAGAAATTAATACTATTTTAAAAAGCCAGAATTTGGTAGAAGAAGGAGATGTGGTGATCAATACTGCTGCTATCCCAATGGAGAAAAAGGGAAGAACCAACATGATCAAAGTTAGCGTGATCTGATACATCAACAAGACTGGAATTTATATCGATAAAAGAAGCATCCTTTTAATTAAAGGGATGCTTCTTTTATCGATATAAAGTTTAGGTATGCTAAACCATAAAAAATCAGCCGGTAATATATCTTTAGATTGCAATCAGTTCTATCAGGCTTTCAGTTTTGATAGGTTTTTCCAGAAAGAACTTAACAGAAGGATAACTCCTGATTTTCTCCATATAACTTTTACTGATGGAAGAAGTAAGTGCGCAGATCAGATATTTATCTTGGATGTTTTTAGGCAGGTTTTCAAATGCTTCTACAAATTCAAAGCCATTCATCAATGGCATGTAAATATCCAGGATGATGATATTTTTTGCTGCAAGCCCGGTAAAATCAGGGTTGTCCTTTTTGATATAATCGTATGCTTCCTGTGCGTTTAAAAAAGATACGATATTCACAGTTCTACTTAGCGATTGCAATCTTTTTTTAATAAGATAACAATCTTCTTTGCTGTCATCGATAATAATAAAATTTACATCTTGCTGCATAGCTATTTGCTGGGTATTGTAATTAAGAAAGTTGTTCCTTCATCAAATGTGGAAGTTACTTTTATTTCTCCGCCCAATTTAATCACAGCATCTTTAACATTGTACAGTCCAATCCCCGATCCGACTTCTTCTGAAGTAGCCCGGAAAAACATGTTGAATATTTCGCCAAGATGTTTTTCCATGATCCCTATCCCATTGTCTTTGATTTGAATGGTGGCTATTCCTTTTTTAACTTGGATGTCCAAGTTTACGCGTTTGTCGGGATTGTTTTTTCGCTGATATTTAAAAGCGTTGGACAGCAAGTTGCTGAATATAATTTTAAGCGATACTTCATCTGTCCGGAAAGGTTCGTTTTGATCTACTTGTGTTGTAAAGGTGATGTTTTTTAAAGTAGTCATTACTTTAAAATTCTCTGCCTGGTCTTTTAAAATATCTCCAAATTTAATTTCTGAAATCTGCAGCTCGCCTTGTTTCAAACTATAATAATCATGGATGTTTAAAATAAAAGCATCCAGCTTTTTAACAGACTTTTCCATCAGCCGCAGCATCTCTTTAATCTCATCGATGTCATCAATATATTGTGCAACATCTGTCGCACCCATAATGCTTAGCAGGGGGCCGCGGATATCATGGGTTACGCTGTAAGAAAACTTTTCAAGTTCGACGTATGCTTTTTGTAATTCTATATTTTTCTGCGAAAGCATAGAATGTACCGTATAGTATTGATAAGCTTGCTCTATTGCAGATAAAACTTCTGCTTCTTGCCATGGTTTCCTAACATACCTGAATATATTTCCGCGGTTGATAGAAGCAATCACAGAATCTAGATCTGAGAAACCGGTGATCAGGATACGGACAGGGTTAGGGTAAAGTTTTACTATTTCCTCAAAAAATTCAGCACCTGATAGCTCGGGCATCCGCTGATCGCAGAAAATAATACTTATATCATTGTTTTTTTCCAGATGCTTATAAGCTTCTGCCTTATTGATGGCAATAAGGATATTATACTTTACCCTGAAACCTGCTTTAAATCCAATCAGATTATTAATCTCATCGTCTAAATATAAAATTTTGATTTTATCAGTTTTGCTCACTTTGATAATCTGTTACTAATTCTTTAAATATCAGTTGTAATTCTATCGTAAACGTTGTGCCCAATCCTTCTGCGGAATCCAGGTTGATGTGCCCGTTGTGTTTTTTGATGGTATTATATACAATAGACATGCCCAGGCCTGTTCCTACCCCTACATCTTTTGTAGTGAAAAAAGGTTCGTATATTTTCTTTTTAACAGCTTCGCTCATTCCGGTACCGTTATCTTCTATCCTGATAAACAAAGTATCGGTGTTGAAATCCGTTGTAACTTTTAAGCAGCCGCCTGCCTGGTTTTTAAACTTTTCCTGAATGGCAAAAACAGCGTTCGAAATAATGTTTAAAAATACCTGGTTCAATTTTCCGGGATAGCATTCGATCAACGGAATATCAGCAAAGTTTTTAATCACCTGTATTTTATCACCAATCAGGTTGTTTGCTATCGTCAGGGTAGATTGTAAACATTCATTGATATCTGCCTTTTTCAAATCGTTTTCATCCAACCGGGAAAATATCTTCAGCCCTTTTACAATATCAGCAGTTCTGGTGGCACCTTCATGGATACCGTTTATAAGCTGGTCAATTTCTATTTTTAGAAAATCAAATTCAATTTCCTCTTTGTAATCTTCGATCTGCTGTTGTTTTTCATCAAATGAAATATCGGACAAAGCTAAGCTTTCTGTGTTATTAATCACATTTATTAACAAATCTACATCACGCCGGAGCGGGGCCACATTGGAAGTAACAAAATTGATCGGATTGTTGATCTCGTGGGCGATGCCCGCTGTCAACTGCCCTAAAGAAGCCATTTTTTCTGCTTCCACCAATTGGGATTGTGCTTCTTTCAAGTCGGTTAGTGTTTTGTTTAAGTTTTTATTGGTGATTACCAGTTCACTGGTCCGTTCTTCTACATTACGTTCTAAAGTTACATTTTGTTCTTTTATTATTCGTCTATTTTCTTCTGATGCAAACAAGGCTTGAGCTTGTGATTCTTCTTTTTCTGCTTTGTAGATGTTAATTTTATCTGCAAGGGCGAAAGAGAGTAATATAGCTTCGAGTGCAGAACCAAATTGTAAAGAGTGAATGGTTAAATTATTATATGGTAAAATGCCATAATCTTTTACTACGTAAAGGATAATAGCTATTATAAAGATAATCCATCCTATTAGAAAAAATTTTGCAGGTCTATATCCTCTAATTACTAATAAAATGGCAGTTAAGAATATTACTATTGCACCTACGCCTGCATTTGCATCTACAATATGATAGCCTAATATTTTATAACCTAACATCAAAACCACTATGCAAATAATGTCAATTAACATTAATAATCTTAATAATACATGGAATTTGAATAAATGCTTTTTTGTGTGCAAAAATTTGTCTGTAAACAAAAGGGTTACTAAACCTGATATTGCTCCAGTTAACGGAACTGCAATTTGTGAAAGCCAAAGATTGCTAGACCAGAAATATTTATTTGAATAACCTAAAATTGTAAGTTGTGTAATGGTAACACCAGCGATGTATAGAACATAATAGAAATAACTAGTATCTTTTGTAGTAAAATATACAAATAAATTATAAAGTAACATAACAAACATTATACCTATATATACTCCCGACAGTATATCAATATTGTTAATCTTTGTTACAGTGCTTTCCACATTATCAATAGATAATGGGACTAATATAGGCTTATAACTAAACAATCTTAAATAACATTCTATATGTTCATTTTTGTTTAGTTTAATTGGAAATAGATAAAAAGGGCTATTATATAATCTTTTAGTTTTAGAAAAGCTTTCAAATAAATCTATGCTATCTATTTTATTATTTTTATCAATTAAATAAAGAGTCGCATTATCTATAATTGGATATTCCAAGTTAAGTATCAAGTTTTCATTATCAGAATTATTAGCAATAGTAAAATGAATCCAGTTATAATACTCGCTTAAACCAAAATTTATGACATCCGTATTATTCAAATGAAATAAGTTCTTACTTTTTCTAATTGTATTTATTGATTGAGTTTTATAAATATCTTGATAGATATAAACACGCTTACCAATATACTCGCTCTTGTCGGAGTTAAGGGTCTCGTTAGTTATATTAATATCAATCTCCTTAGAAAAAATATTATTAACATAAAATATTAGAAAAACACAAAAAGCAAATTTAGTAAAAGAGCCCATTTGCGATTAAATTTATAGTGCGATGAGGATTATTCAAACAACTTATACTTTTTCTGTTACAAAATGTTACTTTTTATTAATTTTTATAACCGCTACTATCATATTACGTAGTTTATATAAGTTCATCAAAATCTACGTAAAACCTGCCAGATTTGAAATGTTGTTCTAATAAGATTTTTCTTGCTATATCTGTAGTCATTGCTCCTCCTAAAAAAGTAGAAGAAGCCAACTGTGGCCAGGTATTTATAGATTTTCCGATTTCCGGTATAGAAACCTTTAATTTGTCTGAAGTTTTATTGATATCAACAATTTTGTATATATAGTCTAATTTCTCAACTGGGGACATATTTTGAGTATTAATATACCTATTACCAATTAATCCATGAAATAGGTCTCTATCAGGCTCCAAATCAAAGCGTTCCACATCTAACATTCCCCGGTCGTTAGTATCCATTATAACAGGAATTTTTAACTCTCGGGCTTTATACCTGCTTTGTATTTTCATGTCTAACCCGTCGCATACTTCAACAAAAAGGTCTAAGTTTCCACCTTCTGTAAAAAATGTATCTAAATTGTCATTAGTTAAACCATCATTAAAAACTTTTATATCGATAAAAGGATCGATCTCTAAAATTTCCCTGGCCGCAATTATTGTTTTTTTTAATCCTAAATTGTACAAAGGTGCGCGTACGCGGTTAAGATTACTTAATTCTATCGTATCAAAATCAGCTAATCTTAATTCTCCGCAAGTTCGCTCTATCGCCATTGTTAATGCTATAGATTGACCAACAGATAATCCTAAGATTCCAATTTTTTTTGTACTTAATAATTGTTGCTCATCATTAGTAATTTTATATTGATTTCTATTAGTTCTAACTTTAATAAATTCTTCTTTATCTAAAGTATGAACAAGTCTTTCATTCCAAGGATAATATACCCAAACTCCATAGATGTTGATATCTTCTTTTTGTAAATGATTAAATATATATTCCTTATAATCTTCTGGTTTTATTTTTTTTGATGGATTTTGGCATTTAATTAATTCTTGTAGTTGACTATAAATTTCATCATAAATATGAGTACTCCTATTTTTTATTAAATCATTATATAAATTTATATCTGCAGAATTATTTAGTCTTAAAATTTTCGGCAGATATATTTCGTTTGTTTGTATAGAATCAATATCCATTTCTTCTGTCTGTTTATAGTGTAATCTGATGCGAAATTTTATCTAAAAAAGCATTATTTGCATTTTTAATACTTTCCATTAAATTCCATTTTTCTAAATCTGGGATTTCTAATTCATAATTTATTGTTATTTTTTTTCTTCTTAATTCTTCTATCCTATCAACTTTTGGTTTTTCTCTGATACTTATAATTGCGGCTCTATCTTCCTCAGATGCTTTGCTTAAAGTAGGTACATCTTTAAGTATCATAGCAGTTGCAATAAGGTCTAATTTAGGATAGTAAAAAGTTCCATTGTTTCCAACACCTGTTTCAAATTCCATTCCCACACTCTCTCCGGGCTTAATTGTATAAGGAGCACATAACGCAAATAAAGATTGTATTCCTATATTATTTGATATAGCAACTGCTGCACGTATTAAAAAAATACTACCAATGCCGAAGCCCATTACCTCCCTCGAATGCCACAAACCGCACAATTCGCCTGTTCCGTTTTTGTTGTATTCCCAAACAAGTTTGTAGATTTTTGAATCTAACATTCCTACAGCTTGTTCTATTGGTAAAGCTTGTGTACCACCTGCAACATGAACACGTGCACCACCGTACACAATGTTACCGTTTAAAGATTCTACAGTTAAAACAAATACAGATGGATTTGTTGTCCATTCGTTTTTTGACGAACTTACTTTGGTAACACCGATACTTGTTAAAACATACTCGTGGCCTTTTACAAATTTTTCACAAGTTTCGGGATTATCCGTAGCACGAAAAGCTCTAATTCTTACTGCCGGATTTTCTTTATTTATTGCTTCTTCCATTAGTTGGAAATATGTAAATTATAAAAATATAATTTATGTAAGTATTATTAGCTATATAAAAAAGATTTAAAACACATATTATTTGTTTACGGTATTAGTAAAAAATTCATTTAATCAATATTGTTAAGTGGTGGTTTAAAATGAAAAATTCATCTTTTTAATTTGTATTTTCTAAATTTAACTTCTTACAAGGTATCAATCTTTTTAATCATGCAAGAAAAAAAAATAAATATTCTTTTCATCGATGATGAGGAAAATAACCTCATTTCTTTCAGGGCAGTATTTCGGATGAAATACACGGTGCTAACGGCTACGGATGCGGCAGAAGCGATGAGGATCCTGGATACGGAACCGGTGGAAATCATCATCACCGACCAGCGGATGCCCAACGTGACGGGCACTGAGTTTTTGGAAAAAGTATTGGAAAAATATCCCGATCCGATGCGGATTTTATTGACTGGATACTCGGATATTGCTGCTGTTATTGAGGCAGTTAACAGAGGAAAAATCTTCCATTACCTCACCAAGCCCTGGAACGAAGATCTGCTGGATTCGACGATCCAAAACGCTTTTCATCAATACGAAGAAGACCAAAAGCTGAAAGAAATGAACGATAAATTGGCCGTATCCAACGGGCAGCTGGAGTTCTTACTGAGGCAAAAATTGTTGTCCTGACATTATTTTTTTCTCATCGGGGTATTAATTTGTAATTAACGCTATTGCTTATTTGGTAACCCTTTTTTAAATAAAAAGGATTGTATAAAATTTATTACTTGTAAAAACGGAAGCAAGCATCTTATTTTTGGCAGGTTTCCATTTTTTTAATGCTTCTTTTATGCCACAAAAGTTAACAAGCCCTCCTTTTTTAATCGTTTTTTTTCTGCAATTGCTTTTCATTTTTGAGGTAAAAGCGCAGTTCGGTTCCGGAACGCAATGGACAAAAGACGGCAATAGTTATCTGCAGGTGCAAAACGGATCGATTGTGCAAACTGCGATCAGCGATCCATCCAAACAAACTGTACTGGTAGATGCAGCATTGCTAACTCCAAAAGATAGAACGCAGCCTATCACTGTGCGCAGTTTCAGCTTTTCTGAAGATAGCAAAAAGGCTTTGATCTACACCAACTCCAAAAAAGTATGGCGTTATGATACCCGCGGCGATTATTGGCTGGCCGATCTATCAGCCAAAACATTAAAACAAATTGGAACTGCCCGCCCGGTTTCTTCGCTGATGTTTGCCAAGCTTTCGCCGGATGCTTCCAAAGTGGCTTATGTGAGCGGGCACAATATTTTTTCGGAGGATTTGGCTTCCGGGAAAGTTACCAAGCTTACCACTGACGGAACAAAAAAACTGATTGACGGAACTTTTGATTGGGTTTACGAAGAAGAGCTGGATTGCCGGGATGGTTTTCGCTGGTCGCCGGATAGCAAATCGATTGCGTACTGGCAGCTGGATGCCAACAAAACCCGGAATTATCTGATGCTGAACACCACGGATTCACTTTATCCTTTCACGGTTCCGGTTGAATATCCGGTGGTTGGCCAGGATCCGAGCCGTTGCAGGATCGGTGTGATTTCTCTCGGCAATAATAAAACAACTTGGATGAAAGTTCCCGGCGATGACGTTCAGCATTATATCCCGCGGATGGAATGGGCCGCCAATTCATCAGAACTGATTATTCAGCAATTGAACCGGCGGCAAAATGAAAGCAAGATCATGCTTTGCAATGCCAATTTTGGTACGGTAAAAACAGTATCGACCGAAACCGACAAAGCCTGGATCGATGCCAAACCTGAAGCAGTTGGCTGGGATTGGATCGAGCAGGGGAAAAGTTTTTTGTGGCTGAGCGAGAAAGATGGCTGGCGGCACATTTACAACATCAGCAGAATTGGCCGAGAAAAACTGCTGACCAAAGGTGATTTTGATGTAATCAGTGTGGAACGCATCGACGAAAAAAACGGACTGATCTATTTTATGGCTTCTCCCGATAATGCCACGCAAGCATATTTGTATAAAATCAACCTAAACGGTAGCGGAAAAGCAGAACGCGTAACGCCAAATGATGAACCGGGAACGCATAGTTATGACATTTCCCCAAACGGAAAAATAGCTTTGCATTATTTTTCCAACAGTGCCACGTATCCAACTTCAGATTTGGTTTCCCTGCCGGACCATCAAATTATTGGCGGAAAAAACACTTCTCCTCCAAAAAATGCAATGGTTAACAAGCCGGAATTTTTCAAGGTAAAAACAGTAGATGGCGTAACGATGGACGGCTGGATGATTAAACCTGCCAACTTTGATTCGACCAAAAAATACCCGATCGTGTTTTATGTTTATGGCGAGCCTGCCAGCCAAACGGTTAAAGATAGTTACGGCACAGGATTCAACCGGTTGTATATCGGCAACATGGCCAACGATGGTTACATTTATGCTTCTGTAGAAAACCGCGGTTCGCCGGCACCAAAAGGACGGGAATGGCGCAAAGCAATCTACCATCAAATTGGTTTGCTGAATATCCGCGACCAGGCAATGGCCGCCAAAGAAATCTTAAAACGATCTTATGTTGATACCAGTCGGGTAGCCGTTTGGGGCTGGAGCGGCGGCGGATCATCAACTTTGAACCTGATGTTCCAGTATCCGGAGATTTATAAAACCGGCATCTCTGTTGCGGCGGTGGATAATCAGCTTAATTACGATAACATTTATCAGGAGCGATATATGGGTTTGCTGCCGGAAGACAAGCACTATTTTGTAGAAGGTTCTCCGCTGAATTATGCCAAAAACCTGCGTGGCAATTTACTGATTGTGCATGGAACGGGCGATGACAATGTGCATTACAACAACGCCGAACAGATGATTAACGAGCTGATCAAGAACAATAAAGTTTTCCAGTTGATGAGTTATCCAAACCGGACACATTCTATTTCGGAAGGTGCGGGAACAAGCCGGCATTTGGCCAGCACTTATACTCAATTTTTGAAGGAACATTGTCCGCCTGGGGCGAGGTAAAATTTGAAAGTCCGCGTTGTCATTCCGATCCAAATGGAGAAATCTTCTTTAAAAAGGACAAATCCCAATGCTTCTTTTATCAGCTAAAATAAGTAACCTTTTATGTTGAAAGAAGATTTCTCCTGCGTCGAAATGCCAAGAAAACTTGTTGGCAGCAAACTTAATTTTATAGTGATAAAAGAAGCATCCTTAGTAATTTTTCAATGACAAAAATCAGTAATAAAACAGCGGTATTTTTATGATCTTTCAGTTGGACGAACGGCCTGTTTTTCCTGATCCGGCTTTGGCAGAACCTGACGGATTGCTGGCTATTGGCGGGGATTTATCAGCAAAACGGTTGCTGAATGCTTATGATGCCGGAATTTTCCCCTGGTACAGCAACAAGCAGCCGGTTTTGTGGTATTCACCGCACGAGCGTTTTGTATTGTTTCCGGATCAGTTAAAAATATCAAAAAGCATGCGGCAGTTGCTCAAATCCGGGCAGTTTACGGTAACTTTCGACCAGGACTTTTCGGCTGTCATCAGGGCTTGTGCCAGTGTTTTTCGTGCCGGGCAAAAAGGCACCTGGATCACGGGCGATATGGAAAAAGCTTATCTCGAACTGCACAAACAAGGCAAAGCGCACTCGGTAGAAGTTTGGCAAAATGCAGAACTGGCGGGCGGTTTATACGGCGTGGAAGTCAATCAGATTTTTTGCGGGGAAAGCATGTTCAGCAAAGTAAGCAATGCCTCAAAAACCGCATTGATCGCTTTATGCCAGCAAAAAAACTACGATTTGATTGATTGCCAGATGCACACTGAACACTTGGAATCTTTGGGTGCCAGAATGATCAGCAGAAAAGAATTTCAAAAATTTCTGACATAAAAAAAGAGCTTCCTTGATTTAAGAAAGCTCTTTTTAGCAACCTATTTTTTATAATTGGCTGGTTATTTCAGTTGATAGTGGTTTAACACTTGAACGAAAACGGTGGATTAGTTTACCATTTTCATCAATCAAAAACTTTTCAAAGTTCCATTGGATTTCCCCTGTGAAATCAGGATTGGCCGTGCTGGTCAGGAATTTAAAAAGCGGGCTGATGTCATCGCCTTTAACACTGATTTTTTCGCTTAAAGGAAAAGTAACACCGTAGTTTTTCTGGCAAAATTCTTTGATGGCCAAGTTAGCTCCCGGCTCTTGTCCGCCAAAATTATTGGCTGGGAAACCAATTACCACAACTTTGTCTTTATACTGATCTGCCAGTTTTTGTAATTCAGCATACTGTGGTGTAAAGCCGCATTTGGAAGCTGTATTTACAATCAGCAATTTTTTGCCTTTGTAGGCAGCAAGGTTAAAGTTTTGTCCATCAATGGTTTTTAGCTTAAAATCGTAAACCGAACCTGGGGCAGAAAAAACTAAAGCAAGGATTATAGCAAGTGATTTGATCATGATTTTTTCTTTTTTATGTAAAGGTAATTTATTTTGTCAACTCAGGCACCTGGGACATATAAAAGTTTTCTTTGTCCGTCATCAGTTTTTTGTCCTTTGGGGATTTGTCTTTGTAGCCCAGCAGGTGCAGCGTTCCATGGATCATCACCCTATGAAGTTCCTGCAAAATTGGGATTTGAAAGGATGAAGCGTTTTCTGTAACTCTTTCTACCGATATAAAAATATCACTGACGATTTCCGTTTCTGCTTCAGAATTATCGAAAGTAATAATATCGGTATAAGTATCGTGCTGCAAATAATACTGGTTGATTTTGAGCAAATACTGATCGGGACAAAAAATAAAGTTGATTTCTTTTAAAGTATGATTTTCGGCAATAATGGTTTGCTCAACCCAGCTACGTAAACTCTTTTTATTTTTTAGTTTGAAATCAATTTCTTCTGTAAAAAAATTAATCTTACCAGACATCTTTAGATCTTAAAATGCAGTTCTACTTCGTTTCCCCGCACATTAAAAATAAACTGGTCTGCCAAGTGTTTAATGATAAAAACACCGCGGCCGGTTAGTTTTTCTAAGTTTTCCGGGGAGGTTGGGTCAGGGATATTGTTGTAATCAAATCCCGGGCCTTCATCTGCCACTGTCCAGATAATCCTTTTCTGGTCAGTAACTTCAGCATTTACAAACACTATTTTGCTGGCGTCAGACTGGTTTCCGTGTACTATTGCATTGATCAATGCCTCATTAAGGCAAGTCATCATGTTGGCAAAAGTATCTTCACCAACATGATAACGTTCTGAAATTTCTTCAACCAAACTTTCCAGGCGAGCAATGCTCTCCATTGTTGAGGGAAGCTGAAGCGTATATAATTCGCCGTCTGATACTTTTACTGGCTGCACCATTATTTATTTGCGGTTAATTTCGTTAAAGTAAGTCTTTATTTTTGATTTATAAAACAAATTTACGTCGGGCGGTATCGTAATAAGCTGTTCTGTTTGCTTATTTTTCAATTGCTGATAGCTCTGCAATGCCTTCTGATAACCCGGAGCGGTGGTTTTGCCGGCCTGGCTTTCCCGCTTTTGGTCTTGATCCCGTTCCTGAGCAGCTTTTTCAGCTTCTAACAACCTTGTTTGTATTTTCTGTTGCCTGATTAACGTTTCCGTTTCAATTTTCTTATTTACGAGATCGCTTTCAGTTTGTTCCATTTGTTTGGTAATCTCGTTAAGGTTACCTAACCCGCTTTTGCCGTCTTTGTTTTCTTGCTGGTTAATATTCTGTAAGGCCCGGCGGATCATTTCCTGCTGCCGCGCCATCTTGGCCATCTGCTCGCTCATGCCGCTTTTTTGCTGGTCCGGCTGTCCCTTTCCCTGGCTTTGATTGCCCTGCTGCTGCATTTGCTGGCGTGCTTTCTGCATGTTTTTGTTCAGTTCCTGCTGCATCTGGCTCAGTTGCTGCATAGATTGTTGTTTGGGTTTGCCGCTTCCCGGTTTGGCATTTTTCATCATGTTCTGCAACTGGTCCAGCACCTCGTTCAGCATCAAAGCTAAATTGTTCATGGAAGTCATGGCAAATTGCTGGCTGCGGTTTGCTTCTGCCGTCCGGCGTTCGCCCAAGTTTGCAATGGCCTGGTCAATGCTGGTATTGATAGCTGTAATCTCTTTGTTCACAGTAGATTCGATCTGCGGCACACGTTTGCTCAGCGCAAACAAACTGTCTTCTACTGTTTTTAGGTTGTCTTTTATGTTTTGCTGCTGCTGTGTTTGGTTAACGTAGTCCGGGTCTGAGGCATTCAATTGTTTAAAAGTCTGCATTGTTTTTTCCTGGTTAAAAGAGCTGGTTACCAAGCTTTTTAATATCAACCTCAATTGCTGTACGTTCACTTGCGCCTCTTTTTCTTCGCCTTCCTGCTGCGTTTGCTTCATTTTGCTGCTCATTTTCTGCATTTGGCTGGCCGCCTCTTGCTGTGCCTGCGAAGCTTTCTGCCGGTTGTTTTTATCTAAGTTTTCCGAACTTTTGTCCATCTGCTGTTCCGCTTCTTTTTGTTCCGCTTTTGGCGTTTCAAAATCATTTTTCTTTTCCAGTTGCCCGTTTTTCTGTTCCAGTTCCTTCAAAGATTTATCCAATTCTTTAAAATCTTTTTTGATCGATTCCTGCTCTTGTTTAAGCTGATTGTTTTCCTGCTTCTTTTGTACACTCTTTTCTGCCAATTGCTGCTGCTTTTCGGCCAGTTTATCCAGTTGCTTAATGTTCTCGTTCAGCTTTTGGTCAAACTCCAGTTGTTTATACAGTTCCAGCATCCGGTTCAATTCCTTTTGTACAGATTTATTGTCCATCTGCATTTTAGAAACATCTTCGCGCGCTTCATCTTTCTGGTTTTGCTGCAGCATTTGCTCTAAGCTTTTCAGCAATTCTTTAGTTTTCTCGTCCAGCACATTCTTAAACAGTTCGTCGATCTGCTTCTGTTTTTCCAAAATATCCTGGTTCTGCTGTTTTGTTTCCTGGCGGTTGTACAGGTTTTGCTCGTTTTCCTTTTGCATATCCTTCACCAGACCTTCCAGCTCACGACGTTTTTGCAGCAAATCTTCCACCTGTTTTTTCTCATCAAAAGAAAGCGTTTTTTTATCCAGCAATAAGCGGTTCAGCTTTTGTGCATCACGCTCAATTTGTGCCGAAAGTTTAATAGCGGATTGCATTTTATTTTTAACCGATTGCGTACCGGCATCCAACTGTTTGTTTTGCTCGGTTTCTGTTGGGATACGCAAAGTTTGCTCCGGTGTCCGGCTGTGCTTTGCGCCGTTTACGCCATCATTATCGGCAACATCAAAATAATAAACAACTTCATCGCCGGGATTTAACGATGCTTCTTTTATCGACCAAAAATAGAAGAAGGTGGAGGAGGTTTGGTTTAAATCAGCTTTAACCGGCAAAATGTAGTTTTTATTTTTCTGCGGAGAAGCAGGATTGCGAACGGAATAATGAAAAACAAGCGACGAAAAGCCATAATCATCCTGAATTTTTCCGGTAAAATAATGCGCTTTGGAACTTACCGAATCTGCTTTTTGTTCCGCAGAAATAACAGGAGGCAAATCCGGGATTACGGAAATACGATAAGATGCGGAATCAGCACTGCTTACAAAACGATTAATTGGTTTTACTGTATAAGAACCGGATCTCAAAAGCTTTTCCTGGTGCTTAAAGATTTCATTGTCCGCAGTAATCACCGTCTTTTTCTGGTTCAGCGAAAATAAAACCGCGCTCGTATTTTCTGTGTGCAGTTCCCATTCCACATTTGTTCCTTCCGGCAAAGTTAAATCCCCTGCATTGCTTAGGTTTTCTGCGGGTTTATGCAGATAAGAAGGATAAACCAAGCGCGCATCCAGGTGCAGCAAAGAAGGTTTTGGATTGACTTTGATCTCAAATTCCTCTGAAGAAAAATCATTGCCCATCAGCCGAAAACGGATATTTTGCTGGATGTTGGAAAAAGTATGGTAAAAAGAGCTCAGGTTTTCTTTGTCCAGCTTAAAACTATTTTTGCCGGATTCGAGATAAACGCTTTCGGGAAATTCGTTTCCGCTCAATTTCAAGTTCAGTTTCAAATCCTCACCCTGGACTACGGAAAGCGATTTGTTTAAAATATGCCAGCTAAAAGGGGCTTTCGGCGCAAAATATTGGTTGTGTTTGATAATGCGTTCCGTGCCGTCATGAATGATGGAAGGCGCAACAAAAGCAACCGTTACAATCAGTGCCAGCGGGATCAAAACCCATTTTAAAAATCTTTTATTTTCGTTGATTTTTACAGCCGCAGAAAAAGTAACGGGTTTTAATTCGGCAATTTTCTGGTTGATACTGGCTTCGATCAATGATTTTCGTTCCGGGTTCTCATCAGCTATTTTTTTAAGCTGAAGTGTGTTCAGCAGTTTATCCTGTACATTCTGAAAATAGAGGCCAATAATTTCTGCCGCCTGATCGTGCGAAATCATTTTCCCCAAACGAAAATAAGCCAGCAAACCCGGCGCAACCAGCCAGCCAAAAAGCGACAGGTTTAAAAAGATAAACCCGTAAAAAATAACCGAACGGAAAAAGGTATTGAAATGGCCGTAATACTCTGAAAAAGTGATGATGAGGTAACTGAAAAAAAGTGCGGCACTTAGAAAGATCAACCCGCGGAGCAACTTGTTTAAGTAATACTTCCGGATGAATTCATCCATTTTGCCGATCAATAAATCGTAATTACTACCCGACTTTATCATATTTCAACTCAAAAATAAAGATAATAAGCAGGACTTAAAAGCCAGATGGCAATAATCTTATACTTCTTTTACCCTATAAAAATTGGTGCCAGGTATTTTGAAACTTTGTGAAAAGTAAAATCGTATTTCATTGGACTGGTATTGATAAGAACTGTAAAAACCTAACTTAACCTTAATATTAGATTCTTTAGTTACTAAAATAAAATTTATAATTTAGTTAGCTGGTTTTTTTGGTAGAAATATTTTACTACTGATTAATCTAAAAATGTGGTTGGGCGGGTTGGCTTAGTAAAAATTTAAAAAAACATCGATCAGGCTTATGATAAAACCTATACGCTGTAAAACCCTGTTGGGGCATACTAATCTTGATTTTTCTATCGAGTGCCTGCAAAGTTTCCTCCGTCATTCCTGCAACAAAATTTACCTGGAAATTTACGAAGACGGCAGCATTACGCAAGAGGATGCGGAAAAGCTGTTGTCAGAATTAAAAAACAGCACCATCATTAAAAAACACGAACGGGATTTGAAGCTTGAACAGGTTTTGGCCAATTATCCGGCTTGTAAATTTTACAGAAACAGCACCAACTACGCGCAGAAAATATTCGACATGATGCTGTACAGCGATGGCGATGTGTTTTATATTGACAGTGATATTTACTTTTTGAAAAAGTTTGTTTTGCCGCCGATGGACGAGATGCCCATCTTTATGTTCGACACGCAAAATGCTTATTCTTTTACACCGGTTGATTTATTAAAGATCAATATTCCGGTTTTTCCAAACGTTAATACAGGCATATTTTACTTTCCTAAAAACCTGTTCAACATCGCTTTTATTGAAGCTTTGCTCAATGACCCTGTTATCGGCAAAGGCGTAAAAAAAGGTATTCCCTGGTTAGAACAAACGATCTGGAGTTTTCTGGCTGCCAAAAGCAGGAGCATCAGTTACTTTGATCGGCAACAAATTATCATGGCTGATTTTGCGCTTAAAACCGATGCGGATACGGTTGCCATCCATTTGGTTTATTACTTCCGGACGCATATCAAGCAGTTGAGGCTACTGCCGGTTCCTGATACAGATGCTTGTGCATCAATTGGTTTGAAAATCCATTCTTCGTACCTGGACAAACTTGATTTTGCATTTGAGAAGCTGGTTAGAAAGATGAAAAGGATGGTTTAAGCCAAAAATAGCTGCCCTATTATTTTTACCGGAAGCACAACTTTGGTTGATGGTTCTGTGTTGCGGATGCCGTTCAGCCGCATTACCGACCACGAAGGCAAGGACATGGAACTGCACTCGCGCCCGGTTGATATTGCCGTTTCCCGTGCTTTGGGCGAAGGAAATGATAAAGATTCTCAGTTGGATGCGGCGGCGAAAGAGTTGTTGCTGGAGGTGGGAACGAAGAAATCGAAGTAAACTTTATTGAAATGGCAGATGCTTCTTTTATCACCTAAAAATATTTGTATTTATGAAAGATATAGAAGTTTCATTTGATCCTTCAAACCATCAAATTGGAGAAATTAAAGCTTGGCTTATTGAAGAAGATAAAGGTTTTAAAGAAGGGTTTTTTTGTAATTGGAATGGAAGTAGAGCTTCTTTTGAGGAAAAGAAAATAGGGATTATTATATTAAACGAAGATGTTATAGGTTTTATAACTTGGTTTGGCAGTGAATCTGTTACTACTATTGATATTGCTGAGATAAAGCCAGGATTTCGGAGAATGGGTTATGGTAAAGTTTTAGCAGAAGCGTTATATAACAAGTTACAAAAGCAGGGCGTTAAGATTTTGGAATTACACTGCCAACCTGCAAAATCTGAAAAAATCCGGAAAAAATCAGGGTTCAAGGATTTTCCTGATGTTGAGGGTTTTGAAGATTATAACAGTAATAAGGGAAAGCATCTTTATAAAATTTTAATTCCTTTTGCTAAACCAACTAAATCTGTAAAAAGAAAAAGTGAATCTATTGAGCTTTGGGCAGTAGGGCCTCATTTAACTACACGTTTTTCGCCTCAATGGATTTGGCACCTAAAATTTGAAAAAGGAAGCAGGAAATTAATTAAACCAATTATCTTTCCTGCTAAATATGACTGGAATATTTTGTGGAAAATAGATTCTGAAATAATTCAAGAAAACAAAATAAAACGTTTTCAAAAAGGTAATATCGATTTTAGTAATTTCATAATCATTGAAGGTTTACCAAGATAAGAAATACATAATACCAGCAACTAACCAGTTTGCTAATGCTTTTTTTATCGATACAAATTTAGGGTGATAAAAGAAGCATTCCTCACTGCAACCGGTGCTGCGACGGCAAAACTTTCACATCCCGTTCAATTTCTTTTTGTTCAACGTGGACAGCATATTCGGCAGGTTCAATTTTATCGCCATATTCATCGGCATAAACCTGCGTAAACTCGGCACCAAAATACAGAATGGCCGAAGTGTAGTAAATCCAAACCAAAATCACGATCAGCGAACCGGCCGCGCCGTAAGTAGAACCGGTTCCGGTAGTTTGGATGTAAATGCCGATCAGATATTTGCCCAACATAAATAAAAGCGAGGTAAAAAAAGCACCGGTCCGCACATCACGCCAGGCAATTTTTACATCCGGCAAAAACTTAAAGATGATACCGAAAAGCACGGCAATCACCAAAAAAGTAATACCAATATTGATGAGGTTGAAAAGCTGAATGGTAACCTCCGGAAAATAGCGGGTAATGCGGGTGCTCAATGCCAAAACCAAAGCGTTGACAATCAAGGAGACCAGCAGTAAAAACCCTAAACTGATGATCATGGAAAAGGAAATCAGCCGGTTGGTCAGCATTTTTACCCAGCCTTTTTTAGGCTTTGCTTTTACCCGCCAGATGAGGTTGATAGAATCCTGGATCTCTAAAAAAATACTCGTCGCGCCAACAATCAGCGTAACGATACTGGTAACGATAGCCACGCCGGTTTTGCCGGAAAGCGAAACGCTTTTGATCATTTCCTGTATCTGCAATGCCGCGCTGCTGCCCACGTAGGATTTTATCTGCGGATAAATATTGTTTTGGATGGCATCTTTACCCAAAAAAGCACCGATCAAAGAAATCACCAGCATCAGGAGTGGCGCCAGTGCAAAAACGGTATAATAAGCCAATGCTGCGCTGAGTTTTAAACCCCGGTCATCCAAAAAACCATTTAAAGTGGCCATCAAAATTTTGCCTGTTCTTTTCAAATATTTTAGGGCAAAGTATTTCTTCATGATCAGATTTTAGGGTGATAAAAACAGCATGGCCTTTTTTACAGGTTAGAAACAATCAGCAAATCCAAATCTTTGCTGGGGATATTAAAACGTTCACTAAAAATCTGGCTCGTTAAATGTCCCTGGTAAATATAAACCGCATTGCGCACGCCGGACTTTTCCCAAATCACGTTTTTTAAACTACCATGTTCGCCGATGTCCAGCAAAATAGGCGCAAAAATATTAGTGAGCGCGTAAGTTGCCGTCCGCGCTACGCGGGAAGCAATATTGGGTACGCAATAATGGATCACCTCGTATTTTCGGAAAACAGGATGCGTATGGTTGGTTACTTCCGAAGTTTCAAAACAACCGCCCTGGTCAATGCTCACATCAATAATAACCGAATTGGGTTTCATGCGGCTTACCGTTTCTTCGGTTACCAAACTTGGGCTTCGGCCTGCTTTTGCCCGCATGGCGCCAATGGCCACATCGCAATTGGTAATGGCTTTTTCCAACACAATCGGCTGGATGACCGAAGTAAAAACCCGGCTGCCAATATTATTTTGCAACCGGCGAAGTTTATAGATGGATGGATCAAAAACTTTTACTTCTGCACCCAGTGCGATTGCTGTTCTCGCTGCATATTCGCCAACCGTTCCGGCCCCAAGAATCACGATTTCGGTTGGCGGAACACCGGTGATACCGCCCAGCATCAGACCTTTGCCGTTAAAAACATTACTTAAATATTCAGCGGCAATCAGGATGGAAGTTGCGCCTACAATTTCACTCATGGCCCGCACCACGCTCAATGTACCACCTTCATCCTGTAAATTTTCAAAACAAAGAGCTGTTGTTTTTTTGCTGATCAGTGCATGGAGATATTCTGCCTTGATGGTAGTGGTTTGTAGTGCCGAGATGAGTGTCTGGTTCATCTTCATCATCTCAATTTCTGCCATCGTTGGCGGTGCGATTTTTAGGATAATGTCCGCCTGATAAACCTGCTGCGTATCATACACAATTTGCGCGCCCTGTTCGCTGTAATTATTGTCCGTAAAATTGGCACCCATTCCGGCGTTGGATTCTATCATAACCGTGTGCCCGTTGCTAATTAGCGTGGCCACGGAAAGCGGTGTAATAGCAATGCGGTTTTCCTGAAAAGAAGTTTCCTTCGGGATGCCGATATATAGCTTGTTCTTTTTGTTTCTTACCTCCAGCATCGATTCCTGCGGCTGCATCATGGCCTGCTTCGCGATGTCGGAAAAACCGCTCATTGTACCTGAACCCATAGTTGTTTTTTATTTCCGGATGCTGAAAGTAAGCAAATATAAGATGAAATAAAGATTAAATTTTCGTTATTGTTAATTTTCGCTGCTGGTCCGGCCGTACTTTAAGTGAAATATGGACATAATTTTCGGGCAGCAGGTCAGGGATTTTTTCCGGCCATTCGATCAGGCAGTAATTCCCTGAATCCAGGTATTCTTCCAGGCCTAAATCTAAAGCTTCGGTTTGATTTTTTAGCCGATAAAAATCAAAATGATAAATAATTCCTTTTGTGGATTGATATTCGTTTACAATAGAAAAAGTAGGGCTGGAAACGGTATCTTCCACACCTAAAGCAGCACAAAAGGCTTTGATAAAAGTGGTTTTCCCGGCACCCATTTCGCCGTAAAAGAGTAAAATTTTTTGGTTTCCAGAATCAGACAATAAAAACTTTACAGCTTTTTTTATCTCATTTTCCTGATAAATAAACGTCATTTATTCACTAAAGTCATATAAAAACAAATCAAGCCCTGTTACAATTTTAAACGCTTTATCGGCAGTAATAAAAAACATTTTATGTGTAATTGCAGATGCCGCAATAATGCTGTCAGGAAGTTTCAACTTGAATTCTCTTCTGATAGCAATGGTGTTTTTCTTAATTGCTTCATCAAAATTTACAATATTTACCAATTGCATAAAGTTATCTAACGCTACCAAAGAATCGGCATTATTGCCAGCATATGAATACAACTCAATTTCTGTAATAACAGAAATATGAATTATTTGGTCTTGAACAAGATCGGCTAAAATTAAATCTCCATTCAAAAGATAAATGCAAATATTAGTATCTATTAAAATGTCAATCCCACTCATTTCTGAGTTTTTGCTGGATTTTTAATCCATCTTCATCAAATTTGAGTGAGCCGACAATTTTTTTTGCGTCGAAATTTTTTTTGCTTTTATATTGAGCAAATAGTTTTTTGATTTCGGATAAATCACTGTTTTTATTGAAAGTAACAACCATAAATCAAATATAAAAAAAGTATGATAAAAGAAGCATTTACCTTGGTCCGTAAGTAGCAATCGGAATGATCATTTCTTCCATAGAGATACCGCCATGCTGGAAAGTCTCATTATAAAAATTGACGAAATGGTTGAAATTGTTCGGGTAAACGAAGTATTTATCTTCCTTGGCAAACACAAAACTGGAGCTTACATGCAGTTTCGGCAGCATAGCATCATGCGGGTTGCGGATATGGAACACATCTTTTGCATTGTAATTCAGGTTTTTGCCTTGTTTGTAACGCAGGTTGGTGTTCGTATTCCGGTCGCCGATAATTTTGCTTGGGTTTTTAACGCGTATTGTCCCGTGATCGGTTGTAATAACCACTTTAACCTGTTTTTGGGCGAGGTATTTCAGCAGGTCAAACAGCGGTGAATGCTCAAACCAGGAAAGCGTTAAGGAGCGGTAAGCTGCATCGCCGCTGGCAAGTTCGCGGATCATCTGCATGTCCGTCCGGGCGTGCGAAAGCATATCCACAAAATTATAAACCACTACGTTCAAATCGTTTTTCATCAGGTTGCTGATCGATTCGTTGAGCGCGCGGCCTTCATCAATATTTAAAATTTTGTGGTAAGAATACTTGATCTCTTTCCGTAAAACCCGTTTGATCTGGTCGCCGATAAACTGCTCTTCAAACAAGTTTTTTCCGCCTTCATCTTCGTCGTTCTGCCACATTTCAGGGAAACGTTTTTCCATGTCTAAAGGCATCAAACCGGCAAAAATGGAATTACGCGCATATTGTGTGGCAGTTGGCAGGATGCTGAAATACGTATCTTCTTCTTCCAGGCGGAAATATTCCGAAATGATCGGGTGGATGATGCGGTACTGGTCATAACGTAAATTATCGACCAGGATAAAAAAGGTTGGAGTAGTTGGGTTTAACTGCGGAAAAACCTTTTTCTTGAACATTTGCGGCGAAAGCATTGGCCCGGATTCCGGTTCTCTCACCCATTTTAAATAATTTTTTTCAACGAATTTGGAAAACTGGGTATTGGCTTCGGCTTTTTGCAAAGTCAGGATGTCGTGCATGCCTGCATCTTCTAGTTTCTCCAGTTCCAACTCCCAATAAATCAACTTTTTGTAAACGTCCACCCATTCCTGGTAATTTAGGTTTTCGTTCAGCGTCATGCCCAGCGTACGAAAATCCTGCTGATACCCCATCGTGGTTTTAGCAGTAATCAAACGCTTGTTTTCGGTCAGTTTTTTTATGGTGAGGAGGATTTGCTTCGGGTTGACGGGCTTAATCAGGTAATCATCAATTTTAGAACCGATCGCATCTTCCATCAAATGTTCTTCTTCACTTTTGGTGATCATCACGATCGGCACATCCGCATTGATGTTTTTTATTTCGGTCAGCGTTTCCAACCCGGTCAAGCCCGGCATATTTTCATCTAAAAAAACCAGGTCGATGTTGTTGCTTTTGAAAAGATCAACTGCATCTGTACCGTTGGTTGCGGTTTTAATTTTATAGCCTTTTTCGCTTAAAAATAAGATATGTGGTTTCAGCAGATCAATTTCATCATCGGCCCATAAAATCGTAGTATCCTGCATTTCAGTATTTGTTTAAATTTTAAACCCTTGCAACAACCTTTTGTTGCCAAAGCTTTATAAATTAACAAAATTTAACATGAAATACGAAAGCGCAGATTTAATGCTACTTTAACCGTGTTTCTCAAAAAATATAACTTTGAACAAAAAGAAAATCATCAACGATCCGGTTTACGGATTTATAACCATACCTACCGACTTGATTTTTGACCTGATGGAACACCGTTATTTCCAGCGTTTGCGCTATATCAAACAGTTAGGGATGACGCATCTGGTTTATCCGGGCGCGTTGCATACGCGTTTTCATCATGCTTTAGGTGCTTTGCATTTGATGGGATTAGCGGTAGAAACGCTGCGCAGCAAAGGCACCGGGATTTCTGCGGAGGAAGAAGAAGCTGTGGAAATTGCAATTTTGCTGCATGATATTGGCCACGGGCCGTTTTCGCACGCCCTCGAAAATACCCTGGTAAAAGGAGTATCACATGAAATGATTTCCCGTCTATTGATGGACCGGCTGAACAAAGAATTTGACGGAAAGCTGGAAATGGCAATTGCTATTTTTAATGATACCTATCCGCGGCATTTTTTGCACCAATTGGTTTCCGGGCAGTTGGATATTGACCGGCTGGATTATCTGAACCGGGACAGTTTTTTTACCGGCGTTTCAGAAGGCGTGATCAGCTTTGACCGTATCTTGAAAATGCTAAACGTGCGGGATGATTACATTGTGGTAGAAGAAAAAGGTATTTACTCGGTAGAAAAATTCCTGATTGCGCGCCGCCTGATGTACTGGCAGGTTTATTTGCATAAAACCGTAATTGCTGCCGAAATGCTGCTGGTGAAAATCCTGGAACGCGGCCGGGAACTGGCATTGCTTGGCACGGTATTGTTTGCTACGCCGGCACTGGCGCACTTCCTCAATAAAAGTGTGCTAAAAGAAGCATTCGTACAGGACCCGCGCCATCTGGATGCTTTTACCCACTTGGACGATACCGATATTTTATCTGCCGTAAAAGTTTGGGTAAACCATTCGGACTTTATCTTGTCTGACCTCTGCGCGCGTTTTACCGGCCGGAATTTATACCATGTAGAAATAACCAATATGCCGCCTTCTTTGGATAAAACAATGGAATTAAAGCAATTGGCTAAAAAAAAATTTGGTTTGCTGGACGAAGAGGAAGCCGGTTATTACGTTTTTACAGACCGTGTGGTGAACGATGCGTATAAAGTTGGCGATGAAAATATCCATATTCTGCTTAAAAACGGAGAAGTGCAGGACATAACAGAAGCCAGCGACAATTCAAACCTGATTTCTTTATCCAAACGGGTAGTGAAATATGTTTTATGTGTAATTAAAGACTTGTAATAATACTTTGGCAGCCGGTTTAATAATTTGCTGCTTTGAGATTAAGAATTAAATTTGTCGGATGCAATTTACCGCCATTGAGCTTAGCATACTGCTACACGGAACTATTGAAGGTGAGCCTGAAGTAACGGTCAATCAGTTGGCAAAAATTGAAGAAGCAATAGCCGGAAGCTTGTCTTTTTTGGCCAATCCCAAGTACGAGCAGTTTTTATATACAACACAAGCTTCGGTTGTTATCGTTGGTAACGATCTGGTTTTAACAGAGCCGGTAAACACAACCCTGATCCGCGTAGAAAACCCTTACATTGCTATTTCTGTTTTGCTCGAAAAATACAACCAGAGCAAATTAGCTAAACCCGGCATCGAGCAGCCATGTTTCATTCATCCAACGGCAAAAATTGGCCAGGACGTTTACATTGGTGCTTTTTCCTACATCGGCCCGAATGTTGAAATTGGGGATAATTGCCGCATCTACCCAAATTCTTACATGGCTGATGATGTGCAACTCGGAAACAACGTTACTGTTTTTACCGGTGTAAAAATTTATTTTGATTGCAAGATAGGGAACAACGTGATCATTCATTCCGGTGTAATTGTGGGCGGAGACGGTTTCGGTTTTGCGCCGCAAGCTGATGGCAGCTACCAGAAAGTAAGCCAGATCGGTAATGTGATTATTGAAGATGAGGTAGAAATCGGGGCCAATACAACGATAGACCGTGCAACGATGGGTTCGACGATTATCCGCAAAGGTGTAAAGCTGGATAACCTGATCCAGATTGCGCATAATGTAGAAATCGGTTGCAATACGGTTGTTGCTGCACAAACCGGGATTTCCGGTAGTACAAAAATCGGCGAAAATGTGATCTTGGGTGGCCAGGTAGGCGTTGTAGGCCATATCAATATAGCCAAAGGTTCGCAGGTTCAGGCACAATCCGGGATCAGCAGATCCATCAACGAAGAAAATAAAAAATGGGCCGGTGCCCCTGCAACCCATTACCAAAACCACATGCGGTCACAGGTTGTGTTGGCCCGCTTACCGGAAATAGAGAAAAAAATACAAGTGCTGGAGAAAAAACTGGCCGAATTGCAGCAAGGTCCTGAACAACACCTGAAACCTCAGCAATAACGATTTAACGATTATGACTGTAAAACAAAGAACTATTAAAGCGGAAGTTTCTGTTTCTGGAACCGGATTACACACTGGCGAAAAAGTAACCTTAACTTTTCGCCCAGCCCCGGCAAATCACGGGTTTAAGTTCAGAAGGATAGATATTGAAGGCCAACCCATCATTGATGCGGATGTGGATAACGTAACCGATACTTCCCGCGGCACTACACTTAGCCAAAACGGGGCTTCTGTAAATACGGTTGAACATGTGCTTGCTTCATTAGTTGGTTTAGAGCTTGATAATGTGCTGATTGATTTGGACGGACCGGAAACACCGATTATGGATGGCAGTTCCTTGCAGTATGTAGATGCTTTGGTGGAAGTAGGTTTTAAGGAACAGGAAGCCGACCGTGAGTATTTCAGCATCCCATACAATATTCATTATTCAGAGCCAGACCGTAAAGTAGATATGGTGGCAATGCCGCTGGATGATTACCGCTTTACTTGCATGGTAGATTATAATTCGCCGGTTTTGGGCAGCCAGCACGCCAGTATTTCTACCATTTCCGAGTTTCGGCGCGAAATTGCTTCCTGCCGTACTTTTTGCTTTTTACACGAGCTGGAAACGCTGCTGAAGCATAACCTGATCAAAGGCGGTGATCTTAACAACGCTATTGTAGTGGTTGACCGCGATGTAAGCCAGGAAGAACTACAGCATCTGGCCAAGTTATTTAACCGCAAAGATATTGATGTGGCACCGCAGGGAATTCTGAACAATATAGAACTCAGGCACCAAAACGAACCTGCGAGGCATAAATTGTTGGATATGATCGGCGATCTGGCTTTAGTAGGTGTGCCGTTAAAAGGGCACATCATGGCAGCGCGTCCCGGACATGCAGCCAACATCGCTTTTGCCAAAAAAATAAAAGCACTGATTAAAAAAGAGCGCAGCAAAAAAAACTATCATTATTACAATCCCAATGCAAAGCCGGTTTATGACACAATACAGGTCATGAATATTTTGCCGCACCGGCCGCCAATGTTACTGATCGATAAGATTATGGAACTTACAAAAATGCATGTGGTTGGTGTAAAAGCGGTTACGATGAACGAGCCTTTTTTTGCAGGCCATTTTCCGGGTGCACCGGTAATGCCGGGTGTTTTGCAGATTGAAGCCATGGCACAAACTGGAGGGATTTTAGTGCTAAACACAGTACCAGACCCGGAAAATTGGCTGACACTGTTTTTAAAGATAGAAAATGCACGTTTCAAAGACAAGGTTTTGCCGGGCGATACTTTGGTTTTCCGTTGTGACCTGCTGGCACCAATCCGCCGCGGCATTGCACAGATGAAAGGTATCGGTTTTGTGGGCGAAAAGATTGTAGTGGAAGCTGAGTTGATGGCACAAATCGTTAGATACAAAAACGCATGACCCAAACTTTAGCATACGTTCATCCTGAAGCAAAGATTGCTGCTGATGTTGTGATTGAGCCTTTCGTAACTATTTATGGAGATGTGGAAATTGGTGAAGGCACTTGGATCGGCTCGAACGTAACCATTATGGATGGTGCCCGCATCGGCAAAAATTGCCGGATTTTCCCGGGTGCTGTTATTTCCGCCATCCCGCAGGACTTAAAATTCGCCGGAGAAAAAACGACGGTAGAAATAGGCAATAACACCACGATCCGAGAATGCGTAACCATCAACAGGGGAACGAAAGACCGCTGGAAAACAATCGTTGGCAATAACTGCCTGATTATGGCGTATTGCCACGTTGGCCACGATTGCCATATCGGCAACAACTGCATCTTCTCAAACAATACCACCCTGGCCGGCCATGTTACGATTGATGATTACGTAGTGCTGGCGGGCATGGTTGCCGTGCACCAGTTTTGCCATATCGGTGCCCATGCTTTTGTTACCGGTGGTTCTTTGGTCAGGAAGGATGTGCCGCCGTATGTGAAAGCTGCCCGCGAACCATTGTCTTACGTTGGGATCAATTCGGTTGGTTTACGCAGACGGGGTTATTCATCAGAACAGATCAACGAAATACAAGATATTTATCGTACCGTATTTGTCAAAAAACATAACCTGAGCAATGCACTTTACATGATCGAAGCTGAACGCCAGCCAACAGAAATCCGGGATGAAATACTGGATTTTATCCGAAATTCCAACCGCGGGATCATGAAAGGATTCGGCAATCTTTCCTATTAAACCCCGAACAGCCGTTAATGCAGATCATTCTTGAAAACCTGGGCAGACGTTTCAACCGTGACTGGATATTCAGGAGTATCAATTATAATTTTTCTTTGCCTCACAGCTATGCTATTTTGGGCATAAACGGTTCGGGGAAATCTACCTTACTTCAAATACTGAATGGCAGTTTGTCGCCTTCGGCTGGCAGCATCAGCTTCTTTTATCAGCAAAAAAAAATAGAGGTTGAGCGGGTTTACCAGCACATCAGCTTGGCAGCGCCTTATCTGGAACTGATCGAAGAGTTCAGTTTAAGCGAGGTGATTGATTTTCATTTTCAATTTAAAACATATTTAAATGGAATGGACCGACAGAAAATCATTGATTTATTACAGATGGAAGACAGCAAACACAAGCTGCTCCGCTATTTTTCTTCCGGGATGAAGCAACGTGTGAAACTGGCACTCGCTTTTTGTGCCGATACGCCTTTGCTGATGTTGGACGAGCCAACGGCAAACTTGGATACGCAGGGAATTGACTGGTACTTGCAACTGATCGAAAAATTTGCCGCCAATCGCCTGACCCTAATCTGCTCCAACCAGGAACATGAGTACAGTTTCTGCCAAAACAGGTTGAATATTTTGGATTACAAGAAGAAAGCCTGATGCTGTTTTTATCGGTATAAAATCCGGTTGTTGCCAATTAAGCCGTTTGTTTCTTTCCTGCTGATTGCTAATTTTACGGCTCTGAAAATATAAACTGATTATGGCCAAGGCATCTGATATAAAAAATGGCAACATCCTGCGTTTCAACGGCGAACTGATACAAGTAGAAGAATTTATCCACCGTACGCCGGGCAATCTGCGCGCCTTTTATCAGGCACGGATGCGCAACGTTAAAACCGGCAAACTGGTAGAATATCGTTTCCGTACAGATGAAGAAGTAGAAATTGCCCGTGTAGAAACCAGTGATTACCAGTATTTATACGAAGACGGCAACGATTTGGTGGTGATGGACAATACAACTTACGAGCAGTTTAACATTCCGAAATTTCTTTTTGGCAATGCCGTTAAGTTTTTAAAAGAAGGTGCGAACGTGATTGTGGCGTTTGAAAGTGACGAACCGATCATGGCAAAAGCACCGGCATCTGCAGAACTGGAAATTACTTATACCGAACATGCCGTAAAAGGCGATACCTCTACCGGTGCTTTAAAAAATGCAACCGTGGAAACCGGTGCCGAAATAAAAGTTCCGTTGTTTATCAATTTGGGCGATAAAGTTAAGGTTGATACCGCAACCGGGAACTACGTGGAACGTGTAAAATAACAATGCTTCTTTTACCTGCATAAAAACAGTATCGAACGAAGCAGGATATTTTTTTAGCAAGACAAGTTCAAATTTTTCTGCTAAAAAATTTTCAACAAAAGAAACCGCTTAAATGATCCATTTAAGCGGTTTCTTGACGAATTGATTTCCGGTTACTTCTTTTTAGGCACTACATCAGCTTTGGAAACCGATTTTTTGCCGGACTGATAATCTGAAGGAGCTTTTTTCGACTCCGTGCTGGGTGCTTTTTTCTTGTCGTTACTTCCTTTGTCTTTACTCATGGCCGTTTTATTTCAGGTTAAATTTTTAGTTTAAAAATCAAATTTAAAAACGCAAAAAATTTTGAATGCGTATTGTAAATGATAATTAAAGATAGCTATAATATCGGTTCACAACTTTATATTTTTAACAGAAAAATTACGGTTTAATTTTGCCTGGATAAAAATACAAGATCCTCAAAAATGAAGTTATCTTCCGCCTCTCCGCTTCAAAAACTGATGGATACTTTGCCGCAGCATGGAAGCGTGTGCTGGATCGGAACCAGGCCGGGCAGAAAAAAAGCAATGTTTTCTTTGTCCGAAGTAGAAGCCATTACGCAAAAAGGCCTTTCCGGAGATCATTATTCCGGTTCTGTCGGCAGCAAAAGGCAAATTAGTTTATTCCAGCAGGAACACTTAAATACGATTGCTTCTTTTATGCGGCTAAAAAAGGTATCGCCGGAAATGCTTCGCCGCAACATCGTTATCAAAGGCATCAACCTGCTGGCTTTGAAAGATAAAACCTTTTGGGTAGGAGAGGCTTTGCTGGAATATACCGGCGAGTGCCATCCTTGCTCCCGCATGGAAGAAACGTTGGGCGAAGGCGGTTACAATGCTGTTCGCGGTCATGGCGGCATCACGGCACGAATTTTAAACGGCGGTAAAATTACTGTTGGTGATTTGCTAAGGGTTGCGCCCTGATCCTTATGCTTCTTTTATCAGGTAAAAATTGGAATAGTTTTCAGGCTTATTTATTCAAATCCAATCTTGGTTTTTAGGTGATAAAAGAAGCATCACCCATTTAGGGCGCTTGTTTTTTTAAAAAAGTTTTTTGGAGTTAGAATTTATAAGCCAGCGTAGTTAAAAATTGTTGTGGAGGAATCGGCGTAATGCTGTAATTATCGTGGATCAGATAATTTAAAGTATTGCCGATATTGGATATTTTCGCCAGTAAAGAAACCTGTTTGTAAGCATAGCCGGCAGAAAGGTCAACCGTTGTAAAACCGCTCAATGGGATTAACCGGCTATATTTTTGAGTTTGATTAACCGTATTGTTGTATCCGCCAAAGCGGGAACCGGTGTAAAAAGCAGAAGCACTTAATCTAAATCCCCGTAAAGCAGGAAGGTCAAACGTGTAAAAAATGCTTCCGTTAAAAGTATATTCCGGATTATTGACCAAACGTTCGCCTACCGGATAAGAGCCTGTTGCACCGGCAGTTTTAGTATAGCGCATATAATTGTAGCTGTAGCCGGTAACAAGGTAGAAATTTTTAGAAATATTAGCGTTTATATCTACATCAAAACCATCACTGGTAGTTTGTCCGCTAAACTCTCTCATGGTTGAGACGGTATTGGTATTTCCGTTGCGGTCTAATTGTGCCTGAACCGCCAGATCGCTGTTGATAATCCGGTAAACACTTAAATTTGCAGAAAGTATTCCGTTGAACAAATTATTTTTTACGCCTGCTTCATATTGGTTTATAGTTGAAGGCTTTAAAGTTGCCCCGAAAATATTTGTGTAGGCAGAATTTGTATTGAAGCTATTGCTGTAGCTGGCATAAACAGAAGTGGTTTTTACCGGCTGAAAAACCAGGGCTAATTTCGGTGAAAATGCTTTGGCTAATTTAGTTGCTGCTGTTCCGCGGCTATTGATTCCGGTCCTAAAATTACTAATATAGGTTTGTTCTGTTTTTTGAATAGAATAACGCAACCCGGCCAGCACTTTAAATTGAGCAGTCAGGCTGATCAAATCCTGGACATAATAGCCAAAACGGTAAGATGGGGATTTCGTGCGCAAAGTATCGATGGCATTCGGAATATCTGTACGGGCAGGAAATTTGTTCAGATTTATAATATTGATCTTGTCATAAACGGTATTGGTTGCCGTTGTTCCGCTGATGCTAAATGCCCTGGTTACGTTTAACACTTCGGCAAAATCAGTTCCTGCCAGCAATTGGTGCCTGATCGGGCCGGTTTTAAACTTACCATTTAAGTTAACCTGGCCTGTATAATCGCCTTCGTAAGTTTTGGCGCGGGTTAACCCTCTGTTCCAGGTACCGTTTGCCATTACATTATTAGGCAGGCTGGAGCCGAAAGAGTTAACGCTGGTCCCTTGCAAAGAGCCAATGGCGTTTAAATTCCAGGTATCGTTAAATTTGTGGTTGAAGGTAATTGAACTGCTTTCTTGTTCCAAATTGCTGTATGCCCAGTTGGTGTTGATAAATTGCGAACGGGAAACATCAGGAATAGCCTGGCCATTATTTAAAGTCCCGACGCCGTAATCAGGTGTCAAATTAGATTTAAAATAATTACCTTCTACCAGCAAAGTGGTTTTTGGACTGAGATTGAATAGTAAAGAAGGACTAAAGCTGGTTTGTTTGGTTTTCACCTGGTTACGGTAACTGTCGCTGTTTTCATAAGTTCCGATTATGCGGAAAGCCACATTTTTATTGATTGATCCATAAATGTCCGCCATGGGTTTATAGTCATTATAGCTGCCGTAGCGCATGGAAACTTCTCCGCCAAAGTCAAACTTTGGCTTTTTGGTAACCAGATTGATCACTAACCCGCCCGAAACATTACCATAAAGCAAGGCAGCACTTCCTTTTAAAACCTCGATAGATTCCAGCGTGCTGGCATCCGGGAAGCCGGCCGTGTTGGTTAATACGCCATTTCTGAAAATACTTCCGGCTGCACCGGCAATACCAATGGTATAGCCGCGGGCCGAAAAGGATTCTGAAACGCCGCCGCGGGTTTGGGTTAACGAAACACCACTTACGTTTCTTAAAGCATCGCCCAATCGGTTAACCTGTTGGTCTTTAATAAGGCGGCTGCTAACAACGCCAGACGATTGCGGAAGATCCAACGCACTGATTGCTGCTTTGCCAAGCGTTATGGCCGTATTGTTAACGTTTTTTCTGGAGTTGATGGTTACTTCAATCAGTTGGGAAGCTGTTTCTGTCAGGTTGAAATTTGCCGCAATTGTTTTTCCTGCGGATACAATCACCTGTTTTTCCTCGCTTTGCATTCCCACATAAGAAAACTTTATAGTGTAAGTGCCGGGCATTATGTTTTGGAAACTATAATTCCCTACAGCTCCTGTCATCGTTACTTTGTTTAGCTCTTTCAATAAAATTGTAACGTTTGCTGCCGGTTTATGGTCGGCGGTTTTTACCGATCCGGAGATTTTTCCGGTGGGGGATTGTGCTTTTGCAATCAAAGTAAACAGTAACATCAGCAGTAGAAGCATTGATTTTTGATAGTTTAGATAAAGTAGGCCCATAGTTATATTTATTTAGATCAATTCTAATCATGGGCAAATATAAATTATTGAACCTCTGTTAAAAATATTATTTAGAATTAATTTAAATAAACAGAAGGAGGGCGATACTTCTTTTTATCAACCAAAAAGTAGGTTACGAAATTGGCAATTGCTCATTGGGCTGCACAAAATACCAGCCCTGATGCGGGTGCCTTCTTTAAACATCAACACATCAACCGGTGTGCCAACGGCAATGGTTTTAAACCTGCAGCAACATCAGCAAATCAACCGACTTTAATTTCTATTGCTGGTTTTTGAGGGCAGAAAAGTAAAAAACAGCAGTAATGCGCTTTCCAATTCCTTTTTTTAGGGTTTTATTTTCACTCGATTCAAAGAAAACTATTTTTGCTGAGCCTGTATAAAGTATCTTCAGATGTATTTTAATGCTTCTTTTAGCTTATAAAAATTTGTCTTTAAATTCCAGGCAGACATTAATTTTTTAGTGGTAAAAGAAGCATTATTGTTTTAAAATGTAATTTTAAACAAGATATAAATTTAGGCTGGATGAAGCGTATCAGCAGTATAGATGTTACCCGGGGATTGGTGATGGTGATTATGGCTTTAGATCACATGCGCGATTTTATGCACGTTACTTCCCTAAGTCAGGATCCCACAAATTTGCATACCACCACATTTGCTTTGTTCATAACGCGATGGGTTACACATTTATGCGCGCCTGCATTTGTGTTTTTATCCGGTACTTCTGCCTATATTTCTTTTAAAAAAACCAAAGACATTGCCAAAAGCAGAAACTTCCTGCTTAGCAGAGGATTATGGCTGATCTTTCTGGAATTTTCTGTCATCAACTTTGCCTTATGGTTTGATATCCATTTCCGAATGCTTATTATGGAAGTCATTTGTGCTATCGGTGCCGGCTTCGTTGTGCTTTCGCTCCTGCTGAAACTTCCGGCACGTATTATTGGGCTTACCGGTATAATCATCCTGTTCGGTCATGATCTTATGCAAAATTTGTCCTTTAAAGAAAGTCCGGTGCTGAATTTTTTCACCGCTGTACTTTTTCATCAGGATCTGTTTATGCTTACTCCCCACTTTGCTTTTATCACCGGCTATCCGCTGGTTCCCTGGCTGGGTATCCTGCTGGTAGGATTTGGTTGCGGCCCTTTGTTTGAACCCCCAGTGGAAAACAGAAAAAAAGTACTGCTGCAAATTGGAATTGCATCTTTGCTATTGTTCGTGCTGGTCCGCGTAATTAATATATATGGTGATCCTGTTGGATGGTCTGCGCAGCAAAGCCATTTGTTTACCTTTCTATCGTTTATCAACGTGAGCAAATATCCGCCCTCGCTGCTTTTTGGCCTGCTGATGTTAGGCATCATGTTTCTCCTGCTTGCTTTTACGGATGAGGTTAACAATAAATTCACAAAAATACTCTCCGTATATGGGAAAGTCCCTTTATTCTACTTTATCATTCATCTGTACCTGATCCATCTGCTGATGCTGGTTATGGTATTTGTTCAGGGTTTCGGCTTTGCAGACTTGCATTTTGGGCTTTTTGGCAACGGAAGGCCTGTTAAAGGATCGGGAGTAGAACTTGGGCTTGTTTATTTACTTTGGGTAATGGTTGTCATTGCTCTGTATCCTTTGTGTAAATGGTATGGTAAATACAAAACAAAGCACTCGGACAACAAGTTGCTTAGGTATCTTTAACGCTTTAATAAATAAGGTATTCAAAACCTCTAATACTTCTTTTAGCATAGAAAAAACCTTAACTGGCCTGCGCGTAAAATTGCTCTACCCGGGCAATGAGGTTAAAAATATCAAAAGGTTTACTGATGAAATGATTGGCACCGGCATTGGCCGCAGTTTCTTTTCCATTCAGACAGGCAGAAACAATAATTACCGGCAGGTGTTTAGTTTCCGGGGATTCTCTTAGTTTTTTGACTATTTCGTCTCCCGTCATCAGCGGCATCCACAAATCTATTATCACTAAACCTGGATGCGTATTTGCAATCACACTGAATAAATTCGGGCTGCAACTTTCTCCGATGGCATTATATCCGTAAGATTCCAACACAAGTACGATCATCTCGAGAATATCCTGATCGTCATCACATACAAGTATCGTTTTGTTCATCTCTTGAATTAAACAGGAAAATAAAAAGGGTTGGCTCTTTTACTAACCTGTAAAATACAACAAGGTTTTAACAAATTGATAACAATGGTTTTGCCGTAATTTATACAACCGTTTTTTAATGGATTAAAATAGCGGAAGCAGTTCCTTTCATTGTCTCGGTAACTTTGCCGCAATCCGGCATTTTTTTGCCATAATATGGGTTTTGGATTGTGGCAGATTCATTGAGCCAGTATTGCTTTTTCATTGGGCAATATTGACGGTAAACGGTAGGATGGGTCTTAAAATTTTTCAACAAACCATACATTTCATCAGAAAGTGCGGCAAAATGTTCCCGCTGGTGGTCAATACTTTTTGATTCGCTAATGTGCTGGCTGTTGAAACGGAGTTTTTCTCCGGATGCAGCCCAAGCCGCTTTTTGTTTGGCATCCAATTGTGCCATGTTAACTTGCGCTATTGCATTGGCCAAAGCATTTGCCTGCATATTGGCCGCGCGGCTGTCATCATTAACTAAAGCTTTTTCTACACCTAAATAGGCCTGTAAAACCTGGTTCATGGCAGTCATGCTGTTTTGGGCTTTAGTTTGATGAAAAGCCAAAAGCAGGATCACCAGCGTAAAATATTTGAAAGTTTTCATAAGTTGGTTTTATAAAATTTACTGTTATTTATGCTTTAATCAGAAGGATAACCGCAAACACCTGTCAAAAAAAAATTGCCAGGTAAACGTAACGTTACCTGGCATTATGGTTCAACAGTGTTACAAACTAAAAAAAGCGGTTCATGAAACAACGAAGAAGGGTAAATTTTTACTGCATAAAAACAGCATTTATTTTTCCCAGCCTTCACCTTTTTTAGCCTGACCGTTTTTAATATGTTCTTCTGCTTTAGCTTTTCCTAAAATGGCAGCCATATTGTTTCCGTCAGCATCTTTTCCCACCGCAATAAATCTGCCTGATTTAACATTAATAACAGGATCGACCATTGGAACATTTTTGGTTTTTGTTTTTACAGAATAAGCGGTGATACCACCTTCTGTTTCTTCTTTTTTAGCTTTTGCCATGATTTAGATTTTTGATAATTGTTTTACATTAACTCGTAAAAATACAATTTGTTTATATGAAATACCAATTTGTAAGTTAAACCTGCATATTTATTTTCCATTTTGCCAAATATAACCACTGACTTATTATTCTGCTTCTGCTTAATCTGCTTCTGCCGTAAAAATTTTAAGCGGAAGCATTGCTTATTTTTAGGTGATAAAAGAAGCATGGTTTTCATTCAGTAAGAAAAACAGCAGACCCTGTTTTTGATGCTTTACAAAAGGTCTGCATAATGGTTTTTAAATTTCAAACCAGTGTCCTTGTTCAACCGGATTTGCTTGGTGTGCTGTTCAATCAGCAACAAATCAGGCAGCAAACCATGGGAAGCAGCAATGTTTTTTGCTTCCGACAAATCTGCATTTGCCTGTTTGTAATCGCCCAGGTTTGATTTTACATCGGCCAAAACCAGCAGCGAACCAATAATCCGGGTATAATTATTTTGCTCCCTGGAAATAGCATTGCTGCGGAGCAAGTACCATTTTGCTTCCGAAAAACGGTTTTGGCTGAAATAAAAAGCAGCCAGATGGTCAAACTCAATGCGCATAGCTCCTTGCCCGAAGCGTGCTGAACGGCGCAAGTTTTTCATGATAAAAGCTTCTTCGGCATTGATGCTGTAACGGCTCCGGCCCAAACCAGAATTAAAGGTGTTAAAAGAAGCACTATATAATATGGGAGGGACCGGTTTGTACGGAGCTGAATAAGCTGCCGTTAGCTGTGGCAAACGGTAGATTTTAGGCCGAAAGAGTTTGGTATAAAATTGGGCAGAAACGTTTAATGAAAAAAGACTGATAAAAACAGCTAAAAGTATTTTCATATAGCTTGGTTTTGATAAAAAATATCCGGGTTTACTTAACGCAATAAATTAAAATAGTTATTTTAATGGAAAACTTCAAGACCTTCCTCATAGCAGGCCCAAACCATATAAGGATGTGTATCGGCATGGTATATCTCGCCGTTTGCTTTGATGCCGATAACCCCTGCAAAACCGTTATACGCGTTTAGCTCTGACAATGTTTTTTCACAGGCATCGCTCAGTTTAAAACCATCCGTTACCCGGGTTACAATTTTTGCCGCTACCGCGCCGCTCATAATATCTTCGCCAACGCCAGTACAGGAAACAGCCGCAAACGGATTGGCATAATTGCCGGCAACCGTAGCCGAATCGCTTACCCGGCAAGGGATTTCAAAACCTTTGCCACCGGTGGATGTAGCTGCTGCCAGGTTGCCCTGGTTATCCAAAGCTACACAACCAACTGTACCTAAACGTATAGAATTTTGCAATTTCTGTTCGTATTCATGTTTCCGTTGCGGCGTTTGTAGGTTGAAGTAAGGAAAGTCATGTTCACGGGCGAAATCTTTAGCACCTGTTCCGCTTAAAACACGGTCTTGCAGCGGAAGCAGTTTTTCGGCTACCTGGATTGGGTTTTTTACATCTTCCATATTGATCACGCCTGCAAAACGTTCTGTTTTTCCATCCATTAAAGCAGCACTCAGCCGGATTTTGCCATCGCTTTGTATCTGAGAACCTAAACCGGCGTTAAACAAATCACAATCTTCCAATAAAGACACGGCAAAAACAGTAGTTTGCACTGCCGTATGGGTTTTTAAAAAAGTATAACTGGCTTCGGTAATGGTAGCCAAAGCTTCCTGTTTGGCTTTTTTAATTTCCTGGTTGGTGCCGGACTCGCTAAAAAACCCGCCGTGGATAATCAGTTTCATATCGTTAGTTGTTGTCTGGTATATCTATTGGAAAACCATCCGCCTTTACTGTTTTATTGATAAACAATTTGTGCTGGCGGAGATCAAATTTATCATAAATAGACATCACATGCACTTTCAGGTTTTCAATAGAAACGGGCATACCCAGTTCCACGTTATAAATATTGGTTTCGATGATATTCCGGCCATCCACCACAATCGTCAACCCGGAACCAATCGCTTCCATTGTTTTTCCTTCGGTGATCAGCAGGCCGGCATCTTCGCCTAAACCAATACCCAGAATCCCGGGATTGCTGGCCACTGCATAAAATAAACGGCCAATGCGGCCACGCTGCACAAAATGTGTATCTATAATAACAGAATCGATAAAACCCAGTCCTGCCGTAATCTGCACTTCACCTTTAATCATGGCTTCATTGCTTTGCCCGCGGTAAATCATGTTGGCAGAAGCTGCTGCGGCACCGGCAGAAGTTCCGGCTATTAGCAAATCTTCATGCATGTACCGGTCTTTCAAAATGTTCAAAAACTCCGTTCCGCCAAAAATAGAACTCAACCGAAGCTGGTCGCCGCCGGTAAACATTACGACATCGGCCTTTGTAACCCGTTCCAGATACTTAGGATTGGCAGCTTCTTCCCGGCTTCTGATATCCAGTACGTTTACATTTTCAACATTTAGCTGGTTGAAGGCCTTGATATATTCTTCGCCAACCAATTCCGGGATTTGCGAAGCCGTAGTAATTACCTCTACAGAAGAATTTTCTGTTCCGGCAGACTCTGTGATAATACGTTTTAATATTCCCCGTTCAAAAAACTGGAGATGATCTGGTTTTTTAATACTTTCTAATTCACTTATGTTCGTACCCAGGTCAACGGCACCACCTATTATCACTAATTTTCCTTTTGGTATGATCATCAATCAATTATTTAAGGTATTTTTCCAAAGATAACAGGGCAAGCCCTAAATAAGTTGAGAATAATTGCATTTTTTATTCAAAAACATATTTAATTGCAAGTGTTACAGATCAAATTTAACTTGAAAACCTGTTCAAAAGAAGCTATAGAAGTATATAATTTATGAAGATTGAAAAAATTCAGGTCTTGAAAGGGCCAAATATCTGGAGCACTTACCGAAAAAAGCTGATACAAATGCGCCTCGACCTGGAAGACCTGGAAAGCCGGCCAACTAACTTGATCGAAGGTTTTTATGAACGGCTGGAGCAACTGGTCCCATCCCTGTACAGCCATCGTTGTTCACCCGGTGTTCCCGGCGGATTTTTTTTAAGGGTAAAAGAAGGCACCTGGATGGGACATGTAATTGAACATATCGCTTTGGAAATACAATGCCTGGCAGGTATGAATACCGGTTATGGCCGCACGAGGGAAACCAGAGAAAAAGGCGTTTATCACGTAGTTTTTAATTATGAAGAAGAGAAAGTAGGTGTTTACGCAGCAGAAGCGGCGGTTAAAATAGCAGAGGCTTTGATTAGTGGTTTGCCGTATGACCTGGAGGAAGATATCCGCCAGCTTAAAAAAATAAGAGAACAAACCCGTTTGGGCCCAAGTACAGGTTCTTTGGTAGAGGAAGCCATTGCTCGTGATATTCCCTGGATCAGGTTGAACAACCAATCTTTGGTGCAGTTGGGTTATGGCAAAAACCAGATGCGTATCCGTGCCACCATGACAGAGCGGACCAGCAGCATTGCGGTTGATTTGGCGGGTAATAAAGAAGAAACCAAAAGATTGCTGGAAGAACAAGCGATTCCGGTAGCCAAAGGCATCACGATCACTTCTGCTGAAGGTGTGCATGAAGCCATTCGTAAAGTAGGTTTTCCCTTGGTTTTTAAACCCTTGGACGGCAATCACGGCCGCGGCGCGACCATCAACGTAAAAACAGAACAGGAAGCTTTGGACGCTTATGAACATGCGGCTTTGGTTTCCAGAAAAGTAATTGTAGAACGGTTTATTACCGGTTATGATTTCCGGGTTTTGGTGATTGACCATAAAATGGTTGCTGCTGCATTGCGGGTTCCGGCACACATAATTGGCAATGGCAAATCCAATATCAACCAATTGATTGATATTGAGAACAGTGATCCGCGGCGTGGTTACGGACACGAAAATATGCTGACTGAAATCATCATTGACCGTGACCTCTTAGATTTACTGCATAAAAGAAGCTATACTTTGGAAAGTGTGCCGCCAGCAGGCGAACAGGTTTTTCTGAAATCAACCGCTAACCTCAGCACTGGCGGAACTTCGGTTGATGTTACCGATATGGTGCATCCGCAGAACGTTTTTTTCTGCGAACGTATTTCCAGGATCATCGGCCTCGATATTTGCGGGATAGATATCATGGCAGAAAACCTAACGCAACCGCTAACAGAAAACGGAGGTGTTGTACTGGAAGTAAACGCCGCGCCTGGTTTCCGGATGCACCTGGCACCAAGCGAAGGTTTGCCGCGAAATGTAGCCGCAGCGGTAATTGATATGTTGTATCCTTATGGAAAATCTGCCCGTATTCCGATTATTGCCATTACCGGGACCAATGGTAAAACAACTACAACTCGTCTAATCGCCCATATTGTAAAAAACAATGGCTACCGTGTTGGTTTTACCACTTCCGATGGTATTTATGTACAAAACACCTTAATGGTAAAAGGCGATACCACCGGTCCGGTTAGCGCAGAATTTATTTTGAAAGACCCAACAGTTGAATTTGCCGTGCTGGAAACGGCACGTGGCGGCATCCTACGTTCGGGGATAGGTTTTGGCCAATGCGATATTGGCGTAGTTACCAATATCCAGGAAGACCATTTGGGTTTGAACGATATCCATACGCTTGATGATTTAACCAGGGTAAAAGAAGTAGTGGTCAATTCCATCAAAAAATCTGGCTGGGCAGTAATCAATGCGGACAACGATTATTGTGTCCAGATTAGTAAAAGGGCAAACTGCAATGTAGTTTATTTCAGCATGGATGAAAATAATCCGATTATCGTAAAACAAAGCAGCGAAGGCAATATTTCATGTGTTTACGAAAACGGTTACATCACCATAAAAAAAGGCGGTTGGAAAATAAGGGTGCAAAAAGCAGCACAAATCCCATTGACTTTTGGCGGCACGGTTGGTTTTATGATCCAAAATGTATTGGCCGCCACGCTTGCTGCTTTTGTTTGGGGTTTCCGTACGGAGGACATTAAAACTTCCCTCGAAACATTTATCCCTTCGGTTGCCCAAACCCCCGGGCGAATGAACATTTTTCAGTTTAAGGATTTTAAAATGATGGTGGACTTTGCGCACAATCCGGCTGGTTTTTACGGCATTAAGCAATATCTGAAAACGGTAGATTCCCCACAGAAGATTGGTTTGATTGCCGGAACGGGTGATCGCCGCGATGATGATATCCGCAAAATTGGCAAAATTGCAGCCGAAATGTTTGACCATGTTATCCTCCGCCAGGAAAACCATTTGCGCGGCCGAAAAAAAGAAGAACTTTTAAAGCTGATGGAAGAAGGCGTATTGTCTGCTGGCCTAAGTACCAGTTATGAAATTGCGGACAAAGAAATGGACGTGATCCAACATGCTATCCGTATGGCCAAACCGGGTACTTTTATTGTTGCGCTGAGCGATGTGGTCGATAACGCGATAGAAATAGTGCATAAATTTCAGGAAAAAGAAAGGGCAGGAGAAGTTATTTAATTTTCCGGCGGCTCAAATATTCGTGCCATAAAAGCATCGTGGCTATTGTCCTACAAGGTTTCCAGGCTTCTGCGATTTGCAGGAGCCTTTCTTTTGGAGTATCCGGAGATAAGTTTTTTAACTTCTTCAAAGCATTCACCACGGCCAGGTCACCGATTGGAAAAACATCCGTTCTATGCAAAATAAAGATCAGGTAAATATCGGTTGTCCAGTTGCCGATGCCTTTTATCGCCGTTAATTTGCTGCGTACTTCCTCATCGGGCAAATGTTCCAATTCCTCCAAGTTTAAATTTCCGTTCAGCAGGTTTTCTGCCAAATGCATTGTATAAAGCGTTTTTTGCCTGCTGAAATAACAGGCTTTCAATTCTTCATCCGTTAAACTTAAAAGATTCTCTGCAGAGATAATTCCAACTTTTTCTTTCAGTTTTTGAAGTGTGGCCAAAGCAGAAGCCAGCGAAACCTGCTGTTCTAAAATAATATGCACCAGTGATTCAAACGAATTTGGCCTGCTCCAGAACGGCGGATAACCGTACATAGAAATTATAGTGCTAAAAGAAGCATCGCGGCTGGCCAGTTCATCGCAAAGTATTTGGAAGTTTTGGTTGGTAAAAGAAGCATTCATGCTAAAAGTTTAGTTGCGCTCGCTATCCTGCTTGTCAATCTCTTTCTTTAACTCTTCTATCAATTGCTGTTCGGTTGGCAGGTATAATTTATATTCGCTTGCAATGATGGTTTTATTATCTTCCGGCAGGGATATTTTTACTACGGCATTGTTTTTTTCGGCACAAAGCAAAATGCCAATGGTTGGGTTTTCAAAGTTTTTCTTTTCAAACCGGTCGTAATAGTTTACGTACATTTGTAATTGTCCGATGTCCTGGTGGGTAAACCTGGTTGTCTTTATTTCCGCAATAACAAAACATTGCAAAAGTCGATTATAAAAAACAAGGTCGATAAAAAACTCATCCCCTTCGATATGCAATCGTTTCTGCCTGGCCACAAAAGCAAAACCGTTGCCCAGCTCCAATAAGAAATCCTGCAGATGGGTAATAATGGCCTGTTCCAAATCCTTTTCATAATACGAAGCTTCCCGTTTTAACCCTAAAAATTCCAGGTACATCGGGTCTTTGATGATCTCTTTTGCATCAAATGGTTCTTCCTCGTTTCTGGCTATGGCCAAAACACTTTGCCTGTCGTTGCTCATCAGCAATCGTTCCCAAAGGCTGCTGTAAATTTGCCGTTCCAACTGGCGGGTTGTCCAGTTGTTTTTAACTGTTTCTGCAATATAAAACTCTCTTTTATCTTCATTATCAAGGCGTATCAATAGTTTGTAGTGTGTCCATCCCAATTGCGAACGCAGTGCGTTCGCAATTGGGAAAGTGCGGTAAAACTGGCGGAAAAGTTCTACTTGCCTTTTGGAGAAACCGCTTCCGTATTGAGGTTCTAACTGCTCTGCAATAAATTTAGTGAGGTAATTGCCATAATCTGCCCGGTCTTTGCCTTCCTGTTCTTCTTCAAAAATCCGTTGCCCAATATGCCAGTACATCAAGGTTCGCTCATAGTCCACTAACCGGATTGCTTTTTCCTTTGCCTGGTAAATTATAGCTTTAATTTCTGTTATGAAAGCCGGATTGATGAGCATTGATATTTGGGATTTGGGTTGATCCGGTAAAATTAAAAACTGAAGGTAGAATAAAGGCAAAGCAAACAACGATTTATTTGTACCAACTGTTACTTTTGCATAAAGATGCAGCTTTGCTTGCAGAACAGGATTTAACAACAAGGATAATTTGAATGTGCCGCCCATATTTATGCCATAAAAACAGTATTCTGCTTAAACCGCTGTTGTTTTTACTATTGTTTTCTTTATTGATCTCCGCTTGTTCCTCTCTTAAAAAAACATCGGTAAAAGAAGCATCAACAACCATCGGCAGCTTAAAATTTCTGGATGAATACGATTTGCCGTACAATCTTCAATATAAAAACACAACTGTTGGCGGTTTATCCGGGATTGATTACGACGCGAAAAACGGTGTATATTATTTAATCAGCGATGACCGTTCTGAAATCAATCCATCTCGGTTTTATACGGCTAAGATCAGCTTAACTTCCAAAGAAATCAACAGTGTAAAGCTAACCGATGTGATCACTTTAAGGCAAAAAAACAATCAACCTTATCCTGATTTGAAAAAACATACGCTTGAAACGGTTGACCCGGAAGCGATACGTTATAATCCCACAACACAACAGTTAGTTTGGAGCAGCGAAGGCGAACGCATTGTAAAACAAGGCGAGACAGTGCTGATCGATCCTGCTGTCAATACCATTTCTACCACAGGAAAATACATCAGCACAATCCTTTTGCCTGATAATTTAAAAATGCATACTTCCGAAAACGGACCGCGCAGAAACGGCGTTTTAGAAGGTTTAACTTTTGCAGATAACTATAAAACGCTTTATGTAAACCTGGAAGAACCACTGTACCAGGACGGGCCGCGCGCAGATGTAACGGACGTAAACCCGCTGATCCGGATTTTTAAATTTGATTGGAAAACGAAGCAGAACACGGCGCAATATGCGTACAAGCTGGAACCGGTTGCTTATCCGGCAAAGCCGGAAAACGGTTTTAAAGTGAATGGTATCCCGGATATTCTTTCTATCAATAAAAACCAATTGCTGGTTACGGAGCGTTCCTTTTCGGAAGGACATGAAGGTTGTGTGATCCGTGTTTTTCTGGCCGATTTAAGTAAGGCTGATAACGTGATTGATAATCCTTCTTTGCGTACAAACTCGCCGCAGCATTTGGTCAGTAAAAAGCTGCTGCTCAATATGGATGACCTGAAAATTTATATTGATAATGTGGAAGGCGCAACTTTCGGCCCAACTTTATCAAACGGACACAAATCAATCATTTTTGTGGCCGATAATAACTTTAGTAAGACTGAGAAAACGCAGTTCTTTTTGTTTGAGGTGATGCCATGAAATCTGGCGATACTGTTTTTAGCAGCTAAATTTTTATATTTGATTTATGAAGTTAGTGATCGAGAATATCAAAAGCGAACATTATAAATGGCTGGCAGAAATGGCCAAAGCACTTGATTTTAAAGTCGTTGAAGTTGAGTTATCGGAGGACGAAGAAGACGAAGAACTTTTGGCAGCTATGGAAGAAGTGAAAGATGAACCAATTGCCACAGAAGAAGAGGTAGAAGAATTTGAGGCTTGGTTGAAAAAGTCAAAATTGTAGTCTATTTGTTGCTTTGATTTAAAAATATTATATTCGCTTCGTAATATTAAACCCCACCTACGAGACGGGTGAATGGTTTGAATCGTAAATAAAAATCGGATTTAAATCTATTCTTTTTTCACCTGTTCTATGAAAATTTTATTTAAAAAGTCCTATTTCCGGGATGTAAAAAAAACTCGTTTTAACTTACTTACAGATTTAGACATTTTGATTGAAAGTCTTAAATCAGCTAATAGTTTAGCAAGCATCTCTCATCTTAAAAAGATGAAAGGAGCTACTTCTGCTTATAGAATCCAATTAGACGACCATCGATTATGTTTTTTCTATCAAGATGAAATAATAACAATTGCAAGATTCCTTCCCCGAAAAAACGTTTACAAATATTTTCCATAAGCATTCATTTTAGGTAATTTGTATCAATGAATAACTTACCTCCTTTAGCCGAGCGGATGCGGCCAAATAGCCTGGACGATTACGCCGGTCAGCAGCATTTGGTTGGTTCGGGCGCTGTTTTGCGTCGGGCAATAGAATCTGGGAATATGCCGTCGATTATTTTGTGGGGACCGCCGGGCGTTGGTAAAACTACTTTGGCCCATATTGTTTCCCTGTCGTTAGATCGTCCGTTTTTTGCTTTAAGCGCCATAAATTCGGGTGTAAAAGAAGTACGCGAAGTGATTGAAAAAGCTTCGTTATTAAAAAAAGGCGGACAGCCGCAGCCCATTTTATTTATTGATGAAATCCATCGTTTCTCTAAATCTCAGCAGGATTCTTTACTAGGTGCGGTTGAAAAAGGAACGGTAACGCTGATTGGCGCCACCACAGAAAACCCATCTTTTGAAGTTATTTCCGCTTTGCTTTCGCGGTGCCAGGTTTACATCCTTAAAAATCTAACCGAACAGGAATTAATTAGTCTGCTGCAAAAAGCTATCGAAACAGATACTGTTTTTAGCACTAAAAAAATCGAAATTGAAGAATACGAAGCATTAATCCGGCTTTCCGGCGGCGATGCACGCAAGCTGCTTAATATTTTTGAATTGCTGGTAAATGCTTTGGATAGCGACGAAATTACCATCACCAATAAACTTGTACTGGATAATGTGCAGCAAAATATGGCACTGTACGACAAAGCCGGCGAGCAGCATTATGATATTATTTCGGCTTTTATCAAATCCATTCGCGGCAGCGACCCAAATGCAGCGGTTTACTGGCTGGCGCGGATGATTGCCGGTGGCGAAGAAGCTTCTTTTATCGCCCGAAGATTGTTGATTTTAGCTTCGGAAGATGTTGGTAATGCCAATCCGAACGCACTGCTTTTGGCCAACAATTGTTTTCAGGCGGTAGATGTAATTGGCTGGCCAGAATCGCGGATTATCCTTTCTCAAACCGTCGTTTACCTGGCAACTTCGCCCAAAAGCAACGCCAGTTACGAAGCGATTGGCAAAGCGCAGCAATTGGTTGCGCAAACCGGAGATTTGCCCGTTCCTTTACATCTCCGCAATGCACCAACCAAACTGATGAAAAATTTGGGTTACGGCAAAGAATACCAGTATGCACATGCTTTTGAAGGAAATTTTGCCGATCAGGAATATCTGCCGGATGCTATCAGCGGAACAAAGTTGTATGAGCCTGGCAATAATGCGACGGAAGATAAAGTCAAAGAACGTTTGAAAGCTTTATGGAGAGAGAAGTATAAATATTAGGTTTTCTTTTTAGCTTGGCTTCATGTTACCATTAGACAAAGATTTACAGTTAAAAAAAGCATCATTAAACGAGTTTACTAATCTTGCGCTTAGGGTTTTAAATTATTTACCAAATATTTTAAGTGGTTCTGAAGAAAAATCGGGTTACATCATTTATTATTCAACCATTGCAGGAACTAAGAAATTTGTAAGACCTATCAGCAAGAGATTGTTTATCACTGATCCAAATGAGTTTTTTGTTAAGCTTACTTCTTTCTCTACTGTAATTGAAAAGCTTAAAAACAGAAATAGTCTGTTTTCTACAGAAGAAAAATTACTTATCGATAGTGTTTTATATACCATCCAACAATCAATAGGCGCAGGTTTAGATTTATTGGTTGACCCAAACAGTGCCCGTAAACACGCAGGAAACCGTTTTGAAGAGTTAATCAAAGCAGTTTTTACAGAAATTGGAATCCCCAATAAAAGGACTGTTCTTAGGATACCTTATGAAACCGATGAAGGCCAAAAAAATTATGTTTGCGAAAATGATTTGATTTTATCTGCCGATACTACTTTGTTAACTCAAAAAACCATTCATCCAAATGAGATTGTTGTTTCGGTAAAAACTACTTCAAAAGACAGGATGGGTAAAATGTTCATCGATAAAATACTTTTGGAGCGTTTTGTTGGGACAGAATTAAAAGTGATAGGTATATTTTTAAATGATGTACAACGGAAAGAAGGAAACAATATCAGTTTTACTTTGGTATCTGGCTTGTTTATGGTTTACAATAAATTTCTAACAAGGTTACAAGGTGTGTATTATTTGGACCCACCTCCCAATGCTTTGAAATCTCCTTATAATCAACATATTAAAGCTTTTTCTAAGCTGATAACCGAAGATGTTCATATACTTTTATCCTCTTAATTTTGTTCGTCTTTTTACAGACTCATAATGATCTTTAGAAGTGTAAATCCTGTTCAAATGCTCTTTATCTCCCAGTCTGCTTTTAATAATATTACAATAATCCAGTTCTAATTCTGTCCCAATCCATTTTCTGTTATAAGCTTCTGCTACCGCATAAGTAGTTCCGGATCCGCCAAAAGGATCAAAAATTAAACTGTCAGCGTTAGAAGATGATAAAATTATTTTTCTGATAAGTTCAACTGGTTTTTGTGTTAAATGAGGTGTCTTTTCCCACGAACCATTAGATATTGTGGGTATTTCAAAAACATCTTTTGGTTTAGCACCTAATGGATTTGGTTGCCATACATAATCGCTCTTTTTACCATTTCCAAACTGAGAGGATTCTGCCTGTATTCTCTGCGGATATTTTAAAGTATGATTATTGTACGGAATCCTGGCTTCATCAATATTAAAAATAAATTTTTCGCTTTTTCTAAAATGTAAGATACTCTCATGCGACCGGCCCCAATCATTACCCAGATTACCTTTATTTCTATAAAACCAGATCAACCATTTACAGCCTTTGAACAAACTTGAGGCAGCCCATTTTATATCAGCCAATATTTCTGAAAAGCCACAGATGTATAAAGAGCCATCATTACTTAAAATCCTGCTTGCTTCGCGGATCCAATCCATACTCCATTCAACGTAAGCTTTCTGCGATGCAAAAGTATCCCATTCAGCTTTTTTAATATTATAAGGCGGATCGGCAAAAATTAAGTTCACAGAACCATCATCTAATGTTTTCATAAACTTAATCGTATCTACATTATATAAAGTGCCAGTTTTAGTCTCAAAGAACGGAATATAAACCTCTTTCGCAGATTTAGGGATATATTCTATCTCCATCTGTAAATCATTAGCCAATGATATCAATTGATTCTGATCGTAAACCCTATAATTATTTAACGGATGCCTAATACTTGAAAACTTGCCTGCTTTGTCCCAACGACGTAGTGTTTCAGTATTAACTTTAAGTAATTTTGCAGCTTCTCCAACAGTAATAAATTTTTCCATATTTCAAACCTTATACAAGGTTACACAAAACTATTAATGTATGCTATTTTTGTTAGTAAAAAACTAAAATATAGAAGTTGTTTAAACTTTTGGTTTTAGGTTTGAGCCTGCTTAAATTTAAGTTGGAAATATCCGTAATGCTTCTTTTATGCCTGTAAATTTTTGTGCGTATATTTTATACCGGTAAAAGAAGCATGAAAATTTAGTGTTTTTTAGGTGATAAAAGAAGCATGAAAAATCAATTGGACAAGGTTTAAACAGTCTTGAATTAAGTTTAAACAACTTCATAGTATAAAATAGAAAAATATATTCGCACCTCAATTTTCTTGCACCATATTTGACAAAAGCTTACTTTACCAAAAAGTTGATACATGATCCAAATTTTCTTTCAGCACGAACTCAAATCCTTTCTCCGCACGGTTGGGGCTGGCAAAGGCATCGCCGTAAAAATAATTATGGGTATTTTGATTTTATACCTATTGCTCAACGTGCTGGCACTTGCTTTTTTTATGGATAAAATTCTGGAGGAAGTCTTTCCAAATGAAGATCTGATCGCGGCTTTCTGCAAAATTATTTTATACTACTTTCTGTTTGATCTGCTGTGGCGTTTTCAGTTGCAGGAACTGCCCACTTTGCAAGTGCAGCCGTACCTGCACCTGCGCATCAAAAAAAATAAAATTGTACAATATTTATCGTTCGCTTCGCTGCTTTCCTTTTTCAATTTATGGCCGGTATTGCTGTTTTTACCCTTCATTTTTAAAGTGGTTTGGGTTGATGCCGGGCATTTAACTGCTTTGTTATTCATTGCAGCGATATTGGGCTTCACCATTTTCAACAACTATTTAAGCCTGTTTATCAAGCGCAAAGCAAACCTGAACGGCTGGGTTTACATTGGTTTTGCTTTATTTTTAGTGTTAATTACCACAGCAGATTTTTCCTGGCATTTGTACTCCGTCCGCAACTTGTCTTTCGCTTTTTTTGGCGGCTTGATCCATCATTTCTGGTTAGTGTTTGTGCCGGTACTTTTAGCCTTGCTGATGTATTACATCAACTTCAGCTACCTGAAAAATAATTTGTATTTGGAAGAATTGGGTTCCAAAAAAACAGCCTATAAAAGCAGTACCGATATTCCGTTCTTCAACCGTTTTGGCAAAGTTGGAGACTTGGTTTCCAATGAGATCAAACTAATCCTGCGTAATAAAAGAAGCCGCTCTTCCATCATCATGACGGGCGCGTTCCCGTTCTACGGCCTGTTGTTTTATACCAATCCGCATTACGGCGAAGGCATGAAACTTTTTTGCGGCACTTTTATGACAGGCCTTTTCATCATCAATTACGGTCAATTTATGTTTAGTTGGCAAGGTTCTCATTTTGATGGAATCCTGATCAGCAAAATCTCTTTTCCAGATTTTTTAAAAGCGAAATTCCTGCTTTTCACAAGCATTTCTACACTGGCTTTTCTATTAACGCTGCCTTATGTTTACTTCGGCTGGCATGTCATCTTCGTTCATTTTGTAATGTATCTGTGGAATATTGGTGTAAACACAGTCATTGTGTTCTTTTTTGCCAATCGGAATTACAGGCGCATTGATCTTTCTAAAGGCGCTTCCTTTAACTGGGAAGGCGTTGGTGCCACACAATTGTTGATGGGTTTGCCAATTTTGCTGGCACCTTTTGTCATTTACTGGCCAAGTTCGTGGTTGGGTTATCCGGATGCAGGGTTAATTTTGCTGGGCATGACTGGAATCGTTTTTGTGCTGACCAGAAATTATTGGATCAAAATTTTGCAAACTGATTTTGAAGAGAGAAAATATACCATTGCCGAAGGTTTCAGAAATAAATAACCATGATCGAAATAAAAAACTTAACAAAATCCTACGCCGGTGTTACGGTGGTTGATATCCCGCATTTAAATATCCGCCAAGGTGAAACCGTTGGTTTGGTTGGAAATAACGGTGCCGGAAAAACCACACTTTTTCGCATGATTTTAGATTTGATCCGGCCGGAAAGCGGCGAAGTTTTATCCAATGGAAAAAACGTGATGCACGATGAGCAATGGAAAGATTACACGGCTTCTTACCTGGATGAAGGTTTTTTGATCGATTACCTCACGCCCGAAGAATATTTTTATTTCATTGGAAGTTTGCATAATGAAAACAAGGTTTATGTAGATGAAAAACTGATTGGTTTAACAGATTTTTTTAACGGGGAAATCCTTCAAAAAGGCAAATACATCCGCGATCTTTCCAAAGGAAACCAATGCAAAGTTGGCGTTGCGGCCTGTCTCCTCCAAAACCCGGAAATTTTAATGTTGGACGAGCCTTTTGCCAATATCGACCCAACTACACAAATCCGTTTAAAAAACTTGCTCAAAGATTTAGCCCATAAAAACAGCATGACCACAATTGTTTCCAGTCATGACTTAAACCACATCACCGACGTTTGCCATCGTATTTTATTGATGGAAAAAGGACAGATCATTAAAGATATTCAAACTGGTTCCAATACTTTGGAAGAGCTGGAGAGTTACTTTTCGGTGTAATTTTCGAGTATGGTTGAGATTAGAAAAGCTACAGTTGAAGATGCGGCGATGCTTCATTTATTAGCTGAAAAAATATGGTGGCCAACCTACAATTCCATTTTAGCAAAAGAACAGATCCGGTTTATGCTGGATTTGTTTTATTCAGAAGAAAAGCTTCGGCAGCAAATTAAAACCGGCGAACAAAGCTTTTTGATTTTGCTGGAAAATGAAGTTCCCGTAGGTTTTGCCGCTTTTTCTGGGGATCAGGAGAATCAGAAAATTTTAACGCTGGAAAAAATTTATTGCCTGCCCGAAACGCAGGGAAAAGGTTACGGCAAACTATTGATTTTAACAGTTGAAACAAAAGCGCGCGAAGCCGGAAAAAGTATGTTGCAACTCTACGTCCACCGGCAAAACAAAGCCAGGAACTTTTATGAGAAGATGGATTTTAAGGTGGTAAAAGAAGTAGACCGGTCTTTGGGCGAATACCTGCTGACTGATTTTGTGATGCAGAAGGAGTTGTAAATGCTCACCATGATAAACCATGAAAAAATAATTGTAACTTAAAAAACCATGAATGAAGTATTCTTTTTAGTGGAAGAAGCATTAGAAGTCGGTTATACAGCTAAAGCTTTAGGTGAATCAATATTTACTGAAGGCGAAACTATGGAAGAACTGCGGGCAAATATTAGAGAAGCAGTGCATTGTCATTATGAAGAAGATAATTTACCTAAAATTATACGCCTGCATCTTGTAAAAGAAGAAGTCTGGTAATAACTTCCATGATTTTCCTCACATCAATGTTTTGCATAAGCTTTCACCACCTGCCGGGAAGTGCCCAAACCATCAATTCCCATCTCAAGCACGTCGCCGGGTTTTAAATAAACCGGCGGGTTAAAGCCTAAACCAACGCCGGCAGGTGTTCCGGTAGAAATGATGTCGCCGGGCAGCAAAGTCATAAACTGGCTGAGGTAAGAAACCAGCTTCGGGATGCCAAAAATCAGGTCGTTCGTATTGCCGTCCTGCATCATTTCGCCGTTTAGTTTCAGCCATAAACAAAGCTGGTGCACGTCTTTAATTTCATCCCTGGTTGCCAGGAACGGGCCAAGCGGCGCAAATGTATCGCAGCCCTTGCCTTTGTCCCAGGTGCCGCCGCGTTCCAATTGAAATCCGCGTTCCGAAACATCATTGAGCAGACAATATCCGGCTACGTAACCCATCGCTTCTTCCTCGCTTACATAACTGGCTTTTTTGCCGATCACCAATGCCAATTCTACTTCCCAATCTGTTTTTACAGAATTTTTTGGGAGGATGATATCATCATTCGAGCCAACCAATGCGGTGGTAGATTTAAAGAACAAAATAGGTTCTTCCGGGATTTTGGCATTGGTTTCCTGCGCGTGTTTGGCATAATTCAACCCGATACAAACGATTTTGGAAGGCCGCGCAACCGGAGGGCCCAACCGCTCCGAACCTGAAACTTCAATCAACCGGCCTTGGTTGGCTTTTACAAATTCTTCCAAGCGCGCCAGGCCGTTATCTTCAAAAAACTGTTCGTTATAATCGCCGCCGTAAGCAGAAGTATCATAGCGGATGCCATCCACAATAACCCCGGTTTTTTCTTTTCCAAAATCACCGTACCGTATTAATTTCATAAAGTAAATTTTTAGGTGGTAAAAGAAGCATACTCCTTTTACCAATGTTTTTTTGATTTGATAAAAGCTTAGCTTTTTTCTTCCCAGATGCTGCAAAGATGCAAAATAGTATCTACTGCTTTTTGCATATCCTGCACCGAAACCCATTCCTGCCGACTATGGAAAGCATGCTCGCCGGCAAAAATATTAGGGCAAGGCAAACCCATAAACGACAAACGCGAACCATCTGTGCCGCCCCTGATGCTGCGCAACCTTGGCTTCAAGCCTGCCCTTCGGATTGCTTCCATGCCATAATCGATCACTTGCTGGTGCTTATCGAGCATTTGCTTCATGTTGCGGTACTGCTGATGGATTTTAAGGGTAAAAGAAGCATGCGGAAAATCCTTCAGCACGCTTTCGGCTACCTGCCGGATCACCTTAGCATGGGCTTCCAGCTTTTCGTCATCAAAATCCCGGATGATAAAATCGATAACCGCTTGTTCTACATGGCCGCTGATGTATACCGGATGGATAAAACCTTCTTTTGCAGCCGTTTTTTCAGGGGAAAGTTTGGCAGGAAGTTCAGTCAGGATTTTACCGGCGATTTTGATGGCACTTTCCATTTTGCCTTTGGCAAAGCCGGGATGCGAACTGATGCCCGTGATAACCAATTGTGCTCCATCCGCAGAAAAAGTTTCGTTTTCAATCGTGCCTGCTGATTCGCCGTCTATCGTATAGCCAAAATCAGCCGCTAATTTTCCCATATCCACCTTGTCCACGCCGCGTCCGATCTCCTCGTCCGGGGTAAATAAAACCCTGATCGCGCCATGTTTGATTTCAGGATGGTCCATCAACTGCCGGCAAGCATCCGTAATGACGGTCAGCCCGGCTTTGTTGTCCGCGCCCAGCAACGTAGTTCCGCTTGCCGTAATCACATCGTTCCCTATCTGGTGTTGCAAATCATCATGGTCTTTCAATTTAATAACTACTGACGGGTCATCAGGCAAAACCAAATCCTGGCCCAGATAATTGGCATGGACAATTGGTTTTACGTTTTCTCCGCTGCAATCGGGTGAAGTATCCATGTGGGCGCAAAAACAGATGACCGGCACTGCTTTGTCCGTATTGGCAGGTACGGTAGCGTAAACGTAACCGTATTCATCCAGGTGCGCGTCTTGCAGGCCGATTTCCAGCAGTTCGGCCACTAATACATGGCCTAAATCTTTTTGTTTTTGGGTAGAAGGCGTAGTTTGGGAATCCGGATCTGACTGAGTATCAATCGTTACATACTTTAGAAATCTATTTTGTACCGTGTACTGCAACATAAGCGAGCCATTCATCGTTAAACATTTTTGATAATAAGTTAATAATTCTATTTTTGGAAATAGCGTTCTTCAAAAATAAACGATTGTATGTTATCCGGTCTGATCATTAAAAAATATAATCTCTTGAAAAAGATCCCATTGTTAATCGCTTTAATAGCAATCAGTTTATCCGTTTCTGCCCAAATCGGTTATAATTATGATCAGTTTAGTTTAGGTTTAGGCATCAGCAGCGTCAAGATCCATGGAGATCTGAACAAAGCTTACGCTCAAACAGCTTTAAATGTCAACCTAAATTATCATTTTACGCCTTTTGTTACTTTCAGTACCGAAGCCCAGTTTGGGAAGTTGGCCAGTGCCAATGCAGACACTTCCAAAACGTATTACGGAGAGCAATCAACCAATAAATATACCGCTATTATTTTTCATGCTGATGTGCAATTGGGCGAGTTTATTAATTATAACGATGATTTCAGCTCGATACCTATCCTGACAAAAATCCTGAACGGTGCCAAAAATATTTATGTAGGAACCGGTGCAGGTGTTATTTTTAATAATATGCAATACATCAACCGTACTGATTATAATGATCCGAACGTTACCTATCCCGGTTTAGATAAAAGTAATGAACTGATTATTCCGGTGCGGATTGGCTACGAATACAAAATATACAACGCTTACGACGAACCGCAAATCCGGATAGATCTCGGTTACCAGGCCAATTATTCTTTTGGCGATAACATGGACGGCTTTAAATCGGGCAAGTCTTCCGACTGGTATTCACAAATCACCTTTGGAATTAAAGTAGGTATTGGCGGCGTTACTTCTTATCGCAAACAAATCCACGTTGGGGCTTTTTAATTCAAAAGAAAGTATATAAATTTATTCGATAAACCTAATAGTGTTTTCTTTAAATAATATTCTTGAAAAAAAGTGCATTTCTGATTGTAATACTTCTTTTATGCAGTAAAATCCTATCTGCACAAAGCAGTTATAATTTTACTGGATACAGCGTAGGAGCAGGCGGCGGCATAGCCCGTGCAGATGCCGACCTTGCACAGCATATCAGCAAAAGTGCTTTCTTCGTCAACTTCAACTACAATTATAGTCCTTTTACAACCTTTACAGCCGAAGTGCAGGCCGGCAATTTGGCTGGAGGAAACCCGAAAACCGATAAAGACACACGCGCTTTTGTCAACGGTTTCAAAGCCATTCTTTTTTATGTTGATTTTCAGGCCGGAGAGATTATTGATTATGACAACCGCCCTGTTTTAAATGTTATCAAAAATTTTTACGCCGGGACTGGTTTTGGGGCAATCCATAATCAAATGACCTTTATTCAGCGCAACAGTATTATTGATCCTAGCTACGTTTTCCCCGGCCAAAATGCCAGTACAGAACTGATGCTTCCGTTAAGGATAGGATACGAATTCAAATTTTACAATCAATATCTGGAGCCATTTGTTCGTTTAAGCGTTGGTTATCAAATGAACTGGGTTTATGGCGAAGGCCTGGATGGTTATAATGATCCGTCAAGTATTTTTAAAAACAATCATGTTGACCGCTATTCGCTAACCAGTATCTGCTTAAAATACAGTTTTGGAAACCCGGTATCGTACAAAAAACCGATCCGAAGATTTTAAACAGCTATGAACATAGAATCGGTACGCGACTATTGTTTGCAGAAGCCCGGTGCGGCAGAAACGATGCCTTTTGGCGATGATACGTTGGTTTTTAAAGCAGGCGGAAAAATATTTTTGCTGATCAGCCTGAAAGAACCCAACCGGTTTAATGTAAAATGCGATCCTGGCCTTGCGATAGAACTGCGCGAAAGTTACAGCGAAATACAGCCCGGTTTTCACATGAACAAAACTCATTGGAACACCGTTTATTTTGATGGCAGCCTGACCGAAAAGCAACTGCTGGAAATGATCGGCCATTCTTATCGGTTGATTGTAAGCAGCCTGCCAAAAAATGTGCAGCAAAACCTGTAATAAAAAAAGGTCGATAAAAGAAGCATCCTGCTAATTCTTTTCTATCTTTTCCGCATGAAATTTTCCCTGCACTTTTTTTGTTTGATGCTGGTCTTCGTTTCTGCAAAAGCACAATTAACGCCTTTTGAAAAAGATCCGCAGAAAAACACAACGGCTACTTACGCCCAAATCGTTAGTTATTACCAGCATCTGGACAAGCAATACGATCAGTTAAAAGTTTATAACGTTGGCACAACCAATATTGGCAAACCACTGCAACTCATCGTGCTTTCAAAAGATAGAATTTTTGATCCGGCTTTGATCAGAAAGCAAAATAAAAGGGTCATCCTGATCAATAACGGCATTCATCCGGGAGAGCCTGAAGGGATTGATGCAAGCATGATGCTGGTCCGCGACCTGCTTCAAAAGAACCAATTGCCGGCCAATGTGGTCATTTGTTTGATCGCTGTTTATAACATTGACGGTTGTTTGAACCGGGGACTTTCGCGCGTAAACCAAAATGGGCCAGCAGCTTACGGTTTCCGCGGAAACTACCGCAACCTGGATTTGAACCGTGATTTTATCAAAGCAGATTCTAAAAACGCACTGGCTTTTATGCAGATTTTAACTGCCTGGAAGCCGGATGTTTTCCTGGACAACCACACCAGCGACGGCGCAGATTACCAATACGTCATGACTTTGATCGAAACACAGCACAATAAACAAAATCCAATCCTGGCTGATTATACCAGCAAAACGTTAACGCCTGAACTGTTTTTAAGGATGAAAAAAAGCGGTTTCGAGATGGCGCCTTACATCGAATCCGAAGGTGCGACGCCGGATTCCGGAATTGTTGGTTTCCTGGAAACGCCGCGTTATTCCTCCGGTTTTACGGCGCAGCGCAACATTATCAGTTACATTACAGAAACACACATGCTGAAAATGTTTGCGCCCCGCGTAATTTCGACGTATGATTTTATGCAGCATTTGATTGATATTGTGCAGCGTGATGCTTCTTTTATCGGCAAAATAAAAGAACAAGCGGATGATCAAACCAAAACCCAGAAAAGCTTTGCCTTGAACTGGGAATTGAATAAAAGCAGTTTCGAAACCATATCTTTTAAAGGTTTTACAGCCGGTTACAAACCGAGTGAAGTTAGCGGTTTGCCGCGTTTATTTTATGATCGAACCAAGCCCTTCACCAAAAATATCCGCTATTACAATACTTACAAAGCAACTGTTTTTGCAGATAAACCAACGGCTTACATTATTCCGCAAGCCTGGGGAAAAGTAATTGATTTGATGGAAAGGAACGGCGTAAAAACTTATCACTTAAAAACCGATACCACTTTATCGGTACAAAGTTATTTTATTGCAGATTACAAAACGCCAGCCCGTCCTTTTGAAGGGCATTACCTGCACAACAATATAAAAGTATCGGTAAAAGAAGCATTGATCAAATTTTATCAGGGCGATGCGGTTGTTTATACTGATCAGGCTTTAAACCGTTACATTGTGGAAACGCTGGAGCCGCAAGGTGTGGATTCGTTTTTTGCCTGGAACTTTTTTGATTCCATCCTCGGCCAAAAAGAATATTTTTCAGATTATGTGTTCGAGGATGTTGCCGCCGGTTTATTAAAAAAAGACCCGGAATTGAAAAAGAAATTGGAAGCCGAAAAAGCAAAAAATCCTGACGTTGCCAAAAGTGCCGCCGCCCAACTTGGCTTTATTTATAAAAATTCCGCTTACTTTGAGCCAACTTTTATGCGTTATCCTGTTGGCCGGATGATTGCTCCGGCTCAGTTGAATTTAAACTAACAATATGCTCGAATATATTTATGCAACGCCAGTAGCTTCTGCTATTTTCGTCATCACGCTATTGACCAGCTTACTGGCTTTTTCCAACCCGGAAATTTATGAAAAGCTGATTTTAAGTCCGTTCCAGGTTTACCGGAAACAAAATGTTTACACGCTTTTTACAAGCGGACTGATCCATAAAGACTGGCAGCACTTGTTTTTCAACATGCTTTCCTATTACTTTTTTGCTTTTAATCTGGAGCGGATTATCGGGCACTGGCAATTTGCGGTTTTATACATCGTAAGTTTGGTTTTGAGCGATCTGCCAACGGTGATGAAGCACCGGGAAGATTTTTGGTATCGGACATTGGGTGCATCCGGTGCAATTTCGGCGGTCGTTTTTAGCTTTATTATGTTTGATCCAATGACGAAAATGATGATTTTGCCACTGCCAATCCCTATTCCAGCAATTGTATTTGGTGGTTTATACTTGATTTATTGTGTTTATGCTTCCCGCCAGCAATCTGATACCATCAACCATGATGCGCATTTTTATGGTGCTTTAAACGGCATCATCATCACGATTATTTTGTATCCGGATGTAGTCCCTTATTTTTTAGGAAAGCTGGGGTTGCGGTGAAATAAGCTGATGCTTCTTTTATCTGCACAAAAATCTTATTGCAAGTTTGATAGGTAAGTTTTATGCCGGTAAAAGAAGCATCAGCCTGAAAACAAAAAACCTTGCACGGATGCAAGGTTTTTTAACTAAAATTTGCTTTTACTACTGTTTGTTTTTTGGGGAAAGATCAAAAGGTACGATAACTTTAAAACTAATGTTTCGGCCCATGTTGAAAATACCACGCTGCACGCCGGGAGCGGTAACTGCATTGTCAAAGTATTTTAGCCTGCTCATGTTCGATTGATAATTTACATTGGCCAGGTTGGTCCCTTCGATAAACAATTTTACGATGGATTGTCCAGCCTGATTTACAAGATCACCGCCCAAACCGGCACTTAACAAATTATAACCTGCCGTATAAGTTTCTGTGCCATAAGCCGAGAAGAAGCGGTTTTGGGCATCGTAATGGTCAAACCCAACAAAGGCATAGAGATTTTTAAATTTAGAGAAGCCTTTACTAAATGTTCCGCGCAGTTCCGAATGGGTATGCAATGGCGGTATAAACGGCAGGTATTTTAAACTATCGGGCACTTTTCCGCCGTTCCCTAAATTTTGGCCATAAGTTAAAGAAAGGCTGTTTTGAAAATGCAACCAGGGCAAAGGATGTATATCTAAACTCACTTCGCCGCCATTGATACGTGCTTTGCTTTGTACATAAGTAAATATGGAATACAAAGGAAATGCAGGATTAACAGCAGGCGTACCATCCGGGTTTAATTGTTGCTGCTGAAATATATAATTCTGGATATTGTTGTTAAACAGCTCAACACTTGCCGAAACGCCTGGCAAAGTAAGGAAAGCACCGATATCTTCCTGAACACTGAATTCAGGCTTAAAGTTGCTGTTGCCAACGTGGTAAATTTGTGAGCCGGGATCAGGCCCGTTTGCAGATAATTCCGCAATGCTTGGTGCCCTAAAACCTCTTGCAATATTTGCTTTTGTTAAAAAGGCCTGAGAGAAGTTGTAGGAACCGCCAAAACTCCCGGAAACCCCGGAAAATATTTTATTTAAGGCAATAAACTGTGAAATCACATTTGGGGTGGTAGTAGGATTGCTACCGGTATATAACTCGGGAAACTTTCCGCTTGCAGTATCAATGTAGGCAGCCTGGCCGGTAAATGATCTGCTATCGTATCTTATACCTCCTGACAGGTCTAATTTTCCAAAGCTTTTTTTGATAATGGCAAACGGGCCAATATCAAACTGGTGATAAGCAGGGATCGGAAAAGCAGTAGCTCCGCCAATGGTATTGTTCTGATACTGGCCATTGACACCAACAGTGGTCTCATAACCATTTGCAAATGTATAATTGTACTTAACATCATAGGTATAAGTACTTAAATGCAAGTTCAGCCCGGGAATATCCGAGGCTTCCGGGTGTGTATATTCCCTTCGGTGACTAAACTGGTAACCCAAATTAACAATCAGGTTTCCGTTTCCTATAATAAAATTGCTGTTGTCATAAATGCGATAAAGCTGCACATGCTGATGCAAAGACGGAATAGCATAAGTATTTAACTCTGATGGGGATACAATAGGGCGAAACAAATCAGCCTCTGTAATTTGCTTGGTGAATTGACGGGAAACCGAATCACGGCTGCCATTAGGAATATCCTGCAGATCATCATATAAAGAAGCGTTCAGGTACGAATAGCCCCAGGATTTATTTAAGCCCACCATTGCCCTGGCATCTTTCTCTTTAAAACCAGTAGCATATACGCGGCCGTCATGTTGGTTTTGGTAGTTTTTACCTTCTTTGGCAGAAATGATTGTTCCCCAAACCAGTCCGTTTTGATTGCCATATAATCGGAATGACCCGTTTAATAATCCTTGGTTTGTTCCATAAATCCCCTGGACAGAACCTAAAATTTTACCTTCCGAAACCGGGGTAGGGGAAATCAGGTTAACTACGCCGCCAATAGCATCAGAGCCATAAGTTAAACTTGCCGGCCCTTTAATCACTTCTATCCGGTCAATCGAGTTTTGGTCCACTTCAATTCCATGCTCATCGCCCCATTGCTGTCCTTCCTGGCGTATCCCGTCCTGTAAAGTTACTACCCGGTTATAGCCTAAGCCATGAATAAAGGGTTTTGATACATTCGGGCCGGTTGTAACGGCACTGATGCCCGGTAGATTGGCGATTTCATCAATCACGTTGCCCGAAGCAGACCGCTGATCCAAATAAGTTTTACCTACGGCAACCATCGGTATTGGGTTTCTTTTTATTTCTGTAGCCTTGCTTACACCAGTTACAACAACTTCGCCTGATTCAATAGCAGAAACCTGTAACTGAATATTTAATGTGCTTGTTTTTGTGAAATCTACCCTTTGTGTAACTGAAGAATAACCCAAATAGCTTACCTGAACTAAATAAATCCCTTTTGGTACGTGGTTCAATACGTATTCGCCTTTGGCATTGGTAGAAGTCCCGTTCTTTAAATCAGGGATACTTACAGAAGCACCAAAAATAGGTTTGCCGTCTGCTTTATCGGTTATCGTACCGGATAATGTTCCTATTGCTACGTCGTCATCAAACACTTTCATGGTAGCATTAACAACGGTTGTAAAGCTTATTAATGCCAGTAATAAGCAGCTAAATATTTTTATTTTCATGTTAATAGAAAATTCCTTAGGTAAAGTTTAATTAATAATAATGCCCGGCAGATATTGGCCGGAATTTAAAAATCAAACTAAAACCGGCGGCGACAAGCCATCGGCATGAACCAAAGTATTTCCTGTATAACAATGCTGCGGGGCGTAAAAAATAATTTTAACCGAAGCAATAATTTGCCCGAAGCTGATGGGTTGCACCAAACCCATAGGCGCGTGGTGCATCTGATCGCAGAAACTACATTTTTCCTGAACGGTCTGGTGCCGGTCTGAATGTTTTTTTTGAACGATGGAAGCATTGTATTTTAAATGATGCTGATGCGCGTAAACAATCACCTGGCCTGCTGCAAAAAAGAGCAGCAGCAGCCAGGATAAAAGGATATGTGCCTTGCGTTTGTCCAAAATACTTTTTAGTTGATGTTATGTTTGTACAAATATCTTTTTTTCTGAATGATATTTATCAAATTTATATTGAAAACAGCATTTTACCATAGCTCCTTCTATCAAAACCATTAATAATGCTGTAACAATATAATGACAGCTAATAATATACTGTTTTTAGCAGGTAAAAACTGGTGCCGGACTGAATGCTTCAACCCTTATATTTGCTGATATGACCGCAGCAGAAACAAATACCAAATGGGCCGCTTTGCAGGAACGGATTGCTGCAGATTTTGATTCTGATGTACCGGATATTAAAGTGATGCTTTTTTTGATCGGCGTACAGGAACTGGGCAAAGGCCCGCAAAAATTCAGCAAGCGGCAAAAAGAAGAACTGATGCATATTGCCACCTGCAAACTGTTCAGCCAGTTGGGTTTTTACGAGTTGGAAGGTTTGGACCAGGATGGCTGGCCCCATTGGAAATTGGTAAAAACTATTCCCAATTATACCTTGATGGAGCAGGAAATGGTGATGAAATCCTTGGTGATCAGTTATTTTGAGGAGGGAGAGGTTTGAGGTGCGAGGTATTAGGTGCGAGGTGCGAACGATCGGCCATGATCCAGTAGCTGTCCTTGCCTGGATATGTTGACCGAAAATAGTGGTTTACAAATGCCAAACCAATATAAAAATGGCAACAATGAGCGAGTATGAGAAGTTAACCGTCCGGGAACGGCAGAACCGTTTTTTCAGTGAA
>JAABVA010000201.1_pt1 | contig 78041 bp, 60 predicted proteins | sample 5560331 | NCBI WGS metagenome assembly JAABVA01 (sample SAMN12812661, study PRJNA571458) | rock metagenome | isolation source: Antarctica rocks | place: Antarctica: Victoria Land, Mt New Zealand sud | collected 2016-01-07
TGACCGACCACACGTCCGGCGTCGGCAGCGGCGACCCGTACCCGACCGCCCAGGTCGCGGACAACGACCTCGCGGTCGGCCGGATCGTCAGCTCCATCACCCACTCGAGGTTCTGGAAGGACTCGGCGATCTTCGTCCTGGAGGACGACCCGCAGAACGGGGTCGACCACGTCGACGGACACCGCTCGATCCTCGAGGTCGTCAGCCCGTACGCGAAGCGGCACGTCGTGAACAGCACCTACTACACCCAGGTGAACATGGTCCGGACGATCGAGGCGATCCTCGGCGCGGCCCCGATGAACCAGCAGGACCGGGCAGCCGAGCCGATGACCGACGCGTTCACGTCCAAGCCGGACTACACGCCCTTCACGGTCCAGCCGAACCAGATCCCGCTGACCTTCGGCATCGCCGGGGCCACCATCGGCACCGCCGCCCAGGCTGCCGCGTCCACCAAGGCCGGGGCCGCCCGGCCGGTCGTCCCCGCAGCCCAGTGGGCGACCTACCGGACCTGGGTCGCCTGGAGCAACACCCAGCGGGCCGGCAAGCGCCTGGTCAACCAGGACCAGGTGAACCCCGCCCAGATGAACCGCGTGACCTTCTACGCAGCGACCGGCTGGACCAAGCCCTACCCGGGTGACCGGACGATCCTGCGCCCGACGCAGGTCCCCGGCCACACGCTGCCCTCGGGGTACCTCGGCGGGGAGTGAGCCCGGCCGGGGCCGCGAGCCCCGGCGCGACGGGACAACAGGACTTGCACGGCAGGCGAGGACAGACAGCACAGGCAGGACGAGCAGGCCAGCACAGGCAACGCAGTCAGGACAGGACGCAGGGGATGCCCGGTACCCACCGGGCATCCCCTGCGTCGTCCCGGGGCGCGGTCCTGCGGGCGCCAGCGGCACCGCGCAGAATGCGGCGGCGCCTCAGCACCACCCGCCCTGGTGGCCCGACCGACCTCCTGAGTCGGTGAGTTCCCGTCCGCCGTCCACCGAGGAGTCCGCGCCGTGCCGATCGGGTCCTCGCGGTGCATGACCCCCCGCGTGACCGGGCTCGCTGACGCACCGTCCCGGATCGACAGCCGACGGCGGTCCGGGCGCCCGGGAGCCCCTTGGAGGCGTGTCGGGTGTCGATCCGGGACACCACCCGCCGGACACGCGTCCGGGACGGCCGTCGGCGCGCCGTCCAGCCCCGCGGGCGTCCCGGCGTGACGGGGTCCCTCGGGGACCGCCCGGCCCATCTCCGCCCGGGCCTGATCGGCGTCGTCCTCGTCGGCGGCGCCGTCGGGGCGGCCCTGCGGTACCTCGTCACGCAGCAGTGGCCCACTGCACCGCACGGCTTCCCCTGGGAGACGTTCGCGGTCAACGTGACCGGGTCCTTCTGTCTGGGCGTCCTCCTCGAGGTCCTCGCCCGCGCCGGCGCGGACACCGGTGCCCGCCGGGTCGTGCGCCTGCTCCTCGCGACCGGGGTGCTCGGCGCGTTCACCACCTACAGCGCCCTGGCGGTCGAGACCGATCTGCTGGTCCGCGCCCACGCCGACGCCCGCGCCGCCGGCTACGCCCTCGCCAGCCTCGCCGCCGGCCTGCTCGCCGCGTGGACTGGCATCATCGCCGCCTCTCCTGGCCACCGACGCGGCCGCCGACGCGGCCGCAGTCCCGGGCGCGACGGCCAGCCGGGCGCGGACCCGGCTGCCACCGGAGCCGTGCGGTGAGCCTCGGGCTGTGGCTCGGCGTGACCGTCGGCGGGTCACTCGGGGCCGGTGCCCGCTTCCTCGTCACCGGCATGGTCGACGGCATGGTCGACGGCATCGTCGAGGATGTGGCAGACGGTGTGGCCCGCGACCGCCGAGGCACCGGTGGGCGAGGGCCAGGTGGGCGGTGGGCGGGCATCGGACTCGGGACGCCGCTGGTCGACGTGACGGGGAGCCTGCTGCTCGGGATCGTCACCGGGCTCGTCGTCTTCCACGGCGCGCCCCGCGCCTGGGAGGTCGTCCTCGGGACCGGGTTCTGCGGCGGCTACACCACCTTCGGCACCGCCTGCGTCGAGACGTTCCGCCTCGCCCAGCAGGGTCGGTCCACCGCGGCAGCGGTGCACGCCCTCGCCATCCTGAGCCTGTCGACCCTGGCGGGCGGCATAGGTCTCGCCCTCGCCGCTCTCTGAGCTCGCTGCCCTGTGAAGCGTCCGGAGGCGAGCCGGGAACGCGCTCAGCAGTGGTCGAGCAGAGCGGCCCGGCGACGGTCCGGCCGGGTGCCCGTCGCGGGCAGGATCGGCCCGTGACCGGACCTGACACCCCAGCCGCCGCCCCGGGGTCGGCAGCCGACCGCCCGGCGCTCGTCCTGCTGCCCGCCGTCGACGTCACCGGCGGGCAGGCCACCCAGCTGGTGCGCGGGGTCGCCGGCAGCGGGAAGGTCTACGGCGACCCGCTCGCCGCGGCCCAGGCCTGGCGCGAGCAGGGTGCCCGGTGGCTGCACCTGGTCGACCTCGACGCGGCATTCGGACGCGGTGACAACCGGGAACTGCTCGCGCGGGTGGTCGCCGGGCTGGACCTCCGGGTGGAACTGGCCGGCGGCATCCGCGACGAGCAGTCCCTGCAGGCAGCGCTGGGGACCGGCTGCGCCCGGGTGGTCCTGGGCACCGCGGCGCTGGAGGACCCGGCGTGGTGTGACCGGGTGCTCGGCGAGCACGGTGACCGGGTGGCCGTCGGGCTCGACGTCCGCCTCGCGGCCGACGGCGCGCACACCCTCGCCGCCCGTGGGTGGACGCGGGACGGGGGCCTGCTGTGGGACACCTTCGAGCGCCTCGAGCGGGCCGGCTGCTCGCGGTACGTCGTGACCGACATCGACCGCGACGGGACGCTGACGGGGCCGAACACCGAGCTGCTGCTGGAGGTGGCCGCCCGGACGAGAGCACCCGTCGTCGCCTCCGGCGGCATCTCGACCCTCGCCGACGTCACGGCGCTGCGGGCGCTGACCGGCCGCGGGATCGAAGGTGCGATCGTCGGGACGGCGCTGTACGAGGGCGCGTTCACCCTGTCCGACGCCCTGCGTGCCGCCGGTGGCACCGCGCCCTGACCGCTCGCTGCTCGGCCACCGGGAAGACTCCGCGGCGGCCGCCGTCGCTACTGTCAGCCGCGTGACCCGGGTCGTCCTCGCGTCGGCGTCGAGCACCCGCCTCGCCGTCCTGCGCGCCGCCGGGCTGGACCCCGAGGTGGCGGTGGCCGACCTCGACGAGGACGCCCTGCTCGCCGGGCTCCCTCCCGGCCCGCCGGCGGAGCAGGTGGCCGCACTCGCCTCGGCCAAGGCCCAGGTGGTGGCCGGCCGGCTGGAGCACCCCCAACCCGGGCCCGGATGGGAAGCCGGTGGCGGACCTGCTCCCGGAGCGGTAGCGGGAGCCGCAGCCGGTGCCGACCCGGTCGTCGTCATCGGCTGCGACTCGATGCTCGAGCTGGACGGGCGGCTGCTGGGCAAGCCGCACACCCCGGAGGTGGCCGCCGCCCGGTGGCGGGAGCTGTCCGGTGCCACCGCGGTCCTGCACACCGGGCACGCGGTCCACCTGCTCGGCACCGCGCCCGCGCCGGCCATCGCGTCAGGCACCGGGACAGCGAGCACCGCCGCTGATGACACCGCCCACCGCTCCACCACTGCTGATCACACCGCCGACCGCCACACCACCGTTCTGGCGACCCGGTCGACGACAGTCCGCTTCGCCGACGTCAGCGCCGCGGAGATCGACGCCTACGTCGCGACCGGCGAGCCGCTGGAGGTGGCCGGCGCCTTCACCCTCGACGGGTACGGCGGCTGGTTCGTCGACGGGATCGAGGGCGACCCGTCCAACGTCCTCGGGATCAGCCTGCCGCTGCTGCGGATCCTGCTCGCCCGGGTCGGCGTGGCGGTGCACCAGCTCTGGACCCCGGCGCCGCCGGGGCCCGACCGACGAGCAGAGACGGACAGCCGATGAGCGTCCTGGACGAGTTCACCCTGCCCGGTCAGACCGCGATCGTGACCGGCGCCAACCAGGGGATCGGCCTCGCGATCGCGCGCGCACTCGGCGAGGCCGGCGCGACGGTGGTCGTGGCCGCCCGCGACGAGGCGCGCAACGCGGCGGCGGTCGCCGAGCTCGGGAGGGAGGGGATCGACGCGTGGCAGGTGGGCGTCGACCTGACCGACCGCGCCGCGTGCGAGGCACTCGTCGAGCAGGTCGTGCAGCGCTCCGGGCGCATCGACGTCCTCGTCAACAACGCCGGCGCCTGCATCCACCGGCCGGCTCTCGAGGTCACCGAGGAGGAGTGGGCGTCGGTGATCGACCTCAACCTCACCGCCGTCTGGCGGCTGTCGGTCCTCGTGGCAACGCACATGATCGCGGCCGGCGGCGGGGTCATGCTGACCATCGGCTCGATGTCGGCGGAGATCGTCAACCGCCCGCAGTGGCAGCCCGCCTACAACGCCAGCAAGGCCGGGGTGCACCACCTGACCCGGTCCCTCGCGGTGGAGTGGGCGCCGCACCACATCCGGGTGAACGCTCTCGCGCCCGGCTACATCGAGACCGCCATGTCCCCCGTGCACGACCCGCGCTACTCCCCGTTCTGGATCGACGCGGCGCCGCAGCAGCGGGCCGGCCTTCCCGCCGAGCTCGGCGCCGCCGCGGTATTCCTCTGCAGCAAGGCGAGCTCTTTCGTCACCGGGTCCGTGCTGGTCGCAGACGGCGGCTACACCGCCGTCTGAGATACCGCCGTCCGGAACTCGGCTGGCACGGACACCGCCGTCTGAGCCACCGCCGTCTGAGCCGACCGCCCGTGATCCATAGCGGTACGGAACGGTTGCGTTTCGTAAGAGCTCGACCTACCGTGGGCCGGAGCCCGCCACCCGGCGGCCAGGCGGGAGGTGGGGCAGTGACCGTCGATGCCAGCCTCCGGGCGGTCCCGCTGCCGGCGTCGCACCGGGGCCGGCCGTTCGACACCGGCCGCGACGCGGCGATCCTGACCGCCGCCCTCGAGCTCATCGGCGAGCGCGGCTACGACCGGGTGACCATGGAGGCCATCGCGTCACGGGCGCACGCGGGCAAGGCCGCGCTGTACCGCCGCTGGAGCTCGAAGGCAGAGCTGGTGGCCGACGCGGTGCGGTGCCGGTGCGAGGACGAGCCGGTGCTGCCCGACACCGGGGACATCCGGACCGATCTCGTGCAGGGCGCGCGCGCGCTGCTGGCCCAGCTGGAACTGCAGAGACCGATGCTCTCCGGACTCCTGACGGCCATCCAGTCCGACCCGGACCTCGCCGCGACGTTCCGGGCCTCGATGGTCGGCCACCGCGAGGAGGCCTCGCGCGCCTGGGTCCGGCGCCTGGTCGAGCGGGGGCAGCTGTCGCCGTCGGCCGACAGCGAGCTCTTCCACGACGTCCTGCCCGGTGTGGTGTTCGTCCGCGCCTTCGTGACCGGGCAGCCACTCGACGACGACTTCGCCGACCAGTTGGTCGACGACATCCTGCTCCCCCTCCTCACCCGTGGCAGTGCCGCCGCAGCTGCTGGTCGAGCACCGCGACAGACGAGGAACCCATGAGTCCCAGTACCACCGCCGCGCCGCCCACCCCGCGCGCGGCCGCTCTCCAAGGCCGTCCCGCACCCGCCGCACCACCCGGCGAGAGCACTGCTCCCGCTCCAGATCCCCGACGCTGGCTGGCCCTCGGGGTCATCGCCATCGCCCAGCTGATGATCGTGCTCGACTCGACGGTCGTGAACATCGCTCTCCCCAGTGCCCAGCGGGCACTGCACATCTCCGACGCGGACCGGCAGTGGGTCGTGACGGCGTACACCCTCGCCTTCGGCGGGCTGCTGCTGCTCGGTGGGCGGATCGCGGACTACGTGGGCCGCAAGCGGGTGTTCGTGATCGGCCTGGCGGGCTTCGCCCTCGCGTCCGCGCTGGGCGGTGTCGCCGCGAACGCTGCGATGCTGCTCGGTGCCCGGGCGCTGCAGGGCGCCTTCGCGGCACTGCTCGCGCCGGCGGCGCTGTCCCTCATCGCCGTGACGTTCACCGATCCGCGAGAGCGGGCGCGGGCCTTCGGGGTGTACGGCGCGATCGCGGGCGGCGGCGCGGCCATCGGGCTGATCCTCGGCGGCGTGCTCACCGAGTACGCCAGCTGGCGGTGGACCCTGCTGATCAACGTCCCGATCGCGGTCGTCGCCGCGATCGCCGCGGTCGCAGTCGTCCACGAGTCGAAGGCCACCGGCAACACCCGCTACGACGTCCCCGGTGCCGTGCTCGTCACCGCCGGCCTGGTGGCCGTCGTCTACGGCTTCACCGAGGCGGCGAAGCAGGGTGTCGGGTGGAGCTCGGCGACGACGCTGGGGCTGCTCGGCGGGGGAGTGGCACTGCTCGCGGCGTTCGTCGTCGTGGAGCGCCGGTCGCTGCACCCGCTGCTGCCGCTGCGGGTCGTGCTCGACCGCAACCGGGGCGGGGCGTTCCTCGCCTCCCTGCTGGTCGCCTCGGGTGTGTTCGCGATGTTCCTGTTCCTCACCTACTACTTCCAGTTCAACCTCGGGTACAGCCCCCTGCGCTCCGGACTGGCGTTCCTCCCGTTCAGCGTCGGCCTCGTCATCACCGCGGTGGTCGCCTCCACCCTCATCCCGCGGGTCGGCGCGAAGCCGCTGATGCTCGTCGGGGCGGTGCTCGGCATCACCGGGCTCCTCGCCCTGACCCGGCTCGGGCAGGACACCCCCTACGCGGCGGACGTGCTGCCGTCGCTGCTGCTGCTCAGCGTCGGGCTCGGCCTGGTGTTCGTGCCGATGTCGACCCTGGCCCTGCACGGGATCCCGGCGCACGACGCCGGGGTCGCCAGCGCGATGCTCAACACGACCCAGCAGATCGGCGGCTCACTGGGCACGGCGCTGCTGAACACCCTCTACGCCAGCGCGGTGACCACCTACCTGGCGGTCCACGTCGGCACCGGTTCGAGCCGCGGCGAGCTCGCGAAGCTGGCCGCGATCAGCGGCTACCACCGCGCCTTCCTCATCGGGGCGGTGTTCTTCGTGGCAGCACTCCTCGCGACGGCGGTGCTCGTCAACGCCCGCCGCGGGACCCTCGCGGGGCCGGAGGTGCCGGACGAGCTCGGTGCCGCGCAGCCACCGGCGGTCGGCGGACCCCCGGCTGGCCGGCAGGCGTCGGCGGCGACGGTCGCCCAGGGCTCGGGGGCCCTGGGCCGGTAGGTTCCACCCGTGGCAGCACTGCAGGTCCGCGACGTCCCCGACGATGTGCACGAGACCCTGCGGCGGCGCTCGGTCCGGGAGGGCGTCAGCCTCTCGGAGTACGTGCTCCGGCTGCTGATGCGGGAGAGCGCCCACCCGACCATGACCGAGTGGCTGGCCACCCTGCCTGCGCCCGGCACCCTCGACGCCCCCGTCGCTGCGCCTCCCGCGGCGGCGGGGGCGTCGCCGGCGGTGGGTTCGGAGCCGGAGGGGACGGCGTCGTGGGCCCCGGTGTCGGCAGGGTCGGCCCCGGCGCCGTCGATCCCGGTGTCGGCGGCGGTGTCGGCAGGGTCGGCGGGCTGACCCGGTGCCCGTCGTCATCGACGCCGCCGCGGTGGCGGAGGTGCTGCTCGGCTCGCCGCTGTCGGCAGCGGTGGCCGCGCAGATCCGCGAGACCGAGGTCTTCGTCCCGGCCAGCCTCGACATCGAGGTGCTGCGCCTCGTCCAGGCCGCCGAGGACGACGGGCGGGTCACCAGCGTGGCAGCCACCCGGGCCGCCAACGCCCTCGCCGGCTTCCCGGCACACCGGGTGGACGTCGTGCCGCTGCTCGCCGACGCCTGGGCGCGGCGCGCGAACCTGCCGGTCGACCTGGCCTGCTACGTCGCCCTCGCCGCCCGGCGCGCCATCCCGCTGGTGACCGCCGACACCCGCCTGGCCGGACACACCGTCACCGCGTGCGAGCTGGTGCTGCTGGCCTGATCTCGATCGGCGCCGTCAGCAGGTGCGACAGCTCGGTCCGCGACGCGACGCCCAGCTTCCGGAAGATGCTGCCCAGGTGGGACTCGACCGTCTTGTGGCTGAGGAAGAGCGTCCGCCCGATCTGACGATTGGTCGCGCCGGTGGCTGCGATGGCGGCGATGGCCTGCTCCCGCGTGGTCAGCACAGCGGCAGCGGTGTCCGCGGCGGTGCGACGTCGCCGATGGCCAGCAGCGCACGACGGGTCCGGCGCGCGTCCGGACGGGCGCCGGCGGCCTCGTACACCCGCAGCGAGGACCGCAGGGCGCTGCGGGCGTCAGCGGTCCGGCCCATCGCGCGCAGGCGCACGCCATGGTCGTACCCGAGGTCGGCGGCCGGCAGCAGACCGCCGGCGGTACCTGCCCGCCGCCACGCGGCGACGGCGAGGTCGACGAGGGCGTCGGCCTCCTCGGGGGGCGCCACCAGCGCCCGGACGTGCGCGCGCCAGCCGAGTGTGGTCGGGCGCAGGTCGCCCTCGGTCAGCTCGAGCAGCCGGTCGGCCTCCAGGCCGGCTTCGGCGGGGCGACCCGTGCGGACCAGCAGCATTATCAGCCCGGGCAGCGTCGGAAAGGCGCCGAACGACGGCGCGCCGAGCGTCAGCAGGCGACGGGTCGTCTCCCGGTAGGACGTGACCGCGAGGACGTGGTCGCCGGCGGCCACGGCGCCCCGGGCCTGGGCGAGTCCCGGGTAGAGCAGCACGGCCTCGTTCTCCAGCTCGAGGGCCGCCCGCCGCAGCTGCTCGACCTCGCCCGCCCGCACCGGCCGGGTCCCGAGCAGCGCCGTCACCCCGAGCGCGAACACCTCGCACTGCACCCGGACGAGGGGCAGGTCGACCGTGCCGGCCAGCTCCGCCGCCTCCTGCGCCCACGCCATGGCCGGCCCGAGCTCGCCGCGGCGCAGTGCGAGCTCGGCGGCGGTCTGGTGCAGCCACGCCAGGGCCGGCACGGCGGCCTGCCGGCGGGCGGTCACCAGGGCGTCGGCCACGACCGTCGCGGCGGTGTCCACGAGGTCCGCGAGCATCAGGGCGTGCGCCAGCGGGGGCCCGAAGTCCGGGGACGGGTCGCGCTGGTGGACCACGGACGCGGCCAGCAGCTCGGCGCCGGGGTCCCCGCCCGCGGCGAGCACGGCCAGCCCCCGCCCGGCCGCGGCGAGCACGAACGCCGCGGGCGGCAGGTCGGCCAGGTCGGCCGGCAGCTCGGCTGCCGAGCGCCGGAGGGCGGCCGCGTCCCACCGCGCCCACGAGGCCACCGCCGCGGCTCCGTGGATCATCGCGAGCCGGGCCCGCCGGGGGAGTCCGAGCGGCACCGCAGCCGATCCCACCCCCGCGCTCGGGACCGCCGGCTGACGGGCCGCCGCGGAGTGCGCGGCCGCGATCTGGAGCACCCGGCGGTTGTGGCCGGACCACGCCGCCAGCGCCGCGGCCGCCACGTCGACACCTTCGACGAGATCGCCGTCCCCGCTCGCGACGGCGTCCTCGCGGGCGCCGCGCAACAGCTGGTCGGCGACGGCCGGGCCGGCGGTGGCGGCGCTCCGGCCGGCCTCCCACGAGCGGACGGCGCGGTCGTGGGGCTGCCCCGACAGCTGGGCCGAGGCCTCGTACGCCCTGGCGGCACGGGCGAGGTCGCCGCGTGCCCGGTACCAGCCGCCGAGGGTGTCCAGGACGTCGGCCAGGTGGTCGTCGGGTCCGGTCGCGGCCGCCGCCCGGTGGAAAGCCGCCTGGTGCCGGCGGTCGGACGGGCCGCCGGTGAGCGGGTCGCCGAGGCCGTCCTCGTCGGCTGGTCGGCCGTCGGCCGCTTCGCCGTCGGCCGCTCGACCGTCGGCCGCTCGACCGTCGGGCGCTCGACCGTCGGCCGCTCGACCGTCGGCCGCTCGACCGTCGAGGGCGGTGGCCAACGCGAGGTGGGCCGTCCGGTGCTGTGCCGAGCCGGCGTGGGACCCGATGGCCGACCTGACGAGGGGATGGGTCAGGCGGACGGTCGTCGCGTCGAGGTGCAGCAGCCGCCGGTCGGCCAGCTCCGCCAGCAGCCGCGGGTCGATCCCGGCAGCGGTCAGGGCGTCCACCACGAGCCCGCGGTCCGCCGTCGCGGCGAGGGCGACGACCAGCAGCGCCGTGCTCGCCTCGGCCGGGAGGTCGGCGAGCTGACCGACCACCACCGCGCCCACCCGCCGGTCGAGGTGGACCGATGGCCCGGGGGTCCACGGTCGCAGGCCGACGCGCTGTGCCGGCTCGAGCTCTGCCAACACCAGCAGCAGCGCGAGGGCGTTCCCGCCGGTCGCTTCGAGGAGCTGGTCGAGCACCCCCCGCGACACGGCCAGCCCGCGCTCGGCCGCCATCGTCCGGGCTGCCTCGGCGTCGATCCCGGTGAGGACGCACCGCGGGAAGCCGGCGGCGGCACCGCCGCCGGCACGCTCACCGAGCCGCTCACCGCCCGGACCCGGCTCACCGTCCGGACCCGGCTCACCGTCAAGACCCGGCTCACCGCCGAGACCCGGCTCACTGTCCGGACCCGGCACGCCTTCCGAGGCCGGCGCGCCACCGTCGCGACCGGTCGGGCGGACCGTGAGGAGCGCCGCCACGGACTCACTGCCCAGCCGGCGCAGCGCGACGGTCACCGCGGTGCGCGACTGCGCGTCCAGCCAGTGCAGGTCGTCGACGACCACGAGCAGCGGCTGCTCGACCGACACGACGGCGACCAGCTCGAGCAGGGCCGCCCCGACGGCGAACGGGCTCGGTGCGCTGCCGTCGGCGCGGCCGAGTGCGACGAGGAGGCACTGCCGATCGCGGTCGGACAGCCTGTCCAGCAGCGGGACCAGCGGGTGCACCAGGGTGTGGAGCCCGGCGTACGGCATGGCGCTCTCGGGCTGGACGCCGGTGACCAGCAGCACGCGCATGCCCGTCGCCCGCGCGATCGTGGCCCGCACGACGGTGGTCTTGCCGACGCCGGCGTCGCCCTCGAGGACCAGACACCCGGCGTGGCCGCGGCGGGCCTCGGTCAGGACGGTCGCGACAGCCGCGAGCGCGCCGTCCTGGCGTACGTCCACCCGCGCACGCTAACGGCGCCGGGGCCGGGGCCGGCGCCGTCGCTCCCGGGAAGACGGGGGATTCCCCTGATGTGACCCGGCCGCCCGGATGGTGGTGTGGCCGCATGTCGCCACCGGATTTCTCCTCCGCCGCAGTCCGGACCGCGGGGCTCCAGCTGCAGGCCCTGCTCGACGACTCCGAGGTCGTCCCGGACCCGCGGGTGCTCGACGAGCTGAACCCCCAGCCGCTGCCGCCGGGACCGCCGCCCGAGGAGCTCCCGGGAGGCCCGGCGCTGTGAGCGACAGCCACCGCGACCGGTCGGCGACCCCGACCGGCAGCCACCGCGGCGGGCGGCGCCCGGCGCCCGGCCGCTGATGGCGACGGCCACCCCGGACACCCTCGGCGACGTGCTCGGACAGCTGATCCAGGCCGCTGCCGACGAGGCGGCCGCCCAGCCGGCCCAGCTGCAGCAGGTCCTCGACCAGGCCGGTCGCACGCTCGCCGACACCGTGGACACCGTCACCGAGATGCCGGCCGACGCCCTGGCCGCACTGCAGCGGATCGTCGACCCACCCGACTGGTGGTCGCTGCTGACCTTCGTCCTCGTGCAGGTCGCGAAGCTGGACGCCAAGCTCAGCGTCGGCACGATGGTGCCCAGCGGGGGCTGGTCCCGCGCCGTCACCCTCACCTACACCGAGTCGCCCGGACCGCCGGCCAGAGCCGTCACGGTCGGTCTCGCGCTCACCGATCCCGGTCGGGTGCACGGGCTGACCCTCGACGCCACCGGCCCGCTGACCGTCTCGCCGCTCGGCACCGGCGGGACCCTGACGGTGTCGATCAGCACCGACGCGGAGGTGCACTGGCGCATCCCCTTCACCGGCGGCTTCTCGGCTCCGGCGCAGTCCGCGGTCCTCGATGCCGCGATCGCCTGGGACCCGCGGATCTCGGTGGGTGACGAGGTCGCCCACGTCAGCGTGGGCGCTGCGAGGGCGGCGGTCCGGCTGAGCTCCCGACCCGGCGATCCGCTGTGGGGGCTGCGGTTGTCGATCGGCGATCCCGCCGGCGCGCCCGGCGCGGAGGCGGTGATGGACCTCGGCAGGGCGCTCGGGGCCCTCGGCAGCCTCGTGCACATCGGTGCCGTCGACGAGCGGTACTCCCCGTCGCTGGTGCTGGCACCGGGCGCGGCGCCCCAGTTCTCCCTCGGCTCGCCGTGAGCGGTCCCGACGTCACCGTCTCCCTCGACGTCGCCGGCCACCCGGCCGGTGCGGCGAGCTCCCTCAACCTCGACGTGCTCGCCTCGGCGTCTGTCGACCTCGCCGGCCTGAGCCTGTCGGTGCAGAAGCTGCGGGCGTCGCTGTCGCTCGGGCTGTCGCTGACCGGCGGGCGCCTCGGGCTGACGCCGCCCGCGTTGACCGTCACCCCGCCGGCCGGGGCGAGTGCCCAGCTCGCACTGCCCGGCTTCACCGGCGGCGGGTACCTGGCCCATGACGGCGACCGGTGGAGCGGTGCTCTCGCCGCGGCCCTCGGACCCATCTCCGTCAGCGGGTTCGGCCTGCTCACGACCGACCGCTACTCGATGCTCGTGCTGCTCGCCGCGGAGTTCACCCCGCCGCTGCAGCTGTCCTTCGGCTTCACCCTCGTCGGGCTCGGCGGCCTGGTGGGTGTGAACCGCCGCCCGGACACGAAGGCGCTCACCGACGCCGTCAGCTCCGGTGCGCTCTCCGACCTGCTCTTCCCGGCCGACCCGGTGGCCGACGCCCCGCGCCTGCTGCCGGTGCTGGACGCATGCTTCCCCTACTCCGAGGGCGATTTCATCGTCGGCCCGATGATGAAGCTGGGCTGGGGGACGCCGACCCTGGTCGCCGCGACCATCGGCGTCCTCGTCGGCAGCACCGGCGTCGTCATCATCGGCCGGATCGCCGTCACCCTGCCCTTCGAGGCTGCGGCGATCATCCGGCTCGAAGCCCTCGTCCTCGGGATCATCGACGAGAACGGCCTCGCGATCGACGCGAGCCTGGCGAACTCCCAGATCGTCGGGATCCCGGTCGAGGGGGACATCCGCCTGCGCATCCGCACCGGCGGCGACGCCCTGTTCGCCTTCTCCGCCGGTGGTTTCCACCCGGCCTTCACCCCGCCGGACGGGATGTCGGGGATGAAGCGGATCGGCGCGGAGATCTCGCCGGGACCGATCCTGCGGGCCCGCCTGGGCGTCTACCTCGCGGTGACGACCGACTCCGTCCAGTTCGGCGCCCACATCGAGCTGGAAGCCGGTTTCGCCGGCTTCGGGATCTCCGGGCACTTCGACTTCGACGCCCTGATCCTGCTGGACCCGTTCGGTTTCACGGCGACCTTCTCGGCCGGGGTCAGCATCGAGTGCGCCGACTTCACCGTCGGCAGCATCGAGCTCGACGGGCACTTCTCCGGCCCGTCCCCGTGGCGGATCGGCGGCCACGCGAGCATCTCCATCCTCTTCTTCAGCGTCGACGTGGACCTCCCGGAGCTGACGTGGGGGCACGCCGACCCGCCGCCGCTGCCACCGGCCCGCGACCCGGTGGCCGTGCTGCTGCACGAGGTCGCGGTGCCGGCGAACTGGACGGCGACCTCCCGCGAGGTACCGCACCTGGCCCAGCTCGACCCCGCGGTCCTCCTCGACTCCGCGGTCGTGCACCCGATGGCCGAGCTCGCCTTCCGCCAGACCGCCGTCCCCCTCGACGTCGAGCTGCAGCTGATGGACGCGCTGCCCCTCGGGGCCCCGGTCACCCTCGCGGTCACCGCACCCGCCGGCCAGCCCGCACTCGCGATGACCCAGGCACCGTTCGTCCCGTCGCAGTTCCGCTCGGCCGACGCCCGGGCCAAGCTGGCCTCGGCCGGCTACGCCAGCTTCGACGGCGGCTTCGACGTGGACCCGACCGGCGCCCGCTCGGGCCCGGGCCCGCAGACCCGCGACGACGTCGCCCCCCGCACCTCGGTGGTCGGGGTGGAGTACTTCGTGCCCCAGCAGCGGGTCGCGCTGTCCGACGGGGTCCGCACCGCGGTCGGTCACGACGCCGTCGCGCCGCCGCCGCCCGCGGCGCTGCTGAGCCTGCGCGACCCGGGGGTGGCGGTGCTCGCCACCGTCGTCGACCTGACGGTGGCGGTCGGTGCCCCCGTGGCGCTGGCCGCGAGCGGGCACCCGGGAGTGGCCCAGGGACTGCTGGACCAGCTGTCGCTGGTGGACCCGGCGGCCACCGCCGGCGTGCAGGTCGTTCGCGCCTGGGAGGCGGTGTGACGCTCCAGTTCGTCTCGTGGTCGCGCCGCGGGGTCGGCGCCGGCACCGCGGCCGGGTCCGCCGGGAGCCGGCGGCTGGTGACGGTCGACTTCGTCGTGACCGCCACGACCGCCGCCCCGGTCGGGGCCGCCCCGCCGGCGCCCGCCACCACGGTCAGCCAGCCGGCGAGCTCCGCCCCGATGGCCGTCCTGGGACCGGGCGACGTCCGCGGGATCGACCCGTCGCTCGTCGTGCGCCGCGCCCCCCGGCCCGACGACCACCAGTTCGAGGCCAACTACCTCGCAGGCGTGGAGTTCGGCCACCCCGACCTGCCCTGGCTGTTCAGCCCGACGGCGGCGGCGGGCCCGGAGCACGCGGCCCCCTGGCTGATGCTGGTCGTCCTGGACACCGACCCCCAGCACCCGCAGGGGCGGCTCACGACGCGGCCCGGCAGCCGTGGTCCGGTGCTCGAGGTCTTCTCGGGCGCTGCCCTGGCGGACCCGGTCGACGCGTGGGCCTTCGCCCACGTGCAGGTCCACGGCGCCACCGTCGCGGCGGGCGGGGGCGTCGACCCCGCGCCCGCCGTCCGGAGCCGGTTGCTCTGCCCGACCCGGCTGTCGCCGGACCGGGGCTACCTGGCGTGCGTGGTGCCGGTGTACGAGGCGGGCCGCCGGGTCGGTCTCGGGCTCCCCGAGGCCGACGCCGGCGCCGCGCCGTGGACGGCGGTCGACGGCCTGCTGCTCCCGGCATACGACGCGTGGACCTTCCGGACCGGCCCGGCCGGGGACTTCGAGACCCTCGCGCGCAAGCTCGCACCGCTGACCGGCACCGAGCTGGCCGCGCTGCGCCTCGGGGAGCGACAGGTGGCCGTCGAGGCCGCAGCGTCGCTCATGCAGCCCGTCGGGGCCGCCGAGGCGCTGTTCGCCCCAGCCGTGCACGGCTTCCCGACCGCCATCGGCCGCCCGGCCCGACTGGGCCCGCTGGCACCCGGCTCCACCGATCCGCAGGCCGCCCCCCTGCAGACCCGGCTGAAGGAGCTGGTCGATCTGGTGGCCGCGGCCACCGACGACGACCCGGTCGTCGGGCCGCCGCTGTACGGGCGGTGGCCGGCCGAGGTGACCTCCCTGGACGGCGACCCCGGTGACCCGGCACCGGTCGCGGTGCCACCGGCCGGTGCCCAGGGCTGGGTCGAGCAGCTGAACGCCGACCCGGCGATGCGCTCGCCGGCCGGGGTCTCGACGCGGGTGGTGCAGCGGGACTCCGAGGAGCTGATGCGCGACGCGTGGTCGCAGCTCGCCACGGTCGTCGCGGCGAACCGGCGGATCCGCTGGGCCGGGGTGTTCGCGGCGGCCGCGGCACCGCTCCACGACCGCCTCGGAGGTGTTCCCGCGGCCAGCGCACTGCGGCTGACCGCGCCCGCCCACGGCCGGCTCCGCGAGCAGGCCGGCCCGGCACCCGAACCGCCGCAGACCGTGCGGGCGGAGATCGACGCGAGCACGCTGCCCCGTGTCGTCCTCGCTGCGGCCTTCACCCGTTCCGCCCGGACGGCGGCCCGGCGCGCCCGCGCCGGGGCGCCGGTGCCCGCTGCTCCCGGCGCGCCGGGCGCGACCGCCGTGACGACCGTCTCGGTGACCGGGCGGGCCGTGCAGGCACTCGGTGTGAGTGCGCCGAGCGTGCTGCCGTCCCGGTACACCACGGCACGAGCGGTGTCCCCCGCGGCACTCGCGGCGGTCCTGGACTCGCCGTTGCTCCGCGAGCGGGTGTCCACCGCGCTCGGCGAGCCGGCCGCGGACCACCTGAAGCGACTCGAGGAGGTCCCGCGGCTGGTGGCGGACCTCGCCGCACACCCCGGACGACTCGCGCAGCCGGCGGGTCCGACCGGTCCCGCCGGTGGGAGTGCTCACGACCACCTCGACCCGGCCCCGGTCGATGCCGCACCGGTCGACGCCGCCCCAGTCGATGCTGTCCCGGTCGATGCTGCCCCGGTGGGGGACGCGCCCGGCCACCTCCTCGACGGGCCGCTGGCAGCCGGGCGGGCCCTCCTCGAGGACGGGCTGCGGGCGACGCGGTCGCTGGCGGACCGGGCGGGCCCGCTGCTGTCCGGGCTCGTCGACCGGCTCCCCGCACCGGTCGCGGACCGGCTGCCCGGGGGGCTGTTCGACCGGAGCGACGACAAGGACGTCGCGGTGGACCCGACGCTGCGCCGCCTCGCCGACGTGCTCGGTGCCGATGACCGGGTGGCCTCGGCGCTCGGCCTGGGGGACCGCCTGACCGCGGTGGCGCTGGGCACCCTCGGGGTCGCCGCACCGCCGCTGGCGCGCACCCTCGGGGTCGGTGACGACGCCGACGGCGGCGTCCTGAAGGTGGCCGCACGCGAGCTTCGCAAGCGCCTGACCCCCCTGGGTGCGGCTCTCGAGCTGCCGACGCCCACCGTCTTCGACCCGGCCGCCGCCGGCCGCGCCGTCGCGGTGCTCGAGCCGGCCGCGGCCTACGAGCGGCTGCTCCTGTACGCCCACGGCGATCCCGGCGGGCGGGTCCGCCAGCGCTCGCCGGTCCACCCCGCGATGGCGTCGCCGCACGTCGGTGGGGCCTTCGTGGACCGGGTCGCCCGACTGGACAAGGAGTGGGTCCTCGGCGGCGTGGCCCGGCTGCCGCCGAACTCCGTCAGCCTCCTCGAGGTCGACTGGGCGGTCGTCGAGGCCTTCCTCGCCGGCGCGAACCACGAGCTCGCCCGGGAGCTGCTGTGGCGTGGCTACCCGACGGACCTGCGGGGGACCCCCTTCGACCGGTTATGGCCGACCCACGCCCCGGGCGGCACCGATCCTGCGCCGGACGTGGCGCCGATGGACTCCTGGACCGGCCCGCTCGGATCCAACCCGGCCGGCCCGGCACGGTCCGAGCTCGCCGTCGTGGTCATCAGGGGTGACCTGCTGCGGCGCTACCCCTCGACCCTCATCAGCGCGGAGCTGGGCACGACCACCGCGGAGGAGGGCGCGACGTCCTTCGTCAGCGACAGGCAGGTGGCCCACGAGCTGTTCCGCGGGACGCTCGGCTCCGACGTCACCTACAGCGCTCTGGACATCAGCCTCCCGACGCTGCGCGCGCACCCCGATCCCGCCGGCGACCGGCACTGCTGGTACATCTCCCTGCTCCAGCCGCACGACGAGCCGCACTTCGGGCTCGAGGACTCCGGCCCGGTGAACGTCGACCCGGCCGGGCACTACGAGCTCACCGACGAGCGGAACTGGGCGAGCCTCGACCCGGGTCTCACCAGGCTGACCCCGGCGGCGGTCTTCGCCCACGACAGCAGTGCCGTCCTCGGCGCGAGCCTGTTCCGGACGCCGTTCCGGCTGCTGCTGCGCGCACCCGACTACCTGCCCCCGGAGGTCTGACGTGCACCGACCCGGCGACCGACGCCCGTGACCGCACCCCCGGACGACCTGTGGTCCGGCCTGGACCCGGCGGTGCCGGTCGTCCTCGTGCCGGTCCGCCTCGAGACCCGCTTCGGGACCCGCACCTCGACGGCCGGTGACGGCACCGCCGTGGAGGTGCCGGTGCTGCGGCTGCGGATCTACCCCGACGACGTCTCGGTGGTGGCGACGACGGCCGGCCTGGACCCGGCCGAGCGGCGTGCCGGCGGGGACTTCTGGGCCGCCGGGAGCACCCGGGCGGCCTGGGAGGTGCTGGTGCGGCGGGTCGGACCGGCGCGCGCCGTCCTGGTCGCCGACGCGACCCGCGCCGGCGCCCCGGCGGTACCGGACCGCGTCGACCAGGCCCCGACGGCGCGGCTGCTGCCCGACGCCTGGGTGGTCACCGGCTACAGCGGGGACACCGTCGTCCTGTCCCAGCTGGTCCCCCGACCGGGCGGGGACCCCCAGGTCGGGCCGACGCGGGGGACGGGCGGGGGCGCCGGACCCGCTGCCGACGCCTTCGACCCCGACGACCCGCACCTGGTCACCCCGGCGGACGGCCTGCGGTGGCTCACGGAGTTCGACGCCGCGGTCGCCGCCGGGATGGCGGCCGTCCTCGACCTCGCCAGCCCCGAGGAGGTACGCGCCGGCGCGCTGCCGGCCGTCGCGACCGCCGGCGTCGACACCCTGGTCGTCGTCGGGGTCCGGGAGCCGACGGCCGACCGGTCGGCGGCGGTCGAAGCGGCGCTGTTCGGTGACCTGCTGACGGCGCACGCGGGCACCGACGCCCTCGCGCTGCTGGCGCCGGGGACCCCGACGAACACCGTGGCCGGGCGGGTGTCGGGGTGGACGACGGCGCCCGACGTGTTCGCCGGGTACGACCGGGTGCTGGCGGCGGCCGCCCCGGGCCCGCCGGCCCCGGCCCTGCCGGGGACCCCCGCGCCGGCCACCGACGCCGCGGCGCTGGAGACCGCCCTCGGGCTCGAGCCCGGGCTGCTGGCCGGCGTCGACGGCGCCGGGGGGACGGAGCTGGCCTGGGGATCGTCGATGGCCCGGGCGCTGTTCCCGGTGACCCTCGGGGAGACGATCGGGACGCTCTGCCGCCCGGTCACGGGCGTGGCTGCCGAACACGGCGAGGAGTTCCTCGACCGCCTCGACACGGTCCTGCTAGCGACCCGCGACCACCTGGCGGACTTCGTGCGGCCCGGTGGGCCGCTGCCCGCCGTCCGGATCGGCCACCAGCCCTACGGGGTGCTGCCGGTCATGCCGGGCACCGGCTGGGTGCGCCGCGACGACGAGCCGGCGCTGCTCGGGCCGCTGGCCGACGTGCTGGGGGTGCTGCGGGTGTTCTGGGAGCAGGCCGCGGCGACGGTCCCGATGGTCCGGACGGCAGGTGACCCGTCGGGCGACCTGGTCCGCGTCCTGGGCACCGCGCCCGTCCCGCACCCCGGCGCCTACCAGGTGCGGACGGCGACCGGCCTGCTCGGCGCCGACTTCACCCAGCTCACCCTGCTGGCCGAGTCCCCGCCCCCGGTCGCGGGCACCGGGGCGCTGCTGGAGTACCTCGCGACGAAGACCGGGCTGGCTGCGGTCGTGCAGCTGCAGGGCTACCGGCACCTGCTCGCCTGCACCCTGGGAACCCTGGTGGACGCCACCCTGCTCGAGCGCCTCACCCTCGGCGGGACCAAGGCGATGCGGGTGGCGGTCGCCGCGACCGACCCGTCGCGGTCGGGCTGGGAGAGCCCGCCGACCTATCTCCGGCGCCTGGTCGAGTCGCTGCAGGGCTTCTGGCTGGGGCCGCCGGCAGCGGGGGACACCCGACCCGACGACCTGCTGTTCCTGCTGGCCCAGCACGCACTCGCTCTGGCCGGGGAGCTGGACACGGTCAGCCTGCTCGGCCGGCTGTCCGGCGACCGCGCCCGGGCCGTCCTGGGAGTGGCCCCCGAGGTCGCGTCCAGCGGGCTCGCGGTGGCCGCGGTGGTCCCGCAGGCCGCCGCGACCCAGCTGGGACAGCTCGGCCGTCTCGACGGCCAGGTCCAGCTGCCGCCGCCCGCCGAGGCCTCGACGCTGAGCGCCGTCGTCGCCGACGACACCCTGCGCGCGTCGGTGCTCGACGCCCTCGGGCTGCCGCACACCCATCTGAGCGGGTTCCCCGGCACCCGGGCGGCGATCGGCGAGCTGGCCGGGTACGGCCTGGACGACGCGACGTACACCCGGCTCACCGGTCAGGCCCTCGCCGCCTGCTCGACCCGCCTGGACGCCTGGATCACCTCCTTCGCGACGCGGCGGCTGGCCGCACTGCGGGCGGCGGGCGCGGCCGGTCTCCAGATCGGGGCCTGGGGGGTCCTGCTCGACGTCCGGCCGGGCAACGGGACACCGGCGACCGCTCCCGACGGCTGGGCGCAGACGCCCGGCGCGGCGGTCGCCACCGGCCCGCTGCTCGCCCCGGCCGTCCAGGTCGGCTACGTCCACGCCCCCTCCCTCGGTCAGGCGCGGACCGCCGGGGTGCTGCGCGCCGGTGAGCTCGCCCACGACGGCGACGGGTCGTCCCTGGCCGCGATCGACCTGACCTCGGCGCGGGTCCGCGTCGCCCGCCAGGTCGTCGACGCCGTCGCCGCCGGACAGCCGCTCGGCGCCGTCCTCGGGTACCGCCTCGAGCGCACCCTGGGGGCCGCTGGCCAGCACGAGGAGGTGTCCCGGCTGCGCCTGGCCTACCCCCAGCGCCGGGTGGCCGGCGGTCCGGGGGACCCCGCGACCGGGTCGGACAGCGTCGTCCCGGCGGAGGTCGTCGACGGTCTGGAGGTCTCCCAGCACCCGGCCGCGGCCACGGCGGCGGCGGCCCCGGCTGACCCCGGCGTGTTCGCGGCCGCCCTGGAGGACCTGCCGGTGGCCGTCGAGGCGGTCGCGGACCTCCTCGTCGCCGAGGGGGTGCACCAGCTGACCTCGGGACGCCCCGAGCACGCCGGCGCCACCTTCGCCGCCGTCGCCCTGGGCACCGAGCCGCCGGAGATCGCCGTCGTCCGGGAGCCGCGGTCGGGGGTCACCATCACCCACCGGACCGTGCTCGTCCCGGACCCCGCCGGCGGCGCCCCCGGCTGGGACCGGACAGCGCCGCGGGCGGTGCTCGCGGCTGCGGCCGAGCGCTGGGCGGAGGGTGTCCTCGGCGCGGCGGCGGACTGGGTGCTCCCGGTGGGCGCCACGACCGTCGCGCTGGACACCCTCGGGGTGTGTGCCCTCGACGTCGTGGTCGAGGCGGCCGGCGGGGCCGGGCGCAGCTGCCCCCTCGACGAGCGCCTCGCGGCCGCCGTGCCCGCCGCGATCGTCGTGCCCGCCGTGCCCGGTGCCGGCCCCGCCCACGGTGCCGACCCCGCTGACGGTGCCGCCGCGGTGGCGGCCACGCCGGTGCACCGCCGGCTGCTCGCCCTCGCGCGGACCGCCGCCGACGTCCTGGCCGCCGCCCGCCCCGCGGTCGCCGCCGACCTGGGCCTGCCCGCCGACCCGGCGGTCGTCTCCGGGGGGACGATCGTGCACGCCCTCCCCGTGCCGTCGGCGGCCGAGCTGGCACCGCTCGTGCAGGGGCTCACCGGCGTCCTCGCCGGGCTCCAGGCCGCGGTCGACGCCGTCACCGCCGCGGCTGTGGGGCAGCCCCCCGAAACGCTGTGCGACCCGGCGCCGCTGGCGCCGCTGGCCCGCCTCGGGATCCCCGGGTCGGTCCGGCCGGCGGCCGCGACGGTGACCGTCGAGGTCCTGCTCGGGGCCGCGTCCGCAGCCGCCGGTGTGCTGCGCGACTGCGACGCGCTGGTCCCCGGGGCCCCGGGTGGCCCCGGTGGCGTCGGCGGCCGGGGGGCCGCCCTGGCCGTGCTCGCCGACGGCGCGGACGCCCTGGGGACCCTCACCCGGGTCGCCCGCCGGCTCGGCGGGCCGGCCGTGGTCCCGACCGTCGAGGTCCCCAGTGCCCTGCCCGACGCCGTCGTCGCGGACACCACGCCCGGCGCGGTGGCGGACTGGCTGGCCCGGATGGGCCGGGTCCGGACCGCGCTCGGGGTCTACGACGACCTCCGGCTGTTCGTCGCGGCCGGTGGCGGGACACCCGAGGCCCTGACCGTGGCCCAGCTGCCGCTGGTCCCCGCCGAGGGCTGGCTCGGTGGCCCGCTGCCCGCGGCCCCCGGGGCGCGCAACGCCCTGCGTGGGTGGGTCCGCCCGGCCGGCCCGCGGGTGCACCTGGTGCTGGTCGGACCCGTGGCCGCGGCGACCGCGCGACAGTGGCCGGCCTGGTGCTCGACGAGGTGGTCGAGGTGCTCCCGGCGCCGACGCTCACCACCGGCCTCGCGGTCCACCACGACGCCCCGGGCGCCCGCCCGCCGCAGTCGCTGCTGCCCGCGGTGCACCCGAGCGCCGACCGGCGGTGGACCTGGCAGCTGCTCGACGGGTGTGTCCAGGAGACCCTCGCCCTGGCCCGCCTGCGCGGCGTCGAGCTCGACGACCTGGCCGGACTCGGGGTGGACGAGTACCTGCCGCTGACCTGGGTCCGCGACGGGATGGCGGACACGTCGCCGCTGTCGGAGCTGACCGACACCAGCCGGTGGCTGCAGGAGGTCGTCCAGGCCAACCGCTTCGTGTCGGCCGATCTCGCGGTGCCGGCCCACCCGTGAGGACGCGGCAGCCGGCAGTGCGGACGAGGAGAGGGGACCGGCCGTGGCGCTGACCACCTGGGCTCGGATCGAGCCGCACGCCGCGACCACCGACCTGGAGGTCGGGCTGGCAGCCGAGACCGCCGACCCGCTCTGGCTGCTGCTGCGCCAGCTCCAGTTCGGCGAGCTCGCGGGCGAGGACGGCGGCAGCCCGGTCGCCGTCGACGTCGCGGTCAGCTGGTCCCGGTTCAGCCGCTACCGGGCGGAGGGGACCGTCGTCGACGGCGCTGCCGAGCGCCTGGGTGCGGCCACCGGGCCGCTGGAGGCCCTGGTCGAGCGCGAGCCGGTGCTCCACCTGGCGGGCGGCGGGACCCCGTGGACGGCCGCCGTGCGGGCCGGGCGCACCCTGCACCGCCGGCTCACCGAGGCCGGCCTCGGAGCCCTCGCCGCGGCTCTGGCGACCGCCACGGCGACCACCTTCGACCCGGTGCCGGCGGCGGCGGCGGTGCTCGGTCCCGACGACGAGCGCTACCTCGCGCTGCTCGCGGGTCGGGTCGTCGACGGCGCCCGGGTGCTCGCGCTGCAGCGCGGCGCCGGCCTGCCGGCCGCCCTGCTCGCCGGTGTCGATCCCGGCGCGGTCGGCGCGGTGCTCGACGACTGGACGGTCGAGGTCGAGGTGGAGTGGGGGGTCGCGGCGGACAGCGCGGGGGCGGCGGCCGCGGCGTGGGTGCCCGACCGCCTGGAGTACGCCTTCTCCCTGGCCGCGCCGCCGCTGCCGGGCGCGGTCGGCGACACCGTCCTGGCGGCGACCGGCTACGACGGGACCGGACTGGAGTGGTACTCCCTCGACGTGGCACCGGGTGCGTCCCTCGGCGCCGCGGCCGACCTCCTCGACGACCCGACGCTGGTCGGGTCGCGGACGCGCAGCGTGCTGGCGCGGCGGCTGACCTACCCGGGCATGCCCGCCGACCGGTTCTGGGAGATGGAGGACGCGGCCGTCGCCCTCGGGTCCGCCGACGCCGGCCCCACCGACCTCGCGCGCCTGCTCGCCCTGGACTTCGCGTTCGTCTACGGCCCCGACTGGTTCCTGGCTCCGGTCGAGGTCCCGGTCGGCTGCGTCGCCCGGGTGGACTGGGTGGTCGTCCGGGACACGTTCGGGACGGCCACCCTGGTCGGGACCGCGGCGACCCAGGCCGGCGACGGGGTGGGTCGGCAGTTCCAGCCGTCGCGGGTGGGCTCCCTCGGTGCCCTCGGCGGCGCGGGCGGTGCCGGCGCTGGCGGCGAGGGCGACGACCCGGTCCTCGTCGTGCTCCCCGCGGCACTCGCCACCCTGGACTCCGAGCCGCGCGAGGAGGTGGCCCTGCAGCGTGACGAGGTCGCGGACCTCGCGTGGTCGATCGAGCACCGGGTCATGGGGCCGTCCGGGCGGGGCGTCGACCTGCCGTGGGGGCGCGGGGACTTCGCCCTCCCGCCGGCGGGCACCGCCGACGACCACGAGCTGGTGTGGCGCCTGGCGACGCCGGTCGCGCCGACCTGGACGCCGCTGGTCGCCGTCCGCGACCCCGCGGGTCGGCCGCTGCTGCGCCGGGCGAAGATCCTCGACACCGCGACGACGGCCCTGCGCGCCGCCCGCAGCGTCCTGCTGGCGGGGGTCCGCGACGTCCGCGACGAGGAGGTCACCCGCACCGGCATCAGGCTGCGGCTGCTGGAGCAGCTGGCTCGCGGCGCCGACGGCGCGACCGTCGTCTGGCGGGGTCGGGAGAAGCGGTCGTGGCGTGGGGAGGCCGCCTCCGGCCTGCAGTTCGACGCGACGACGCCGGACCGCTGACAGCGGCGGACCCGGCTGACCGGCGCCGGCCTGCCCGGCCCGTCCAGCCCGTCCCGTCAGTCCCGTCAGTCCCGTCAGTCCCGTCCGTCCCGGCGCCGGTCCGGCGCCGGGCGGGCTCAGTCCCGCGCGTCCTCGGCGGCCTCCGCGACCGGCCGGGACTCCCGCCACCGGCGCAGCAGGTCCGCGATCGACGCCGGGATCGCCTGCACCCGGTCGAGCGCCGAGGGCTCGGGGTCGTCGAGGGCCGCGAGGAAGCCGTCGGCCCAGGCGTCCACGTCGTGCACCTCCACGACGTGGCGCATGGCCCGCATCCGCTCGACCAGCTCCGCCGGGTCGGCGTCGATCGCCTTCACCAGCACGGCCTTCAGACCGTCGATGTCGTGCGGGTTGACCAGGAACGCCTGCGGCAGCTCGAGCGCGGCGCCGGTGAACTCCGAGAGCACCAGCGCGCCGCCGAGGTCGACCCGGGTCGCGACGTACTCCTTCGCCACCAGGTTCATGCCGTCGCGCAGCGGGGTGACGACCATCACGTCGGACATCCCGAACAGCGCCGCCATCTCGTCGCGGTCGTAGGAGCTGTGCATGTAGTGGACGACGGGGGAGCCGATCCGGCCGTGGTCGCCGTTCAGCCGTCCGACCAGCAGCTCGATCTCGTCGCGCAGCACCCGGTACTCCTCGACCCGCTCCCGGCTCGGGGTCGCCACCTGGACGAACGTGACCGAGCCGGCCTCGAGGACGCCGTCGGCGAGCAGCTCGCCGTAGGCCTTGAGCCGGTGGACGATCCCCTTCGTGTAGTCCAGGCGGTCCACCCCGAGCAGGATCGTGCGGGGGTTGCCGAGGTCCTCGCGGAGCTGGCGGGTGCGCGCCTGCACGGCGGGGTGCCGCGCCCGGTCGCCCATCTCGGCGGTGTCGATCGAGATCGGGAACGCCGCCGCCCGGCAGCGCCGCCCCTCGCCCACCTCGACGTGGTCGTCGCGCACCTGGAAGTCGGTGAACCTCTCGGCCAGGCGGAGGAAGTTGGCCGCTGCACCGGGCACCTGGAACCCGACGAGGTCTGCGCCGAGCAGTCCCTCGAGGACCTGGCGGCGCCACGGCAGCTGGGCGAACAGCTCGACCGGCGGGAACGGGATGTGCAGGAAGAAGCCGATCCGCAGGTCCGGACGGAGCGCCCGCAGCATCGCCGGGACCAGCTGCAGCTGGTAGTCCTGCACCCACACCACCGCATCGGGCGCTGCGATCCGCGCGACCTGCTCCGCGAAGCGCCGGTTGACCCGGACGTAGGAGTCCCACCAGGTGCGGTGGTACTGCGGGACCGCGATCACGTCGTGGTAGAGCGGCCAGAGCGTCCCGTTGGAGAAGCCCTCGTAGTACGCGGCGACCTCGCGGGCGGTGAGCGCGACCGGGACCAGGTCGAAACCGCCGTCGCTGAACGCCGCCGGCGCGACCGGCTCCCCGTCGGGGCCGCTGTCGGCCTCCGCGGTCGGGACGCCGATCCACCCCACCCACGCGCCGTCCAGGCGGCGCATCACCGGCTCGAGGGCGCTCACCAGGCCACCCGGGCTGCGCCGCCAGCCCAGCGACCCGTCCGGGTGGGTGACCTGGTCGACCGGCAGCCGGTTCGCCACGACGATGAAGCGGTGGGCGGTGTCCTCCGCGGCGCTCGCCAGGGCGGCGTCCTCGCGGGCGGGGTCCCCGGGAGCGGTGTCGCCGCGGGCGGTGTCGTGCCGAGCGGTGGCGACCTGGCCGGGACGGTCGACGGTCGCGACGCCGCTCGACGCTGCGCTGTCCGTCACGGTGGGTCCCTCCTCGGCACGACGATCGGGTCCCGAGTCTCCCAGAGTCGCGACCGGCGACCACCACCGCGCCGTCGGCGTGGGCGAATGACACCGGTGTCATCCCTGCCTAGGCTGAGCAGGTCGGACGGCACCCGGCACGCCGGCGGGAGGGCACTCATGAGGAACGTCGTCGAGCAGCGCAGCGGTCCCGACCCGGTCCCGTACGACACGACGCTCACCGCGCGTGACGAGGCGATCCTCACCTTCGAGCGCTCCTGGTGGCGCTACGCCGGGGCCAAGGAGCAGGCCGTCCGCGACCAGTTCGACATGTCGGCGACGCGGTACTACCAGGTGCTCAACGCCCTCATCGACCGCCAGGAGTCCCTCGCCTTCGACCCGCTGCTGGTCAAGCGGCTGCGGCGGCTGCGCCAGACCCGCCAGCGCGCGCGCTCGGCACGCCGCCTCGGCATGGAGCCCTGATCCGCTGACGGCCGACAGCGGGCCCGCGCTAATCCCGACAGCCGGCAGCGGGGCCGCGCCGGTCCCGACAGCCGGCAGCAGGTCACCGGGCGCGCAGGACCCGCTCGACGCGTTCCTGGATGCCGCCCGCCGCGACCCGGCCGGTGTCCTGCTCGCACTGGACTTCGACGGGACGCTCGCACCGCTCGTCCCGGACCCCGCGGACTCGGCGCTGCTGCCGGGGGTGGCCGACGTCCTGGCCGAGCTCGGGGCGGCCGGCGTCCGCGTCGCGCTGGTGACCGGCCGGGCCCCCCGGACCGCTCTCGCGCTGTCCGGGCTGGGCGGACGCACCGGCCTCGAGCAGCTGCAGGTCGTCGGCCTCTACGGGCTGCAGGTCCTCGACGTGAGCACCGGGACGGTGTCCACGACCGTCGACGACGCGACCCGGCGCAGCGTGCAGGCGGTCCGCGAGGCCCTGCCCGGCGTTCTCCAGGAAGCGCTGCCCGCGGTGCTCGACGGAGCGGCGCCGGGGGTGCACGTGGAGGACAAGGACATCGCGCTGGTGGTCCACACCCGGCGGGCGCCCGACCCGGACCGGGCTCTGGCCGACCTGGTTCCCGCGGTCCGTGCGCTCGCCGAGCGCCACGGGCTGCTGTTCGAGCCGGGTCGGCTCGCGGCGGAGATCAGGCCGGCGGGAGCCGACAAGGGGGCGTCCCTGCTGCGCCTGGTCGCGGACGCGCCGCCGGCCGCGCCGATCCGGGCGGTGCTGTTCGCCGGCGACGACTCCGGTGACCTCCCGGCGCTGCGGGCCGTGCCCGGGCTGCGCGCGCACGGCGTGGCCGCGGTCGGGATCGCCGTCGCCCAGCCGGGTACCGACCCGGCGGTGCTCGACGCCGCGGACACCGAGGTGGACGCTCCACCGGGACTCCTCGGCCTGCTGCGCCGCCTGGCCGGGCTGCTCAGCCCACCGTCCCCGGGCTGAGGCTGTAGCGGGAGTCGACGAACGGGAACACCACGAACCACAGCAGGGCCGCGACGGCGGCGGCGAGCAGGACGGCGAGGACGACCCGCAGGACGGGCGGTCCGGGCAGGGCCCGTCAGATCAGCCCGTACACCGCTCAGCCCGTCCCGGTCGGTCCGGCCGTCGCCCCAGCACCAGCCCCAGCGCCAGTCGCAGCGCCAGCCGCGGCCGGCGGCCCGGGCACCCGCGCGGTGGTGCGCGCGAGGACGCCGTGGACGACGAGGCGGCTGCTGTGGCCCCACCTCGGGTTGCACGTCGTGAGAGTGATCTGCCGCTGGGTCGGCACCGCGCCGGGGTCGCCCGGCACCGGGTCGAGCACCTCCTGCGCGGTCGGCACCACCACCGTCGACGCGGTCACCCGGTAGTCGTAGACCCGGGTCGCAGTCGTGACGAGCAGGTCGTCGCCGAGCCGGACCTGGTCGAGGTACGCGAACGGCTGGTCGTGGGTCGCCCGGTGCCCGGCCACCGCGAAGTTCCCGAGCCCGCCGGGCATCGCCGTCCCCGGGTAGTGGCCCGGCCCGAGCGCGAGGTCGTCGAGGCTGACCCCCTGGACGACCACCCAGGAGTCGCTGAGCCGGGGGATCGCCAGCAGGGCCACCGGTCGGCCCTCCGCGGGCGCGACCTCCGGTGCGGGCGCGACCTCCGGCGCCGGCGCCACCGGGGCGGACCCGCCTGCCCCCGCGCCGCCGGCGACCGCGCCCGAGCCGCCGGCCCCGGTCGCCTCCTGACCGGCCGGGCGGCCACCGGTGAGCGCCGGACCCGCCCGCGCCGGCTGCGACGGCTGCCTCGGCGCTGCTGCCGCCCAGCGCCGGACCAGCTCGGCCCGGAGCTCGTGCTGCGTCCGCGCGGTGGCGAGGCCGGTCCCGAACAGCTGCCAGACGACGAACAGCACGAGGACGAGACCGGCGGTGACCATGACCTCGCCGGCGACCTGCGCTAGCCCGCGGACCGTGGGAGCGCGCCGGGCGGGGACGCCGGTCCGGTGGTCGGGGGCACCGGCCCGCCGCAGAGGGTCTCCGGCTCGCCGCACCGGACCGCCGGCTCGCTGCGCGGGGTCGTCGGTCGCCGTGACGGGGCCGCCGTGACGGGTCGTCGTCACCGTCGGCTCCCTGGCACCGGCCCATTGTGACGGTCGACGGGGGCTGGACCAACCCGCACGGCGCTTCCGCCGGCGTCCGGACCCACTCGGCCGGCCGCCCGAGGAACCGGTCAGGCAGGCAGTGCGTACCACCGCTCGGCGGTCCCGCCACCGGCCTCGGCCGCCTCGTGCTCGTCGAGCCCGCCGGTCAGCTCCCGCCACGCATCGACGACCCCGGACCAGCTCGCCGCGAGCAGGCAGACGGGCCAGTCGCTGCCGAACATCGTGCGGCGCGGACCGAAGGCGTCGAGCGCGGTCTGGACCCACGGCCTCAGGTCGTCGACCGTCCAGCGTCCGTGGTCGGCCTCGGTCACCAGTCCGGACACCTTCACCGCGACGTTGGGCAGCCGCGCGAGGGACTCCACGGAGTCGACCCAGCTGCGACGGTCCGCCCCGGACCAGCCGGCGGCGATCGGCGGCTTGCCGAGGTGGTCCAGGACGAAGCGCCCACCGGGCACCGCCGCCGCGGCGTGGACCGCGGCCGGCAGCTGGGACGGGAGGACCAGCAGGTCGTACACCAGCCCGGCGGCCGCGACGGCGGCCAGCCCCCGCAGCACGTCGGCCCGCTGCAGCCACCCGGGGTCCGCCTCGGACTGGACGAGGTGGCGGATGCCGACGAGGTGCCGTCCGCCCGGCGCCGCCTTCAGCGACGCCAGGCGCTCGGCGACGTCGGGTGCGGTCAGGTCGACCCAGCCGACGACCCCGGCGATCCGGACCCCGGCGGTGGTGTCGGCTGCGGCAGTCGCGTCCCCGTGGGCGCTGGCCGCGGCGGTGGCGAGGAACTCCGGGGTCTCGGTCTCGTCGGGCAGGACCTGGACGAGCACCGTCCGCAGCGGTCGGTGTCCGCAGGCGGCCGCCAGGTCGGCGACGTCGAGACGCCGGTGCAGCGCCGACATCGCCGCGTCCTCCAGCCACTGCTGCCGGCGGTGGGCCGGGTCCCAGAGGTGGTGGTGGGCGTCGACGGTCGGCCGGGCACCTCGCGGGCCGGGCCGGTCGCTCACGTCCGGCGCGGCGGCACCCGGAGGCCGCTCATCCCCCCGTCGACCTCGAGCGCGGTCCCCGTGGTCGCCGACGCACCCGGCGAGGCCAGGTAGACGATGGCCGCGGCCACCTCCGCCGCCGTCACCAGCCGCCCGAAGGGCTGGCGGGCCTCCAGGGCGGCGCGCTCGGCGACCGGGTCCGCCGCCGCGGCGAGCAGGCGGGCGACCCACGGCGTGTCCGCCGTGCCGGGGTTGACGGCGTTCACCCGGATCCCGTCGGCGAGGTGGTCGGCCGCCATCGCCCGGGTGAGGGCCGCGACGGCGCCCTTCGACGCGGAGTAGACGGCCCTGTTCAGCACTCCCGCGGTGCCGGCGATCGAGCAGGTGTTGACGATCGACGGGTGCGGTGACTCCCGCAGGTAGGGCAGGGCCGCGCGGCTCACCCGCGCGATGCCGACCACGTTGACGTCGAGGACCCGGTGCCACTCGGCGTCGTCGTTGTCCTCCACGGTCCCCGCGGCACCGATCCCGGCGTTGTTCACGACGATGTCGACGCCACCGAGCAGCCGGACGACCTCCGCGACCGCCTCGCGAACGGCGGTGTCGTCGGTGACGTCGCAGCGGATGCCGGTGAGGGGCGGGTCGACCCGCGGGTCGAGGTCGAGCGCGGCGACCCGGGCCCCGGCGTCGGCCAGCGCGTGCCCCGTGGCGAGGCCGATGCCCGACGCCCCGCCGGTCACGATCGCCACCAGGCCGGCGAGCGGTCCGCCGCCGGTCGCCTCCTGGTCGCTCTGGACGAGGATGTCCTCGCCCTCACCTGGTCCGGTCACTGGTCCCCCCACTCCGGTCTGCGCGGCTGCCGACGACGACGATCACCCTGACTCCCTCCCGCGGTCCACGCCGACCGCGGCGCGGACCGTCCCCGCTCCCGCGGTCACCGGCCGGCCGGCCGCTGGCGGTCGTCCTCGCCGGTCGCGGCGATCTCCTGGGCGGCCCGGGCGCTCCAGCCGGGGGCCAGCGACCGCACCCAGGTCTCCACCCCGGCCACGTGGACGGTCGCAGCCGCCCGGGCGAGCTCGGCGTCGCGGGCCTCGAGCGCCCCGACGATCGCCCGGTGCTCGACCAGGGTCCGCTCGACGCTGCCGGCGGTCGTCAGGCCGCGCCACACCCGCATCCGGACCGTCGGTGCGGCCAGTCCGTCCAGCAGGGACGCCAGCACGACGTTGCCCGACGCCCGGGCGATGACCCGGTGGAACTGCAGGTCGGTCTCCACGAGCAGCGGTGCCGGCTGCGCGCCCATGTCGGGGCCGACCGCGGCCCGCAGCGCCTCGAGGTCGGCGTCGGACACCCGGGTGGCCGCCATCGCGGTCGCTGCCGGCTCGAGGACCCGGCGGACGCCGACCAGGTCCGCGAGCGCGTCCTCGCGCTGGAGGTCGACGGCGAGCCCGAGAGCGTCCATCAGCAGCTCCGGACCGAGGCCCGTCACATAGGTCCCGTCGCCCTGGCGGGTGTCGATGACGCCGAGGAAGGTCAGTGCCCGCACGGCTTCGCGCAGCGACGTCCGGGACAGACCGAGGTGCGCGGCGAGTTCCGCCTCCGGCGGGAGCCGGTCACCCGGCGCGAGCTCGGCGGTCAGGATCATGTGCTTGATACGGCTGATCGCGTCGTCGGTCACGCTGGTCCGGGCCGGTCGCACGACCCGGGGGAGAGCGGTGACCGACCGCGGGACCGGACGGACCGGCGCCGGGAGACCGACCCGTTCTACGGTCGGGTCGGGCGTCGCTGCCGCCGCGGCCAGCGGAGGCAGCGGGTCGGGGAGCGCCGGGTCGGGGAGCGCCGGGTCGGCGACCACGGGTCAGCGGCCGCCGAGCCCGGACAGCGCGATCCCACGGACGAGGTACTTCTGCAGCGCGAGCACCAGGAGCACCGTCGGGGCCATGGAGATGGCCGCCGCCGCCATCAGCAGGTCCCACCGCTGGCCGTTCTGGCCGAGGAACAGCTGCAGACCGAGGGGGACCGTGACGTGGCTCGTGTCGTTGATGATGATCAGCGGCCAGAGGAAGCTGTTCCAGTAGGTGATGAAGGTGAACACCGCGAGCACCGCGAACGCCGGCGCGGCGATCGGCACGATGACGCTCCACAGCGTCCTCAGGTGCCCGGCACCGTCGATCTTCGCCGCCTCCTCCAGCTCGAGGGGGATCGTGAGGAAGAACTGGCGCAGCAGGAAGGTCCCGAAGGCCGTGAAGGCCCACGGGAGGATCAGCGCCTGGAAGGAGTTGACCCACCCGAGCTTCTGCATGAAGAGGAACATCGGGATGACGATGACCTCCTGCGGCACGATCAGCGTGCTCAGGTAGAACAGGAACAGCTTGTCCCGGCCGCGGAAGTGCAGCCGCGCGAAGGCGTAGGCCGACAGACCCGACGCCACGAGGGTGATCGCGGTCCCCAGCACCGCCACGAGCAGCGTGTTGAGGATGAACCGGCCGAAGGGCAGGTAGTCCCACGCGCTCCGGAAGTTCCCGAGCTCGATCGACGACCCGAAGATCTTGGGTGGCACGGTGAAGACGTCGGCCAGCGGCTTGATCGCCGACAGCAGCATCCAGACGATCGGGAACAGGAAGACCAGCAGGACGACTGTCAGCAGGCCCTGGGAGACGACGAGGCCGGAGCGGGAGTGCTGCCGGCGCGGTGGGCCGCCCGCACGGACACCGCGCCGACGGGCGGCCCCGGCGCCGCTCGCGGCCCGCGGTCGGACGGCCTCACTGGTCATAGTGGACCCACCTCTTCTGGCCGATGAACTGGAACAGCGTGATCAGCATGATGATGACGAACAGGACCCAGGCGATCGCCGACGCGAGACCGAGCTTGTAGAACTGGAAGCCCTGCTCGTACAGGTAGAGGACCATCGTCGTGGTCGTGTTCCCGGGGCCGCCGCCGGTCAGGACGAACGCCTGCGTGAACACCTGGAACGACGAGATGAGCGTCAGCACCACCGCGAAGAAGATGGACGGTGTCAGCAGCGGCAGGACGACGCGGAAGAACCGGGCGGACCGGCCCGCTCCGTCGATCGCCGCCGCCTCGGTCAGGCTCTGGGGTACCGCGTCGAGAGCGGCCGAGAAGACCAGCATGTTGTAGCCGAAGCCCTGCCAGATCGACAGGAGCACCACGGCCGGCATCGACCAGGTCGTCGAGCCCAGGAAGTTCGGCGTCTGGTGGTGGAACCACGTCTGCGACAGGGAGTCGATGAGCCCGTTGGGCGACAGGACGAGGGTGAAGATCGCGGCGTTCGCGACGACCGGGGTGACGGCCGGGATGAAGAACAGTGTCCGGTAGAAGCGGCGGCCCTTGATCCGCGGACCGATCCAGACCGCGATCGCGAGGGCCAGCACCACGTTGAGCGGGACGTAGAGGACCACGAACAGCAGCGTGTTGAGGATCGCTGTGTGGAACTCCTTGTCGGTCACCAGCGTCCGGTAGTTCGCCGCACCGGTGAAGTGGTGGGAACCGATGACGGGCCAGTTGAAGAAGCTCAGGAGCAGCGACGCGACGATCGGGAACGCGGTGAAGAAGAGCAGTCCCACCAGGCTCGGGGCCAGGAAGCCGAGGGCGGGTCGCCCGTCACCGCGGCGTCGACCGCCGCCACCGGCGGGCCGTGCCTGGACGCCCTCGACGACCGCGGCACCCTGGATGCTGACCGGCAAGGCCATGACCCTGCTCCTCCCTGCAGGCGGGGTGCCGGCCGGCTGACGGCCGGCCGGCACCCGCGGACGACGAGTCGGTCAGCTGCCGCTCTGGGCCTGGGTCTGGCTGAGCAGGTCGCCCACACTGCCCTGGCCGTTGTAGACCGCGACGGCCTGCTTCTGGAAGGCCGTCACGACCTGCTGCCAGGTCGGGGTCGTCGTGTAGGGAACGGCGTTCGCCAGTGCCGCGTCCATGATCGGCTTGACGTCCTGCGTCTTGTTGCCGGTGTACCAGGCGGTCTGGGTCGCGAGCCGGGCCGGGAACGCCCGGCCGGCGTCACCGAGGTAGGTCTCGGCCTCGACGCCGGTCAGGACGCTCACGGCCTTCGCGGCCTCGGCCGGGTTCTTGCAGTCCTTGGTCACCCCGAAGCCGGAGCCGTCGGACCAGGTCTGGGAACCCGACGCACCCTTGGGCATGGGGGCGATCCCCACCCCGAACTTCGACAGTGCCCGGGCGTTGATCAGGTCCCAGGGCCCGTCCAGCGTCATGTACGCGTTGCCTGCGAGGAACTGGTTCGCACTCGCGGAGGTCGAGTTGGCGCTCGGGATCTGGGCGGAGACCTTGTCTTTGGTGATCAGATCCGTGTAGAACTGCGCGCCTGACTTCCACTCGGGTGTGTTCACCGCGAGCTTCCCGTTCGCGTCGAGTGCCGACTTGCCCGAGGCGCTCAGCACCCACGGCAGCAGACCACCGATGTCGCTGTTGGCGAAGAAGCCGTACTTCGGCGGCTTCGTCAGGGCCTTCGCGTCCGCGAGGAACTCCGCGGTCGTCCAGCCGACGGCGGGTGCCTTCAGCCCGGCCGCCTTGAACGCGTCCTTGTTGTAGAACATGACGAAGGGGCCGTAGTCGTAGGGCAGCGCCACCTGCTTGCCGTTGTACTGCAGGCCCTTGAAGATCGAGGGCCCGAAGTCGGCGGCCTTGACACCGAGCTGGGTCATGTAGTCGTCCAGCGGGACGAGCAGGTTGCCGAACTGCGGCGCCCGCTGACCCTGCAGGCCGACGATGCACGGCGCGTTGCCGCTGGCTGCCTGGGTCGTCAGCTTCGTCCAGTAGGGGTTGAAGGCGGTCGTCTGGAACTCGATCTTGATGTTCGGGTACTTCTTCGTCACGAGGTCGCCGACGTGCTTCCACGCGTTGACCTCGTCGTTGGAGCCCGACCACATGAACCAGGACAGGGTGACCGGCTTGTCGCTCGACGCGGCACCGGAAGCGGCACCGGACGCGGCGGGTGCGCTGGCGCTGTCACCGGGAGCGGCGCTGGCCGCACCGCCGCCCGTGCTCGCACTCGGGCTCGCCGTGCCGGAGGTGGAGCTGCTGCCGCAGGCCGCGAGCGCCGCGGCGGCCGTGGCCACCGTCAGGACCTTGGTGAGACGTGACGAGATCCGCATGGTGCTCCTCGAGTGCGACGTCGTTGTCGGGCCGTCCGGTGGACGGTCCCCCGGCCGGCGCGCGGCGCCAAACCTCGGAGGTCTGAGTCTGCGGAGGGCGGTGGTCTGTGTCAACAGCCGACAGGCTCCCGTGGCGAGCCCGGGACTCGATCATGACCTGGCGTCGTGCAGGGACGCCCTTCCGGAGATCCCCGAGACAGCGACCTGCGGCGGCCGGTGCGTCGACCACTTGTGATGACGACCGGTGACGCACACACTGGCCTCGGACGTCCGAGGACCACGGAGGCGCGATGACCACGACAGCCACGGCGGCGACGACCGCTCCAGCGACGACCGAGCCGACCAGTACGGCGGCGCCCGCGACGACGGCCGTGATCACCGGCATGACCGCCTCGGACATCCGGTTCCCGACGTCCCTCGACCTCGACGGCTCCGACGCCATGAACGTCGACCCGGACTACTCCGTGGCCTACGTCGTGCTGCACACCGACGAGCCGGACGCTCCGACGGGGCACGGCTTCACCTTCACGTGCGGGCGGGGCACCGAGATCGTCGTCGCCGCGCTGCAGGCGATGGAGCACCTCGTGGTCGGGACCCCGGTCGAGCGGCTCCGGACGGACATGGGGGGTTTCGCCCGCTCGCTCGTCGCCGACTCCCAGCTGCGCTGGCTCGGTCCGGAGAAGGGGGTGGTCGCCCTCGCGACCGCCGCCGTCGTCAACGCTGCTTGGGACCTGTGGGCGAAGTGGGAGCAGAAGCCGGTCTGGAAGCTGCTGGTCGACCTGTCGCCCGAGGACGTCGTCGCCCTCGTCGACTTCCGCTACCTCGAGGAGGCGCTCAGCCCCGCCGACGCCCTCGAGATCCTGACGGCCCGGGCGCCGCACAAGGCCGCCGCGGAGGCCGCGCTGCGGGAGCGCGGGCCGCGGGCCTACACCACGTCGGCGGGCTGGCTGGGCTACACCGACGAGAAGATGACGGCCCTGCTCGAGGAGGCGGTCGAGGAGGGCTTCGACCACCTGAAGCTCAAGGTCGGCGCGAGTGTCGCCGACGACGTCCGGCGCTGCGGCCTCGCCCGGGCGACCATCGGTCCCGACCGCCGCCTCATGGTGGACGCCAACCAGGTCTGGGGTGTCGAGGAGGCCATCGGGTGGATGGCCGCACTGGAGCAGTTCGACATCTGGTGGATCGAAGAACCCACCAGTCCCGACGACGTGCTCGGGCACGCCGCGATCGCCCGTGCGGTGGCCCCGACCAAGGTCGCGACCGGGGAGCACGTGCAGAGCCGGGTGGTCTTCAAGCAGCTGCTGCAGGCCGGGTCGCTGTCCATCTGCCAGATCGACGCCTGCCGGGTGGCCGGCGTCAACGAGGTCGTCGCGATCCTGCTGCTGGCGGCGAAGTTCGGGGTGCCGGTCTGCCCGCACGCCGGGGGGGTCGGCCTGTGCGAGCTGGTGGCGCACCTCGCGGCCTTCGACGCGATCGCGGTCGCCGGCGAGCAGCCGGACCGCGTGGTCGAGTTCGTCGACCACCTGCACGAGCACTTCACCGAGCCGACCGTCGTCCACGACGGCTACTACGCCCTGCCGGTCCAGCCCGGCTACGCCACCATGCTGGACGCGTCGCGGGAGCGGTTCGCCTACCCCGCCGGCGCCGCCTGGGCTCCTGCCGTCGCCTGAGACACCGGACCCCCGCCGCACCGGTCGTCCCGGCTGCCGCCTGCCCTTCCCACCTCCCGCTCGAGACCCGGAGTCCCCATGCCCGAAGACGTCGCCGCCGTCACCGCCGCTCGCGAGGAGATCCTGCGCCGGGTCGACGAGGTGATCGCGGCCGGCCCCTTCCGAGCCGACTGGGACTCCCTGCGCGGCTACCAGGTGCCGCGGTGGTACCAGGACGCCAAGTTCGGGATCTTCATCCACTGGGGCCCCTACTGCGTGCCGGGTTTCTCCAGCGAGTGGTACCCGCGGGAGATGTACCGCGAGGGCGGCAGGGTCTTCACCCATCACCGCGAGACCCACGGCGACCAGGCGCAGTTCGGCTACAAGGACTTCATCCCGGACCTGACCGGGTCGCAGTTCGACCCCGCCGGGTGGGCGGCGCTGTTCCGCCGGGCCGGTGCGCAGTTCGTCGTCCCGGTGGGCGAGCACCACGACGGGTACCCGATGTACGCCACCGAGCTGACGCGGTGGAACGCTGCCCGCACGGGTCCCGGCCGCGACGTCGTCGGCGAGCTGTCCGACGCGGTCCGGGCCCAGTCGATGATCGCCGGTGCGTCCAACCACCGCGCCGAGCACTGGTGGTTCTTCAACGGGGGCATGCGGTTCGACTCCGACGTGCGCGACCCGGAGTACGCCGACCTGTACGGCCCCGCGCAGCGGGAGGAGGTCACGCCGACCGAGCAGTACCTCGAGGACTGGCTCGCCCGCACGGTCGACCTCGTCGAGCACAACGACGTGCAGCTGGTCTGGTTCGACTGGTGGGTCGAGCAGCAGGTGTTCCGGCCGTGGCTCGCGAAGTTCGCCGCGTGGTACTACAACCGCGCAGCCGCCCGGAACCGGCCGGTCGCGATCAACTACAAGTTCGACGCCTTCGACCCGGGCACCGCGGTGTACGACGTCGAGCGTGGGCAGAACGCCGGCATCCGCCCGATGCTGTGGCAGAACGACACCTCGGTCGCCGTGGCGTCCTGGGGGTGGATCGAGGGCCAGGTCTACAAGGACATCGCCGGGATCCTCGGTGACCTCCTCGACGTCGTCAGCAAGAACGGCGCGCTGCTGCTGAACGTCGGCCCGAAGCCCGACGGCTCCTTCGAGCCCGAGGAGCGCGACCTGCTGTACCGCATCGGGGACTGGCTCGCGGTCAACGGGGAGGCCGTCTACGGCACGAGACCCTTCACCGTGGCCGGGGAGGGACCGACCGTCGTGCAGGACAGCTTCCTCAGCGACGAGGTCCGGGTGGCGTTCACCGGCGCCGACATCCGTTTCACCACCCGCGGGGACCTGGTGTACGCCACCGCGCTGGACTGGCCGGCAGACGGCTCTCTGCTGATCCGGACCCTCGGCGCCGGCTCGCCGCACCTGCCGGGGGCGATCGGCTCGGTCGAGCTGCTCGGGCACCCGACGCCGCTGGACCACCAGCGCACGCCCGACGGACTGACGGTCCAGCTCCCGGAACGCCCCGACGGCAGTGTGCTGCCGGTGCTGCGGATCACCCCGGCCGTTCGCTCCGCCGACGCGCGGAAGCTGCAGCTGCGCAACTGACCCGCCGCGCCGTCGGCGGCGCACAGCCGTGTCGAACGACCCGGTCCCGACAGCATCCCGAGGAGCTCCCGTGGACGACGACCAGCCCGAGACGGCCCCCATCTCAGCGCCGACCGGTGATCGACCGGCGCCGTGGGACTCGTTCCAGCGCGAGGTGCCGTCGTGGTTCACCGACGCCAAGCTCGGGATCTTCATCCACTGGGGGCCGTACTCGGTGCCGGCGTGGGCGGAGGCGACCGGCGAGCTCGGCACCGTCGACGGTCCGACCTGGTTCCGGCACAACCCGTATGCCGAGTGGTACTTCAACACCATCCGCCTCCCCGGGAGCCCCGCCCGCGCCCACCACGACGAGGTGTACGGCGGCGCTCCCTACGACGACTTCCTCGACGCGTGGACGGCGGCGGAGTTCGACCCGGCTGACTGGGCAGCGCTGTTCGCCCGGGCCGGCGCCCGCTACGTCGTCCCGACGACGAAGCACCACGACGGCGTCGCGCTGTGGGACGCCCCCGGCACGGGGACCCGCAACACCGTCCACCGAGGGCCCCGCCGCGACCTGGTCGCCGCGATCGCCGACGCCACCCGCGCCGCTGGTATGCGCTTCGGCGTCTACTACTCCGGCGGGCTGGACTGGGGCGTGACCCGGTGGCTGCCGCCGCACGACACCCCGCGCTCGGTCTCCGAGGTCCGACCGGTGGACGCCGCCTACGCGACCTTCGCCGACGCCCACGTCACCGACCTGGTCGACCGCTACCACCCCGACGTCCTGTGGAACGACATCGAGTGGCCCGACGCCGGCAAGCACGACGGCAGCCGGGGCCTCGCCCAGCTGTTCCGGCACTACTACGCCACCGTGCCCGACGGCGTCGTCAACGACCGCTGGGGGGAGACCCACTGGGACTTCCGGACGAGTGAGTACCAGGCGGGGCTGGAGAAGGAGGCGGCGGGCGCGTGGGAGAACTGCCGCGGACTCGGCTTCTCCTTCGGCTACAACGCCGCGGAGGACGAGAGCGTCGTGCTCGACGGACCGCAGGTCGTCCGGCACCTGCTCGACGTGGTGTCCCGCGGCGGCAACCTGCTCCTCAACGTGGGTCCCGACGCGGCCGGGCGGATCCCGGCGATCCAGCGGCGGTCACTGGAGCAGCTGGGGGACTGGATGGCCGTGCACGGGTCCGCCGTCCACGCGAGCCGTCCGCTGCCGGCGAGCACCGGTCGGCCCACGGACGAGCCGTGGGTGCGCTGGACCCGGACCGGCCGCACCGCCCACGCTGTGGTGGACGCCGTCGGCGTCGTCCACCTCGACGCCGACCCGGCCGCGCTGGACCTGGCGAGCGCGCGGGGGCCGGCCGGCGCCCCGGTGGCGGCGGTGGCCGTCGGCGGCCGGGTCCAGGTCACGCTGCCGCCGCGCCGGGAGCCCGGGCCGACCGTCGTCGACTTCGACCTGTGGACCGCCTGACCGCCTGTGCTCGCACCCAGGCAGGCGCGGCGCCTCGCCTTCAGGCGGACGCGGACTTCGGGGTGGGGGCCTCGGGCGGCAGCAGCCCCAGGCGGACCAGCTCCTTCCAGAGTGCCGCGGGCAGCGCCTCGCGGATCATCGCGGCGTTGGCCGCGACCTCGTCCGGGCTGCGCATGCCCGCGAGCACCGACACGACCGCCCGGTGGGCCAGCGGGAACTGCAGCGCCGCCGCGGGCAGCCGGACCCCGGCCGCGGTGCAGGCGGCCGCCAGCGCGCGGGCGCGGGCGAGCATTCCCGCGGGCGCGGGCGCGTAGTTCCAGGTGGCGTCCGCCGGCGGGTCGTCCGACGCGAGCAGCCCCGAGTTGAACGGTGCGCCCGCGACCACCGCGACGTCCTGGCGGGCACACAGGTCGAGCAGCCCCGTCAGCGACTTCTGCTCGAGGAGGGTGTAGCGGCCGGCGAGCAGGACGAGGTCGAGATCGGTGCTCCCGACGAGTCGGGCGGGCATCTGCCACTGGTTCATCCCGACGCCCACCGCACCGATGACGCCCTGCTCCCGCAGCGCACACAGCGCCGGCACCGTCTCCTCGACGACCTGGCGCTCGTGACCGGTACCGGCGTCGGGGTCGTGGACGTAGACGATGTCGACGCGGTCCAGCCCGAGGCGCCCCAGGCTCTCGTCCAGGCTGCGCCGCACCCCGTCGGCGGAGAAGTCGACCTCCCGGCGGAGGGGAGAGCGGAGGTCGAAACCGCCGCCGGCGAGGTCGGAGGCCTCCTGGCCGGAGTCGACGAGCAGCCGCCCGACCTTCGTCGACAGCACGAAATCCGACCGCGGCCGCCCGGCCAGCGCTGCCCCGAGGCGCCGCTCGGCCAGACCGAGGCCGTAGTGCGGTGCGGTGTCGAAGTACCGGATCCCGGCGTCCCAGGCGGCGTCGACGGTGGCCCGCGCCTGCTCGTCGGACACCGCGGTGTAGAGGTTGCCCAGTGCGGCCGAGCCGAACCCCAGCGCGGTGAGCTCCAGGTCGGTCAGGCCCACCGAGTGCGTCGGGAGAGCTGCTGTCACGCCGGTGACCGTAGCGGGACCCCGGTGTGGCGCGGACGGTCCACCGGCTCCGGACGATGGACCGGACGAGGGTGCCGACCGGACCGGAGTGACCGGCCGGACCTCATCACGGGGCGACGCCGGGACTGTGCGTGCGGTCCCGGCGCGCCCCCGCCCGGTTAGCCTCGCGGCATGTGCGGGATCGTGGGATACGCCGGACACCGGCCGGCGCTGGAGATCGTGCTGGAGGGCCTGCGGCGCCTGGAGTACCGCGGCTACGACTCGGCCGGGGTAGCGTTCCCGCTGGCTGGTGAGTCGGGGTCAGGCGCAGGGGAGTCGGGGCCCGGCGCGGCGGGGTCGGGGTCGGGCGCGGCCGGATCAGACGACCGGGCGGGTCTCGTCGTGGCGAAGAGGGCAGGGAAGCTCGCGGAGCTGGAGAAGGAGCTGGCCGAGCGGCCGCTGCCCCCGGCCACGACCGGCATCGGGCACACCCGGTGGGCCACCCACGGCGCCCCGACCGACGTCAACGCCCACCCGCACCTGGGTGGCGACCTCGGCTCGGTCGCGGTGATCCACAACGGGATCCTCGAGAACTTCGCGGTCCTGCGGGCGGAGTGCGAGTCCCGGGGCGCGGTCTTCGTCTCCGAGACCGACACCGAGTGCGCGGCGCACCTGCTGGCGTTCGCCTACGACGACCTGCCTGCCGGGACGCCGCACCGTCTGGCCGAGGCGATGCGGGCCACCTGCCGCCGCCTGCACGGGGCGTTCACCCTGCTGGCGGTGCACGCCGACTGTCCGTCGGTGGTCGTGGGCGCCCGCCGCGACTCCCCGCTGGTGGCCGGGCGCGGGGACGGCGAGAACTACCTCGCCTCCGACGTGACCGCGTTCATCGCCCATACCCGCGACGCCGTCGAGCTCGGCCAGGACCAGGTCGTCGAGGCCACGCCCGAGGGTCTGCTCATCACCGACTTCCACGGCAACCCCGCCACCGGCCGCGACTTCCGGGTCGACTGGGACGCCGCGGCCGCCGAGAAGGGCGGTTTCGAGTACTTCATGGACAAGGAGATCGCCGAGCAGCCCGACGCGGTCGCCGCCACCCTCCTGGGGCGTTTCGACGAGAACGGCCAGCTGTCGCTGGACGAGCTGCGGATCAGCCCGTCGGAGCTGCGCGAGATCGACAAGGTGTTCGTCGTCGCCTGTGGCACCGCTTACCACGCCGGGCTGACCGCGAGGTACGCCATCGAGCACTGGACGCGGCTGCCGGTGGACGTCGAGGTGGCGAGTGAGTTCCGCTACCGCGACCCGGTGCTCGACAGCCGCACGCTGGTGGTGTCGATCAGCCAGTCCGGGGAGACGATGGACACCCTGATGGCGGTCCGCCACGCCCGCGAGCAGGGGGCCCGGACGGTCTCGATCTGCAACACGAACTCCTCGACGATCCCCCGGGAGTCCGACGCGGTGCTCTACACCCACGCCGGTCCCGAGGTGTGCGTGGCCAGCACCAAGACGTTCCTGGCGCAGCTGGCGGCCTGCTACCTGCTCGGGCTGTACCTGGCGCAGGTCCGCGGGACCAAGTTCGACGACGAGGTCGCGGCGACCGTCGCCGAGCTGGCCGCCGTCCCGGACCAGCTGCGCGACCTCCTCGGGCGCCTGGACCCGGTCCGCCGACTCGGCAGGGAGCTGGCCGGCTCCCGTGCGGTGCTGTTCCTCGGTCGCCACGTCGGCTACCCGGTCGCCCTGGAGGGGGCGCTGAAGCTGAAGGAGCTGGCCTACATGCACGCCGAGGCCTTCGCGGCCGGCGAGCTCAAGCACGGCCCGATCGCGCTCGTCGAGGCCGGCACGCCCGTCGTGATCGTGGTGCCCGGGCCGGGCGGGCGGTCGGGGCTGCACGCCAAGCTGGTCAGCTCGATCCAGGAGGTGCGCGCCCGGGGCGCCCGCACGATCGTCGTCGCGGAGGACGGCGACCTCGAGGTCGTCCCCTACGCCGACGTCGTGCTGCGGGTGCCGGTGCTGCCGAGCCTGCTCTCCCCGCTGGTGACCACCGTCCCGCTGCAGGTGCTGGCCCGCGAGATCGCGGCGGCGCTCGGCCATGACATCGACCAGCCGCGCAACCTGGCCAAGTCCGTCACGGTCGAGTGAGCGCCCCGCCTCCTCCCGGCGGCCCCCGGTGATCGTGGGCGTCGGCCTGGACGTGGTGGAGGTCGAGCGGTTCGCCGCGGCGCTTACCCGCACGCCCGGACTGTCCGCTCGGCTCTTCACCGCTGCCGAGCGACGTCTGCCCGACGGCTCGGCGCGGTCGGTGTGGTCCCTCGCCGCCCGGTTCGCGGCGAAGGAGGCCACCGCGAAGGCCCTCGGCGTCCCTCCCGGCCTGCACTGGCACGACGCCGAGGTCCGCACGGGGCTGCGCGGGCAGCCCGAGCTGGCGGTCTCGGGCACCGTGGCGGCCGCCGCAGCGGGGGCCGGGGTCACCTCCTGGCACCTGTCGCTGTCGCACGAGACGGGCATCGCGGCCGCGGTCGTCGTCGCCGAGGGCTGACCGCCCGGGCTCCGCCGGCTCCGGGCCGGCCCCGGGCCATGTCCGCCGGCCCCGTCCGCCCGGCCCGTTCCGACGCCCGACCGCCGGTCCTGGGCCGGTCCGTTGACCGGAATCGACACCCGACGGCCTCTCCGGGACCCGAAGCGACCCGTGGCGCCCGTCGGCTGTCGATCCGGGACAGTCCTCGCGTACCGGCGGCGGCGTCATGCGCCTGCTCCGCGCGGCGGTCCTGGGAAGCTGGGCGGGTGCAGGTACTCCACACGGTCGCCGAGATCCGCGCCGCCGAGCAGGTCCTCCTCGACGCGCAGCCCGAGGGCACCCTGATGAGCCGCGCCGCCACCGGCCTGGCGACGGTGTGCCTGCGACTCCTGCGGTCCGACCACCGCGCGCCGCGGGGTCGGGGCGGGGCGCGCGTCGTCGGGCGGACCTGCGTCGCGGTGGTCGGCGCCGGCAACAACGGCGGTGACGCCCTGTTCGCCGGCGCGGTGCTCGCCGGGCGGGGGGTCCGGGTCGTCGCCGTCCTGCTGGAGCCCGGTCGGGCCCATCCCGGCGGCCTGGCCGCCCTGCGGCGTGCCGGCGGCCGGACGGCCGGCACGGCCGACCTCGCCGCACTCGTCGGGGCCGCCGACCTGGTCCTCGACGGCATCGTCGGGATCGGTGTCCAGGGTGCGCTGCACGGGACGGCGGCACGGGCCGCCCGGATCCTGACCGCAGCCCGGGCCGACAGCACCGCACGGGTCCCCACGGACGCTGACCGCACCGCTGACCTCACCGCCGACCGCACCGCCGACCGCACCGCCGACCGGGTCCGGCGGCCCCTGGTCGTCGCCGTCGACCTGCCCTCCGGGGTCGACGCGGACACCGGCGAGGGGGCCGGTGACCACGTCGAGGCCGACGTCACCGTCACCTTCGGCGCACTGAAGGCGGGGCTGCTCGTCGACCCGGGTGCCGGCGCGGCCGGTCGGGTCGAGCTGGTCGACATCGGACTCGGTCCGCACCTCCCGGAGGCGGCCGCCACGCTGGTCCAGGACGCCGACCTCGGCCTGCTGCCCCGCCCGGACCGCACCAGCCACAAGTACAGCCGGGGCGTCCTCGGGCTGTCCGCCGGCTCCGCGGGCTACCCCGGCGCCGCCGTGCTCGCCGCCGGCGGCGCCCTGGCCGGCCCGATCGGGATGCTCCGCTTCGTCGGGCCCGACGACGTCACCCGGGCGGTGCTCGCGCGCCACCCGGAGGCCGTCGCCGGGGACGGTCGGGTGCAGGCCCACGCGATCGGGCCCGGGCTGGGCTCCGATCGCGGCGACGAGGTGCGCCGGCTGCTCAGGTCCGGGCTGGCTGTGCTGGTCGACGCCGGCGGGCTGGACGCCCTGCCCGACCGGGTCCTGGACGCCGGCCGGGTCCTCATCACGCCGCACGCGGGGGAGCTGGCACGCCTGCTCGGCGTCGAGCGGGTCGCCGTGGAGTCCCGCCGCCTCGAGCACGCCCGCCGCGCCGCCGCGCGGCTGCGGGTGACCGTGCTGCTCAAGGGCACCACGACGGTGGTCGCCGACCCCGACGGCCGGGTCGCCGTCAGCACCGGGGGGACGCCCTACCTCGCCACCGCCGGCGCCGGCGACGTGCTGACCGGGTTCGCCGGGGCGCTGCTCGCGGCCGGGCTCCCGCCGCGCCTCGCCGGCGCCCTCGGGGCCCACGCCCACGGACTGGCGGCCACCGCCGCGGCCGGCGACCCGCCGCACCAGATCGTCGCCGGGGACGTGGCTGCCGCGCTGCCGGCCACCGTCGCGGGCGCCGCCGCGCTGTCAGTCGCCGCCGTGCCAGCCACCGTCGCCGCCGGGCACAACCCGGCGAGCCGCCGGTGATCCTCCTGGCTGACCCAGGTGGGCCGGGTGCCGGCGGCGACGAAGCCTCCGCCGGTGGTCCGGGTGCCGATGGTGGCGATCGCGGTGCCGCGACGCTGCGCCCGCATGCGCAGGCTCGCATCGACCTGCAGGCCGTCGCGGACAACGTCGCGGCGGTCCGGGCGCACCTGCGCGGGGTCCATCCCGACCGGGCGGTGCCGGCCGTGCTGGCCGTGGTGAAGGCCGACGCCTACGGCCACGGGCTGGTCCGGTGCGCGGCGGCCGCCGTGGCCGCGGGTGCCTCGTTCCTCGGGACGGCGCTGCCGGCGGAGGCCGTGGCACTGCGGGCCGCCGGCGTCGGGAGCCGGGTGCTGTCCTGGCTGGTCGCGCCCGGCCTGGACTACGCGCCGGTCCTGGCCGCCGACGTGGAGGTCGCCGTCTGCTCGACCTGGCAGCTCGCGGAGGTGGTCGCCGCCGCCGAGGCGGCCGGCTCGCCGGCCCGGGTGCACCTCGGGGTCGACACCGGGCTGGGACGCAACGGCTGCCCGCCCGCGGACTGGCCCGACCTGGTCGCCGCGACCGCCCGGGCGCAGGCGGCCGGGGCGGTCGTCGTCGAGGGGCTGATGAGCCACCTGGCCTGCGCCGACAGTCCCGAGGACCCCGCCACCGACGAGCAGCTGGCGTGCTTCGCGTGGTCGCGCGAGGTCGCCGCGGCCGGCGGCATCCGGCCGGCCATCGCCCACCTGGCCAACTCCGCGGCGACCTTCACCCGCCCCGACACCCACGGCGACCTTGTCCGGGTGGGACTCGCCTGCTACGGGCTGTCACCGATCCCGCAGCTCGCCGCGTCGCCGGCGCTCGGACTGCGTCCCGCGATGCGGCTGTCCGCGCGCCTCGCCGGGGTGAAGACCGTCCCGGCCGGGCACGGGGTGTCCTACGACCTGACCTACCGCACACCGGTCGCGACCCGGCTCGGACTGGTCCCTCTCGGGTACGCCGACGGGGTGCCGCGGGCGGGGTCCGGGGTCGCGCCGGTGCTCGTCGGCGGCGCCGTGCGGCCGATCGCCGGGCGGGTCGCGATGGACCAGTTCGTCGTCGACCTCGGGCCGGACACCGACGCCCGCCCCGGTGACGAGGTGGTGCTGTTCGGTCCCGGCGACGACGGGGAGCCCACCGCGCAGGACTGGGCCGAGGCCTGCGGCACGATCTCCTACGAGATCACCACCCGAGTGCCCGCGCACGTCCCGCGGGTCTACCCGACGCCCGCATCGCCGTCACTCGATCAGGTGCCGTCACTCGATCAGGTGCCGCGGCCGGATCCGGTGCCGCGGCTGGATCCGGTGGCGGCGGCAGTGGCCGCGGTGGTGACCGGTGGCTGAGCGGGGTGGCTCGCTGCCCGACCGGCTGCCGTCCCGGCTGCGGCCCCCGGGGGTGTCCGGTGTGGTCGCGGGTCTCGCCGGGCTCGCCGGGGTGGCCGCCGCCGGGGTCGCGATCGGGGTGGCGGCGGCGCACCGGGCTGCGGTGGGCGGCGCCACCGATCGGCCGCCGCTGCCGGACCGACCCCGGACGACACCCGGTGTGGGTGGCCGGACCGGTGGTGGTCCGACCGGTTCGCAGCGGCCGCTGGCGGGGGAGTCCGCCGCCGACTGGGAGGCGTCGACCGGGCAGCCGTACGTGGTCACCACCCGCGACGGGCTGACCCTGCACGTCGAGGTCGACGAGCACCAGCCCGACCGCGCCGACGCAGAGTCGGCGGCGCCGTCGACGTCCGGGGCTTCGCACCCCCAAGGCCCGCATGTCGCAGACACGCCGCTCCCGACGGTGGTGCTCGTCCACGGGTACGCCCTGGACTGTCGGATCTGGCACCGCCAGCGCCGCGACCTGTCCAGGCGCACGCGGGTGGTCAGCTTCGACCAGCGCGGCCACGGCCGGTCCGACGTTCCCGGACCCGGCGGGTACACCCTCGACGACCTCGCGGCGGACCTGCTCGCGGTGCTAGACCAAGTGGTCGGCGACGGCCCGGTCGTCGTGGTCGCGCACTCGATGGGCGGCATGACGCTGCTCGCGCTGGCCGCCGCCCACCCGGAGCTGTTCGGTCCGCGGGTCCGCGGGGTCGCGCTGGTCTGCACCAGCGCCGGCGTGCCCGCCGACCTCGTGCTGCCGGGCTCGGTCGGCGGCTTCGGCCCGCTGTGGGTGCTGTCCGGGGCGGCGGCCGCCGTCCACCGCTCGGCCAGCCGCACCAGCCAGTACGCCACCGGAGTGCTGCTGACCCTCGCGGCCGGCCTGCCGACGCTGACCAGCCACACCCGCACGGCCCTGCGCTCGCTGGAGAACGCCCTCACCCGGTCCTACTCGTTCGCGGTCCCGATGCCGCCGGAGATCGTCCGGTTCGTCGGGACCGTGATGACCGCCACCCCGGTCGCCGTCGTCGCGGCGCTGTACCCGGCGATCGTGCAGGCCGACCTCTGGTCCGGGGTGCACGCCCTGCTGGGGCTGCCGGTGCTGGTCGTGACCGCCGACCGGGACCGGCTGATGCCCCCCGCGCACGGCCGGGCTCTCGCCGCCCGCCTCCCCGACGCCCGCCTGCTCGCGCTCGCCCCGGCCGGGCACCTGGCGTTCCTGGAGTACCCGGAGCTGGTCGACGCCGAGCTGGGCGACCTGCTCGACCAGGCGTCGCGGTGATCGTCCGAGCGGCGACCGCGGCCGACGCGGCCGCGGTCACCCGCCTGGTGCACGCGGCGTTCGGCGCCCGGCCACCCCTGGACCCGCCCGCGCCGGCCCTCGCCGAGACCCCGGCGACGGTGGCCGCGGAGATCGCCGGGCGCGGTGGCCTGGTCACCGACGAGGACGGGGCGCTGGTGGGCTGCGTGCTGTTCGGGACCGGCCCGGGCCTGCGCCTCACTCGCGTCTGCAGCGACCCGGCGGTCCGCCGCCAGGGGATCGCGGCGGCCCTGGTGGCGGCGGCCGAGGTCGAGGCAGCCCGCCGCGGGCTGCCGCTGGTGTCGCTCGTCGCCCGCCGGGAGCTGGCCGACAACGTCGCCTTCTGGACGTCGCTCGGCTACGCGCCCGTCCCCGAGGAGCTGTTCCCGGCCGTGGACCGCCGACCGCACAACCTCCTCCTCGCCCGGGCGACCCCGGTCACACTGTCGGTCCCCAGTCCGGCTGCGATGCGGGTCCTCGGGGCGGCGCTCGGTCGGCTGCTGCGCGCGGGCGACCTCGTCGTGCTGACCGGCGAGCTCGCGGCCGGCAAGACCACCCTGACGCAGGGGATCGGCGCCGGGCTGGGTGTCCGCGGCCCGGTGACCTCCCCGACGTTCGTCGTCGCCCGGGAGCACCCGTCGCTGCACGGGGGACCGGGACTGCTGCACGTCGACGCCTACCGCCTCACCGGCCGCGGCGAGCTGGACGACCTCGACCTGGCCAGCCCGGGCAGCGCGGCCGTCACCGTCGTCGAGTGGGGCGCCGGGCTGGCGGAGGGGCTCGCCGCCGAGCGGCTGGAGGTCACCGTCGAGGTGCCGGTCGACCGCGACCACCCCGGCTCGACCGCGACGAGGACCGTCGGGATCAGGTCGGTGGGGGGTGGCTGGGCGCAGCGTGGGCTCGCCGGCGTCGCCGATCTCCAGCCGGCACTGGACGCACTCGGCGCCGACGCCGCCGACGCCGCCGACGCGATGGTCATCGAGGACGACACCGTCCGGAGCGCTGCGCTCGACGGTGACGTCCAGCGCAGCGGCGCCCTCGAGAGCGCTGTTCTCCCGAGCACGGAGCTCGAGAGCGGGACTCTCCTGGCCGGGCCGTTCGAGAGCGGTGCTCTTCGAGGTGGAGGACTCGAGAGCGGTTTTCTGGACGGCGGGGTCCCTTCGGTCCTGCTGGGGATCGACACGTCGGCGGGGGTGTGCGTCGCGGCGCTGCGCCCGGCCCGGCGGGCCGGCGGGGAGTCGACGGACCGGACAGGCGCCGCGGACTCGGCGGAGCGCGCCGACCCCCGGACGTCGGTGCACGCCGAGGTGCTCGTCCCGATGGTGCGCACCGTGCTCGCCGCGGTCGGGGCCGCCGTCACCGACGTCACGCAGGTCGTGGTCGGGACCGGGCCGGCGCCGTTCACCGGGCTGCGCGTCGGGCTGGTCACCGCCCGGACGCTCGCCGACGCGCTCGGGGTCCCCCTCGTCGGTGTCTGCTCACTCGACGTCCTCGCCCTGCAGGCACTCCAGGACGGCAGCGCCCCGGGCACGGGGACGTACCTGGTGGTCTCCGACGCGCGTCGCCGGGAGGTCTACTGGGCCCGCTACCGAGCCGACGGCCCGCCGGGCCGCCGCCGCCCGGTGCGGGTCGAGGGCCCCGGGGTGCTGGCTCCGGCGGCGCTGGCGCCCGGATCGCTCACGACCGGATCGCTGAGGCCCGGATCGCTGTCGCCCGGACCGCTCGGACCGCATGGAACCGAGAGCACCGTTCTCGGTCCCGGCGTCGGCCGGTACCCCGACGACCTCGGGCCGCCCGCCGGACCCGCCGCGGTCTCGGCGCTGACCGCCCTGCGGGGGCTGGCCGACGACCTCCTCGACGCGACGGGTACCGAGCCGCTGTACCTGCGCCGCCCGGACGTGGCGGAGCCGATCGACAGCCCGACGCCGACCCTGGTCGCGAGCAGGTCGTGACGGCGGCGATCCGGGTGCGCCCGATGCGCCTGCGCGACCTGCCCGCCGTCGGGCGCCTCCAGCAGGCCGCCTTCCCCTACGACGCCTGGACCGAGGCCGGACTGCGGGACGAGCTCGCGCTCGGAGCCGACCGGTGGTGGGTCGTCGCGGAGACCCGCCGGGTCGCCACAGCCGACCTCGCCACAGCCGACCTCGCGGCCCCCGCCGACGCCGGACCCGCGCACGGCACCGGGAGCGGACCGGGTGGCCTGGTGGGTGTCGCGGGGATGGCGCTCGGCCCCGTGTGCGACGTGCTGTCCCTCGCCGTCGACCCGGCGGCGCGGCGCCGCGGCATCGGGAGAGCACTGCTCGCCGAGCTGCTCACCCAGGCGTGGTCGGCCGGTGCGGAGCGGGTGCTGCTCGAGGTGGCGGCGGACAACGAGGCAGCTCTCGCCCTCTACGCCGCCGCAGGCTTCGACACGGTCCGGCGGCGGGTCGGCTACTACGCCGGGCCCGAGGGGCCGGGCAGCGTCGACGCCCTGGTGCTCGCCCGCGCGTGGCCCGGCCGCGGGGTCCAGGCGTGAGCGGCCCGCTGGTGCTGGGGATCGAGACCTCCTGCGACGAGACCGGGGTCGCGCTGGTCCGCGACGGCGTCCTCGTCGGCGAGGCGCTCGCGTCCAGCGCCGAGGAGCACGTCCGCTTCGGCGGGGTGATCCCGGAGATCGCCAGCCGGGCCCACCTCGAGGCGTTCGTGCCGACGCTGCACCGTGCACTGGACGCTGCGGGCGCGTCCCTCGCCGACGTCGACGCGATCGCCGTGACGGCGGGCCCCGGTCTGGCCGGGGCCCTGCTCGTCGGCGTCGCCGCGGCGAAGGCACTCGCGCTGGCACTGGACGTGCCGCTGTGGGGCGTCAACCACCTCGTCGCCCACGTCGCCGCGGACACCCTCGCCCACGGGCCGCTCCCGTCCGGTGCCGTGGCGCTGCTGGTCTCCGGTGGGCACACCAGCCTGCTCGCGGTCGACGACCTGCCGACCGGCGTGCGCCTGCTCGGGGAGACCCTCGACGACGCCGCGGGCGAGGCGTTCGACAAGGTCGCGCGGCTGCTGGGACTGCCCTACCCGGGCGGCCCGCAGGTGTCCGCCGCGGCCGTCTCGGGCGACCGCTCCGCCGTGCGCCTGCCGCGCGGGCTGACGGCGCCGAAGGACCGCGCGACCCACGGCGCGGACTTCTCCTTCTCGGGCGTGAAGAGCGCGGTCTCCCGGCTGGTCGCGGCGGTCCGGGACCCGTCCGGTCGGGTCCCGGCCGCGGCGCTCGCCGACATCGCCGCGGGGTTCGAGGAGGCGGTCGTCGACGTCCTGACCGCGAAGGCCGTCGAGGCCTGCCGTGCGGTCGGCGCGGACACCTTGGTCATCGCGGGTGGCGTGGCCGCCAACCGCCGGCTGCGGGAGCTGGCAGCGGAGCGGTGCGCGAGCGCCGGGCTGGCGGTCCGGATCCCGCCGCCCCGCCTGTGCACCGACAACGGTGCGATGGTCGCGGCGCTCGGCTCGCTCGTCGCGGTCCGCGGCATCGAGGCGTCGCCGAGCGGTTTTGGCGCCGACCCCGCGCTCTCGGTGACGGTGCCGGTGCTGCGCGCGCGCTGAGCGCCGTCAGAGCCCCTGGAGCACCATCGCGACCACCCGCTCGATCGCCGGGTGCGGGTCGGTCCCCGGCGCCAGCGCCGCACCGTCGACCAGCAGCACCGCGGCTCCGTGCACCGCGGCCCACGCCGCCAGCTCCGCGCCCTCACGGCGGCCGGCGAGGCCACCGGCGGCTGCGAGGCCGTCGACGGCGGCGACGAGGACGCCGTACGCCCGGTCGGGCACGGCCGGGTCCGGCGGGCCGCAGCTGAACGCCGTCCGGAACAGCCCGGGCTCGGCGAGGGCGAAGTCGATGTAGGCGGTGCCGATCGCCGCGAGGCGCGCGCGGGCCCGCCGCTTCGACGCCGCCCGCGGTGGAAGGCCGATCAGGGCGCCCTCCATCGCGTCGGCCAGGGCGTCACGCGCCTGCAGCGCGACCGCCGCGAGGAGGCTGGCCCGGTCGGCGAAGTGCCGGTACGCCGCGGTCGCCGAGACGGCCGCGACCCGGGTCACCGCCCGCAGGCCGACGCCGTCCGGGCCGTCCACCCGCGCGAGGTCCGTGCCCGCGGCGACCAGCGCCCGCGCGAGGTCACCGTGGTGGTAGGCGTGCACGGCGGTCGACACCCGCCCAGCGTCCCACCCCGCAGGCTGCCGCCGGCACCGTGACCAGGCCGGTGTTGACACTGTTGACATCCGCGGGTCGGGAGCTCAGTGTTGACGGCGTCAACACGCGCGTCGGCGACGACGGCAGCGGCGGCACCGGGCCGGCCGCATGGGGGCGGCCCGGACGGGTGCAGCACCGAGGAGGACGGCGTGGTCGAGATCCTGCGTGGGAGGTGGACCGTCCCGGTCGAGGCCGGCGGTGTCGTCTTCCTGATCGGCATGCGCATCAACCGGGCGCGCTCGGTGCGCTCGTGGTTGCCGGTCGTCCTGGCCATGCCGCGGATGCTGGTCGAAGCCCAGCGCGACCCCGCGCGCGGGCTGCTGTCGGCGCGGACCTTCGTCTCGGGCCGGACCCTGCTCGTCCGCCAGTACTGGACCGACGTCGCGTCGCTGCAGGCCTACGCCCTCGACCCCGGCGCCGAGCACCTCCCGGCGTGGCGGGCGTTCAACGCCCGCGCCCGCCGGGCCGGTGGTGCGGTCGGCATCTTCCACGAGACCTACCCCGTCGACGCCGGCGCGTTCGAGACGATCGCCGTCGACATGCCGCGCAGCGGTGCCCACGAGGCGTTCGGCGCGGTGCCGGTCGTCAGCGCCCGCGACCGGGCGGCCGACCGGCTGCCCGCCTGACCGCCTGACCGCCTGACCGCCTGACCGGCTGTCCGCCTGACTCGGGCGGCGGGTGCCGTCGGGCCGACTTCCGACGTCGCGAGGCTCAGACCCGGTCGGAGGTCGCGGTCGCGCCCGCGCCGATCCAGTGCGTGAGCGTCGCGCCGAGTCGGCGGACGTCCAGGGGCTTGGTCAGGTAGTCGTCCATGCCGGCTCGCAGACAGTCCTCACGGTCGGTCGGCATGGCCGACGCGGTCAGGGCCATCACCGGGGTGTGCCGCTCGGGTCCCTCGCGCCGGCGGAGCTCCCCGGTCGCGGTGTACCCGTCCATCACCGGCATCTGGCAGTCCATCAGCACCGCGACGTAGCGGTGGTCGATCAGCCGGGCCAGCGCCTGCTCGCCGTCGCCGGCCAGGTCCACGGTGTAGCCCAGCCGCCGCAGCTGCGCCACGAACACCTTCTGGTTGACCGGGTTGTCCTCGACGACGAGCACCGTCCCGAGCCCGGACGGGCCGACCTCGGTCGAGGTGGTGGTGACCGATGTCGACGTCGTCGTCGAGGTGGTGGTGGACCTCGACGTGGTCGTGGTCGGCAGCGGACCGGTGGCCGCGCCCGGGACGGTGACGAGGGAGCTCAGGGCGTGGCGGAGCGGTGCGCGGCGGACCGGCTTGGACAGGTACGCGGCGATCGGTGCTTCGCCCGGGCGGTCTGCGGAGCGCCGGTGCCCGGCACTGCTCAGCAGGACCACCGGCACCGGCGGCAGCTGCGGGTCGCTGTGCAGCAGCCGGGCCATCCCGTGGCCGTCGACGTGGGGCATGTCCTGGTCGCACAGGACGACGTCGAAGCTGCGGCCCGCGGCGGCTGCCGCCCGGAGCTCGGCGAGGCCGTCCGCAGCGCCGGCGGCGGTGACGGTCTGGACGCCCCATCCCGCGAGCGTCGCGGACAGGACCTGCCGACTGGTCGCGTTGTCGTCGACGACGAGAACCCGCAGTGGCGTCAGGTCGACCGGACCCCCGGCCCCGACGACGGTGGCAGCCGGCGGCCCGGCCGGCGCCGCCGACGACCCGGCCGGCGCCGCCGCTGACCCGGCCGGCGCCGCCGCTGACCCGGCCGGCGCCGCCGCTGACCCGGCCGGTGCTGCGGCTGGCCCGGGTGCCGTGGCGCCGACCGCGAAGGGGACGAGGGCGGTGAAGGTGCTGCCCCGTCCCGGCTCGCTGGTGACGTCGAGGACCCCGCCCATCAGCTCCACCAGCTGCCGCGAGATCACCAGCCCGAGCCCGGTCCCGCCGAAGCGCCGGGTGGTGGAGGCGTCGGCCTGGGTGAACGGGGTGAACAGCTTCGCCATCTCGGCGGGTGTCATGCCGATCCCGGTGTCGCGGACCACCAGCTCCACCACGACGTCCTCGGACCCGCCGCGCACCGACGGCCCGCCCGACCCGGCGCCGGCGACCGGTCCGGCGACGGGCCCGGCACCGGCGACCGGCCCGGCATCGGCGACCTCGGTGTCCGTCGCTGACGAGACGTCCCCGGTCGATGTCGGACCGGCCGCTGGGCCGCCGGAGTGGCCCGTCGGTCGGACCACCCGCGCGGACAGCGCGACCTCCCCGGCAGGAGTGAACTTGACGGCGTTGCCGAGGAGGTTGAGCAAGACCTGGCGGAGGCGTCCGGGGTCACCGAGCAGCGTCGGCGGCAGCGCCGGGTCGACCGCACAGGTGAGCTCCAGGCCACCGAGGTGCGCCCGGGCGGCCAGCAGCGCCGCGGACTCCTCGACGACCTCGGCGAGGTCGAAGGTGACGGCGTCGACCGTGAGCTTCCCGGCCTCGATCTTCGAGACGTCGAGGATGTCGTCGATGATCGCGAGCAGCGCCTCGGCCGAGGACCGGACCGTCTCGGCGTAGTCGCGCTGCTCCGGGTCCAGCGCCGTGTCGAGCAGCAGGCCGTTCATCCCGATCACCCCGTTCATGGGGGTCCGGATCTCGTGGCTCATGGTGGCCAGGAACGCCGACTTCGTCGCCGTTGCTGCGACTGCTGCGTCCCGAGCAGCCGCGGCCGCCTCGGCTGCCGCCCGGCGCTCCTCCTCCGCCGCGCGTCGGACGGAGACGTCGGTGATCGAGGTCACCGCGGCGTAGGGGGCGTCGTCGCCGGGCCGGCGCAGCGGGTGCGCGCTGACCGACAGCCAGCGCCGCGAGCCGGCGGGGTCGATGATCCCGAAGACGGCCGCCTGCTGGCGGGTCCCCGTCCGCAGCGCGGCAGCGGTCGGCCGCCGCTCGGGCGGCACCGGTACGCCGTCACTGTCGACGGCGTCCCAGTGCGGTGTGCGGTAGGCCGTCCCGGTGGTCGGGTCGACGGTCGGTCCCAGCAGCCGCAGCGCCGCCGGGTTGGCGTAGAGGACCGACCCGTCGGCACCCACGGTCAGCACGCCCTCGTCGAGGGACGCCAAGACCTCGCGGTGCAGCTGCTCCTGGACCGCCCGCTGCTGGTCGGCGTCGGCCCGGGCAGCGGCCAGGTCGGTCGCGGCCTCCAGGGCGGTGACGCGCTGCTGCTCGCGCAGGTCCTCGAACAGCACGGCCCCGCGCATCAGCTCCCGGTAGGTGCGACGCAGGGTCCAGTAGTAGATCGCGACGCAGGCGGTCAGGAGGTCCCAGCCGACCTGGAAGGTGACCGCCGACCGCCGGACGCCAGCCGACCGCGCGGCGCCGGCGACGAGGGGGAGCAGCGGGTCGAGTCCCATCAGCCCGTGTCCCACAGCACAGCTGAAGAAGATGGCCGCGGTCGCCGTCCCGAGCCGGTTGGCCCGGACCTGCCGCGCCCGGACGAGCGGGACGAGGATGGCCCCCGCGATCCCGAGGTAGGCCACGCTGATCGTCAGGTTCCCCAGCGCGTACAGGGACGAGGTCGACCCCGCCGCGCTCATGTCCATGCGCGCGTGCCTGTCCTGACGCCCGGTGTCACCACCCCGGGACCGTGGCGACCGGCGCCTGTGCAGGGCCTGTGCGGGTGGTCCGGTGTGGGCGGGTCGGTGGGTGGGCAGTCAGTGGGTCGGGAGGGCGCCGGCCACGGCGTCGAGCAGCGCGGCTCGGGTGAACGGCTTGCCCAGCACCAGCTCGCCACGTCCGGCGGTGCGGTCGTCGGCGTGCTCGGCGTAGCCGGACATCACCACGACACCGGCGCCGGGGTGCAGGGCGCGGAAGCGGCTCGCGACCTCGCTGCCGGCCATGGCGGGCATGTTCATGTCCGTGAGCAGCAGGTCGACCGGTGCCGGGTGGCGCGCTGCGACCGCCAGCGCGTCCTGGCCGGAGCCGGCGGTCAGGACGCGGTAGCCGGCCCGCACGAGCAGTCGCGACGTGACCTCCCGCAGGCCGGGCTCGTCGTCGACGACGAGCACGGTGGCACCAGGGCGCTCCGGACCTCCGGTCGGCGATGGGCCGGCGAGTGGCGACGCGCTGTTCCCGGGCGACACCGGCTCGGATGCTGCGGCGGCGGGCTCGCGGCGGGCGAAGGTCAGCAGGTGCTGAGCGAGCCCGGCAGCCCGGTCGAGGGTCGCCCTGATGTGCGCGATGTCCGCCTGGACGGGCTCCCACCGGGCCGCGCCCGTCTCGGCATGCTCGGCACCGACCTCGTCCTGGACGAGGTCGAGGTGGCTGACGATCTCCGAGAGCAGGTTGTTGATGTCGTGTGCCACCCCGCCGGCCAGCTGGCTCAGACCCTCCAGCCGCTGGCCCTGCTCGAGGCGCAGCTGCAGGTGCAGCCCGGCCGGGTGCCGGGGCGCAGCCGACCGATCCCGCAACGGCCGCGGTGCGTCGTCCGCCCGATCCGGGGCCCTTTCTGACCAGGCCTCCACCGACGGGTCAGCGACCGGGGCGAGGCTGGTCGGCCCGGCGTCGACACCGCTCGACCGGGCCTGCGGGGTGCACCTGATCTGGGCGAGCAGCGTCACGGTCCGGACGAGGTCTGCGTGGTCGAGCGGCTTGCGGAGGAACCCCGCAGCCCCGCACCGGCGCACGTCGAGCGTGCTGTCGACGCCGACCGCGGACGTCACCACGACCACCGGCAGATCCGGGATCCCACGCAGCAGGCGGTCCAGCAGCTCCAGGCCGCTCAGGCCGGGCATCTGGATGTCGGTGACCACGACGTCGAAGTCGCCGGTCGCCACCAGCGACAGGGCCTCCTCGGACCCGGCCGCGGTCGTGACCGCCATGCCGGCGCGACGCAGCACCCGGTCCCAGGTCAGCAGCGCCACCGGGTCGTCGTCGACGAGCAGGACCCGGTACGGCCGGTCGCCGGTCACGGGCGAGCCGTCGCCGGGCACGGGCCGGCCGTGGCCGCAGGCGGTGCGGCGGGGATGCTCACAGGTCGACTCCAGAGGCGTGGTGACGGTCCGACCAAGATCACCTGCTCGCCGTGTGCGGCACCTGAGGTCGCCGCGGCCGGTGGACACCGGCCCCACCGCGTCCCGCCGCACCGCGGCTCGGGCGAGCGCTCGCCAGGTCAGGCGGGACCGGGAGGCTCCCCGGCGAGGAGGCGCCGCACGCTGTCCGGGACCCCGATGCCCGGCCGGAGCGCCGGGTCCGGTTCGGGTCGGCCCCACGACGTGTGCAGCGGGACGACGCCGGCCCAGATCGCCAGCTCACCGTCCGCGGTGTCGCCGTCTTCCGGCGGGCCGTTGCGGATCTTCGCCGACGCCTCGGTGAGCGGGAGCTCGAAGATCGCGGTGGCGGCGAGCTCCTGGGACGTCGGCCGGCGGGCCTCCGCCCACCGCCCGGGCGCCAGCCGCTCGGTGAACGCCTCCAGTGCGGCTGTCTTGGCCGCCGTCCCGGTGACCTCGCGGGCGCGTCCGAGGACCATGACGCTGCGGTAGTTGACCGAGTGCTCGAAGACCGACCGGGCCAGCACCAGCCCGTCGACGACGGTGACGGTGAGACAGGCCGGTGCCCCGGCCCGCAGGGTGCGCAGCGCCCGGCTCGCCGCCGAGCCGTGGACGTAGACGACGTCCCCGACCCGGGCGTGCAGCGTGGGCACCGCGAAGGGCTGGCCGCCGTCCTCGAACGCGAGGTGACAGACGAGGGCGGCGTCCAGCACGGCGTCGACGGTGGCGCGGTCGTACACCCCGCGGTGCGGCTCGCGGCGGACGCGGCTGCGCGGCGACGGCGGTCCGAGGTCGCTGTCCGCCCGAGCTGTCATGCCGTCTCCTCGGTCCGGTCCGTCGGCGGCGCCGTCGTGGGCGTCGCGGTGCCCAGGATGAGCCCCGCCCGTCGAGCCGCCGGTGCGGGCGCGCACCGCTGGACGAGCAGCGCCACCGCCCCGGTGCGGGTCCGGGTCGCCACCAGGGTCACCGCGACACCGCCCGTCCGGCGCGGCAGGACAGCCGACCGGAAGCCGGCGACGTCGAGGACCACCCCGCGGGCGAGCACCTCCAGCGACCCGGCGCCGAGCTGCGCGAGGCGCCGGCGGACCACCGCCGGACGCAGCGGGACCACCTCGACGATCTCGAAGGCCGCCGCCAGGCCGGCGGCGGGCGCGGGGTCGGCCGTCAGCAGGTACCCGATGCCGGGCGCCGGGACCCGGCCGTCCACCCGGTCCGCCAGCACCCCGATCAGCCCCGCTCGCAGGACCGCGCCTCGGGGCTCGAGCAGCCACTGGCCCGGCTCCGGGTCCGCGGCGGCCGGCGTCTGCCGGGCACCGTCGTCGGCGTCGGTCAGGCTGAGGTCCGCGTCGTCGGTCACGTCGACGGCCACGGTCGCCGGGCCCGGCGTGCTCCCGCTCCCGCTCTCGGCTTCGATCCCGGTCGCCGGGGCTGTCGCTGTCGCCGTCGGGCGGGCGAGCACCGTGGCCCGGCGGCGGACGCGGTCGGTGCTCAGCGCCGGGGACCACACCGCGAGCTCGACGGTGCTGCCCGTGTCGTCGACCCACTCCGCCTCGCAGTCGGGCGGGACGAGGCGGGCGTCCAGGGCCGGGCTCGTCGTGACGCAGGCGCGGACGCCGGGCCGGGCGAGCAGCTCGCGCACCCAGGACCACGGCGGGCTGAACCGTTCGGGGTCCCGCAGGCGCCCGGCGCGCCCCCGCCGGGCCGGGTCGGCGACGACGACCCCGGCCGCCGCGGTGTCCACCGTCGTGGCGTCGGCGGCGAGCAGGCGGCCGGCGAGCCCCAGCGCCGCCAGGTTCGCCGCGGCGGCGTCGAGGACCTCGGGGTCCAGGTCGACGCCGGTGACGTCGAACCTGGCCCGGGCGAGGGCGATCAGCTCGCTACCCACCCCGCAGCACAGGTCGAGTGCGGTCCGGACGTCCGGGCCGGCGCGCTCGCGCAGCGACGCCGCCCGGTGTGCCGCCACCGACGGCCGGGTCGCCTGCTCGAGTCCGTCCCGGGTGAAGAGCATTAGCGCCGCCTCGGGCCCGAACCTCCCGGCCGCGTGGCGCCGCAGGCCCGCCTGCGTCAGCGCCGCAGCCCGCAGGTCCGCGGACGCGTCGGGGCAGGCTCGCGCCAGTGCCGCGGCAGCGGCCAGCGGGTCGAGGTCGCCCCCCGTCCCGTCGGCACCGGAAGCGGTCAGCGTCATCGCGGCGGCGAGAACCGCGCCGCCGCGACCGCTGAGGAGGTCTGTTGGCCCGGTCACACCGCTCCTGCTGCGTGGTCGGTCTCCGAACCAGTCCAGCGATGGCGAGTCGTCATGGAGCCAGTGCCCGCCGATACACGTCGTTGGCCACGACCATTGCCGCGCCGACGTCGGAGGCGGCCACCTCCAGTTCGGCGACGAGCACCCGGTAGTCGCCGTCCCAGGATGCTGGCGGCTCCGGGAGAGTCGTCGGCGGCACCGCACCTCCACGGCTGGCGAACACAGCACGTAGGCGGTCGCCGAGACGCTCGTCGGGGAGCAGGCCGACCTCAGCGAGCAGGACCACGTCGACCAGGTCCTTCGCCCGCGTGCTCGGCCGGTCCCCGCCGTAGGTGCGGCACAGGGCGTGGAACTTCTCGGCCGCGTGCTGTGCGACGTCGACGGCAACGATCGACGCGGCCGCGAAGGCGAGGCCGGTGACCGGCGAGGGGAGTTCTACGACTTCGGTGCCGCCGGTCGTCTCCTCGACGCGCTCGACGATGTCGACGCGGACCCGGTCGAAGACCCGCTCGTCCACCGAGACCGTGAGACTGAAGCGCCACCCGGACTGGTCGCCTGCGGCTCCTCCGATGGCCCGAGCCTGCGTGACGCGGAAGCGGAAGAAGTCGCCGTCAGGATCCCGGGTCAGGAGCTCCTCCAGCGTCGTCGTGAGGCCGTGCAGATCTCGGGCCTCGGCGCTCGCCAGATCCAGATCGCGTGTCGTCCGCGCGCGTGCCAAACGGGCCTCGAGGAGGTACCCGCCCTTGAGCACCCAGCGGTCGTCGCTGGCCAGTCGACGGACCACCCGCTGGAAAACCAGGCGCCGTCGCAGGCGATTGGCGTCCAGCCCGCCCGCCGCAGCCTGGCTGACGATCCGGGCCTCGAGGGCGGCACGCATCCCGGCCGCCGTGGTCGGCGTCACTGCCGGTTCCGGGAGAACCCGCTGAGTGCGCGCTCGAGCCGCAGCGCCGCCAGGGGCCCGAAGGCGTCCATCCGCCGCTGGAGTGCGGACACGCTGACCAGGTCGGTCCGTATCGCGTCCAAGACCACCGTGCAGAGCTGCTCCTGGGTCACACTCGTCGCGGCGCCGGCCAGATCGAGCACCGTGCGATCCGGCGTCGTGACCCTGAAAGCTCCGCGGCCCTCGACGTCCGCCGGAGCCAGCACCGCGTCGTGGACCACCACCCCACCGGGTGCGGCACGCAGCCCGGCAGCCGAGAGGTGGACCTCGCCGGGGTCCAGGTCCCCGAGGTCGTGGAGCGTCGCGGCCGAGGCGTGGGAGACGACCCCGCGGCCGTTGCTCCAGACCGACCAGCGGGCATAGCCGTCCTCGACCGACCCCGGCCAGCCCGCGAGCCGGAAGAGGGCACGCGCGACCCGTGCCCAGTTCCCCCGGTCGACGTGGTATTTCTGCGCCTGGTAGGAGTACCCGACCTCCCTGGCCTGCGCGGCACTGAAGTAGCCGGCCTGGCGGAAGGCGACCTCGTCCAGCCTGCGGCGCAGGTCCACGCGATCGGTCACCGCTTCAGACTATGGCCGCGAAACTCAATTGGACTTGTACTTCCAGCAGTGCCAGGTGCTCTAGACCTCAAGTCCGCACCGGAGGCACGGTGCCGTGCGACGGTGCTCGGCCTGCAGGTGCGTTCTGCGTCGGTCTCGTGGCCCGGGCAGAAGAGGGGGCGCGCTCGGGCGCCGGCCGAGGGCTTCCCCGCTTGCCGCCGCTAGCGTCGAACGGTGGCGCAGTCCGTCGAGGTCGAGGTCGAGGTCGAGGTCGAGGTCGAGACCGCGGCGATGCGGCTCGCGCTGGCAGCGTCGTGGGCGGTACTCGGGACCACCAGTCCCAACCCGCCGGTCGGGGCGGTCGTGCTCGACGCCGCCGGTGCGGTCGTCGGCGTGGGCGCGACAGCCCCGGCGGGTGGCCCGCACGCCGAGGTGGCGGCCCTCGCGGCGGCCGGCGAGCGTGCCCGGGGTGGGACCGTCGTGGTCACCCTCGAGCCGTGCGCGCACCACGGACGTACCCCGCCGTGCACGGCCGCGCTGCTCGCGGCCGGGGTCGCGCGGGTCGTCGTGGGGGTCGGGGACCCCAACCCGGTGGCCGCGGGCGGGGCCGCGGTGCTGCGCGCCGCGGGAGTCGAGGTCGTGACGGGCGTCGAGGTCGGGACCGTCGAGCGCGGTCCGCTGCGGGCCTGGCTGCACCGGGTCGGGACCGGCCGCCCGCACGTCATCTGGAAGGTCGCCTGCACGCTGGACGGCCGGGTCGCGGCCGCTGACGGCAGCAGCCGCTGGATCACGTCCGCGGCGGCGCGGGAACGGGTCCACCTCCTCCGCTCCCAGGTGGACGCCGTTCTCGTCGGCAGCGGCACGGCCTGGGCCGACGATCCCGAGCTGACCGTGCGACTGCCCCGCTTCGACCCGGCCGACGGCCCGATCAGGGTCGTCGTCGGACACCGGGGACCGCCGGCGGGCTCCCGGCTCGCGCTGGCCACCGCGACCGGCGATCGGCCCGAGGTGGTGCACCTGCCCTCCCACGACCCCGACGTGGTCCTCGCGGAGCTCGCTGCGCGCGGTGTCGTCTCGGTGCTGCTCGAAGGTGGCCCGACCCTGGCCGGAGCGTTCTGGGCGGCCGGGCGAGTCGACCTCGTCGTGGCCCACCTGGCGCCGGCCCTGCTCGGCGCCGGCCCGGCGGCCCTCGGCCCGGCCGGCGTGGGAAGCATCGGTGACATCCTCAGGTTGGACGTCGAGACGCTCGACCGCATCGGCGCGGACATCGAGGTCGTGGCCGTCCCGGGCGTGGCCCGGAGCTGAGCTGCCGACCTCGACTGGTCAGTCGGAGGAGATGGGTCACGTGTTCACGGGGATCGTCGAAGACGTCGGGGAGGTCGTCGACGTCACGGAGCTGACGGGGGCGGCCCGCCTGACCGTCGCCGGTGCAGGGGCGGTCGAGGGCGCGCGTCACGGTGAGTCGATCTCCGTCGACGGGGTCTGCCTGACGGTGGTCGGGACCGGCGTCGCGGCCGACGGCCGGGCGGCCTTCACCGCCGACGTCATGCGCGAGACCCTCGTCCGGTCGTCGCTGGCGACGGTGCGGGCCGGGCAGCCGGTCAACCTCGAGCGTGCCGCCCGCCTCGACAGCCGCCTCGGCGGTCACCTCGTGCAGGGCCACGTCGACGGCACCGGCACCGTCGTCTCCCGGGAGCCGTCCGAGCACTGGGACGTGATCCGGATCTCCCTCTCCGGGTCCCTCGCGCGCTACGTCGTCGAGAAGGGCTCGATCACGGTCTCCGGGGTCTCCCTCACCGTCGTCGAGGTGACCGATGCCGGCGCCGCCTCGCCGGCGTTCGCGGTGAGCCTCATCCCGACGACGCTGCGCGACACCGTCCTCGGCCGGCTGCAGCCCGGCGACCTGGTCAACCTCGAGGTCGACGTCCTGGCCAAGTACGTCGAGCGGCTGCTCGCTTCCCAGGCCCACGACGACACCGGAGCCGTTGACGTGGCCCGCGCCGGGGCCGGCGTCGGGGCAGATGCTGTCGGCGACCCCGCACCGCTCGGACACCCGGCGTCCGCTGTCGCGGCGGTCCCGGCAGGGTCGACGGCGTGACCACCGACCTGGACGAGCAGCTGGACGCGGAGCTCGCCGAGCGGGACCTGCGGTTCGCCGACATCGCCGCGGCGATCGCCGACGTCGCCGCGGGCAAGGCCGTCGTCGTGGTCGACGACGAGGACCGGGAGGACGAGGGCGACCTCATCTTCGCGGCCGAGAAGGCGACCCCGGAGCTGGTCGCCTTCATGGTCCGCTACACCTCCGGGTACATCTGCGCGCCGCTGACGGCCGCGGACTGCGAGCGCCTCGACATCGAGCCGATGTACCGGACCAACCAGGACCGCCGCGGCACCGCGTACATGGTCAGCGTGGACGCCCCCGAGGGCGGCGGCACCGGCATCTCCGCCACCGACCGGGCCCGGACGCTGCGGCTGCTGGCCTCGGCCGACGCGACCCCCCGCGACTTCACCCGCCCGGGTCACGTCGTGCCGCTGCGAGCCCTGGAGGGCGGGGTGCTGCGCCGCCCGGGGCACACCGAGGCCGCCGTTGACCTCGCCCGGATGGCCGGTCTGCGTCCTGCCGGGGTGCTCTGCGAGATCGTCAGCCAGAAGCTCGAGGAGGGCATGGCCCGCCGCGACGAGCTGGAGGTGTTCGCGGGTGAGCACGGGCTGCGCCTCATCACCATCGCCGACCTCATCGCCTACCGCCGCCGCTACGAGAAGCAGGTGGAGCGCCGTGCCGAGACCAGGCTGCCGACCCGGTGGGGCGTCTTCCGGGCGCTGACGTTCGCCGGGCTGCTCGACGGGTCGGAGAACATCGCGCTGGTCGCCGGCTCGGTGGGCCTGCCCGGCGACGACGGGACCGACGTGCTCGTCCGGGTGCACTCGGAGTGCTCGACCGGTGACATCTTCGGCTCCCTGCGCTGCGACTGCGGTCCGCAGCTGCACGCTGCGATGGAGGCGGTGGCCGCGGAGGGCCGCGGGGTCGTCCTCTACATGCGCGGCCACGAGGGCCGGGGGATCGGCCTGACCGCCAAGCTGCGCGCGTACGCCCTGCAGGACGCCGGCGCGGACACCGTGGACGCGAACCTCGCCCTCGGGATGCCCGCCGACGCCCGCGACTACGGCACCGGCGCGCAGATCCTCGCCGACCTGGGCGTCCACTCCATGCGGCTGCTGACCAACAACCCGTCGAAGCGGGCCGGACTGCAGGGCTACGGGCTGTCCGTGGTCGGCCGGGTGCCCCTCGCCGTGACCCCGACGGTCGAGAACCTGCGCTACCTGCGGACCAAGCGGGACCGGATGGGACACGACTACTCCGGGCTGGCCGCCGACGAGCTGCACCTGCTCGACGGTCCGGGCCCGGTGCGCCGCGACGTGCTGCCGGCCGGGCCCGGCCTGCTCGTCGACGAGCAGGAGGAGCTCGTCGACCGGAGCGGGAGCCTGCTCCGCGAGGCCGCCACCGAGGCCGCCGTCGACCAGGCGCCAGCGGACGGCATCCCGCCGGTCGGCAGGCCGTCGGACGGCAGCGCACGCGACGCCCGGCCGGGGACCCGCTGAGCACCGCCGGCCGGCCCCCGCTCGCCGTCCCGCGTGCAGCGGGGCTGCGCCTCGGGATCGCCGTCACCTCGTGGAACGCGGCGATCACCGACACGCTGCTGGAGCGGGCCCTCGCCGTGGCTGCCGAGGCCGGTGCGGTCCCGACCGTCGTCCGGGTGCCCGGCGCGATCGAGCTGCCGGTCGTCTGCCAGGCCCTGGCCGCCGGCCACGAGGCGGTCGTCGCCCTCGGGGTCGTCGTCCGCGGCGGGACCCCGCACTTCGACTACGTGTGCGACTCGGTCACCGCCGGGCTGACGAGGGTCGCCCTGGACGAGCGGACGCCGGTGGGCAACGGCGTGCTCACGGTGGACACCGAGCAGCAGGCGCTGGACCGCTCCGGCCGCCCGGGTGCCGCCGAGGACAAGGGCGCCGAGGCCGTCGTCGCGGCGCTGGCGACCGCGCTCGTCCTGCGCCAGCTGCGCCGCGGCTGACCCGGCGCGCTGGCACTCGCATTGACCGACTGCCAGGACCGTCCTAGATTTGGGCTGGCACTCCCCACCCGGGTGTGCCAGCGCGAGCCAGCGGTCGACCCCCGCGACGGCGACCGAGGTCCGCGCGGACAGGACATCCCGAACGTGCACCCGCACCACCGCGCACACCGTGGGGCCCCGTACGCCGTGGGGCTCCAGCCAACTCACTGAAGGGGGAGTCCCGCGTGTCGGTCTCCATCAAGCCTCTCGAGGACCGGATCGTCGTCTCGACGGTCGACGCCGAGCAGACCACCGAGTCCGGCCTGGTCATCCCGGACACCGCCAAGGAGAAGCCCCAGGAGGGCCTCGTCGTGGCCGTCGGCGACGGCCGCTGGGACGACAAGGGCGAGAAGCGCATCCCGCTCGACGTCAAGGTCGGCGACAAGGTCCTGTACTCCAAGTACGGGGGCACCGAGGTCACCGTGTCCGGCGAGGACTACCTGATCCTCTCCGGCCGCGACATCCTCGCGGTCGTCACCGCCGCCTGAGCCCAGCACCACCGGTCTGCGCCACCGCCCGGCGCCCCGCAGCACGTCGTCGCACCGGACGACGTGGCGGGGCGCCGCGCGCGTCCGTGGACGCCCTCTCGTCGCACCGCCCACCCCAACTGTCTCCGAACCGCTCGTCCCACCGATCACTGGCAGGAGCACTCGTGCCCAAGCTCATCGACTACGCCGACCACGCCCGCGAGGCGCTGCAGGCAGGTGTCGACGCTCTCGCCGACACCGTCAAGGTCACCCTCGGACCGAAGGGCCGCAACGTGGTCCTCGCGCACTCCTTCGGTGCGCCGACGATCACCAACGACGGCGTGACGATCGCGCGCGAGATCGAGCTGTCCGACCCGTGGGCCAACGCGGGTGCCCAGCTGGTGAAGGAGGTCGCGACCAAGACGAACGACGTCGCCGGTGACGGGACGACCACCGCGACCGTGCTCGCGCAGAAGCTCGTCCACGAGGGGCTCCGCAACGTCTCCGCGGGGGCCAACCCGACAGCGCTCAAGTCCGGCATCGACGCGGCCACCGCCGCCGTGTCCGACTGGCTGCTGCAGGGTGCGATCCCCGTCGACAGCCGTCGCCAGGTCGCCTTCGTCGCCGCGAACTCCGCCCAGGACCAGAGCGTCGGGGACCTGCTGGCCGAGGCGTTCGACAAGGTCGGCAAGGACGGCGTCATCACCGTCGAGGAGAACACCGGCATCGAGACCGAGCTGGAGTTCACCGAGGGCCTGCAGACCGACAAGGGCTACCTGTCGCCGTACTTCGTCACCGACGCCGACAGCCAGGAGGCCGTCCTCGAAGACGCCTACGTCCTGCTGTACGACGCGAAGATCTCGGCGATCACCGACCTGCTGCCGCTGCTCGAGCTGGTCGCGAAGGCCGCCAAGCCGCTGCTGGTGATCGCCGACGACGTCGACGGGGAAGCCCTGTCGCTGCTCGTCGTCAACCGGATCAAGGGCCTGCTGAACGTCGCCGCGAGCAAGGCGCCGGCGTTCGGCGACCGCCGAAAGGCAGTCCTGGCTGACATCGCGGTCCTGACGGGCGCCACCGTCGTGTCCGCCGAGACCGGGCTCCAGCTGTCGACCACCGACCTCAGCGCGCTGGGCACCGTGCGCCGCGCCGTGCTGAGCAAGGACACCACCACCCTCATCGACGGCGGCGGCTCGCCGGAGGCCGTCGAGGGCCGCAAGTCCCAGCTGCGCGCGGAGGCCGAGGCCACCGACTCCGACTGGGACAAGGAGAAGATCACCGAGCGGCTGGCGAAGCTGTCCGGCGGGGTGTGCGTCGTCAAGGTCGGCGCCGCCACCGAGGTCGAGCTCAAGGAGAAGAAGCACCGCGTCGAGGACGCCGTGTCCGCGACCCGGGCCGCGATCGAAGAGGGCATCGTCGCGGGCGGTGGGTCGTCCCTCGTGCACGCCGTGGCTGCCCTCGACGGCGACCTCGGACTGACCGGCGACGCCGCACTCGGTGTCGAGATCGTCCGGCGGGCACTCGACGAGCCGCTGCGGGCGATCGCCGACAACGCCGGCGAGGAGGGCTCCGTCATCGTCAACGGTGTCCGCGAGCGGGGCAAGGGCTTCGGCTGGGACGCGGCGGCGGGGGAGTACACCGACCTCGCCGAGCGCGGGATCTTTGACCCGGTCAAGGTCACCCGGTCGGCGCTGCTGAACGCCGGCTCGATCGCGGGGCTGCTGCTGACCACCGAGACGCTGATCGTCGACAAGCCCGAGCAGCCCGTCGAGGCGCAGGCCGCGGGCCACGGGCACAGCCACGGCCACCAGCACTGAGGCTCCACCGCTGACCGTCGACCATCGGCGGCCGCGATCGCCGACACCCGGCCGGCCCAGCGAGGTCCAGTCCCGCGGGGACGCGCCCCGCGGGGACGCGCCGGGTCGCGACAGCACAGCGCCCAGGACCCGATCGGGTCCTGGGCGCTGTGGCGTCTCGTGGTCTCGTCGAGCTGGGTGCCCGTCGTCGTGCGCTGTCGTGGTGCGCTGACGTCGTCCAGTCAGACGCTGGTAGGCGCTGCCGTCGTCCCGTCAGGCGCTGTCAGCCGGCCTCGGCGAGACCGAACTCGTAGTCCTCGGCGGCCGGAGCGACGCCACCGGCGTACACGAGCTCGCGCTCCTCCTCGGTCAGCCCGCCCCACACCCCGTACGGCTCACGCACGTCGAGGGCGTGCCGTCGGCACTGGGCCAGGACCGGGCAGCTCGCGCACACCGCACGAGCGGCACAGTCGCGGGCCGCCTTCCGGGGACCGCGCTCGCCCTCCGGGTGGAAGAAGGTGTCCGGGTCGGCCGTGCGACAGGCGCCTTGCAGCTGCCACTCCCAGATGTCGGCGATCGGGCCCGGAAGACGTGACAGATCGGCCATGGTGTTCCCCCCAGAACGGTGGTGCACAGTGCCGCCGGCCCCCCCGGCCGACGACGAAATCGACCGTACAAGTTGCTCAGAGGTTGTTCAAGGAGCTGGCGACAGCAATATCTGCGGTGGGTTGAAACGATCCGCTGGTCGAACAGGTCGCGCCTGCAACGGTCGGGGGGGAGCATGGGCGTATGCCCGGCAGCTCCGACCGTGCACCGGAACGTCAGCCGACCGCTGGTGTCCGGCACCTGCGCGCTGCTGAGAGTGACCGATCATCTCCTCCGCGGGACGAGGTCGGTGGCAGCTGGGATACTCAGGGTCCAGCGGAGCCCCGTCCGGATCCCGTGGGCGACCCAGCAGCGGACGTCGACCTCCAGCTCCCCGACCCGCACCAGTGGCCCGCACTGTCGGTCGGGGCGGTCGCCCGGCGTCTGGGCGTCGCCACGTCGACCCTGCGGACCTGGGACCGGCGCTACGGGCTCGGTCCACACAGCCATGCGGAGGGCAGTCACCGCCGCTACACCGACCAGGACGTCGAGCGGCTGGCGCTCATGCGTCGACTCGTGCAGCAGGGGGTCGGTCCGGCCGAAGCAGCACGGGTCGCCGTCAGCAGCCCGCAGCGGTCGGGCCCGGGGGCCGTGCCCGGTGCCGGCCCGGAGTCGCCCGCCGGCACCCGGTCGGCGGCTGCGCCTGCGGTGGCTGCCCGGTCCGCCACCGCGGCCGCCGTCGAGGACCTGCTCGGTCGCTCCGGTCGACCCGCCACGTCCCCGGGACAGCTGGATGACGCCGACGCGGACGCCGGTGCGCCGGACCGGTCGGACGGTCCGGACGGGCGGTCCGAGATCTCGGTCGCGACATCCGGCGAGGAGGTGGACCGCTTCGCCGCCGACTTCGCCGTGGTGGTCCAGGGGAACGGCGAGCTGCTCCTGCGCGACCAGTCGGTGTCCGGGCTCGGGAACGCGGCCAGCGCGGGCAGCCGGGACGGCCCTTCTCTCGCCTCGGCGCAGGGTCGCCGGCTCGCGCGGGCAGTCCTGGACATGGACTCCCCGGCCATCACGGCGCTGGTGGGGGACTCGATGCGCCGTCAGGGCGTCGTGGCGAGCTGGGAGTCCCTCGTGTCCCCGGTGCTCCGCGCGATCGGCCGGCGGTGGGAGCTGACCGGCGCCGGGATCGAGGTCGAGCACCTGCTCTCGGAGTGCGTCCTGACCGCGCTGCACGACCGCGCGGCCCACTTCGCCGGGGATGTGGTGAACACCGCACCGGTGCTGCTCGCGTGCGTCGAGGAGGAGCAGCACTCCCTCCCGATCCACGCCGTGGCGGCGGCGCTGGCCGAGCGCCAGGTCGGCTCCCGCGTCCTGGGTGCCCGGCTGCCCTCGGCGGCGCTGCTGGCGGCGGCCACCCGGATCGGTCCGTCGGCGGTGTTCCTCTGGGCCCAGTCCGACGACACCGCCGGGCTCGATCTGACACCCCTGCTGGACGGCATCGACCGCCTGGTCCTGGGTGGGCTCGGCTGGGCGTCGCGGGAGCTGCCGGTCGGGGTGCTGCACGTCGTCGACTTCCCCAAGGCCGTCGACGTGCTCGCCGCCCTGGCGCACTGACCCGGCCGGGTGGTCGACGCGGGCCGGCCAGCTGAGCAGGTGGTCGGCGCGGCGTGCGAGGTACCGTCGGACTCCGCCAGCAACGCCGCTGCCCGACCTCCGTCGTTGCCTCCCAGGGAGCCCGCGTGACCGAGCCCGTCGCCTCATCGGCGCTCCCGCAGTCCGTCGTCGGAGGCGAGATCCCGCTGGGACTGACCTTCGACGACGTGCTCCTGCTGCCGGCCGAGTCCGACGTCGTCCCGTCCGCGGTGGACACCTCGACCTGGGCGACCCGCAACGTGCGCATCCGGATCCCGCTGATGAGCGCCGCGATGGACACGGTCACCGAGGCCCGCCTGGCGATCGCGATGGCCCGCCAGGGCGGTCTCGGCGTCCTGCACCGCAACCTCTCCGTCGACGACCAGGCCACCCAGGTGGACCTGGTGAAGCGGTCGGAAGCCGGGATGGTCACCAACCCCGTTACCTGCTCCGCGACGGACTCCCTGGCCGACGTGGACCGGCTCTGCTCCCACTACCGGATCTCCGGGGTGCCGGTCGTCGACGCGGCGGGGGTGCTGGTCGGCATCGTCACCAACCGGGACATGCGGTTCGAGAGCGACCACTCGCGCCCGGTCGCCGCGGTGATGACCCCGATGCCGCTGGTCACCGCACCGGTCGGGGTGGACGCCGCGACGGCGCTGGACATCCTGCACCAGCACAAGGTCGAGAAGCTGCCGCTCGTCGACGGCGCCGGCCGGCTGGTCGGGCTGATCACCGTCAAGGACTTCGTCAAGCGCGACCAGTACCCGCTGTCGACGAAGGACGCCTCGGGCCGGCTGCTGGTGGCGGCCGCGATCGGGGTCGGCGACGACGCCTACAAGCGGTCCGGGCTGCTGCTCGAGGCCGGCGTGGACGTCCTGATGGTCGACACCGCGCACGGGCACTCCCGGGCGGTGCTCGACATGGTCCGCCGCCTCAAGGCCGACCGGGCGTTCGACGCGGTCGACGTCGTCGGCGGCAACGTCGCCACCCGGGCCGGCGCCGCCGCGCTCGTCGAGGCGGGTGCCGACGCGGTGAAGGTGGGTGTCGGCCCGGGCTCGATCTGCACCACCCGTGTCGTCGCCGGGGTCGGGATGCCGCAGGTGACGGCGATCGCGGAGGCGGCGTCGGTCTGCCGCCCGGCCGGCGTCCCGGTCATCGGTGACGGCGGGCTGCAGTACTCCGGGGACATCGCCAAGGCCATCGTCGCCGGCGCGGACTCGGTGATGGTGGGCTCGCTGCTCGCCGGTGTCGAGGAGTCCCCCGGCGACCTGGTCTACGTCAACGGCAAGCAGTACAAGCACTACCGCGGCATGGGGTCGCTCGGGGCGATGGCGTCCCGGGAGAACGGGCGCACCCGGTCCTTCTCCAAGGACCGCTACTTCCAGGACGACGTGCTGTCCGACGACAAGCTCGTCCCGCAGGGGGTCGAGGCCCAGGTGCCCTACCGCGGCCCGCTGGCGTCGGTCGCCTACCAGCTCGTCGGTGGCCTGCGGGCGTCGATGGGGTTCGTCGGGGCGCGCGACGTCGCGACCCTCCGCGAGACCGGGCGGTTCGTCCGGATCACCGCTGCCGGCCTCAAGGAGTCCCACCCGCACGACGTCGCGCTGACCGTGGAGTCGCCGAACTACGCACCGCGCTGACACCGTCGCGCCCCGGGTGGCCTGTCGGGTGGCCCGTCGGGTGATCAGTCGGGTGATGGTCGGGTGGCCCGTCAGGTGACCGGTCCCGCGGCCGCGACGGTCGTCGGCCCCGCGACCGCGACGGTCGTCGGCCCGGTGGCCCACGTCGCCGCCGATAGGGTCCCCGCGTGACCGAGGTGCAGATCGGACAGGCGAAGCGCGGGCTGCGGGCGTACGCCTTCGACGACATCGCGATCGTCCCCAGCCGCCGGACCCGCGATCCGGAGGAGGTCTCGACCGCCTGGCAGATCGACGCCTACCGCTTCGAGATCCCAGTGGTCGCAGCGCCGATGGACTCGGTGATGAGCCCGGCGACCGCCATCGCCCTCGGTCGACTCGGCGGCCTCGGCGTGCTCAACCTCGAGGGGCTGTGGACCCGGTACGCCGACCCCGAGCCGCTGCTGGGCGAGATCGCCCGCCTCGACGAGGTGCCGGCGACCACCCGGCTGCAGGAGCTCTACGCGGCACCGATCCAGGCCGACCTGATCACCGCACGTCTCGCCGAGATCCGCGACGCCGGCGTGACCGTCGCCGGATCGCTGTCCCCGCAGCGCACCCGCCAGTTCGCAGAGGTGGTGCTCGCCGCCGGGGTCGACCTGTTCGTCATCCGTGGGACGACCGTCTCGGCCGAGCACGTGTCCTCCCGAGCCGAGCCGCTCAACCTCAAGGAGTTCATCTACTCCCTCGACGTGCCCGTCATCGTCGGGGGCTGCGCGACCCACCAAGCGGCGCTGCACCTGATGCGGACCGGGGCCGCGGGCGTGCTCGTCGGGTTCGGGGGCGGCGCCACGTACACCACCCGCCAGGTCCTGGGGATCGCCGTGCCGATGGCCTCGGCGGTGGCCGACGTGGCCGCGGCCCGCCGCGACTACCTCGACGAGTCCGGCGGGCGCTACGTGCACGTGATCGCCGACGGCTCGGTCGGGCGGTCCGGGGACATCGCCAAGGCGATCGCCTGCGGCGCCGACGCCGTCATGATCGGCTCGCCGCTCGCGGTGGCCAGCGAGGCACCCGGAGGGGGCTACCACTGGGGCCCGGAGGCCCACCACTCGACGCTGCCCCGGGGCGAGCGGGTCCGCTTCGGGACGGCGGGGACGCTGCGCCAGGTGCTGTACGGGCCGTCCCACGTCCCGGACGGGACGATGAACCTCGTCGGGGCGCTGCGCCGGGCGATGGCGACCACCGGCTACACCGATCTGAAGGACTTCCAGCGCGTCGAGGTCGTCGTCTCCTAGCGGCGCGCGCCCGTCGGGCCGGGCGGGCACGTCCGCGACGAGGTGGTACGGAAGGGACGCCTGGGGCATCGTGGACGCCCCACGCGTCCCAGGTCGTCGCAGATGTGCTCGCCGGACCGGCCGCGTCAGCCCGGCGCCGCCCCGCCCGCCCCGGTCGTCGGACCGGGGCGGGCGGGGTGTCAGCCGTGCTGGGTGGCGCGGATCACCTGGCGAGGAAGGCGAGCACCGCCTCGTTCCACTCCTGCGGGTGCGAGGCGTTGACCCCGTGCGGGCCGCCCTTGATCACGACGAGCTCGCTGCCCGCGATCGCCAGGGCTGCCCGCCGGCCGCTGACCTCGAACGGGACGACCGCGTCGGAGTCGCCGTGGATGACCAGCGTCGGGATCGTCAGGGTGCCCAGCTCACCCCGGAAGTCGGTACCGGCGAAGGCCGTGATGCAGTCGAGGGTCCCCTTCGGCGAGGCGGCGGCGGCGATGTCCCGGGCGTACTCCCGCTGCGCCTCACTCACCTTCAGCTTCCCGTCCGCGCTGAAGAAGCTGGTGGTGAAAGCGTCGAGGAAGGCGATCCGGTCGGTCTTGACGGCGAGGCGGAAGCCCGCGATGGCCGCGTCGTCCAGGCCGCCGTCGGGGTTGTCGGCCGACTTGTAGAGGAAGGGCGGCACCGCGGAGGCGAGCACCGCCTTCGCCACCCGGGCCGTCCCGTGGGTCGAGATGTACCGGACGACCTCGCCGCCGCCCATCGAGAACCCGACGAGGGTGGCCCCGCGCAGGTCGAGGTGCTCCATCAGCGCGTGCAGGTCCGCGGCGAAGGTGTCGTAGTCGTAGCCGTCCCACGGCTGGGAGGAGCTGCCGAACCCGCGGCGGTCGTAGGTGACGACCCGATGGCCGGCCTCGATCAGTGCCGGGACCTGGTTCTCCCAGGTGCGCCCGCTCAGGGGCCAGCCGTGGATCAGGACGACCGGTGTCCCGGTGCCGTGGTCTTCGTAGGACAGGTCGATCGGGGCACCGTTCTCGGTACCGACGGTCAGGCTCGCCATGGGGTCCTCCGTGCTCTGGGCGGGTGGAGCGGGCGCTCGTGCACCGGGTGCCAACCGGGCCGGCGCCGCGGGTGTTCCGAGCTCGCCGCCTCGCCGCCTCGCCGCCTCGCCTCGCCGCCTTGCCTTCCGCCGCCTCGCCCGGGCCGGTGTCGCGGGTCGCGTCGCTGCTCCGGTCCCGCTGTCGGCCGCACCGTCCGCGCCAGTGGTCGACGTCGTCGACCACGGTTCCGACACGGGTGCGGGTCGCCTCCCGGAGCCCGCGACACGCCGCCGAGGTGAGTCACAGCCGTCACTCTGACCTCGCTGTCCACTCTGTTCCCGCTGGTCACGGCGCTGATTGCATCGTGTCGGAGGCCCGGGGTTCACTGCCCTCATCGATCGAACGCGTGTTCGACGAGCAGGAGGAGGTGGCCGGGTGGGAGCGCTGCAGGCCGTCTCCACCGATGCCCGCGCCGGCGTCCTGGACGAGCTGCGGGTCCGGCTCGCGAACCGCTCGGTCGCGCACGGCCCGGTCGTCCAGGGAGCGGCCCGGTCCACCGTCCGCCCGGCGTCCGAGCCCCCACTCGATCCCACCGCGGTGCTGCCGGTGCTGCCGGTGCTGGCAGAGCTGCTGCCCGACGGCGGACTGCGCCGGGGGAGTGTCGTCGCGGTCCTCGGACCGGGCGCCGCCGGTGGTGGCGGGCTCGCCCCGGGCGTCCCCGGACGGTCGGGTGGTCTCCCGTGCGGGGCGACGTCGCTGCTGCTGACCCTGCTGGCGGCTGCCTCCGCGGCGGGGTCGTGGGCCGCGGTCGTCGGGGTGGGGGACCTCGGTGCACTGGCGGCGGCCGAGCTGGGGGTGGACCTCGCCCGGCTCGCGCTGGTGCCCACCCCCGGCCCGAACCTCACCGGGATCGCCGCCGCGCTGCTCGACGGGATGGACCTGCTGGCCGTCGCCGGGGTCGAGAGGCTGTCCGCGGCCGAGCGTTCACGGCTCGCCGCCCGAGCCCGCCAGCAGGGCTCGGTACTGCTGCCCCTGGGGCCGTGGCCGGGTGCGGACGTGGTGCTGCGCTGCTCGGCCGCCCGCTGGACCGGTGTCGGCAGTGCCTCGGGGAGGGCTGCCGGTCGGGGCCGCCTCCGCGAGCGGGAGCTGGTGGTCAGTGCCGGTGGCCGGGGTCGGCTGGCCACCGGGGGGTCGGTGCTGCTCCGACTCCCCGGGTCGGCCGGTCAGCCCCGGACCACCGGTCAGGTCGGTCGGCTCGAGTCGATCGACCAGCTCCGGGGGGACGAGCGGTCCGGACGGTCGCGAGCGTGCCGGGTGACCTGCCTCCCGCTGCCCGCTGCTGCACCGCCGGGGCGGCCCGGGCCAGCTGCTGCCCCACCGGCGCTGCCGAGCCGGCCTGCGGGGCGGACACCAGCACCCGTCGCCACCGCGGAGCGGGCGCCAGCACCGCCCGCCACCGCGGAGCGGGCACCAGCACCCGTCGCCACCGCGGAGCGGGCGTCAGCACCGCCCGCCACCGCCGAGCGGGCACCAGCACCCGTCGCCACTGCGCCGCGCACGGTCGTGGTCTGGTGTCCGGACTGGCCGGTCGTGGCCGCCGCCGCTGCCGCGTCGGTGGCCGCGGACCGGCCGGCGGCCGTCATCGCCGGGCAGCGGGTGCTGGCCTGCTCGGCGCTCGCGCGGGCTGCGGGGGTCCGCCGGGGGCTGCGGCGGCGGGAGGCCCAGGCCCGCTGTCCCGGCCTGGTCGTCCTGCCCGCCGACGCCGACCGCGACGCCCGGCTGTTCGAGGGGGTCGCCGCGGCCGTCGAGGAGATCGCCCCGGGGGTCGAGGTGCTGCGGCCGGGGGTGGTGGCACTGGCCGCCCGCGGCCCCACCCGCTACTTCGGCGGTGAGCAGGCGGTCGCCGAACGCCTCGTCGACCACGTGGCGGACCGTGTCGGGGTCGAGTGTCAGGTGGGCATCGCCGACGGGGTCTTCCCGGCCGCCCTGGCGGCCCACCGCGGCCTGGTGGTTCCCCCGGGGGCGTCGCCCACCTTCCTCGCGGAGCTGTCGGTGGCGGAGCTTTGCCGGGATCCGGGGGTGGACGACGACCCCGACGCGCCGGCTGCGGTGACCCGCGCCGAGCTGGTGGACCTGCTGTCCCGGCTGGGGATCCACACCCTGGGGGCGTTCGCGGCAATCCCCGCGCGGTCGGTCGCGTCGCGGTTCTCCGCTGCCGCCGTCCATGCCCACCGGCTGGCCGCAGGGGAGGTGGACCGCCCGCCCGGGGGCCGCCGGCCGCCGGTCGACCTCGTGGTCACCGTCGACCTCGACCCGCCGGTGGACCGGGTCGACGCCGCTGCGTTCGCGGCCCGCGGGGCAGCGGCGCAGCTCGCCTCGCTGCTGGCCGACCACGGGCTGGCCTGCACCCGCCTCGGGATCCAGGCGGTGACCGAGTCGCCGACGGGGGTCCGCTCCGAGCTGGCTCGGGTCTGGCGGTGTGCCGAGCCCCTCACCGAGAGCGGGACCGCGGACCGTGTGCGCTGGCAGCTCGAGGGCTGGCTGACCTCCCGCTCCCTCGCCGGGCGGGACCGGTCGCGGGACGGTCCGGTGGTCCTGCTGCGCCTGGTGCCGGAGGAGGTCGTCGCGGCCGGGGTGCTGCAGCTCGGTCTGTGGGGGGAGACGGGGGAGTCCGACGCCCGCGCCGCCCGGACCCTGACCCGGGTGCAGGCGCTGCTCGGCGGTGCGGACACGGTGGTGACCGCGGTGCCTGACGGTGGTCGTGGCTTCGCCGACCGGGTGCGCCTGGTCCCGTGGGGGGAGCAGCGGGTGCCCCGCCACGACCCGTCGCTCCCCTGGCCGGGCAGCCTGCCGGCCCCCTTCCCCGCCCGGGTGCCCGTCGAGCCGGTCGAGGTCCAGGTCCTGTCCGACGGCGGCGGGACGGTCGACGTCGACGACCGGGACGAGCTGGGGGCCGCCCCGGTCGTGGTGTGCCCCGTGGGACCGGGCGGGTCGCCGGACCTGCCGGGACCGGCCGACGTCGTCTGCTGGGCCGGTCCCTGGATCACCGACGAGCGCTGGTGGGTCGGCCGGGGCGACCCGGGAGGCCCGCAGTGGTGTGCCCGGGTGCAGGTGGTGCTCACCGTCCGGCGGGCGCACCCTCCTCGACTGGTCGCCGTTGCCCCCGAGGGTCCGGCCGACGAAGGCCAGGCCGACAGGAGTGCTGCTGACAGGGGTCCGGCCGCCGGCGGTGCGGCTGACAGCGGTGCGGCTGATGGGGGGCCGGCCGACGGGGAGCTGCAGACCGCTCTGCTGCTCGTGCTGCGTGGCGGGCGGTGGTGGATCGAGGCGGTCTACGACTAGCCGCTCCGCTCCGGCCGGGCACTCAGCCGGCCGGCCGGGCGAGGAGCTCGCTGATGCGCTGTGCCCGGCTCGTCACGGCCGGGTGGTCGAGTGCGCGGTGGCGGGGTGGGCCGAGCCAGCGGCAGAGCTGACGCAGCCCGAGCAGGACCGCGCTGCGCCGGATCGACTGCAGGTGGTCGGCCGGGAGCGGGCGGACCTGCTGGTAGCCGCGCAGGAGGGCGGGCAGCAGCAGGGTCGCCAGGGTCTCGCCGTCATGGAGGTCGAAGTGGCCCAGGTCGAACTCCGGCTCGGTCCCCCGGATCTCCCCGAAATCGATCAGTCCGATGTACCGGCTGGCGACACAGAACACCGGGGTGACGTCGAAGTCGCCGTGGGCGAGGTGCGCCGACCCCGGCGCCCGGCGGGCCGCCTCCTCGACCAGCTCGACGATCGCATCGAGCTCGGCGGTCGAGAACAGCCCGGTGAGCACACCCGGCATGGCTGCGGGAGGTCGGAGACGAGGAAGGGACCGTAGGTGGCGTGCTCGGCCCGCAGCGGCCAGGCCGGGCCAGTCCGCTGCACCCAGCCGAACCCGTCGACGGGCACCTGGTTGAGCACCGCGAGGTCCGCGCCGGCCTGCTGGGCCACCGACCGGGCCGCCGTCGGGCTGGTGCACTCCGCGAGCGCCACGCCCGGGACCTCCTCGGTCACCAGGACGGACCGGCCGACGCCCGGGTGGAAGGGGTCGACGTGCACGACGCGCGGCACCCGCACCCCGAGCCGGCTCAGTCGCCGGTGCAGCTCGGCGTCGGTCCCGAGGTCCTCCCCCACCTGCTCGGCGAGGCGCAGGTAGAAGGTCTGCGTTCCCCGGACGACCCGGTACACCTGGGCGGACACCCCGTCGGCCGTGCGGCGCACTGTGACGGTGACCGCGGTCCCGAAGACGGTCCCGACCAGGCCGAGCAGGGCGGCCCGGTCCACGTCCGGTTCCCGGCTCACCGCCGGGTCCGCAGCCGGCGTCGACCGATCCCCGTCCAGGTGCGGCGCGGGCGCCCCGGGTGGCGCGGGCGTCCCAGGCGGCTCGGCGGTCCTGGGTGGCTCGGGTGTCAGCGGCGCACCCGGGCGTCAGCGGCGCACTCGGTAGAGGATCTCGCCCGCGTCGTGCACGACGAGCGCGTCGGGGTCGTCGCGCCAGTCGGCGACCTCGACCGTCGCCGGGTCCGCCCAGCCGACCGCGAGCCGCCCGGTCGTCGCCCGGTCCAGTCCGGTGGCCAGGGTGACCTCGTGCTGACACCGCTCGCCACGGTCCGGCGGGACGGCGGTCGGGTCCCAGATGCCGTCCCCGCGGGCGTGGGTGCAGTGCGCGAGCACTGTTCTCGGGATCCCGGCGAGCTCGTCGAGGTGACCGAGGACCCAGTCGCGGCAGTGGTAGCCGACGCTCTCGATCTGCGGCCCGAACGTGCGGCTGACGAACCTGACGTGCGGCGCCCAGAGGGTGATCTCGCCGCCGTCCGCGACGACGGGCTCCAGCTTGTACAGGCCTTTCGCGGCGGTCCACATCTCGTCGTACCGCTCCGACACGATCGAGAGCACCCGTCGCACCGGGGCGTCCAGGTACCGGACGTGCACCTCGGCGGACACCGCCGCCGCCGCTGCCCAGGCCGCGCCCGGTGGCTCGGAGACCGCGACGGTGTGCACGTCGTGCGTGCCGGAGGCGACCGTGACCGCGACTGCCGCCCGCCGGCACGGGATGAGGTCGGCGGCGGCGCCGATCAGCGCGCGGACCGGCGTGGTCCCCGGGGTGCCGATCACGGCCGCACTGGTGAGCAGCGCGCCCAGCCAGTGCGAGGCATCGATCATCTCGGGACCGGAGATGCCG